>Ga0210040_10002928_pt1 | contig 23573 bp, 18 predicted proteins | sample CryGeyCG12114_NA_FD_185462 | JGI IMG/M metagenome (GOLD analysis project Ga0210040, IMG submission 185462) | Groundwater microbial communities from aquifer - Crystal Geyser CG19_WC_8/21/14_NA (SPAdes) (version 2) | ecosystem: Environmental > Aquatic > Deep subsurface > Groundwater | place: USA... | reverse complement strand
GCGAGGTCGACCGCCCTCCCGTCATGCATCTGGCTTGCGTCCCAGCGTACGCCCGGCTCGCTTGCTTGTCCCTCTCGGCTCACACTCAGCAGGCGAGCCGTGGCGGCCAAGCCCTCGAAGCGGTTGTCCGATATCTCGAAGGCGGGCACGACCCCGGGATTGCCGCTCGCATTCACCAGCGAGATACCCACCGCAAACGGACCCGAGACGCTGTTGCCGGTGACCTGGCTGGCGGCATTGGCATTATAGTCGTTCTCGACCATCTCGATCGCGACGGCATCGCCGGATGCTCGCTGCGGCTGGACGGCATAGCGGATGGTGTTGTTGTCCACGATGGCTTGACCGATCTGGCCGGGCAGGCCTTGCGAGGCCCCTGCCCGTATGGCGGCCTCCTGCGAGGGCAGCGGGACGGTAAAGGTCAGCTCGTTGTCTGCCACCCGCGTGCGGTGCATGTTCAGGAAGACGGTGTCGATCCGCACGTTGCGCAGCCGCGCACCGGTGATCGCCAGTTCGCGGACCGGCCCGCGTGCGCAATCCATGGACGCGGGGCCGCTCGGATCCAGGCAATCGAAGCTGCCGCCTGTTACCGCGATATTGCGATTGTCCGCATTGCTCTGGGTCACGTTGTAGATGCGAAAAAGCGGATAGCTCGCATTGTCGACGCTGCCTTGGCAATCGAGGAAACGGATGCCGTCGTTGAGGGCGAAGGTCGTGAAGCAGCCGTTGTGGCCGTTGACCGAGGTGCAACGCTCAAAGGTTATCTCGTCGCACCCTTCGGCATTGCAGCCGACATCGAGGCAGTCCTCGACCCGGCAGTCGCGCACCTGAATGTCGCGCCCCATCGAGCCCCAGATCCCGCCCACGGTGGCATTGCGCACCGAGACTCGCTCGATCAGCAGGTCGGAACATTTGCGCTCGTTCTCTCGCGCGCCGTTCTGCCAGGCCAGCAGGCCGGAATCGCCGCCCCACCATTGCACGCCGTGGCTGACATTCTCGTAATGAGCGTCGCTGACATGAGCGCCCGAGACATAAGCCAGCATGCACGAGCCGTTTCCTTGCGAGGGCAGAGCCGTAAATCTGGCGCCCCCACCCTGGACACGCACGTCGCGGGCGATGTTGCTGTCTGCCCCGCGCGTGCGGACCGCCTCGTAGGCGGAGACAGAGCTGCCGACATGGACGTGCTGGCAGTTGCGCGCAGCAATACCTTCCACCAGAAAGCCGCGGTGCCCGAACATGGCGGCGGCATAGACCCAGGGGCTGGGAACCTCGCTTTCGATGAAGGCCTCGCCCTCCCCCGCGGCGACGAGCGCGGTGTCGTCGCCCGCAGCCTCGAACACTGCCACTGGTCGGGCCTCGTCCTGCACGATGCCGGCCCAAAGGATGCGCGTGTCCGGTTCGATTCTGACGGTCTTGCCGGCATCGATCAGCAGGGTGCGCGTGATGCGGTAGGGTTCATCGCGTCGCCCGATGAAGGGTTCCGCCTCGGCGAGGATGCGAGCCAGCAGCGCATCGTCATCGCCGCTACCCTGCCCGTCGCTGTCCGGCCGGGAACAGGCAATGGTGGGGTTCATCGTGAGGACGGCCGCCGACCCCCAGCCGATCCGGGCAAGGAGAGTGCGTCGCGACACGGCTGCACGCGAGCCATTGTTACGGGGCATTGCGATCTTCCTGTGACATCAAAGACAAGTGCCTGGGCAGGAGGCCTGCCACCTCGGGCGCCACGCCTTGTTTGGCCGGAGCGCCTTCTCTATAGGCGACTGGCCAGGTGGCCAAGGGTCAGCCGCTCATGATGGTCGGCCGGTGAAGCGGGAGAGAATTCTTGTCGGGAATCATGCCGCTGGGCAGCCGCAGGCGCGCCGGGGCATCAAGGAACGCGCGGAAGGAACCGCGCTCACCGCTTTTTCTGCCTGTCGCCATCGTGCTTGCGGTTTGGGTAATCTTCGGCGGCGCCGCGCCGGAAAGCTTGCTGCTGTTTTCGATGCTGGCACTGTCGGGGAGCGTCATGCTGGCCCTTCTCGTCTGGCGCACCGGTACAGATAGCTGGCGGTCCCTGCCCTGGACCGCGCGGGCGATGGTGGGCTTCATCTGCCTGATACCCCTGGTCCAGCTCATTCCCTTGCCGCCGGCCACGTGGCAGGCGCTGCCGGGGCGCGAGCTGGCAACGCAGACGCTCACGGTGGCCGGCGCGGCGGATCAATGGCGACCCCTCACGCTGGCCGTGGCTCCCACCGCACGCACGGCACTTGTTTTCATCTGGCTTGCGGCACTCTTCCTGTCCACGATGCAGTTATCGTCAACTGAGTTGCGGCGCATCTTCGGACTGGTCCTGATGCTCGGGCTCTTGAACGTGGCCATCGGCGTCGTGCAGGTCGTCTCGAACAACGCCTTGCTGGTGTTCCACGACGGATTTGCCGGACGATTCCTGACCGGGCTGTTCGCCAACAAGAACCACACCGGGCTGTTCATCGCCCTCACCTTCCTGTTTGGCTATGGCGCGCTATACGCCAAGCATGGATGGGACAGGCGCAACCTTGCGGTCGTGATCTCCGTAGGCCTGGTGCTGCTGATCGCCATTTTGGCCACATTCTCACGCGCTGGCATCGCGTTCGGCCTGGCAGCGATCGCTTTCCTGGTGGTGCTGTCCTCGGGCGATCGGCTGGGCAGCGGGCTGCGTCGCCTGCTGTTCGCGATACCGGTGGTGGGCGTAGGGCTCATTGCCGTTATGTCGTTGACCGATGTCGCGTCCCGCTCGATGGCCCGGTTCGGCGGTGTCGAGGGCGATCTGCGCTGGTCGATTTGGAGGTGGAGCTGGCCCTTGGTCGAGCGCTACATGCCGGTGGGAAGCGGCCTCGGCAGCTTTCCGTCGGTGTACCCCTCGCACGAGCAACTCGGCTGGGTGCGGCCCACCTACATCAACCATGTGCATAATGATTACCTTGAACTGCTGATCGAGATCGGGCTGGCCGCGCCGATCGCACTTGCTTTGGTGGGGATCGCGTTGTGGCGGCCGGTGCGCCAGGCTTGGGTGCAGCGCACGAGCCAGTCGGGGCGGCTGGCGCTGCTGGGCGCCGCCGCTTTGTTCCTGATTGCCATCCATTCGGCTTTCGACTATCCGCTCCGCCGTCCGGCCATTCCCGCCATCGCCATGATAGCACTTGCAGCATTGGTGCGGATCGAGGCAGTCAAAGGTCGGTTGCGCAGCTCGATAGCTTATTCAAATCAAGAAGATGACAGCCGCCCTCCGATCAAATAAGTTGGGATCGTGGCCAGCTGGCCTGATGATCGCGGCTGCCGTTTAACTCCTGGAGACCATATCTTGCGTTCTTTCGTGGTCCTGCTCGGAGCGATCAGCCTTGTCGGATGTGCCTCGGCGGAAAGTCCCGTGCCTCTGAATGCCTACCAGAGCGTTCCCGCAGCCGGGTCCGTCTCGCCCGCGGCCGCGACGCCGCAATCGTTCGCGCCTGAGGACCTCGTCGGGGGCGAGTACCGCATCAGTGCCTTCGATGAACTGCGCATCGATGTGTTCAACGAACCCGAGCTGTCGGTCACCGAGATCCCGGTGAACCCGAACGGCCGCATCGTCCTGCCGCTTGCCGGAGAGATCGTCGCCGAGGGGCTAACTCCGGCCGAGCTCGGGGAGCGCATTGCCACCTCGCTGCGTGGCTACATCCGCGAGCCCGCGGTGGCCGTGAACGTTACGCAATTCACCTCGCAGAACGTGACGGTGGAAGGCGCCGTGCGGACGCCGGGCGTGTTCCAAGCCACCGACCGGCTGAGCCTGATGGACGCGGTCGCGCTTGGAGGCGGGCTCAACGACTATTCCAAGGAAGACGAGGTGCTGGTGTTCCGCGATCAGCAGGGTGGGCGCTACGTGGCGCGCTTCGACATCGGCTCCATTCGCGTCGGGCAGATGGCCGATCCCGCGATCCTGCCAGGAGACATCGTGGTCGTCGGCGAATCCTCCTCGCGGCGGTTCTTTACCGACTCGCTTGCCCTGCTGCCCGCGGCGGTCGGCATCTTCATCGCTCTCATTCAGTAACAGGCAGCGACTCTCAGATGTATCAAGGCGTTGTGACTCAGCAGAATGGACAGGGTGAGACCGCGGCCGAGCCCGGCCATGCCCTGATGCGCTCGATAAACCTGCGCGGCTTGTGGGCGCCGATCTACCGCTCGCGCTTCGCCATTATCGCCATTTTCGTGGCGGTCTTCAGCCTGGCAATCGCGGCCACCTTGCTGATGCAGCAGCTCTACCGCGCGACTGTGACGGTGGAAATCCGGTCGGATACGGAAAGGGTGTTGGGGACCGAGGATAGCGATGTAGCGGGCGCGTCTTCTGTCGGCGATGCGGCGCTGTTCCTCGACACTCAGCTGGGCATCCTGCGCAGCCGATCCACCGCTTCGGCAGTTGCGCAATCCCTGGGCCTATACGGCAACAACGTCTTTCTCGAGACCATGGGCGTCGATAGCGAGAACGTGCCCGCCTCGGCCGACGAGCGGCGCAAGATGGCGGTCGATCTCCTGCTCGATAATCTGAGCGTCGAATTGTCGGAACAGACGCGGATCGCGCAAATCACCTTCTCCAGCCCCGATCCGCTGCTCTCGCAGCGTGTCGCCAACAGCTATGCCGAGAATTATATACGGCTCAACTTGGCCCGTCGCTTCGATGCCTCGAGCTATTCGCTCGAATTCCTGCGGGAACAGATCAGCGAGGCCCAGGAGCGGCTCGGCCAAAGCGAGCGAGCGTCCATCGGCTACGCCAGGCAGGCGGGCCTGCTCGACACCAGCAACGCGGCAGGAGCGGACGGAAGAGGGCCGCAATCGCTCACGACCGCGAGCCTGGTGGGGCTCAACCAGGCTCTTGCCGATGCCACCACCAGGCGCATCGAAGCCGAGCAGCGCTGGAACCTGACCCGCGGCGGCTCGCTCATGAGCATTCCCGAGGTGGCCTCGAACCCCGCTATCCAGGCGCTCCAGCAGCAACGCGCGCTGCTGCAGAGCGAGTATCAGGAACAGCTCGAGACCCGCACCGAGGATTACCCGGCCGTGCGCCGGCTGCAGGCGCGGATCGAAACGCTCGACGGCCAGATCGGGCAGATCGCCGGCAACGTCCGCGACACGATCCGGGTCGAGTACTCCGCCGCCCGCGGCCAGGAGGATGAGCTGCGCGACAACATCGGCAGGCTGCGGGCCGAGACGCTCGATGAACAGGGCCGCAGCATCCAGCTCTCGATCCTGCAGCGGGCGGCCAACACCAATCGCGAGCAACTCGACGCCCTGCTGCAGCGCTATAACGACCTCAACGCGGAATCGGGCGTACAGCTCAACAACCTGTCCATCATCGACCGCGCCGAATTGCCGGGTGCACCCTACTGGCCCAGCGTACCGCTCAACGTGGCGCTGGCGCTGATCCTGTCGTCCTTGCTCTCCACCATCTACGTAATGGGCCGCGAGAACCTGTTCGACATGGTGCGCACGCCTGAAGATGTCACCTCGCGCATGCGCCTGCCGCTGCTTGGTGCCGTCCCGGTCACCGAAGACATCATGTCCGCGCTCGGCGACCCGAAGTCTGATGTTTCGGAATCGCTGAACTCGATCCGCACCAGCCTTGGCTTGGCATCGCCTGGCGGTGTGCCGCGGGCGTTGGCGATCACCAGCACGCAGGCTGGTGAGGGCAAGAGCACGGTGTGCTTCGGCCTGGCCCACGGTCTCAGCAAGTTGGGACGCTCGGTCGTCATCCTCGACGCCGACTTGCGTCGACCGAACATCCACCGGCTGTTCGGCCTGAAGAATACCGCCGGCCTCAGCAACATCCTGTCCGGTGGGGGCACGTATGAGGACTATGTCATCCGTGGCTTGGCACCCAACCTCGACGTTATCGTTGCCGGACCCATACCTCCCGACGCTGCCGAGTTGCTGGCCGCCGGGCGGCTCCAGGCGATGGTGCAGGAGCTTTCCACGAAGTATGATCACGTACTCGTCGACAGCGCCCCGGTGCTCGGCCTGGCTGATGCGCCGCTGGTCGCCACCAGTGTGGCGGGCGTGGTCTACATTGTCGAATCTACTCGTAATACCGTCCGCAGCGTTCACAGCGCGATCAACCGCCTGGAGCAGAGCGGCGCACCCTTGCTGGGCATCGTCCTGTCGCGCTTCGATCCGGGCCGGTCGGGCTATAGCTACGAGTACAAGTACAGCTACGATTACTCCTACGGAACGGCCAAGACGGCGCGGTGATGCAGGCGATGGGAGCGCGACTTGTCGCAGGCTTGCTGGCCGGGCTCGTGACGCTCCTGGCGGCCGGCTGGTCGATGGTCGCGCAAGTGCAGGACGCGCGCCTGCTCGCGGCCAGCAGCGGCTCGCAAATCGCGCCGCTTCCCGATGGCTTGCTGCCGCCCGACGTGCCGCAGCCCCCATCGCAACAGGCGCTATCGGCCCCCGAACGCGGGCGCCTCGCCGAGGCGCTGTGGCGTGAGCCGCTTAGCCCGCGGCTGTTCAACCTGCTCTTCGCCGATACCGCTCGCAGCCGGCCACCTGGCGAAGTCGCCCACACGGCGGCGGTCTTGGAACAGCTTGGCTGGCGCTATACGCCCGCGCAACAGAACATCATCCTGCGCGCGCTGTTCGCGGAGAAGTTCGACAAAGTTCTCGATCGCGTCGATGCGCTGCTCCGGCGCCAGAAACGCCTGGACCTCGCCTATGCGACGCTCTCCGCCATGGAAGCCATTCCCGAGGTCCATAGCGTCGTGCTCGAGAAGCTGATTGCTGGCCCTGCCTGGCGCGCCAATTACATGTCCGCGATCAGCGGCGAGAGCCCTCCGGCGTTGCTCGAGGCGCGCCGCGCTACGATCGCCGCGCTGCTTGATACGCCTGGCGGCCTGAGGCGCAACGAATTGGCACCCTCGCTGCTGGCACTCTTTGCCAGCGGGCGGGGCGGTGCCGCTCATGAGTTGTGGCGGCGCCACGCCGGCATGCCGGCAGACGGCAATCTGGTCTACGATCCTGATTTCAAGCATGCCGGGGCGCTCGCGGAGACGGGGGATGCCGCCATTCCCGTTGAGTGGCAACTCGGGCAGGATCTCGGCTATGCCGCGCAAGCTTCTCCCGAGGGTGTGACGATCACTTGGGACCGGCGCGGCGTCCCGCGCTTCTTGGCCCAGGCGGTGCGCGTCCACCCGGGCCGCAGCTACAACCTGTCTATTCGCGGCAGGTCTGACACCAGCAGCATCAGCCGGCTGCTGAGGCCGGAATTATTGTGCGGTGGGCAGACCGTCCGCTTCGAATTAGCTGAAGAGGCGCCGGGCGAGAACACCTTCGTGTCGCGCCCGTTGCCCCGCACGTGCGACCTTGGCGTGCTGACGATCGGCGGCGCCGTCGATACCGGCAGCGGCGGGGTCATCATCGAAATCCAGAACGTCTCCTTGCAGGTGGCGACTTGATGGCCGGCCGGCGTCGCGTCGCGTAAGGTCTAGGCGAAGATTTACATTTCAGACCGGCAATCTGCGCGTCCAAAGTCAGCTAGCGCCCAAGATCATGATCCGCTTGCTGGCCGCGCCTTTGATGAGTAATGCTGCAATGCAGCTAAGGAGTGATGTCTTGCCATCGACAACCGCCGGAAAGCGGTACCCGGAAGAACGTCATCCTGTCCATGTCTCGGCAGCGCACGCTCTGCCGGACCAGAAGGTCATCGACCTGGACGGCGCCGCCCTTCCCGCCGTGGTGCAAGCGCTCGCCACCCGACGCAAGTACCGGCATATTCTCCAGCTCCTTGCCGTGCTTACGGATGGCGCAGGGATCGCCGGCGCGTTCGCGCTGGCCGCGACCATCATCTACGGCAATCCTTTCGATCACCAGGCGCTCAATACCATCGCGGCAATCCTGCCTGTCTACCTGCTCCTGGCGCTGACTCAGCATGCCTTCAGCATGGCCGTCGTCGCGCGCGCGCGCATAGGAGCGCTGCGTGCCGGGGGGTCCTTGCTGGGGGCGATCTTCGTGATCGGCTTCGTCGCCTTCTTTCTGCAGGCCGTCGGCGGAGTCTCGCGCGGCGTCGTGGGCCTGGGCACCTTGGTCGCCATCGCCTCCACCGGCATCACGCGGATGTGGCTGGCGATCTATGCGCACCGGCTGCTGGGCGATGTTTCGATCAACGAGGTCATCATTCAGGATGATGTCGAAGCGCGCATCCGCAACGGCAGCATCCTCCTCGATGCAACCCGCGACAACATCGCCCTCAGGCTCGACAGCCCGACCATGCTCGACCGTCTGGGACGCTATCTACAGCAGGCGGACCGGGTCGTTGTCGTGTGCTCGCGCCCCCGCCGGGCCCTGTGGGTCAGCGCCCTCAAGAGCAGCAATGTCAACGCCGAGATCCTGGCCGACGAGCTCGACCAAATCGGCGCGATCGGCCTCGACTCCTACAACGGCTCCACGACGCTGACGGTGTCCAGCGCCTCGCTGACCCTGACCGACCAGTTGTTCAAGCGGATGCTTGATCTGATGCTCGTCGTTCTCACGTTGCCGTTGCTGGCGCCGTTCATGCTTGTCTTCGCCATCGCCATCAAGCTCGACAGCCGCGGGCCGGTATTCTTCCGCCAGCCGCGCGTAGGCCTGGGCAACCGCGTCTTCCGCATTTACAAGTTTCGCAGCATGCACACGGGGCAGAACGATGTCATGGGCACCCGCTCGACCGCGCGGGACGATGCGCGGATCACGCGGATCGGCAGGTTCATTCGTAGAACCAGCATCGACGAGATCCCGCAGATCCTCAACGTACTGGCCGGGGACATGAGCATCGTCGGCCCGCGGCCCCATCCGCTCGAGTGCAAAGCGGAAGATCGCCTGTTCTGGGATATCGACAGCCGCTACTGGCACCGGCACGCGGTCAAGCCAGGGATGACCGGCCTTGCGCAGATTCGCGGCTTCCGCGGCGCCACCCACCGCGAAGTCGATCTGACGAACCGGCTGCAGGCCGACCTGGAATATATGGCGGGCTGGTCGATCTGGCGCGATATCGGGATCATCCTCGCCACCTTTCGGGTGCTGATACACCGCAACGCGTTCTGACCTTCGCCCGCGGTGCCCGAGGAACCGGTGCCGGCATAGGACCTTCTCGGACACATCAGGTGCCCGCAGGGGGCTCCAACGCCGATCGACAGCCGCGAGCCGGCGCATCGCCTTCCGACAGCAAACGCACACGTACTCGGCACCTCGTCCCAAGCCGGCGCCGCTAATTGCTCGTCCGCCATGGCCAGTGTGAATCTGACTGGCAGCGCCGGACCAGCGCCAGCAGGCCGCCGCCTTGCTTGTATTCTGGCGCGACCAGCCCCATTGAAAGCGCACTTCTCGAAAGTGACATAGATGAACTTGCCCCACTCCCCCCAACGCGAGTGCGAGGATGACCGCCTGCATGAAGAGTGCGGCATCTTCGGCATCGTCGGCGCTACCGAAGCGGCCGCGGCCTGCGCGCTCGGCCTGCATGCGCTCCAGCATCGCGGCCAGGAAGCGGCCGGAATCACCAGCTTCGACGGGGTGGAATTCTACACCCGCCGCGGCATCGGCCATGTGGCCGACAACTTCTCCACCGGTGAATCGATCGCCGAACTGCCCGGCTTCATGGCCGCAGGGCACGTGCGCTATTCCACCACCGGTGGCGCCGGGCTGAGGAACGTGCAGCCGCTCTATGCGGACCTCGCCTTCGGCGGCTTCGCGGTGGCGCATAATGGCAACATCTCCAACGCCCGCACGCTGCGCCAGGAGCTGGTGAACAAGGGCGCCATCTTCCAGTCGACCTCCGATACCGAGGTCATCATCCACCTGGTCGCCACCAGCCGCTATCCCACGCTGCTCGACAAGTTCATCGATGCGCTGCGGCTCGTGGAGGGCGCCTTCTCGCTCATCTGCATGACGCCCAGGGGCATGATCGCCTGCCGCGATCCGCTCGGCATCCGCCCGCTGGTGATGGGCCGGCTGGGCCCGAAGGAGAACGGGGCGACGGTGTTCGCCAGCGAGACCGTGGCGCTCGATGTCATCGGCGCGGAGTTCATCCGCCAGGTCGATCCGGGCGAGCTGGTGGAGGTGGATTTCGACGGCCAGATCACCTCGCACCGCCCCTTCGGCGAGCACCACGCGCGCCCCTGCATTTTCGAGCACGTCTATTTCAGCCGGCCCGATTCCATCTTCAACGACCGGTCGGTCTACGAGGCGAGGAAGCACATCGGCGTCGAGCTGGCGCGCGAGGCGCCGTGCGATGCCGATCTCGTGGTGCCGGTGCCCGACAGCGGCACGCCGGCGGCGATCGGCTATTCCCAGCGTTCGGGCATCCCCTTCGAGCTGGGCATCATCCGCTCGCATTATGTCGGGCGCACCTTCATCCAACCCTCGGAAGGCGCGCGCAATGCGAGCGTCAAGCGCAAGCACAATGCCAACCGCATGCTGGTGGAAGGCAAGCGCATCGTGCTGATCGACGATTCCATCGTGCGCGGCACTACCAGCCTCAAGATCGTGGAGATGATGCGCGATGCCGGCGCGCGCGAGGTGCATTTCCGCGTCGCCAGCCCGCCCACCGGCTATGGCTGCTATTACGGCGTCGACACGCCCGAGCGCTCCAAGCTGCTCGCCGGCCGCATGGACATCGCCGCGATGTGCGCCTTCATCAAGGCCGACAGCCTGGCCTTCGTCTCGATCGACGGCCTCTACCGGGCGGTCGGCCACGACGCACGCGACAATAGCCGCCCGCAATATTGCGACGCCTGCTTTACCGGCGACTACCCTACTCGCCTGACCGATCTGGCCGACCGGCACGGCGGCGAAGCGCAGCTTTCGCTGGCGGTGGACAGCCCGCGGCCTGCCGAGCCCAGGCCGCTCGACACAAGGGTTGCCTGAGGTGGAGGTGGAAGCGCCTTCATCGGGGGAGCTCCCGCTCGCAGGGCGCGTGGCGCTCGTTACCGGTGCGAGCCGCGGCATCGGCGCCGCCACCGCCAGGGCACTCGCCGCGGCCGGGGCCCACGTGGTGCTCACCGCACGCACGGTCAAGGATCTGGAAGGGGTGGAGGATGCGATCTACGCCGCGGGCGGCAGCGCCACCATCGCCCCGCTGGACCTCGCCCAGCCCGAGGCGATCGGCCGGCTCGCGCAGGCCCTCGCCGAGCGGTGGGACCGGCTCGACATCATGGTCATCGCCGCGGCCATGCTGCCCACGCTGACCCCGGTGAGCCAGATCGAGCCCAAGCAGCTCAACCAGGCGCTCACCCTCAACGTGCTGGCGACCCAGGCGCTGATCGCGGCCTTCGACGCGCTGCTCAAGCGCAGCCCCAGCGGTGGGCGGATCATCGGGCTGACCAGCTCCGTCGGCACCGCGCCGCGGGCCTATTGGGGCGCCTACGCCGCGAGCAAGGCCGCGTTCGAGGCGCTGCTCGAGGCCCATGCCCGCGAGGTGGAGCGCACTTCCAACACCCGCGTCGCCATCCTCGATCCCGGCGCCACCCGCACCACCATGCGCGCCCGCGCCTACCCGGGCGAGGACCCGGCCACGGTCAAGCCCCCCGAAGCCGTCGCCCCGCACATCGTCGCCCTGCTCACCACCGGCTTCGACACCTTCGTGCGCGAACGAGTGCCCGAACCCGCCTGAGGCGCACTCCTACCTTCGATCCGCGGACTGCCAGCGTCTCGCCAGGGCGAACAGAACCGCGGGCCACACCACCGTGTTGGCAAAGTCGATGAGAGGCTCGGCGGTGTCGATCGGCTTGCCGACCCACCAGTCGAACACCTCGTTGAGCGCGGCAAAGACGACCACGCATGTCAGCGGCAAGGGCGAGCGCATCCGCTTCCTGAGCAAGAGTGCGGCGAGCACGAAGATCGCCAGGCCCGCATGGACGTGGAGCAATTCCTGCTGCGCGCCGGTAACCCGCTCGATCTCTCCCTTGGCGGCGCTGTAGCTCGCGGCCGCGCCATTCAGTGAAGCGGCAATCGTCATCGGGCATATCTCGTGCGGTCCAGCAGCGCAGGTGCATGCGTTAGCGGCTCGATATCAGAAACGAGACGCGTAGCAGCGACACCTTGCTGATACCTGATTTCCCCGGTTGGCCTTCGCCTCGTCCCGGCTTGCCGCCTGCTACAGCCTGAGCAGATGGCGCGCTATTTCTATCTTGGGCTGAGCGATGGCTTCTGCCAGCGCTAGGCGCTAAGGCGCCACCATGCCAGACCATCCCTTCTTCGACATGCACCGCCACGGCTTCGTGCGCGCAGCCACCAGCACGCCGCGCGTGCGCACCGCCGATGTGGCGTGCAACGTCGCGGGCATCATCGCCGAGGCGCAGCGCGCGCACGAATGCCATTGCGACCTCGTCGTCTATCCCGAGCTGTGCATCTCCTCCTACACGCTGGACGACCTGCACATGCAATCGGCCCTGCTCGATGCGGTGGAGCGCGGCATCGGCGAGATCGCCGCGGCGAGCGCCGGCCTGTCGCCCGTGCTGCTGGTGGGCGCGCCGCTGCGGCACAACGGCCGGCTCTACAATTGCGCGCTCGCCATCGCGGATGGGCGCCTGCTGGGCGTGGTTCCGAAGAGCTTCCTGCCCAATTATCGCGAGTTCTACGAGAAGCGCTGGTTCGCGCATGGCCGCAACATTCGCGGCGCCACCATCCGCATGGGCGAGGCGGAAGTGCCGTTCGGCGTGGACCTGGTGTTCGCCTCCAGCCGCCTGCCGGGCTTCAAGCTGTTCATCGAGATCTGCGAGGATTTCTGGGCGCCCAACCCGCCCTCCACCCTCGGGGCGCTGGCCGGGGCGACGATCCTGGCCAATCTGTCGGCCTCCAACATCACCATCGGCAAGTCGGACGAGAGGCATATGCTGTGCCGCGCCCAGTCGAGCCGCACCGCCAGCGCCTACATCTACTCGGCCGCAGGACATGGCGAGAGCACCACGGATCTTGCCTGGGACGGCCAGGGGATGATCTTCGAGCTGGGCGACCTGCTCGCCGAAAGCGAGCGCTTCTCGCTCGAGCCCGAGCTGTGCATCGCCGATATCGACACCGACCGCATCCTGGGCGACCGGATGCGGCTCCAGACCTTCAACGATGCCGCCGAGGCCGCCGGCCGCCCCGAAGACACCTTCCGCACCATCCGCTTCGACCATCAGCCGGCCGCCGGCGAAATCGGCCTCATCCGCCCCATCCGCCGCTTTCCCTTCGTCCCCGACCGCCCCGAGCGGCTGGACGAGGATTGCTACGAGGCCTTCAACATCCAGGTCGACGGGCTGATGCGCCGGTTCGAGCAAACCAGCGGCAATTCGATGGTCATCGGCGTCTCGGGCGGGCTCGATTCCACTCACGCGCTCATCGTGGCGGCCAAGGTGTGCGACCGGCTCGGCCTGCCGCGCACTACCATCCGCGGCTACACCATGCCCGGCTTCGGCACCTCGGAAGGCACCAAGTCCAATGCCTGGAAGCTGATGGACGCGCTGGGCATCACGTCCGGCGAGATCGACATCAAGCCGGCCGCGCGCACCATGCTGGAGGATATCGGCCATCCGTTCGGGCGTGGTCCGGAATTTGGGGGCGAGCCGGTGCACGACGTCACCTTCGAGAACGTCCAGGCCGGCCTGCGCACCGATTACCTGTTCCGCCTCGCCGGCCAGCATCGCGGCTTCGTCATCGGCACGGGCGACCTGAGCGAGCTGGCGCTGGGCTGGTGCACCTACGGCGTGGGCGACCAGATGAGCCATTACGCGGTCAATGGCGGCGTCCCCAAGACGCTGATGCAGCACCTCATCCGCTGGGCGATCAGCTCCACCCAGTTCGATGAGGCGACCGATGCCGTGCTGCTCGCCATTCTTGGTCAGGAGATCAGCCCGGAGCTGGTCCCGGCGGGCGAGGACGGGGAGATGCAGAGCACCGAGGACAAGATCGGGCCCTACGAGCTCAACGACTTCTTCCTCCACCACATCATGCGCTTCGGCCAGCGCCCTTCCAAGGTGGCGTTCCTCGCCTGGCACGCCTGGCGCGACGCCGCGCACGACCAGTGGCCGGCGGGTTTCCCCGATGGCACGCGCAACGCCTATGAGTTGGCGACGATCCGCAAGTGGCTCGAGGCCTTCCTGGTGCGCTTCTTCGCCTTCAGCCAGTTCAAGCGCAGCGCCATTCCCAACGGGCCGAAGGTCTCGAGCGGCGGCGCGCTCAGCCCCCGCGGCGACTGGCGCGCGCCCAGCGACGCGGTGGCCGACGTGTGGCTCGCCGACCTGCGGGAGAATGTGCCGGAGTAAGGGCGCGGTGCGCCCCTTGCGGATCGCGGACGCGAAAAGGGGCGGCGGACTCCTCGTCCGCCGCCCCAATCCGTTTACGTAAGGCCCTGGCCTGCGTCGGGCTTACTGCGCCTCGACGGCGTCCATGTCCTCGGTCACGATGTCGTCGGTCAGGTCGTCGCCGCCGTCCACTTCGTCGGCGGTCTGGGCCAGCTCGTCGGCCTGGACCTCCAGAGAGTCGGCAGTGGCTTCGTCGCCGGCTTCCTCGGCCATGTCGGCCTGGGCCTCGAGCTCGTCACCCGCGGCATTCAGCTCTTCCTCGGCGGCCTCTTCCTGGGCGGAATCGCCACAGGCGGCCAGCGGGACCAGCGCGAAGGCGGCGGCGACTGCGAGAATCTTCTTCATTTCCAGGTACTCCCTAGGTTGGGAGCCATCGTCTGCCATCTTTCCGCCACAATGTAAACAGGAATGTGGCACAATTCGGGCAGCCACCCTCAATGCCGCGGCGACACTCTCACCAGCGCGCCTTCATCCTGGTCGCTCAGCAGCCACACGTTGCCGTCCGGGCCAACGCGCACGTCGCGCCAACGCTGGCCCATCTCGCCCAGCAGTTGCTCGGGGGCGCCGGGCTTGCCTTCCGCGTCCAGGTCGAAGCGCAGCAGCCCCTGCGTGAAGCTCGCCATCAGCAGGTCGCCATCCCACCGCTCGAAGGCATCACCTCGGTACACCGCAAGGTTGCCGGGATTGAGCGATGGGGGGCCGAACGCCACCACCGGATCGGTGTAGCCGGGCACGCCCTTCACCCCGCCCGCGGGCGTGCCGTCGTAATGATTGCCTTGCGTGACCAGCATCCAGCCATAATTGCCACCACGCTCGATGCGGTTGAGCTCGTCCCCACCGCGCGGGCCGAACTCGCTCTCCCACATCGTGCCGGTGGCAGGATCGATCGCCAGGCCAAGCGGGTTGCGATGGCCGGTGGACCATGCCTCGGGCGCATGGCCCTCGCGGCCGGCCCATGGGTTGTCGCCCGGGGCGCTGCCATCATCGTTGAGGCGCAGGATCTTGCCGAAATGATTGGCCGGGTCCTGCACCATCTCGCCGTAATTGCGGTCGCCGCTGGTGACGAACAGCTTGCCGGCCTCGTCGAACAGGATGCGTCCGCCGAAACTGCCGAAGGCCGGGCCCTGGCCGCAGCACTTCTCGGGCAGCGGCGGCTTGCCGTACCACGCATCCGCCACCAGGATGTCCTCCACTTGCGTCAGCGCGTGCCCGCCGTCCCAGCGCGCGCGCATCACCGCCAGCGTGGCGTTCTGCGGCGATTGCGGATCGGGCTTGGAATAGGAGAGGTAGACCAGCCGGTTGCGTGCGAAGTCCGGGTGCAGCGCCACGTCCATGAGCCCGGCGAGCCCGAGGGCGTAGATCTGCGGCAGGCCGGTGATCGGCTCGGGGTCGAGCGTGCCGTCGGCATCGATCAGCCGCAGCCGACCGGGCCGCTCGGTCACCAGCATCCCGCCATCGGGCAGGAAGGCCAAGCCCCACGGCCGATCGAGCCCGCGTACCACCACCTCGACATGGAGGTCGGCCTGCTCGGTGGCGAAATCCCAAGGGCCCGCGGCGAGTTCGGTACCTTGAAACGGCGGCGCGGCGGGGGGCGGCGCCCGCCGGCATTCCCGGCAGCAGCACGCCCGCCAGCGCGGCGGCGAGCACCTTGATCCGCTTCATCGACCCCGTCCCCAGTTGCCGCGCCTTGCCGGCGCCTCGTCCGCCGCGCACCCTATGCGCTCGGCGAAGCGGACTCAATCAACGAGTTGCCGCCCGCGGGTGGCCGGCAGCGGGCTACGGGCTTCAGGCCGGGCATGACTCGCCGCCCCGCCCCTGCCATGGTTGGGAGATGACCAAGCCCGCGGTCCTCGTCACCGGCGCTGCCAGACGCATCGGCGCGGCCATCGCCCGTGCCTTTGGCGAGGCGGGCTGGCACGTGATCGTACACTATCGCTCCTCGCCAGCCGAGGCGGAGGCACTCGCCGCCACGTTCGCTTCCGCCGAGATTGCCGGCTGCGACCTGGCCCAGCCCGGCGCCGCGGCGCGGATGATTGAAGACCTGTCCGCGCGGCTCGAGGACTGGCGCTGCTGCGTCAACAGCGCCTCGGTGTTCCGCAGCGACCAAGCGCTGGCGCTCGACCAGGAGGTCGCCGGCGAAGCCATGCAGGTCAACGCGCTCGCCCAGGCCGAACTCGCCCAGGCCTTCCTGCGCCACGCCCGCTCGCCGCTCGGGCGCCGCGTCATCCAGCTGACCGACCAGAAGCTCGCCAATCCCAATCCCGACTTCTTCAGCTACACCCTGAGCAAGCACGCCGCCGCCGCCATGGTGCCGATGCTGGCGATGACTGCCGATCGGGCCGACCGCATCTACGCCCTCGCGCCCGGCGCCATCCTCGCCAGCTACGATCAGAGCGAGGCGGAGGCCGATCGCTCGCACCGGCTCAACCTGCTCGGCCGCCGCACCCGGGCCGAGGAGGTCGGCGCGGCGGCGCTGTTCCTCGCCACCGGGCCGCTGGCGAGCGGGCAGACGCTGTTCGTCGATTCCGGCCAGCACCTGCTGGCACAGCCGCGGGACGTGATGTATCTGGCGCGCGAGGAGCAGCCGCGATGAGCAAGCCGCCGCAGCGTCACGCGCTGTCCACCCGCATCTGGCACTGGGCGAATGCGCTCAGCTTCGTCATCCTGTTCATGTCGGGGCTGAACATCTCGAACGCCCACCCCCACCTCTACTGGGGCAAGTGGGGGTTCTCGCCGCAGGACGCGTGGCTCAGCGTGGCGCGCTTTCCCGGTTGGGCCACCATCCCAAGCCATTACAGCCTTGCCGCCGCGCGCGACTGGCACGTGCTGTTCGCCTGGATCTTCGCCCTCGGCCTGCTGGCGTACATGCTGGCGGCGCTGGTGAACGGCCACTTCGTGCGCGATCTGGTCGCGCGCCGACGCGAATGGCGCCCGGGCATCTTCGCGGCCGAGATCCGCGAGTACCTGCGCTTCAACTTCGCGCATACCGGCGGCAAATACGGCGTCATGCAGAAGCTGGCCTACGCGCTCGTGGTGTTCATCCTGCTGCCGCTGATGATCTTCAGCGGCATGTCGATCAGCCCGGGCATGGGTTCGGCCTGGCCCTGGCTGCTCGACCTGTTCGGCGGCCGGCAAAGCGCGCGTTCGATCCACTTCCTGGCGGCCTGGGCGCTGTTCGCCTTCCTGCTCGTGCATGTGGCGCTGGTGCTGCTGACCGGCCCCTTTGGCCAAATGCGCGCGATGATCCTTGGAGGCCAAATGGACAGGACACTCGATGAGGCGGCGTAGCTTCGTGGCCGCGGCGGCCGGGCTCCTCACCGCGGGGTGCTCGAAGATTGCGGAGAGCAAGCTGTTCGGCGGCCTCGTCGACACCGCCGAGCGAGCGCACCGCGGCGCCCATCGTGCCTTGGGCGGCGGCGGCACTGAGCTCGCGCCCGAGTACACGGCGGCCGACATCTCGCCCTTCTTCCGCGGCAATGGCAGCACAGATGTCGCCACGCCCGAGTACCGGGCAGCAGAAGCCGAGGGCTTCGCAAGCTGGCAGTTGCGGGTCGGCGGGCTGGTGCGCCGGCCGCTCGTGCTGTCGCTGGCCGACATCCGCGCCATGCCCCAGCGCACGCAGATCACCCGTCACGACTGCGTGGAGGGCTGGAGCGCGATCGGCCAGTGGACCGGCCCGCGGCTCGGCGGCATGCTCGAGACCGCGGGACTGCAGCCCGAGGCGCGCTATATCGTGTTCCGCTGCGCCGACACGCTGGGCGGCGCGCCCTATTACGAGAGCTGCGACCTCGAGGATGCCTTCCACCCGCAGACCATCATCGCTCACCAGCTCAACGACGCGCCGCTGCCCGTGGCGAACGGCGCCCCGCTGCGGCTGCGCATCGAACGCCAGCTCGGCTACAAGCATGCCAAGTACCTGACGGGCATCGAGGCCGTGGCAAGCCTCGAGGGCATAGGCGGTGGTGGCGGCGGCTATTGGGAAGACCGCGGCTACCAGTGGTACGCGGGGATCTGAGGCCACAGCCGCAGGTTTGCTCGGGCCCATCTTTGGTCGGCGAAGTGCCTGATCGAGCCGCCTCCTTCGCCGAAATCACAGCAAGGATAGACTGCTCCCACGAAGCCTTGCTCTCACATAGCTAGTGCTGTCCGGGTGTGCCTCGACGCCAACACTTCCACCATGCGCGTCGATGAACGAAGCCCTGGAACATCCCGCATGGGGGGCACTGACTTGTCGGCGGCGCTTTGGTCCGAACGCAGCGCCGGCGAGATGTGCGCTGCAAGGCAAGTGAAGGGCAGGCCGGAGCGCGCCGTCAACGTCCTCCGCGGGTCCGTTGCCGTTCTCCCGTCGCGGTTGGGACCTGTGCCCGCTGCGGACGGTAGCTGTAGAGGTGCAGGAGCCGGTCGCCCGCGCGCTCGCGGGCGCTTTCCGCCCACGACCAGCGGCGATAGCTGCTCACCGCGTAGCAGAGCGTGGGCCAGAAGAACGCCAGCAGAAGGTCGCGCGTGGTATCGTGCCAGTTCCAGCTGCCCAGGTGCAGCCGGTTCATCGTCTCATGAAAGACCGCCAGCCCCACGCACAGGACGACCGCGGCGAGCGAGCCGCGCCGCGTGCCCATCAGCAGCAGGCAGCCAAGGTAGATGGCCATGCCCGCATGCACCTGCAGCAGCGTGCGCGGCACGCCGGCCATCCTGATCAAGGTTTCGAGCATGTCGTGGTAGAGTGTGATCGCGTCCATGCGCGTTCTATGCGCCCCACATGATTACCATCCCGTAAACCCTGAGCGCAAAATCGGCGCCGGTCGGCTAATTTCGCGCTCGCGCAAGCCGCGCTAAGGCCCGCCCGTGACCGCCCCCGCCTCGCCCGAGTCCTCGACCCCCCGCCCGCTCACGCGCGCCGCGATATTCGCACAGGCCTGGCCGATCATGCTCGGCCAGGCAGCCATCCCGCTGGTGGGACTGGTGGACGCCGCGATCATCGGGCGCACCGGTGATGCCGCCGCGCTCGGCGGGGTGGCGCTGGGCGGGACGATCATCAGCCTGGTGTTCTGGAGCTTCGGCTTCCTTCGCATGGGCATGACCGGGCTCACCGCGCAGGCCGAGGGCGCCGGCGACCGGGCGGAGGTGGAGGCGCTGTTGCTGCGCGCGCTGCTGATCGGCGGCGCGATCGGCCTGGCCCTCACCGTGCTGCAGGCGCCGCTCGGCGAACTCGCCTTCGCGCTGCTGGCGGGCGGCGAGGCGGTGACACAGGAGGCTTCCGCCTATGTCGCCGCACGCTTCTGGGGTGCACCCGCGGCGCTGGCGGTGTTCGCGATCAATGGCTGGCTGCTCGGCCTTGGCCGCACGCGCGCCGCGCTGGGGCTGCAAGTGGTGATGAACGGCGCCAACATCGGGCTCGACCTCACGCTTGTCTGGGGCCTCGGCCTCGGTGCACAGGGCGTGGGCCTGGGGACCGCAGGGGCCGAGTGGATCGCGCTCATGGCCGGGCTCCTCATCGCGGGTGGCGTCGCCGGCGGCGGGATGGCCGGCCTGGTGCGCCGCACCCGCTGGCGAGCGGTCATCCACGGCGCCGCACTCGCCCGGCTGTTTGCAGTCAATCGCGACATCATGATCCGCACGTGCGCGCTGCTCGTGATGTTCACCTGGTTTGCCAATGCCGGCGCCCGGCTGGGGACCGACCAGCTGGCCGCCAACCACGTGCTGCTGCAATTCGTCAGCCTGGCGGCCTTCGTGCTCGACGCCTTCGCCTTCACCGCCGAATCGCGCGTGGGCAATGCCATCGGCGCGCGCTCGCGAGCCGAGTTTTTGCGGGCGGTGCGCCTCACCGGCGAGTTCTCACTGGCCGCGGGAGTGGTGCTCGCCGCGCTCTTCCTGGCGGCGGGCGAGCCGCTGATCGCGTTCATCGCGACCGATCCGCTGGTGCGCGCCGAGGCCGCACGCTTCCTGCCCTTCGCCGCGGCGGTGCCCCTGCTCGGAATGCCGAGCTGGCTGCTGGACGGTATCTTCATCGGCGCCACGCAGGGCCGCGCGCTGCGCAATGCCGGGCTGGCGGCAACGCTGGGCTATCTCGCGATCGACCTCGTGCTGCGCCCGCTCGGCAATCTCGGGGTGTGGCTGGCCTTGATGGCGAGCTACCTGCTGCGCGCGGGATGCCTGTCCATCTACCTTCCCGCGCTGCTCGCCTCGCTCTGCGAAACCACCGACACCGCAAGCCCTTGACGAAGCAGCCACAATTGCGTTCCTGCGCGCCAGCCATGCCGCACCCTGCTCTGCTTCCCCTCCGCCGCGTCGCCGCTCTGCTCGTGGCGCTGCTGGCGCTCATCGCCATGCCCGCCGAGGCTCGGGTGCAGGCGCATTTCCACAGCTTCAACGGCTCGGTGCTGTTCGGCCGCTACCCCCACACCTTCGTGGTGTTCGAAGGCACGCTCGATGATACCGGCGAGCGGATCGAGGAGAACTGGGGCTTCTCCGCCCGCTCCAGCTCGCTCGCCGCGCTGCGCGGCCAGCCGGTGGAGCACATGATGCTGAGCGAGAAGCCAGAGCAGATCGGCCGCACCAACCGCCATTTCAGCCTCACCCTCACCGACGAGCAATTCCGCCAGCTCAAACGCGAGATCATCGCCTGGCGCGATCATCCGGGCAAATATTACGATCTCGACACGCGCAATTGCATCCACTTCGTCGGTCGCATGGCCGAGCTGGCTGGGCTGCGGGTCGAGTACCCGGAGAACATGCTGCGCAAGCCGCGCGCCTGGCTCAACCACATCACCGCGCTCAACCCGCAGCTTGAGGCGGAAAAAGTGGATTGAGCGCCGGCTTGTTCCGTGAGGAGATGCGCTAGAGGCGCAACTCGATAATTTGCCGGCACTGGGTACACATCGGCTTGCCCTTCGAATCGAGCGCGAGAGTGAACCGCGCCCGCTCCATGATCGCTGCGCGCGCTGTCTCATCGCACTGCTCCACATCGCCCTGCTCGCCCACGATCAGCCGTAGCCGGAGAAGTCCGCCCGGGCGCTCTCGTCGCTGCTGCCGCGTATAGTCGGCAGATCGAAGCCGGTCTCGCAGCTGGCCTTGAGGCTGGGGAAAGCGCCACGTGGAGATCGCCTGGCGTGGATCGACTCCCCAACTCTCGGCCAGGCCGATGGAGCATTCCTGCAGCGCCGGGTGTGTACGTTCCAGTGACCAAAGTGGCTCGCGGCCTCGCTCCAGGACGATCACCTCGCGTCCCCGTTGCCGTGTCCGGTCCCGCCTGATAACCGCCCGCTTTCAGCACCACCGGGAGCCCCTATGTCCGATCCCCAGCGCCCCGAGATCAAGCGGGTCGTGCTCGCCTATTCGGGCGGGCTAGATACCAGCGTCATCCTCAAGTGGCTGCAGGTCGAGCGCGGCGTGGAGGTGGTCACCTTCACCGCGGATCTGGGCCAGGGCGAGGAGCTCGGCCCGGCGCGCGACAAGGCCCGCCTCATGGGCGTGCCCGACGAGCACATCTTCATCGAGGACCTGCGCGAGGGATTCGTGCGCGATTACGTCTTCCCGATGATGCGCGCCAATGCCCGCTACGAGGGGGACTACCTGCTCGGCACCAGCATCGCGCGCCCGCTCATCGCCCGGCGGCTGGTGGAGATCGCCCACGCCACCGGCGCCGATGCGGTCGCCCACGGCGCCACCGGCAAGGGCAACGACCAAGTCCGCTTCGAGCTTTCCGCCTATGCGCTCGACCCCGACATCAAGATCATCGCCCCGTGGCGCGAGTGGGACCTGACCAGCCGCACCGCGCTCATCGAGTGGGCCGAGCAGCACCAGATCCAGGTGCCCAAGGACAAGCGCGGCGAGAGCCCCTTCTCCACCGATGCCAACATCCTGCACACCTCGTCCGAGGGCAAGGTGCTGGAGGACCCCTGGCAGGAAGTGCCCGACTATGTGTTCTCGCGCACCGCTAACCCCGAGGACGCGCCCGAGACGCCCGAGTTCATCGAAATCGGCTTCGAGCGCGGCGACGGCGTCTCGCTGAACGGCGAGGCGATGAGCCCCGCCACGCTGCTCGCCGCGCTCAACGAACTGGGCCGCAGGCACGGCATCGGCCGGCTCGACCTGGTCGAGAACCGCTTCGTGGGCATGAAGTCGCGCGGCATGTACGAGACGCCCGGCGGCACCATCTATGCCATCGCCCACCGGGGCATCGAGCAGCTCACGCTCGATCGCGGCGCCGCGCATCTCAAGGACGAGCTGATGCCGCGCTATGCCGAGCTCATCTACAACGGCTTCTGGTTCAGCCCCGAGCGCGAGATGCTGCAGGCTGCGATCGACCTGTCGCAGGAGCGCGTTGCGGGCACCGTGCGCCTCAAGCTCTACAAGGGCGGCGCCTATCTGGTGGGCCGCCGGTCCGACGCCTCGCTTTACTCAGAGGCGCATGTCACCTTCGAGGACGATGCCGGCGCCTACGACCAGAAGGATGCAGCCGGCTTCATCAAGCTGAACGCCCTGCGCCTGCGTCTGCTGGCCCGGCGCGACCGGGGCTGAGCGCTCGCCGGCGGCAAATCGGCCCGGCAGCGCAGGTGCGAGGGATTTATCAGCCCTGTCCGCTGGCAATCTGGCCTGGAGTGGACATCGCGCATTGCGGCTTGGCGAACACGGTCATCGACGCCCGTAGCGGTTCGGCCTTACCAGCCCGATGCTGGTACCGGACTATGGCGAGATAATCGCACGGCCATGGCCCGCGTCGAGGCGGCCAAGTTCTTCGAGCTGAAGCACGTCCACCTTAGCCCTCTCGCATCTCTCCCGAGGCCGAGCGGCGGGCGGCGGGCGCATGTGCTCGCCGACAACAAGCGTGCTTCAATGCAGATCGGGACAAGGCGGTCGAGAGCCCCAAGGTTGCGCCGAAGCGAGGCGAACAGCGACGCGCGGCCTTCGGAGTACTGCGGATCGATCGACCCGCGTGCTTCCCTAATCCATGTTTAGCAAGGCGATTTTTGTGGCAGCGGAAGGAACGCCGGTTTCGGCGAGCTGTTAAGCGCTCGTCCCCCAAATCGCACCAGACGAGGCATATGCGGATCATAGCCGCCATGACCCAGAGCAATGGAATGCTGCCCCGCTGCCCGATCGAACTCGAGCAGCTCGAGCGGCACCGGCGACCAGAACGGCAGCCGCGGCAGGCATCGCCGAGCGGCGCGCGGTACAAGGGAGCTGCCGGGTGGAACTGAGCGAGGTCGCGCGCTTCGAGCACCAGGTGACCGGCATCAGCGTCAGCGCTGACGGGCGGGTGTTCGTCAACTTTCCGCGCTGGAC
>Ga0210040_10002927_pt1 | contig 23575 bp, 22 predicted proteins | sample CryGeyCG12114_NA_FD_185462 | JGI IMG/M metagenome (GOLD analysis project Ga0210040, IMG submission 185462) | Groundwater microbial communities from aquifer - Crystal Geyser CG19_WC_8/21/14_NA (SPAdes) (version 2) | ecosystem: Environmental > Aquatic > Deep subsurface > Groundwater | place: USA... | reverse complement strand
GCCAGCACCCCGAGCACCCCCGCCGCGACGCTCACCAGCAGGGCCAGCAGCACGCGGACGGCCGTCATGCGCGCTGCCTCCTCACCCGGGTCATCCTACGGCTGGTCAACGGGCCGGCCCCCGGATCTGCTCCCGGCCGGAGCGCCCGCCCGGTCGAGCGGGGGGAGTGCGGGGGCCGCCGCCGGTAGAGTGGTCGGTCGTGTCCACGGCGAAACTGAATGCGGCGCAGGCCAGCGGCCTGGCCGAGCTGATGCGCATCACCCCCGTGGCGGACCGGCTGGGACGGCTGTTCGCCGACGCCGGCCACGAGCTGTACCTGGTGGGTGGGAGCGTCCGGGACGCCCTGCTCGGCCGGCTCGGCCATGACCTCGACTTCACCACCTCGGCCCGGCCCGACGAGGTGGAGCGGCTGCTGCGCCGCTTCTCCCCGGCCGTGTGGACCATCGGCAAGGAGTTCGGCACCATCGGCTGCCAGGTCACCGAGCCGGGCGGGGCGACCTGGCTGGTGGAGGTGACCACCTTCCGCTCCGACGCCTACGCCGCGGACAGCCGCAAGCCCGAGGTGGTCTTCGGTGACACGCTGGCCGAGGACCTGGTCCGCCGCGACTTCACCATCAACGCGATGGCCGTCTCGGTCCCCGAGCTGCGCTTCCAGGACCCGTTCGACGGCCTCGGCGACCTGGCCCGGCGGCTGATCCGGACCCCGGCCGCGCCGGAGACCTCGTTCAGCGACGATCCGCTGCGGATGATGCGCGCGGCGCGCTTCGCGGCCCAGCTGGGCTTCGTGCCGGCGCCCGAGGTGGTCACCGCGATGACCGCGATGGCCGACCGGATCGCCATCATCTCCGCCGAGCGGGTGCGCGACGAGCTGACCAAGCTGCTGCTGGCCGACGCGCCCCGTCCCGGACTGGACCTGCTGGTGGGCACCGGGCTGGCGCAGCGGGTGCTGCCCGAGCTGCCCGCACTGCGGCTCGAGCGCGACGAGCACCACCGGCACAAGGACGTCTACGAGCACAGCCTGACCGTGCTCGAGCAGGCCATCGTGCTGGAGGAGCGGCTGCCCGAGGAGCAGCGTCCCGACCTGGTCAACCGGCTGGCCGCGCTGCTGCACGACATCGGCAAGCCGGCGACCCGGCGCTTCGAGGCGGGCGGCAAGGTCTCCTTCCACCACCACGACGTCGTCGGGGCCAAGCTGGCCCGCAAGCGGCTGACCGCGCTGCGCTTCAGCAGCGACCAGGTCAAGGCGGTCAGCGAGCTGATCACCCTGCACCTGCGGTTCCACGGGTACGGGGCGCAGGAGGGCGAGGGAGCGGCCTGGACCGACTCGGCCGTCCGGCGCTACGTCCGCGACGCGGGTGCCGAGCTGCCCCGGCTGCACATCCTCACCCGGGCCGACTGCACCACCCGCAACAAGGCGAAGGCGGCCCGGCTTCGCTCGGCGTACGACGACCTGGAGGCCAGGATCGCCGAGCTGGCCGAGGAAGAGGAGCTGGCCTCCCTGCGGCCCGACCTGGACGGCCGCCAGATCATGGCCCTGCTCGACCTGCCGCCCGGTCCGCTGGTGGGTAGGGCCTACAACTTCCTGCTGGAGCTGCGGATCGACGAGGGGCCGGCGGGTCCCGAGCGGGCCGAGGAGGCGCTGCGCGTCTGGTGGGCCGAGCAGCAGGGCGGCCTGCCCGCGTCCTGAGCCCGGCACGGAGCCGGCGACCCGGGGTCAGGCCTGCGGCAGAGCCTCCGGCTGCGTGCGCAGGGACTCGGTGCCCTCGTCCATGCTGAGACCCCGGCTGACCAGGGCGAACAGCAGGCCCATGCCCAGGTACGCGGCGGCCAGCACCAGCAGGATCGGGACCGAGCGGCCGTCGGTGGGCAGGATCAGCGCGCCGATCACCGCGGCCAGCACCAGGGCGACGTTGAAGACCATGTCGTAGAGGACGAAGACGCGGCCCTTGACCTCGTCGTCGACGTGGGCCTGGACCAGGGTGTCCACGCAGATCTTGACGTTCTGCGCCGTCACCCCGAGCAGGAACGCGGCGACCAGCAGCGGGGCCTTGGCGTAGACCGCACCCGGCAGCACCTGGAAGACCGCGGAGCCGACGAGGCAGAGCACCAGCCAGCGGCGGACGCCGACCCGGGCCGTCGCGGGCGGGGTGACCACGGCGGCCAGCACGAAGCCGGCGCCGGTGACCACGGCCAGCAGGGTGAGGTCGGCCAGGGCCGCGTCGACCTGGTCGATGGTGTGGAAGTAGTTGCGGTAGACCAGGATCGTGGCCACGGTGACCACCCCGTAGACCACGCGGTGGGCGCCGATGGTGAGCAGCCCGATCGCGGCCGGCGGACGGGCGCGCAGGTGCCGCAGCGCCTCGCCGAGCCCGGCCAGCACGTCCCGGGCGCGGGTCGGCTCGTGGACGTCCGGGCCGAGCTGGTGCCGCGGGATCCGCAGGGCCAGGCTCGAGCTGAGCACGAAGCCGGCCGACGCCACCACGAACAGCACGGCGTTGGCCCGGTAGTCCGGCATCGACTGGCCGAGCAGCAGCCGCAGCCCGGTGCCCACCCCGACCCCGATCAGCGCCCCGGCCGGCCCGATGGTGGGCACCACCGAGTTGGCGACCATGTACTCGCCCTCGTCGATGGTGTGCGGCAGCGAGGCCGACAGCGCGGCGAGCAGGAAGCGGTTCAGGCTCATGGCCAGCAGCACGCCGCCGTAGAAGAGCGTCTCGAACCCGGGCGTGCGCAGCCCGGTGGCGACCACGGCGGCCAGCCCGAGGGCGAGCACGGCGCGGGTGAGGTCGACGACCACCAGCACCTGGCGGCGCGACCAGCGGTCGAGCACGACCGCGACGAACGGGCCGAGCACCGAGAACGGCAGCAGGGTGATGGCCAGCACGACGGCGATGGAGCGGGCGTCCGGCTGGCGCTCGGGGGAGAACAGCACGTAGGAGGCGAGGGCGATCTGCAGGAGTCCGTCGCAGGACTGGGTGGCCACCCGGACGGCGAGCAGCCGCCGGAACCAGCGGTGGCGCCAGAGCTGGCGGAGGCTGCGGACGAGCTCCACCTCAGTTCTCGGGGTACTTCTTGACGTAGGCGGCCATGTCGTCGTCCTCGAGCGCCTTGGCCAGCTCGGCCATCCGCGTGGTGTCGACCAGGTCGACGCTGCCCACCCCGGCCACGTCGCCGAAGCCGGAGAGGGGGGCCTGGAGCAGCTCGATGTCGGACGGCTCCAGCCGCAGCGACAGCGCCGTCCGGCGGATCTCGTCGTCGCTGAGGCTGTTGTCCACGGTCAGGTGCTTGGAGAGGTTGCCGAGGAACGAGGTGAACCTGGCCGGGTTGGAGATGACGCCGGCGCTGAGGCCCTTGGCCACGATCGCCTTGATCACGTTGCGCTGGTTGGCCGCGCGGTCCAGGTCGCCACCCGGCAGCGCGTGCCGCTCCCGGACGAACCAGAGCGCCTTGGCCCCGGCGATGGTGACCTTGCCCTTGGGGTAGTCGAAGCCGTGGGAGCTGAAGGCGGTCTTGTTGGTGACGGTGACCCCGCCGAGGTCGTCGGTGAGGCCGATGAAGCCCTCGAAGTCGACCAGCACCACGTGGTCCATCCGCACGTCGGTCAGGTCCTCGAGGGTGCGGACGGTCAGCGGCGGCCCGCCGTAGGCGTAGGCGGCGTTGATCTTGTTCCGGCCGTAGCCGGGGATGGCCACGTACATGTCGCGCGGGAAGGAGACGATGTAGGCCTTGTTGCGGGCCTTGTCGAGGTGGACGACCATCAGGCTGTCGCTGCGGCCCTCGCTGTCGTCCGCGGGGTCGCGGCTGTCGGAGCCGAGCAGCACGTAGTTGAGGCTGCCGGTCTCGCGGGGGGCCGAGGACGGCCGGGCGGACTCACCGCTGCCGCTCGGGGTCTCCCCGGGCAGCTCGATGCCACGGGTGATGTTGCTGGTGACGCTGCGGTCGACCCGCCAGGCGTACACGCCGGCCGCGCCGACGGCGACCACCAGCAGGACGGCCACGGCCAGCAGCACCCGCGGCCAGCGACGTCGTCGCGGCCGCCGGAGCGCGACGGCACCCCCCGGCTGGTCGGGGTCGGGCGCGCCGGTCGCGGGCGCGTCGGTGTCGGTCATGGTGTCCTCGGTGGTCTCGAGCCTGGGCAGTCTATGCGGAGACCCTCCGCGGCGGCGGCCGCTCGCGGCCCTGGGATCCCACCCCCAGAACGCTCGGGAGGCCCCGGATGAGCCCGGATGGGGTGTCTGGGATCGGTTCCACAGGGTGAGGCCGTGGCTGGTCCGCCGGGCGGCGCTACCGTGACGCCATGTCGCGTGCCGAGGAAGCCGCCCGCCGTGCCGAGCTGGCCGCCGCGCAGGAGCGCGGGGAGTCCCAGCAGGCCCAGCGGCTGGTGGACGCCTTCGTGACGGAGATGAAGAGCCGGGGGAATGCCGCGGAGCCGCTGCGGGCCACCCTGTTCACCGGCCAGTCGGTGAAGACCGACCAGCGCGGCTGGTACCTGCGCAAGAACCACAGCCTGGCCATCGGCGAGGACGGTGCGTACTACGTGCTGACCGTGCCCGGCGGCCTCCGCGAGCGGCTGTCCGGCGTCCGGCTGCAGCCCAGCCCGCCGCCGCTGGTGGTCGGCCGCGGCGGCCGGGACGGGGAGTCGGGCTCGCTGTCGGACTTCCTGGCCTGGCGGCTCGCCGCCGGCTGACCGCGACCCCGGCCGCCGTTCGGTCACGACGCCCGGGGGCCTCGGCGGGCGCTCGTCCGGGGAACGGGCTCAGATGTCCTCGGTGGTGGTGGCCGAGCGCTTCACCTTGACGAAGGCCATGTACTCCTCGACCACGGCGTCGGGCTCGCCGCGCATCATCAACTCGCCCTTGTTGAGCCAGATGACCTCGTTGCACATCTCCTTGATGCTGCCCAGACCGTGGCTGACCAGGAACATCGCGCGGGCGCTCTCCCGCAGCTCGGCCATCTTGGCGTTGGCCTTCTCCCGGAACTTCGCGTCACCGGTGGACAGGGCCTCGTCGATCATCAGGATGTCGGGCTTCATGTGGACGGCGACCGAGAAGCCGACCCGGGCCGACATGCCGGAGGAGTAGGTGCGCATCGGCATGTCGATGAAGTCGCCGAGCTCGGTCCACTCGGCCACGTCGTCGGCGCGCTCCTCGACCTCGCGGCGGGAGAGCCCCGAGGCGAGGCCGCCGAGGATGATGTTCTCCCGGCCGGACAGGTTCTTGTTGAACCCGACCCCGAGCGCGAGCAGCGTGCTGGCCTTGCCCCAGACCTCGACCGAGCCGCTGGTCGGCGGCAGGATGCCGGCGATCGCGCGCATCAGGGTCGACTTGCCGGCGCCGTTGGAGCCGATGATGCCCAGCGAGGTCCCGATGGGGATGTCGAAGCTGACGTTGCGCAACGCCTCGACCGTGCGGACGGCCCGCTGGCCGCGCCCGAAGCGGACCAGGGCCTGGCGCAGCGTGGGCTTGCGCTCGAAGGTGGTGCGGTAGGTGATGGAGAGGTCGTCGACCTTGACCGCCAGCGGCGGCCCGGTCTCAGGTGAGTCGGACAGCGAACTCACGCTCCCTCGAGATGAAGAACAGGAAGCCGGCTACCGCCGCGCCGACCGCCCAGGCCGCTGCGGAGACCCACATGTACGGCGCCGGCACCTCGAGCCCCTGCACCGCGTCGCTGTAGCCGCCGAGCATCGAGTACATCGGGTTGACCTGGATCAGGGTCAGCATCCAGCGCGGGAAGTCGCTGTTGAAGATGGTCTCCGGCAGCCAGAGCACCGGCGAGAGGTAGAGCCAGAGCCGCATCACGAAGGGCAGGAAGCTGGAGGTGTCGCGGAAGTAGACCTGCAGGGCCGCGACGAAGGCGGCGAGACCCATCGCGAACAGGATCATGGTGGCCAGGAAGTAGACCGAGAGCAGCATCGTCCAGCTCCAGGAGTGGCGCAGGAAGAGCACGTGGAAGAACAGGTAGACCGGGATCGTCGGCAGGAAGCGGAAGAAGGCCGTCCGCACCGCCGAGAGCGGGATCAGCAGCCGCGGGAAGGCGGTGTTGATCAGCAGCTTGCCCGAGCTGGTCACCGAGGTGGAGCCGGACGAGACGGCCGTGGTGACCATGGTGAAGGCGAACAGACCCAGGGTCAGGTGGGTGAAGATCGTCGGGTCGTGCTGCCGTCGGATGATCGTGACCAGCAGGTAGTAGACCCCGGCCAGCAGCAGCGGGTTGAGCACCAGCCAGAGCTGGCCGAAGACGGTGCCCGTGTTCGCGCTCCGCATGGTCGCCCGGCTCATCTCGGCGGCGAACTCCCGGCGCAGCCACAGCTGGCGGAAGTAGGGAACGAGCGGCGGGAGCCCGGTGCGGTGCGGACCGTAGTGGTGGTAGACGGGCTCGAAATCCGTCTCCGCCGCGCGGGTGGGCGCCGTCACTGCTCCACCAGGTTCGTGGGCAACACCGGGTTCATGGGCATCCTGCTCGGTCGGGGTGGCGGGTCGTCACGGTCGGTCGAGGAGGCCGGGCCGTGGTACGGCCGTCCGGGAGCCGGCCACGGGCTCGATCCGGGTCGTCAGTCTGCCACGGCTGGTCGGCCCCGGGTCCCGACGCGCCACCAGGGGCGGGGTGGCCGGCGCGGGCCCGGCCCGGACGCACGCACGCCCTCCGGCAGGGGTGCCGGAGGGCGTGGGTGACGGCGCGCGCGGGCGGTGGGCCTGCGGTCAGACCGTGGTCAGGACGTCGTCCCACTTGCCGCGGCTGTAGGCGTCGGGGTACGGCGCGTCCCGCCAGCCGACCCCGAGCTCGGCGGCGGCACGCAGCGGCCAGGAGGGCTCGCGCAGGGCGGCCCGGGCCAGCAGCACCACGTCGGCGTCGCCGGCGGCCAGCACGTCCTCGGCCTGCTGCGGGCTGGTGATCATGCCGACCGCGCCCGTCGGGATGCCGGCGTCGGCGCGGATACCGCGGGCGAAGCGCACCTGGTAGCCCGGACCGACGGGGATGTCGGCCTGCACGTTGCCGCCGGTGGAGGTGTCGACCAGGTCGACGCCGCGGTTCTTCAGCAGCGCGGAGAGCCGGACCGAGTCCTCCAGGGTCCAGCCGCCCTCGGTCCAGTCGGTCGCGGAGAGGCGGACGAACACCGGCTTCTCGGCCGGCCACACCTCGCGGACCGCGTCCACGACCTCGAGCAGCAGGCGGGTGCGGCCCTCGAAGCCGCCGCCGTAGCCGTCGGTGCGGGTGTTGGACAGCGGGGAGAGGAACTCGTGCAGCAGGTAGCCGTGCGCGGCGTGCAGCTCGACGACGTCGAAGCCGGCCTCGTCGGAGCGGCGGGCGGCGTCGGCGAAGGCGGTCACCGTGGCCGCGATGTCCGCGAGGGTCATCGCCTGCGGCTCGGTGTAGCCCGGGAAGGCATCAGCGGAGGGCCCGACGCTGGCCCAGCCGCCCTCCTCGGTGGGGACGCTGCCGGTGGGCTCACCCGGGAAGCCGCGGAAGGTGGAGGCCTTGCGGCCGGCGTGGGCCAGCTGGATGCCGAAGGCGGCACCCTGGCTGTGCACGAAGTCGGCGATCCGGCGCCAGGCGTCACGCTGCTCGTCGTCCCAGATGCCGGTGTCCTGCGGGCTGATGCGGCCCTCGGGCACCACGGCGGTGGCCTCGGTGATGACCAGGCCGAACCCGCCCTGCGCGCGCGAGCCCAGGTGCACCAGGTGCCAGTCCGTCGGCACGCCGTCCTCGGCCAGCACCATGTACTGGCACATCGGCGCCAGCCAGATCCGGTTGCGCAGGGTGAGGCCACGAAGGCTGAGCGGGTCGAAGAGCAGTGCCATGTGCAGGACAACCGGCGCAACCGGGTCGCTCTTCCGACGCCCGGGGTGCGCTGGGTCACAGGTCGCCCCGCCCCGAGCGGGATCCGCGGCCGCGGGCGGGGCAGAAGACGTGTCGTGGGCGAGACGCAGGAGCAGGGCCGGGGGGACGGGCCGCCGCGCGGGCGGGCGGAGCTGGTGGCGCGATACCGCCGGCTGGTGCTGGAGGAGCTGCCGCGGCGGGGGGCCGCGGAGGGCTGGGTGGTCCGCGCCGACCACTGCTTCGGCCGGATCGTCCTCGACCACGCCGTCGGCCGCTGCTGGTACGAGGTCCTGGACCGGCGGCGGGGACCGGCCTTCACCCAGCTCGACGACGAGCAGCTGGCCACCGCGGTGGCCCTGGCCGAGCGGATCGAGGTTGAGGGGGACCCGACCCTGCGCCGGTTGGACGCCCAGAGCCTGGCCTGGCGCGGGAAGCGGCCGGCCCGCCGCTAGTCCTGGCGCCGGCCCGCCGTCCCGGGGTGCGTATCCGGGACGGCGTTGCGGTCAGCCCCGGGCGGTGCGCAGCGCCCGGTAGAGCGCCGCCGGGACCAGGGCCAGCCCGGCCGCGAGCCCGAGCGCGGCCGGCGGGTGCAGCCGTGACCAGGTGTAGAGGCTGCGGCGCCCGTGGCGCTTGATGTCGCCCTCGGCCCTGTCCTCCCCGCGGGAGGCGTAGAGGTTGCCCGCCGAGCCACCGGGGTCGGGGCGGTTGGTGCGCGCCGCGGGGATGCCGATGCGGCCCAGCACGGCGTCGACCTGGCGCGGGCTCAGCTTCTGGCTGAGGGCCATCTGGCGACCGCCGCCGCCGGCGTACAGGTCCCGGATGGGGTGCTCGGCGGCGTATCGGACGCAGTCCGCGACCACGCCGGGGGCGTAGACCGGCGGCGGGCCCTTGGGGTGCACGTCCATCTTGTTGAGCGCGTTGTCGAAGAACGGGGTGTTGATGGTGCCGGGCTTGATGCTGGTCACCGAGATGGGCGCAGAGTCGGCGATCAGCTCGCGGCGGAGCGCGTCAACCATGCCCTCCACCGCGTGCTTGGAGGCGCTGTAGGCCGAGTGCAGCGGCAGCGAGACCAGGGCCTCGACCGACGACACCGCGATCAGGGCGCCGCCGCCGGTCCGCCGCAGCGCCGGCAGCGCGGCGAGGAAGCCGTGCACCTGGCCGAGGTAGTTGACCTCCATCACCCGGCGGAACTCCTCCGGGGTGGTCTCCTCGAAGGTCGCGTAGACCGAGGTGGCGGCCACGTTGACCCAGGTGTCGATCCGGCCGTAGACGGTCTCGGCGGCCTTGGCCAGGGCCAGGCACTGCTCGGGCTCGGCGACGTCGCAGATGACGTAGGTGGCCTCGCCGCCGTGCGCGGTGATCTCGGCGACCAGGCTGACCAGCGCCGGCTCGCTGCGGGCGGCCACCACCACCGTGGCGCCGGCCGCGGCCAGCCGCAGCGCCGACTCGCGCCCGATGCCGCTGGAGGCGCCGAGCACCACCACCACCTGGGAGGCGAGCGGCTTGAGCGTGACCTTCACGGGGGGACCTCCTGCTGGACGGTATGGCGGACGTCGGCTGCCGTACCCGGCGGCGCGGCGCTGAACCCTGCCGTCTCAGGCGGGGCGGGGCGGGGCTGCCGGAGGGGTGGCGGTCGACGGACGACACCAGAGCCGGACGGACGACACCGTCCGTGGCTCGCACAACACCTCGGCCAACACCTCCTGGCCAGCATCGAGCCAGCGCTCACGGCGACCGGCCGGGGCGGGCTACGGGCGACCGGGGGATGACATGGGGGACGAGGCGAGCCCGCTCGGGCCGAGGTCGCCGTACGCGGTCGTCGACCTGCTCGACCGGGACTGGCGCGAACGGCTCGCCGACCCCGGTCCCGAGCTCGACGCGTGGCGTCGTCATCACGCCGCCCTGGCCGACCTGCCGGACCTCGGCGCGGTCGAGCGGCGGGCGGCCACCGGCAGCGACGCGGTGCTGCACGCCCTGCTCGTGGAGGCGCAGCGGGGGGACCAGCTGGCGCAGCGGACCGTGCTGCAGGCCTCGCTGGGCCGGATGGTGCGGATGGCCGGGCGCGACCGGCGCAGCACGGTGGACGACTACGTGGCGGCCCTGTGGTGCGTGGTCGTCCTGTACCCGCTGGCCGCGCGGCCGGTCCGGATCGCGGCCAACCTCGCCCTCGACACCCTCAAGGCGGTGCACGGCGAGTCGCGGTGGTGGCCACGCGGGTCCTGCGAGGCGGTGCTGCCCGGGGACGACCTCGAACCGCTGCTGGAGCGCTCCGCCCAGCGCGCAGGGCTGGACCACTCGGCGGCGTCCGCGCTCAGCGCCGGTGAGGTGATCGAGGCGGCGCGTCGGCTCCGGCTCATCGACGACCGGGCGTCCGGTCTGCTGCACCTGGTCTACGTCGAGGGACTGACCGGGCAGCAGGCGGCGGCCCGGGACTCCTCGACCCCGGGCTCGGTCCGGGTGCGCTGCAGCCGCGCCGTCCAGAAGCTGGCCGCGCACGCCCCCGCACTCGCCGAGGCGGCCTGAGGTGCTGGAGGACTCTGCTGGACGACACCGCGAGCGGTCCGGACAACACCTCGGGGATCGGGACGACACCGCGCGGATCTGGACGACGAACAATTGCGTGAAGTGTCTATCGCACATCCGACCAGCACGTCATAGTGGTGGCTCACGTGCGGCGGCGCCGGTGGCGAGACCTGGTGCAGGGCTGTCGTACCTGATCCCTCGGGGGTGGGATGTGCGGCTACGGCTGTGGCAGGGCGTCGTGCGGCGATGCGAGCAGCCGCGCCCCGGTCGGCGGCCGTCGGCGGCGGGGCCGGTCCTGCCGGGCCTGCTCACGCCTCCGCGACCCGACGTCGGTCGCGGTCCACCGCCGCAGGGTCCGCCGAGCCGACCCGCCGCCTGCGGAGCAGTCCCGCTCCACCGTGACCACCGCCCTCGGGGGCCGAGGTCGCTCGTACCGATCTCGGGAGGAACCCACATGACCATCAGAGCCGTCGTCCTGTCCGTCGTCGGCCTGCTCGTGCTCCTCAAGGAGCCGGGCAGGCGCGACGAGCGCGGGCTCAGCCAGTCGGCCGAGAACGCGATCCTGCTCGCGGGAGCGGTCTCGGTGGCCCTCATCGTGGTCACGGTCATCACGGCCTACGTCCGCGCGAAGCTGCCCCGGTGAGCGGGTGCGCCCTCCTGCGCGCGACGAGCGCGGCCTCAGCGAGAGCCTGCAGTTCGCGGTCGTCTGGCCGCTGCTGATGCTGGTGACCCTCGGGCTGATCGAGGTCGGGATCTGGCTGCACGCGCACGAGGTGGCCGAACGGGCCGCCATCGCCGCCGTCGGCGAGGCGAGCGGGAGCCGCGGCTCGGCCGAGGCGGGTCGCGAGCTGGCGGCCGACCTCGCCCGGGCGGGCGGCCTGGACGACGTCTCGGTCGAGGTGTCCCGCGGTCCTCAGCAGGTCACCGCCGTGGTCAGCGCCCACGCACCGCTGGTCCTCGACCTCGGCCTCGGCCGGGTGCAGGAGTCCGCAGCCGGTCCGCGCGAGCGGGTGACCGCACCGTGAGCCGCCGGCCCGACGAGCGCGGCGCGGTGGCCGTCGAGCTCGCCCTGCTCGTCCCGGCCCTGGTCCTGGTGCTCGGGCTGCTGGTGGCCGGGGGGCGGCTCTGGTTCGCCCGGACGGCTGTCGGGGCGGCGGCCCAGAGCACCGCCCGGGCCGGCTCCCTGGCGCGGACGCCCGCGGCCGCGGTGGCGGACGGCAGCGCCGCGGGTCGGGCGTCCCTGGCCACGGCGGGGCTGCAGTGCACGGAGCCGACCGTCTCGGTCGAGACCGTCGCCTTCACGGTGCCGGTGGGGGCGCCGGCGACCGTGCGGTCCCGGGTGCAGTGCACCGTCCGCTTCGGAGACGTCCTGCTGCCGGGCCTGCCCGGTTCGATCGAGCTGACCGGCGAGGGCGCCGCGGCCCTCGACACCTACCGGAGCCGACGGTGAGCCGGCCCGGGCCGCACGGGTGGCGCCGTCGCGACGAGCGGGGCCAGAGCATCAGCCTGTTCGTCCTGCTGGTGATGGCGGCGCTGTTCCTGGTCGCCGGTCTGGTCATCGACGGCGGCCAGCAGGTCACCGCGGCCGGGCTGGCCGAGGGCGCAGCCGCGGGGGCCAGCCGGGCGGCCGGGAACGCTGCGGCGACCCAGCAGCTCGGCGGAGCCGACCCGGCTGCTGCCGCCGTCCTCGCCGCCCGCGCCTACCTCGCCGGTCAGCCGGGCGTGCAGGGCTCGGTGGGGGTCAGCGACGGCGTGGTCACGGTGACCACCTCTGCCACGGCCGAGACCGTCTTCCTCTCGGTGATCGGCCTGGACACCGTCACCGGGACCGGGTCCGCGCAGGCCGACATCGTCGCGACGGGGCAGCCGCGATGAGCCTCGGCGTCGAGCGGCGCAACGGCGTGGCCCGCCCAGCCGGGACGCCCGCCGTCCCCCCGTCGGTCTCTGGTCCGGTGCTGCCGAAGCTCCCCGGCCGCCGCAACCCGCGGTGGATCGCGCTCGGGATCGTCGCGCTCTGCCTGGGCGCCCTGCTCTCCTACGTCGTCTACGCCCAGGTCGCGGCCGAGAGCACGGTGGTCTCGGTGGCCCGGACGGTCTACCGCGGCGAGGTGGTGGAGCGCGCCGACCTCACCAGCGTCCGGCTGAGCGGCGGGGGCCTGCCCGGCACCGTCCCGGTCGCCGACCTCGAGCGCCTGGTCGGGCAGCGCGCGGTCTTCGACCTGCCGGCCGGCTCTGTGCTCGGCGCGGGCTCGGTGGCCGACACCGCGGTGCCCGCCGACGGCCGGACCGCGGTCGGCCTCCGGCTGGCCGCCGGTCGGGCCCCGCAGGAGCTGCTGCTCCCCGGTGCCCCCGTCCGGCTGGTCGCCCTGGCGGCGCCGGCCGCGGCGGCAGGGGCACCGGACGCGCTGGCGGGCAAGACCTACACGGCCCGGGTGATCGACCAGGCGCCCGGAGCCGACGGTGCGTCGACCCTGCTCGACGTGGAGGTGGACGAGGCCCAGGCCGCCACCATCGCGTCGCTGGCCGCGGCCGAGCGGGTCGCCGTCGTGCGCGACGCGGGACGGTGAGCGGTGGCCATCCTCAGCCTGACCTCGTGCAGCGGCTCGCCGGGCGTGACCACGCTGGCCGTCGGCCTCGCCCTCAGCTGGCCCCGGGCGGTGCTGCTCGCCGACTGCGACCCCGGTGCCCACCAGGCTGTGCTGGCCGGCTACCTGACGGGTCGCTCCGCCTCGGGCAAGGGTCTGCTCCGGGTGGCCGAGGGGCACCGCGACCGCCGGCCGCTGCGCGAGGTGGTGGTCGACCAGTGCCTGCCGCTGACCGAGGGAGGCGGTGAGCGCCGGCTCTTCCTGCCGGGCTTCCCCAAGCCGACCAGCGCGGCGCACTTCGGCGCCGTCTGGGACGAGCTGGCCGACACCTTCGACCGGTTGTCGGAGGTGGACGTCGACGTCATCGTCGACCTCGGCCGGATCGGCCCGCAGGGGCTGCCGCCCGCTCTGCTCGAGCGCAGCGCCCTCACCGCGGTGGTGCTCGGCTCGAGCCTCCGGTCGGTGATGTCGGCCCGGCTCAACCTGCCGGCCCTCACCTACGGCCAGGACGCGCGCGGCCGGGACCGCGTCGGGCTGGTGCTGGTCGAGGAGGGGCAGCCGTACCGGTCCGGTGAGATCAGCAAGGCCCTCGGGGTGCCGGTCGTGGCCTCGGTCCCGCACGACCCGGCCGCAGCCGCGCACTTCTCCGACGGTGCGGCGCAGACCCGGCGGTTCGAGTCCGCACCCCTGGTCCGCAGCCTGCGGAGCACCGCCTCGACCTTCGCCACGACCCTGCAGCGCTCGACCGACCTGGTGCGGGGCTGAGGTGGAGGAGACGGTGACCCGCGGCCCCGAGCCCGGAGCGGCGCCGCCCCTGCTGGACGAGGTGCCGGCGCTGGCCGACGTCGACAGCGAGGACCGGACGGCCCAGCTGCTGGGCTTCACCAGCGCGCCACCGGTCGCAGCCGCCGGCAGCTGGGCGGCGGCGGAGCTGCCCCGGGCCCGGGCGGTGCTGCCGAGCCTCCCGCTCGACTGGGGTCTGGTCGCCGAGCTGCGCCGTCGGGCGTCGGAGACGATCACCGAGGAGAGCCAGCAGCAGCTCCGTACGGGCGGCCGGGCGCTGGCCGGCGACGACCGGCTGCTCCTCGGCCGGTCGGTGATCCGCCGGGTGGTCGGGGACCACGTCCGCACCCTGCACCGCGGCGGCGCCGCCCTCTGGTCGCCGGCGCAGGAACAGGCCTACGTCACCGCGGTCGAGAACTCCGTCTTCGGCTACGGCCGCCTCCAGCCCCTGCTGGAGATGCCGGCGGTGGAGAACATCGAGATCTCCGGCTGGGACTCCGTCGTCGTGCAGTACGGCGACGGCCGCCGCGAGGCGATGCCGCCGGTCGCGGACAGCGACGAGGAGCTGGTGGACGCCATCCGCTTCCTGGGCCAGAACAGCCAGCCCTCCCGGCCCTTCGACGACACACATCCGACCATGACCCTCGCGCTCGGCGAGCGCTTCCGGCTGCACGCGGTCGGCTTCGGGCTCTCCTACCGGCCGAGCGTGGTGATCCGCCAGCACACGCTCACCGACGTCTCGCTCGCCGAGCTGGCCGACGGTGGGCTGATGCCGGAGGAGGTGGCCCGGTTCCTGGACGCTGCGATCCTGGCCCGCAGGTCGATGGTCATCGCCGGCGACCAGGGCGCCGGGAAGACGACGCTGCTGCGGGCGCTGATCAACGCCATCCCGCTGCAGGAGCGCTTCGGGACGCTGGAGACCGACTACGAGCTGATGACCCACCTCCAGCCCGGTCGGCAGAACATCCTCGCCCTGCAGGCGCGCAGCGGGCACGGCGAGACCTCCGGCGGCACCCGGGTCGGCGAGGTGACCATCGCTGACCTGATGCCGGAGGCACTGCGGCAGAACCTCTCCCGGCTGGTGGTCGGGGAGGTGCGCGGCGGGGAGGCCGCAGCCATGTTCGAGGCGATGCAGGCCGGTACCGGGACCCTGTCCACCACCCACTCGCACTCGGCCGAGTCCACGATCGACCGGCTCGCCTCCCGGGTCGCCCAGGGCGGGGTGCTCACGGTGGACGAGGCGTACCGGCAGATCGCCCACAACATCCACCTCCTGGTCTACGTCCGCCTCGTCGACGAGACCTGGCGGGGTGGCGTGCGCCGGCGGCTGGTCGCCGAGATCCGTCAGATCACCCGCGCCACCGAGAACGGACGGCCGGTCACCCACCTGACCTACTCCGCGGCCGGGACGCCCACCCAGCCGCCCGGCTTCTACCCCGACAGCGACTTCGAGACCGAGCTGGCCCCGTTCCGGCGCGAGCTGCCGCGCGGCCGCCCCGGTGCCCGCAGCGGACGCGCCTCCGGAGGGGGCAGGTGAGCGCCCTCGCCGTCCTGTCCGGGCTGCTGGTGGTCGGCGGGCTCTGGTCACTGGTCGCCGGTCTCCGCCGGACCGAGCCGGCGCCGGCCCGCACCCGCGCGTCCACCTCGTGGGCGACCCGCTGGGCCCGCCTCACCCGCCGACCCTCCGGACCGCGCGGCGCCCGCCGGGACGTGCTGCTCGGGGCGAGCGTGCTGGCCGGCTTTGCGAGCGCGGCGGCCACGGGCTGGGTGGTCGCCGTCCTCGTGGTGCCGGGGTTGGTCCTGGGCCTGCCCCACCTGCTGACTAGACAGGGCCAGCGCGACGTCGAGCTGCTGGAAGCCCTCGACCGTTGGGTGCGCTCGCTGGCCGCGACGCTGGGGACGGGCAAGTCGGTCACCGACGCGATCCGGATCTCGCGCCGGACGGCACCGCCGCTGCTGGCCGAGCCGGTCGACGTGCTGGTGACCCGCCTGAACAACCGCTGGGACACCCGGGAGGCCCTGCTGCGGATGGCCGACGACCTGGACTCCGCGGACGCCGACGCCGTCATCGCCGCTCTGGCGCTGGCCGCGCGCCGGGGGGCGAACGGTGCGTCGGTCACGCTGCAGGCTCTCGGTGACTCGCTGCAGGCCACCCTGCAGGGCCGGCGGGTGATCGAGGTCGAGCGGGCCAAGCCGTACGTGGTGGTCCGCCAGGTCACCGTCATCTCGCTGGTCACGCTGCTCGTGGCCTTCCTGCTCTCACCCTCGTTCTTCGCCCCCTACCGCACCCCGGTCGGCCAGGTCGTGCTGACCGGGCTGGTGCTGGCGTACTCGGGCTCGCTGCTGCTGATGCGGCGCCGTGCCCAGCAGCGTCCCCGGCCCCGCATCCTGGTCAGCGGCGAGCGATGACGCTGCTGCTGGTGCTGGCCGTCGGCGTGCTCGCCGCCACAGCCGTGCTGTGCCTGGTCCGGTCCCTCGTGCCGGCGCCACCGGACCTGGAGCCCGCCCTGCTCCGGGTCAGCGGGGAGAGCCAGGCCACGGACCGCGGCGGTGACCTCGGGCCGCTGAGCAGCCGGTCGGAGCGCCTCGGTGCCCTGCTCTACCGGCGGAGCCCGGTCCCTCTCAGTTCCGCCCAGCGCCGCGCGCTGGCGCTGCAGGACACCTCGATCGCGGAGTTCTACGCCGACAAGGCGGTGATGGCGGTCATCGGCGCGGCCGTGCCCGGCCTGCTGGTCGTCCTGGTGGGGTTGCTCACCGGCCGCGCCAGCGCCGCTCCTCTGCTGTTCTCCGTGGCGGGGGCGGTCCTCGGGTTCTTCGTGCCCGACCTGCTGCTGCGCCGTGCCGGCGCAGTGGTGCGGACGGGCGCTGCGGAGGCCCTGCTGCTCTTCATCGAGCTGGTGACCCTGGAGCGGCTGGCCAACGCCTCGGCGGCCCAGGCCCTGCAGAACGCGGCGCAGGTCAGCGACACCCCGCTGTTCCTGCAGATCCGCTCCGCCCTGGAGCGGGCCCGGCTGGAGCAGCAGCCGCCCTACGCCGAGCTGCGCCGGCTGTCCGACCAGCTCGACCTGCCCGAGCTGTCCGACGTGGCGGACGTGATGCAGCTCGACGAGACCGGGGCCGCGCTGTCCGGTGCCCTGCGAGCCCGGGTCCGGGAGCTCCGGGACGCCCACCTGACCGCCGAGCAGATCAGGGCCAACGCCGACGCCGAGGGCATGACCCTCTACATGACCCTGCCGGCGATGATCTTCGGGCTGATCTTCCTCGTCGCCGCCCTGCTGAAGATCTTCAATGTCTGAGCACGGACGACACCGGGCCAGGACGGACAACACCTGGCTCTTCCCTCCGGCCGCATCCACCGCTGAGGCTGGTCGAGCGGCGTCGTCACCGGCTGACGACGACGCCGACCGGGGTGCTGGCGGCGTGGACCCCGCCGACCGAGCAGGACGAGCAGCAGGGGGGAGGGGCCCATGGTCTCGGTAGGCCGCCGACTCGGCGCACTCCTCATCCTCCTGGGGCTGGTGGTCGGGGTGCCGCTGGCTCTGCTCGCTCTCGGGGCCGCGCTGCCGCGTCCTCCGCTCAGCGGCGGGGTGCTGGACGCCCTGCTGCGCCCGGACGACGGGTCGGTCCTGCTCTGGCTGGTCTGGGCCCTGGCCACTCTGGCCTGGGCGGCCTTCGCCCTGTCGGTGCTGGTGGAGCTGGTGGCGGTGCTCTCGCGGCAGCGGGTCCGGATCCGGCTGCCCGGGCTGGCCGGACCGCAGCGCTGGGCCGCCGGCCTGGTCGTCGCCGTCCTGGCGCTCAGCGTGGCTCCGGCCGTGCCGCACGTGCTCGCCCCCGCTCCGGTGGCCGTGGCCCAGCCGCGCCCGGCACCCGCCAGCGCCCCGCACGACACGGCGGTGGCCCAGCCCGCCGTCTTCGGCCCGGCCTCCAGCGCCGCGACGCGGGCTCCCGTGACGACAGCGGCGGCTGTCCGCTCGGCCGCGCCCGCGGTCGAGTCGGCGACCACCCACGTGGTGCGCACGGGCGACGACCTGTGGAGCCTGGCCGAGCAGTACTACGGCGCGGGCCGGCAGTGGCGACGCATCGCGGCCGCGAACCCGGACGTGCTCAGCGGTGGCCCCGACCGGCTGGTGCCCGGCTGGCGGCTGCAGATCCCCGGCGCCGTGGTCATCCCGCAGGAGGGCGAGGTCCGGGTCCGCCGCGGCGACACCCTGTCCTCGATCGCCGCCCGCGAGCTGGGCACGCCCGAGCGCTGGCCCGAGATCTACCGCGCCAACCGGTCCGAGCTGGACGACCCCGACGAGCTGACGCCCGGGACGTCGCTCGCCCTGCCTCCGGACGCGGCGCCACAGGAGTCGGCTCCGCAGGAGTCGGACCGGGCTGGCCGACGCGGGTCTGCCGAGCAGGGGCGGCGCTCCCAGCGCGACCAGCACACCCAGGAGGACGGGGCGCCGCACGAGGACCGACCGGGACCAGCAGCGCCAGGGGCGCCGGAAGGCCGGGGAGCCCCGGAGCACCAGGCGGCACCGGAGCACCAGGCGGCACCGGCGGAGGACGGGGAGCCGGCGGACCGGACACCACCCGCCACCTCACCGTCGGAGGCGGGACCGTCGCGACCGGCAGCCCCGGCGAGCGACGGACCGGCCGGCTCCACCGCGCAGGCGCCCGAGGTCCCGTCGGTGCCCGCAGCGACCCCGGCGGCGGGCGAGAGCGGGGAGGAGTCCCAGGACGCACCGGTGCTGCCCCTGGTCGGCGTGGGCGGTCTGCTGGCGGCCGGGCTGGTGACCGGGCTCCGCTCCCGCCGGCGGCTGCAGCTGCAGACCCGGCCGGTCGGGCGCCGCATCGTCGCGCCGCCCGCAGCCACGGTGCCGGTCGAGGTCGCCCTCGGGCACCGGCAGCGTCCGCTGACCCTGCGCACGCTCGACCGGGCGCTGCGGGTGATCGGTGCCCACTGCCGCCAGCAGGGGAGACCCCTGCCGGCTCTCCGGCTTGCCGTGGTCGGTGACGACCGGATCCTGTTCGAGCTGGCGGAGCCCGACAGCGTCGCGCCCCCGCCCTTCCGCGTGGAGGGCCGGCGCTGGGTGCTCGAGAGCGCGGACGTGCCCTACCTGGCCTCGGTGCCCGGGCTCGACGAGGCCCTGCGGCCGTGGCCCGCCCTGGTCACCCTGGGCCGCGACGACCAGGACCGGCCCGTGCTCGCCGAGCTCGAGGGGCTGGGCCTGCTCCAGCTCAGCGGCAGCGGGGACCTGGGAGCGGAGTCGATGCTGACTGCGCTGGCCGTGGAGCTCAGCTTCTCGCCCTGGGCCGAGGAGATGAGCCTGACCCTGGTCGGAGCGGCGGAACGCCTGCCGGCCGCGCTCGGGCAGCACAACGTGGCGGCGGTCGCCGACCTGGACGCCCTCCTCACCCGGCTGGAACGCCGGGCGGCCGAGCAGCGCGAGCACCTCGGCGGTGAGGAGCTGGGCGTCCAGCGGCTGGATCCTGACCTCGCGGACGCGTGGACGCCGGAGGTGCTGCTCGTGGCGACCGAGCTCAGCGCCGAGCAGTGGCGGCGGTTGCACGACCTCACCACCGCTCGTCCTCGGTCCACCACGTCGGCGGTCGTGGTCGGCGGGCCGGGACCAGCACCCTGGACCCTCGCCCTGGGGGCGGCGGGCCGGGGCGCCACCCTGCAGCCGGCGGGGCTGGCGCTGACCCCCCAGCGCCTGGAGCCGGAGGAGTCGGAGCGCGTCCTCGACCTCGTCGAGGCCACCGGACGGGCCGAGACCGTGCCGGCGCCCTGGTGGAGCCCGGAGCCGGACCAGCCCGACCCGCCACCCGACAACGTGACCTACCTGGGACGGAGGTTCGGCGGCTGGGCGGAGACGAGGGAGGGGGAGGACATGGCGGCAGAGGCAGCGGGTCTGGCCAGCACCGGTGCGGTCAGCCAACCGACCCTGCTGCTGCTCGGGCCGGTGGAGCTGCTGGGGGCCGCGGGAACCGCACCGCCTCGAGCCGCCCGGCAGTGCCTGGAGTACTGCGCCTGGCTGCTGGAGCACCCGGGCCGTACGGCGCAGGCGATGGCGGCTGCGCTCGCGGTGGCCGAGGGGACCCGTCGGTCGAACGTCAGCCGGCTCCGGATCTGGCTGGGGGAGGGACCGGACGGCCGGGCCTACCTCCCCGACGCGTACAGCGGCCGGGTGGTGCTGCACCCGGCGGTCAGCTCCGACTGGGAGCAGCTGCGGATCCTGGTCGCCCCGGGGGCCGACCGCTCGAGCACCGAGGCCCTGCGGGCCGCTCTGCAGCTCGTGCGAGGCGCTCCGTTGGCCGACGCGGCCCCTGGCCAGTGGCACTGGGCCGAAGAGCTCCGGACCGACATGATCTCCTGCCTCCGCGACGTGGGCGTCGAGCTGGCCCGCCGGGCCCTCCTCGACGCCGACGTCGACCTGGCCCGCTGGGCCGCGGCCCGGGCGCTCGTGGCGGCGCCCGGGGACGAGATGCTGCTCGCCGCCCGGATCCGCACCGAGCACCTGGCCGGGAACGCCCCGGAGACGGAGCGGCTGACCCTGCAGCTCGCGGGCCATGCCCGCCGGTTGGGCGTCGACCTCGAGCCCGAGACGGTCGTCCTGCTGCAGGAGGTGATGGAGGGCCGCGTCCGGGCGCGGCTCGCCTGACCTCGCCCAGGACTTCCGGTGGTGGGTGCCACCCTCCTGCCCCGAGCAGGCGGTACGACACCGCCATCGGCGCCGGCGGCTGCACCACCGACGTCCCGGACGCCTTGCCCTGGGTGTCCCTTTCGGCGAGGTGCGCGACGACGACCATCTTCTTCCCGGTCGGGCCCGGCTGTCCACGGCCGCTCCGTCCCTCAGCAGACGAGTCGGAGGGCAACCCGCCACGTCGTCCAGGGGGCGGTCGGCCAGTCGTCCCGGCTGGTGATCGGGGACCGCGTCGTCACCGAGCGTGGCCGGTCGCGAGGGTGCTGTGCGACGCGCCGGTGGGCATCGCGGAAAGCCGCTCCCACCAGCGCACACACCCGCGCAAGTTGTCCACAACCGGGGGATAGACCTGTGGGCGGTAGCCCCTGGCACAGCTCCTGTCAACCGACGACCAGCTCCCAGCGGGATGCCGAGATTTCTGGCCGCCGGGTGTCGTCCACCGCCCGTGCACAGCGTCTTCCCTGGTCAGAGCAACTTTCTCGACTGCCACCGCGCCCCGTCCCCAGGTCACACCCATGCCCTGCACAGGTCCACCGCGTGTCCCCCACAGATACTCGCCAGTTGTCCACAGGGGCTGTGGACGAGACGCTACCCAGGCCTGGGCCGGGGACGTACGGTGATGCGAGATCTCGGCCGGTGGCAGGGCTCGCGAGAAATGTCAGACGTGGAACTTAGCGTCAGGGGTGCGACGACGACGTCGTGGTCTCGGGACGCCGACGACCACCAGCTGCTGATCGACGACGAAGGAGGGGGAGGGCTGCGTGAGCCTTGCTGAGGTCATGACGCCGTACCGGGACGAGGCGCCGAGGACGCCGGACCGGACCCCGCCGCAGGACATGGACGCCGAGCAGTGCGTGCTCGGCGCGATGCTGATGTCCAAGGACGCGATCGCCGACGTGGTCGAGGTCTTGCGCGGTCCCGACTTCTACCGGCCGGCCCACGAGCAGGTCTACGACGCCGTCCTCGACCTCTACGGCCGCGGTGAGCCGGCCGACGCGATCACCGTCTCGGCCGAGCTGGGCAAGCGCGGTGAGCTGGTCCGCATCGGCGGCGCCCCGTACCTGCACACCCTGCTCTCCAGCGTCCCGGTCGCCGCGAACGCCGGCTACTACGCCGAGATCGTCCGCGAGAAGGCGATCCTGCGCCGGCTGGTCGACGCCTCGATCAAGATCGGCCAGTTGTCCTACGCCGGCGAGGGCGACGTGGACGCCATCGTCGACCGTGCCCAGGCCGAGGTCTACGCGGTCACCGACCGCAAGGCGACCGAGGACTACAAGCCGCTCTCGGAGCTGATGCAGCCGACCCTGGACGAGATGGAGGCCATCTCCTCCCGCGGCGGCAACCTGGGCGGTGTGCCCACCGGCTTCGCCGAGCTCGACGACCTGACCAACGGCCTGCACCCCGGCCAGATGGTGATCGTCGCCGCCCGCCCCGGCATGGGCAAGTCCACCCTGGCCCTGGACCTGGCCCGCTCGGCCTCCATCAAGCACGGGCTGACCTCGGTGATCTTCTCCCTGGAGATGAGCCAGATCGAGATCACCATGCGGCTGCTCTCGGCCGAGGCGTCGATCCCGCTCTCCCACATCCGCGGCGGCCGGATGAGCGACGACGACTGGAGCCGGGTGGCCACCAAGATGGGCCAGGTCTCCGAGGCGCCCATGTTCATCGACGACTCGCCCAACCTGACCATGGTGGAGATCCGGGCGAAGGCCCGCCGGCTCAAGCAGCGCCACGACCTCAAGCTGGTGGTGATCGACTACATCCAGCTGATGACCTCGGGCAAGAAGGTCGAGTCCCGCCAGCTGGAGGTCTCGGAGTTCTCCCGCCAGCTCAAGCTGCTGGCCAAGGAGCTCGAGGTGCCCGTCGTCGCGCTCTCCCAGCTCAACCGAGGCCCCGAGCAGCGCACCGACAAGAAGCCGATGCTCTCCGACCTGCGTGAGTCCGGCTCGCTGGAGCAGGACGCCGACATGGTGGTGCTGCTCAACCGGCCCGACATCCACGACAAGGAGTCCGACCGGGCGGGCGAGGCCGACATCGACATCGCCAAGCACCGCAACGGGCCCACCAAGACGATCGTCGTGGCCTTCCAGGGCCACTACTCCCGCTTCACCGACATGCAGCACTGACGGCGCCGCCGTCATCGCGGCTGGCCGTCGCCGCCGCCCGAGCAGGTCGCGGAACGTCCCGGGCCCCCGAGCGACCCCGGTCGGCAGACCGCCCGGGTGCTCCTGACCCCCACCTCGACGGCTCATGACGCGGCCGGCACGGGCGCAGCGCGATCCGGGCGCGCTGGCGGTCCGGCATCGGCTCCGACGACTGCTGCCGCGGACTGGTCCCAGCAGCACGTCGTGGGCGCGGGCGAGGTCCAGCAGCCGGCGGCGGCCCTGTTGTTCGCCGTCCTCGCCCTGGAGTCCGAGCCGGTCGACCCGCGGCTGTGGCGGGCGGTCCGGCCCGCGGCGCCTGGGCCGAGCCGCGCGGGGCTGCCGTCAGCGACGCAGGGCGCGGACGGTGACCCAGTCGAGCAGGTCGCTGTGGTGCACCGGGAACAGCCGGGCGAGCACGTCGGGCACCTTGGCGCTGGTGGCGATCAGCAGCCGCGCCCGGCGCTGGGCCACCGCCTGCAGGATGTCGCTCGCCGCCCGGTCGGCGGGGTAGGTCAGCAGCCGCCCGAACGCGCGCTGGCCCCGCTCGACCTGGTCCTGCGGGGCGCCGGACGCGACCCGGGCGCTCGCCGCGATCCGGGTGCGGATGCCGCCGGGGTGCACGGTGGTCACCCCGACGCCGGAGCGGACCAGCTCGGCGCGCAGCGACTGGCTCCAACCGCGGAGCGCGAACTTGCTCGCGGAGTAGGCGCTCTGCCCGGCGGGGGAGATCAGCCCGTACAGGCTGGACAGGTTGACGATGTGGCTGCCGGGCGCCGCCAGCAGCGCGGGCAGCAGGTGCGAGGTGAGGGCGACGGGGGCGTGGAAGTTGACCCGCTGCACCCAGTCGAACTCCTCCAGCGTCATCTGCTGGAACAGCCCGGCCATGGCCACGCCGGCGTTGTTCACCAGCAGGGTGGGCCGGGCCTGGCGGCGCAGGATCTCGGCGGCGAGGTCGGCGATGGCCGGGGTGTCGGCGAGGTCGGCAACCAGGGTGTCCACCGAGACGGCGGGCGACGCGGCGCCGACCGCC
>Ga0210040_10002926_pt1 | contig 23577 bp, 19 predicted proteins | sample CryGeyCG12114_NA_FD_185462 | JGI IMG/M metagenome (GOLD analysis project Ga0210040, IMG submission 185462) | Groundwater microbial communities from aquifer - Crystal Geyser CG19_WC_8/21/14_NA (SPAdes) (version 2) | ecosystem: Environmental > Aquatic > Deep subsurface > Groundwater | place: USA... | reverse complement strand
GATGCCGGTCGGCAGGCGCAGCATCGTGTGGAGGTCGAAGTCACGCAGCAACCGGCGTCGCAGCACCTCGCCCGCGCCGCCCTCGAAGAGGACGTTGTCCGGCAGGACGACGGCGGCGCGCCCGTCGATCTCGAGCAGCGACATGATGTGCTGGACGAAGTTGAGCTGCTTGTTCGACGTCGTCGCGACGAAGTCCTGGCGCTCGATCTCCCGCTCCTCGCGGACCTCCCGGCCGTCCGCGCCGACCATCGTCAGCGACGACTTCCGCCCGAAGGGTGGGTTGGACAGGACGACGGTCGCGCGCTTCGACGGCGGGGCGATGAGCGAGTCTCGGACGTCGATGGGGCTGGCGCCCGCCGGGTCGCCGATGCCGTGGAGCAGCAGGTTCATCGCGGCGAGGCGCGCCGTGCCGTCGACGAGCTCGACGCCGTGGACGAGGTCGTCGCGCAAGTGCGCCCGCTGCGGCGGCGTGTAGTCGCGGGCCGCGGCCGCGTGGGCGACGTGCTCGTGGGCGGCCAAGAGGAAGCCGCCGGTCCCGGCCGCAGGGTCGCTGACGGTGTCCGTGACGGTCGGGTCGACGCAGTCGACGACCGCCTCGATGAGCGGGCGCGGGGTGAAGTACTGGCCCGCGCCGGACTTCACGTCCTCGGCGCCTCGGGACAGCAGCTCCTCGTAGGCGTCGCCCTTGATGTCGGTGCCGGTGCCCGACCAGGCCTCCTTGTCGATGAGGTCGACGACGAGGCGGCGCAGCTTCGCCGGGTCCTGGATGCGGTTCTGCGCCTTGCGGAAGACGGTGCCGAGCACGCCGCGCTCGCGGGCGAGCTCACGGAGGATCCGGGAGTAGGTGTCCTCGAGGTCCTGCCCCTCGGCGTCGAGGAGCGTCTGCCACGACAGCTCCTTCGGCACGATGCGCTGCTTCGGGGCGCTGTCGCGGCTCGCGAAGGGGTTGGCCCGCTCGTCGCGCTCGTGGGCCATCTTGAGGAACAGCAGGTACGTCAGCTGCTCGGTGTACTCGATCGTCCCGACGCCGTCGTCGCGCAGGACGTTGCAGTACGACCAGAGCTTGTCGACGAGGCGGCGGGCGTCGGTCATGGGCGCAGTGTCGCTGACGCCAGCACGCTCGCGTCGTGGTCCTGCGGGCGGAGGGCCGGTAGCGTCCGGGCGTGGACGCGCCTCCCATCAGAGACGTCTCGGCGTGGCTCGTCGCTGACGTCGAGGCCATGGGCAGCGACAACAACGTCTGGCTTCGCGATCCCTCCGGGGAGACCTGGCTCTTCAAGCCCAACCGCGTCCGCCAGAACGGACAGGAGCAGGGAGAGGACTGGGCCGAGGTGCTGGCCGCGTCGGTCGCGCGGCTCCTCGGTGTACCCGCGGCCTTTGCGGTGATCGTGAACCGCGGCCCGGTCCGAGGCGTGCTGTCGCAGAACATCCTGTCTTCGCGGCGGCGGGACGAAGGGTGGGAGCTGCAGGCGGGGCGGGTCTTACTCGATTTGACGGACCCACCGGGCCACAGGCCTCGCGAGCGTCACCCCGGACACACCGTCGATGCGGTGATGCGGGCGCTGGTGGATGTTGCGCCTCCTGCTGGGGCGCCGGGCATGACGGCGCAGCAGGCCTTCGCTGGCTACCTGGTCCTCGACGCTCTCATCGCCAACCAGGACCGTCACGAGCGGAACTGGGCGGTTCTGGTCAGGCCATCGGGTGACCTCGAGCTGTCGCCGAGCTATGACCACGGTGCTGCGCTGGGCTCTGCGTTGGCGGATGACAGGAGAGAGCGCATGCTGCGGGAGGGGCGCGTCGGAGCGTACGCGGAACGTGGCGCGGGCAAGCAGATCGAGGACGGCAGGACCACGCTGTTGACGGTGGCTCTGAAGGCGCTCCGGGCCAGCGGCGGGGATGCAGCCGGTCGGTGGTTGGGCCGTCTGGGCGAGGTGGCGGACGCAGACCTCGTCGCTGCGGTCGCTGCGGCGCCTCGGATGTCAGACCCTGCACGTACGTTCTGCGCGTCCCTGCTGACAGAGAACCGGAGGAGGCTGCTCGATGCTCACCCGTGAGGCGAAAGGTCCGGCGGTCGTTGGTGCCGACACCGAGGTGTCTCGCCTGCTCGTCACGCGCCAGGACGCTTCGCGGATGTACCGGCCCCTGGGCTTCCTCGACGCTCGGGCCACTGACGACGGCGTCGACTACGCGTTCTCCTATCTCGTACGCGCTGTCCGAGAGCCCGGTTTCCGGCCGCTGCTGGGCTTCCGTGAGGTTCGTCGGTATGAGTCCCGCGGGCTCTTCCCGCTCTTCTCCGAGCGGCTGATGGACCCGCGTCGACCGGACCGCGCTGACTTCTTGGCCGCGCTCGCCTTGGACGCGGACGCCGCGCCGCTGCTCGTGCTTAGCCGGTCCGGCGGGCGACGGTTGGGTGACGCCATCGAGCTGACCCCCGTTCCGACGACCGACGACCAGGGAAAGTCCCAGTGCGTCTTCCTCGTCCACGGTGTAAGGCACATGCCGGCCGGCGGGGAGGTGATCGACCGCCTGTCGGAGGGGGACGCGCTGGCGGTGGAGCCGGAGCCGGATAACAAGTACAACGAGCGAGCCCTGCTCGTGACGGCCGAGGCGGGAGCACCTGTGGGATGGGTCCCGGACGTGCTGGTCGACTACGTGCGCGGCCTGTCCGGCACCTCCGTGCACGTCGTCCGGGCCAACGGGCCTCAGGTCGGCCCGCGGCTTCGGCTCCTCGTCCGTGTCGACGGGTCAGCGGCGCCCGGATGGGCCCCTTTCTCGGGGCCAGACTGGGACACAGCGCCGTCGGCCGACTGAGGTTCCAAGGCCTTCGTCGGAGACACCGCTGCTGACAGCGGTGTCGCGAGGAGGACCGGCGAGAGCAGTCAGACGGTCCGCGCCTCGGAGACCGGTGGAGATGCGCGGTGGATCTCGTCCATCAGGTCGGGGAACGGGTCGTCCAGGGGCCGTCGCCGCGAGCGAAGGTCGAGGAAGCGGTCCTTCAGTCGCCCGGTCGCCTCGTAGTAGCGGCCGCGGGTCTGCCCGTGCGGGTGCAGCAGGCCGGCGTCGACCAGCCGCCCGAGGTCGCGGGTGGCGGTCCGGTCCTCCAGGCCCGCGCGGCGGGCGTACGACGGTCGCTGCACGCGGGCACCGCGCACGGCGTCGAAGAGCAGGTCGGCGGTGCGCTCCGGGAGGCCGTGCTCGGCGACGAGCGCGTCGATGGAACTCCACAGCTGCTCGGCCTCGCGGAAGCGCCTCGCCTGCGTCTGCGCCTGCATGTGGTGCGCGCGCAGGCAGAACTTGACCCAGAGGTGCGCGTCGCGCTCAGGCCGCCACGCGCCATGGCCCGTGGCGGCGAGCACGCGGTAGTAGTCCTCGGTGTTGCGGCCGAGCCACTCCTCGATGCTCGAGAAGCTCGGCTCGAGGACGTCGTCCTGGGCGAGCACGAGGGTCTGCAACGCGCGGGCCATCCGGCCGTTGCCATCGCGGAAGGGGTGGACCATGACGAGGTTGAGATGCGCCATGGCGCCACGCACGAGCGGGTCGGTCCCGCGATCGACCTCGAGCCGCTGCACCAGGGCGTCCACAAGTGCCGGCACGGCGTCGCTGTCCGGTGCCTCGTAGACGGTCTGACCGGTCGCCTCGTCCTGGACGTAGACGACCCCGGGGCGGTACTGGCCGGGGCTCTTGCTCAGGTCGTGCTCGAGCAGCATGAAGTGCATCGAGCGGAAGGTCATCGCGTCGAGGCGGAAGCCGGGGGTCGACGCGAGCTGCAGCACGTAGGTGAGGACGCGGCGGTAGCCGACGATCTCGGCCCAGGTCCGCTGGTCGGCGGTCAGTGGTTCGTCGTCGTCGACCGCGGCGAGGGCGTCCTGCTCGGACACGACGTAGCCCTCGATGCTGTTCGAGCCACGGATGGCCTGTGCTTGCGCGGAGCGTCGGAGACCTCCCGTCCAACGACGCGGGGCGCGCAGGACGGTGGCGAGTGCGGACCGCATGGCGTGGATGTCGTGCAGCACGCGGTCGTCGTCGAGGTCGAGGTCGGGAGTGCCGAAGAGGGCGGGCATGTCGCTATGTCCTTGTCATCGAGACACGCCGTCGGTCTCCGTGCCGGTGTCTCGAAGATAAAGACATAGCGACACGGTGTCCACCCCGCCGTCGCGGGGAGAGCACCTCCGGCAGCGCTGAGTCAGCGCCTGACCTCAGGCCGACTACAGGGCCTCGAAGAAGTCCTCGTCGAGGCGGTGCAGCGTCACGGTCGTCTCCGCCTGCACACCGACGCCGTGGCGGAGCATGAGCTGGGCGAGCCGCCGGCCGTCGATGAGTTCGATGCGCTGGGTCACCTTGTCGGCGGTCTCGCGGGCGCCCTTGGAGAAGGTGCTCGTCGTCAAGAAGACTCCGCGGTCGCCCTGGGCGCTGGCGAGGGCGCCCACGAAGCCCTGCAGCTCGGGGCGCTGGACGGAGTGGTCGCTCTTGTACCGCTTGGCCTGCAGATAGATGCGGTCGAGGCCGAGCGGGTCCTGGCTGATGATCCCGTCGATGCCGCCGTCGCCGGAGGTGCCCGAGTGGTCGAGCGCCCCGGCCTGGCCGTAGCCCATGGCGCCGAGCAGCGCGAGCACCAGCCGCTCGAAGTCCGACGGGTTGAGGGCCAGCGCGCGCTGGAGCAGCTCTCCCTCCACGGCGGCGCGGTTCTCGGCGACGGCTTGTGCGACGAGGTCCTCGGGCGACGCCGTGGCGCTCACCTCGATCGGCGAGGGAGCGGCGGCCGTGGCGCCTGTGTCGGCGCTCGTGACGGGCGGCTGCTTGGCGGACGACGTCCGGCCGAGGAAGTCCTTGTACGCCGGGTACTGCTCGAGCACCGTCGTGTCGACCCGCTCGGGGTGTGCCGCGAGCACGTCGGTGCCCGTGTCGTTGAGCACGACCCGTCCGCGCTGCGGCCGGTGGAGCAGCCCCGCCTGGGCGAGGTGGGTGATGGCCCATCCCACCCGGTTGGCGATGACGCGCTGCCGCCCGCTGGGGAGGAGCTCGGCCCGCTCTTCGTCCGTGAGGTCGAAGGCGTCGGCCATCCGGTCGGTGAGGTCGCGCGGGCGCTGTGACTGCCCGTCGGTCAACTCGGCCATCAGCGGGCGCATGAGGGTCTGGTAGTCGGGGATCGTCATGCCGTGGCCTCCGCCAGCTCCTCGGTGAGGTCCATGTCGCTCGACCGGCCCGTCAGGCGGCCGGTGAAGGCGGCGGTGAGCAGGGCGCGGCGGAGGGCCGTACCTCGGTGACGCAATTGGCTGGCTTGCGTGGTCAGCCTGCTGCTGGCTTGTGAAGCGTCCTCGCATGCGGCGACGAGCGCCGATTGCGTTGGAAGGTCCGGCACGTGGATTGACCAATTCTTTAACGTGGTCTGGCTGATGTTTTTCTGCGTGCCTCCCTTGCCTGCCGCGGTGAATGCAGGGCGCTGCGACCGCAGGAACCAGTACAAGAATGACCGAGTCAGGCCGTCGTGCGGAAGGGCGTAGGCGATGGCCTGATTCGTCGTCACTCGCGTCTCGGGTAGTCCCAACTTGCCGATGCTCCCGTACATGGCGACGAGGACGCTTCCTGGTGGGACCCACTTGGCCGCCGACTCGCGAAGGCCGTCCTCCGTGATGCGCCGTGCTGTCGTCGTCAGCGGGCCGTCGTCGAGGTCCCCGATCACGGCCCACGGGATAGTGCCGCCGTCGTAGTAGCGGCTGTCACCAGCTCTCGGTGTGCCGCCGCTTCCCCATCTCGCCACGTCACCAAGCCGCTGCGGCCCGGTCGCGGCTCTCGACGACGCGACCAGTGCTTGCAGCGCCGAGGAGAGCAACGCACTTGCGCGGCGCTGGGAGGCGGCGAGGTAGGCGTCGGTGGCGTCGAGGCGGGAGAGGTGGTCCTCGAGGACGGCGACGATCCGCCGCTGCTCGTCCGCGGACTCGGGCACGACAATAGGTAGCGCGTCGAAGCGCCCCCGGGTGACGTGGACCATCCCCGAGCCGTGGGTCTCCCGACCCAGGGCGCCGAGGTGGTGGTCGAGCAGGTACTTATGGAAACGAGTGTCGAGTCGGGACTCCACCTTGAAGATGTGCTGGTTGACGACCGCCTCTGGTCCGTCCCAGAGGTAGGCGCCCAAAGTTGCCGCCCATGAGACGAGCAGGTCCCCCTGCCGCGCCGTGTAGCGCTCCTCGGCGTCGCCGTCGAAGTGGTTGAAGACGTTGCTGGAGCCGGTGAGGTTCTGGATGCGAATAATGGGGCGACCACCACTCGTCCGCCATTCGCTTTTCTTGAACCCGCGGCCGTTGTAGTAGTCACCGACAGCGCCCAGGGTGGTCGCGCGCCAGCCCGTCGGTACCACGGTCACGCCGTCAGCTCCCGGTTCAGCTCGTGGAACAGCTCCACCCCGCGGTCGCTGCCCAGCGCTCGCAGCAGCCCGTCCTGCCCGCCCCGCTCGGTGAAGGGCGCGGTCTCCAGGTCGTCGGGCCCGATGCCGGCGGAGGCGGCGATGACGTCGGCCATGCGGTCCAGCCACCACCTCTCGTCGTCGGTGAAGCGCACGCCGGCCTGCTCCTGCTGGCGCTGCCAGGCGGCGTAGCGCTCGGCCACGCGGTCGGCGTACGGCACGAGCTCGTCATCCTGGCCCAGCGTGAAGCGCAGCAAGGACACGAGGTCGGTGAGGCGGTTCCGGTCGCGGTGGCGGACCCGGCCGGCGTCGACGACCTCGTAGGCCCGCCACAGGAGGTCCGGCGTCCAGCTGTGCGGTGGGCGCTTGATGCGGTTGGCCAGCTCCTCGATGTCGTCGAAGGACAGGTGGCGGTCGCGCGCTTCCTCGAGCACCTGCAGCGCGGTGATCTCGTCGCGGTGCTCCTCGAGGTAGGCGCGCCAGCTCTCGACGACGGAGTGGGCCCGGTCGGTGTCCACCACGCCCCCGGCGTCGAGCAGGACGTCCTCGCTCACCTCGTCGACCACCCGGTCCTTCGCTCGCCGCAGCTCGAGGATGCGGGCGCGCAGCGGCGGGTTGGCCGCGAGCGGCTCGGTCGCCCGCTCCAGCAGCTCGGTGACGGCCCGGTCGGCGTCGGCGCCCTCCAGCCCGGCGCGGACGCCGGCCTGGACGTCGGGGTCGACGGCGTCGACGAGGCCACGCACGACGTCCCGCAGCGACCCGCCGGCGACCTCGTCGAGCTCGGTGCGCTCGGCGGGGGAGAGCTGCAGCTCGAGGGCGGACAGCCGGGAGGCGAGCGTCGCCGTCTCGTCCTCGGTGAGCGTGAGGTTGGCCGCCCGGTCGAGCAGCTTCTGCAGGGAGGCGCCCTTCTCCCGGTTGAGCGGCGGCTCGACGAAGGGGTGCTCGGTGACGCCGACGGCGTCGACGATGACGAAGCGGGTCTTCTCCGTGGCGTCGGGCGTAACCGCCTGGTACTCGGCGGGGGCGATGGTGCGGGCGCCGCGGCCCTTCATCTGCTCGAAGTACTGGGCGCTGCGCACGTCACGCATGAAGAGCAGGCACTCGAGCGGACGGACGTCGGTGCCGGTGGCGATCATGTCCACCGTCACGGCGATGCGCATGGCCGCCGTCTGGCGGAAGTCGTTGAGCGCCCGCTTCGGGTCCTGGGCGTTGTAGGTGATCTTGCGGACGGCGTCGTTGCCCATGCTGAACACCTGCCGGGCGGTGGTGACGACCTCCTCGGCGTGGGCGTCGTCCTTGCAGAACACCAGCGTCTTCGGCACGACGCTGCGCCCGGGGAAGATCTCGGTGAAGAGACGGTCGCGGAAGGTCTCCAGCACGGTGCGGATCTGGTCGGTCGACATCACCGCCCGGTCCAGCTGCGGACCCGTGTAGGCGAGCTCCTCGTCGAGCTCGACGTACTTGCGCTGTCGGGTCCGCCGGTCGACCGTCGGGACCACCGTGCCGGCGTCGATGACCGAGCCCTGCTCACTGATCTGCGTCCGGATCCGGTAGACGTCGAAGTCGACGTTGACGCCGTCGACCACCGACTGCGGGTAGGTGTACTCGCTGACGAGGTTCTGCCGGAAGAAGCCGAACGTCTGCTTGCCCGGCGTCGCCGTCAGCCCGAGGACGTGCGCGTCGAAGTACTCGAGCACCCCGCGCCACACCCCGTAGATCGAGCGGTGCGCCTCGTCGACGATGACGAGGTCGAAGGCCTCGGGCGGGACGGCGGCGTTGTAGGGCGCCTCGACGGGCTTGTCGGGCACGTACTCGTCGACGTTCGGGTCGTCCTCGGTGCTCGCCTCCCGGCCGCGCAGCACCGCGTGCACCCGCTGGATGGTCGAGATGACGACCGAGCTGCTGCCGAGCGCCCCGGCGCTCGTCAGCTTGTCGACGTTGTAGATCTCGGTAAAGCGGCGACCGTCGCCCGGTGTCCGGTAGTTCTGGAACTCCGCGAGCGTCTGGTCGGCCAGGTTGTTGCGGTCCACGAGGAAGAGGACGCGCCGCATACCGCCGTGCTGCAGCAGGCGGTACACCTGCGTGATCGCCGTGAAGGTCTTGCCCGCGCCCGTCGCCATCTGCACGAGGGACCGGTCGTACCGCTGCTCGGCGAGCGAGCGCTCGACGCCCTCGATCGCGGTGATCTGCGCCGGGCGCAGCCCCTCGACGGCCAGCGGCGGCAGGTGCTGGACCTTGGCCCGCCACGTCGCCCGGTCCGGGTTGGTCTCGGCGTCGCGGACCCACCGGGCGAGCGTCGCCGGCTGCGGCGGGTGGCTGACGAGGCGCGCGCGCGGCGACGGGTCGAAGCCGTTGGTGAGGTGGGTCTCGGTGCCGCTGGACTCCAGGACGAAGGGCAGGCGTCCGTCCGTCGTCACCGCCTTGAGGCGCACATCCGCAGGCAGGCCGGTGGCGTACATGGCCGACTGCCACTCGACGCCGGACAGCGTCGTCCCCTCGGGCTTGGCCTCGAGGACGCCGACCACGCGCTTGTCGACGTAGAGCAGGTAGTCGGCGCGGCCGTGACCGCGTGCCATCGGCACCTCGCGGACGGCGACACCCTGCGCGGCGAAGAGGTTGGTGGCGGCGCGGTCCTGCACCGACCAGCCCGCCGCCGTCAGCTGCGCGTCGATGAGCGCGCGGGCGCGCGCCTCTGCGGCGACGTGCCCCTGCGCGCTCATCACTCCCCCTCGAGTCCGTTCGGAGCCCGACCGACGCCCCCTGCGCCGCACGGTAACCGGAGCCGTGCCGGCGGTGGGCCGATCCGGTGACGCCGCGGCGGCGGCGTGGAGGTCGAGGACGCGGCCCGCCCCGTCGTCGGTCCACCCCCTCGGTCCACGGTGGCGCACGGCACGCGCCGTACCGTGGCGGCCGTGGACCTGGTCGTGGCCGCCAACCCGGACCCGGACAGCCACCTGCCGTACCTCCTGCATGTCCCGGTGGGGGACGGTCTGGCCTTCGCGACGAAGGACACATGGCCGCGGACCGCGGGCCTCTACTGCCACCCGCTGCCCGCCGAGGCGTGGCCGGCCGCGGACGAGGTGCAGGTCGTCGAGCGGGTCCCGCTGCGGGCGTGCAGCCGGCGGGGCGCGGCGATCGACGTCGTCGCCGACCGGGGTCGGGAGAACCGCTCGCAGATCGTCTACACGCACGCCCGCGGCCGCCAGATGGTGTTCTGGCAGTCACCCCGCACGCGCAAGCAGGCGCGCCCCGACGTGCGGACGCCGACGGCGCGGGCGGCCGGCCTCGCCGAGCTCGAGGTCGTCGTCGACGCCCACGAGCGCTACCCGTGGTCCTTCGCCGACCAGAAGGGCGTGCGCACCGTCCGGCGGGGGCTGGCCTGCGGCGACTACGCGGTGCTCTCCGGCGGTCGGGTGGTCGCCGCGGTCGAGCGCAAGTCCATGACCGACCTGGTCTCGACGCTGACCAGCGGACGGCTGCGGTACGCCTTGGGGGAGCTGGCGGCGCTGCCGCGGGCGGCCGTCGTCGTCGAGGAGTCCTACGCGAAGGTCTTCGCCCAGGACCACGTGCGCCCGGCCGTCATCGCCGACGGCCTGGCCGAGGTGCAGGTCGCGTGGCCGACCGTGCCGGTCGTGTTCTGCGACACCCGCAAGATCGCCCAGGAGTGGACCTACGGTGGCTCGCCGCGGCGCTGGCCTGGGTGGAGCAGGACGAGGCCGGCGCAGCCGCTGCCGGCCTCGACGGGCAGGAGGCGCCCGTGGAGGCCGGTGCGGCGCCGGAGCCGCCCACCCGGGAGGTGCGCGCGTGGGCCCGCGCGCAGGGGATGGCGGTCTCGGACCGGGGGCGGCTGCGCCCGGAGGTCCTGGCTGCGTGGCACGAGGCCCACGCCCCGTCCGAGCCACGCGCAGCGGTGGACCCTCGACGCGGACGACCACGTGCGGGGTCCACACGCTCCGAGGGCGAATAGTCCCCGAAGTGCCGCGGGACGGCGTCCGGGAACGGCAGATGGTCCCCGAAGTGCGGGGATGGGGCGCTCGGGAACGGCGGAGGGGCACCGAAGTGCGCGGGGAAGGCGCCGGGGGACGGATGCGGGGGCAGGCCCGGCTCAGCCCTGAGCGGCTCAGCCCTGACCGGTGCAGCCCCGGGCCGGCGCGAGGACGCCGGCCCGGGGTCGGGGAGGAGGGCCGTCAGCCGCGGGCGGTGGCCAGCTGCACGACCGCCCACGACAGCGGCGGCAGCGTGGCCCGCGCGGTGCCGTCGGCCACGGTGACGTCGCGGAGCGGCCGCAGACCCACGGCCTCGGGCGCCTCGAGCGTGTTGGCGGTGTTCCGGTCCTGGCCCTCGCCGGCGGACAGCACCTGCGCGTCCGCGACCCGCAGCTCGCCGGGGAAGGCGCGCAGCGGGACCTCCACCTCGGCGGCCTCGTGCTCGGAGCGGTTGGCCAGGAACAGCGTCAGCACGCCCTCGCCGGAGTCACCGGAGCGGGCCCCGGCGTCCCACGTGGCGGAGGCGTCGACGAGGTCCACGTCGTCGAAGCGCGAGGTCGACATCTGGTCCCCACGGGTCCGGACGTCGAGGATCTCGCCGGTCGCCCGGCGCCTCATCTGCTCGAAGGGGTGGGCGATGGACTGCTTCCAGGCCGGCCCGCCCTCCTCGCTGCGCAGGAGGCCGATGACGTTGACGAGCTGCGCCTGGCAGCCCACGGCGACGCGGTCGCCGTGGCGCAGCAGCGAGTTGAGCAGCGTGCCGACGACGACCGCGTCGGTGACCGAGTACTCGTCCTCGATGACGCGCGGGGCGACGTCCCACGCGGTGCGGGCGTTGGCGCGGTCGCTGTTCCCCCAGCGCGTCTGGTACCAGACGTTCCACTCGTCGAAGCTGATGCCGATGTGCTTGCGGTGGCGGCCGCGCGCGCGCACGGCGTCGGCCGTGGCCACGACCTCCTCGATGAAGGCGTCCATGTCCTTCGCCGAGGCGAGGAAGTCGCCGAAGGTGTCGTCGCCGGACTCCTTCTCCTCGTAGTAGGCGTGCGCGGAGATGAAGTCGACGTCCTCGTAGGTGTGCTCGAGGACGGTGCGCTCCCACTCGCCGAAGGTCGGCATCCCGCGGCCGGAGCTGCCGCACGCGACGAGCTCGATGGTCGGGTCGACGGTCCGCATGGCGCGCGCCGTCTCGGCGGCCAGCCGCCCGTACTCGTGCGCGGTCTTGTGGCCGGTCTGCCAGGGGCCGTCCATCTCGTTGCCGAGGCACCAGAGCTTGATGTCGTACGGGTCCTGGCGGCCGTGGGAGCGCCGCAGGTCCGACAGCCGCGTGCCCGAGGCGTGGTTGGCGTACTCGAGCAGGTCGCACGCCTCCTGCATCCCGCGGGTGCCGAGGTTGACGGCCATCATCACCTCGGTGCCGACCTCCTCCGCCCAGGCGGCGAACTCGTCGAGGCCGAACTGGTTGGTCTCGATCGTCCGCCACGCGCGGTCGAGCCGGCGGGGCCGCTCCTCGCGCGGGCCGACGCCGTCCTCCCAGTCGTACCCGGAGACGAAGTTGCCGCCGGGGTAGCGGACGACCGTGGGGCCGACCTCGCGGGTCAGCTCCAGGACGTCCCGCCGCAGGCCGCGGGAGTCGGCCGTGGGGTGGTCCGGCTCGAAGATGCCGGTGTAGATGCAGCGGCCCATGTGCTCGGCGAAGGAGCCGAACAGCCGGCGGGGGACGGGGCCGACGGTGAAGTCGGGGTCGAGGGTCAGGCGCGCGTGGGGCACGGGGGTCCTTCCGGCAGGGGTGGTGGAACAGAGGTGGGCTGAGGGCTTGGGGGGGCGCGCGGGAGAGGGGCGTGGATGACGTCGTGCCGTCAGGCTCCTTTGCCGTTTACAACGATGTAGCGACTCTGCTCGCGGCTCCCCGCCGGTGTCAAGGCCCCGGCCTGGGGCCCGGGGATCGGGCAGGATCGCGACGTGCCCGCCCGCCGACCGACGACCGTGCGCGACGTCGCGCTCGCCGCGGGCGTCTCCCCGAAGACCGTCTCCAACGTGGTCAACGGCTACGCGCACGTCAGCCCCGGCACGCGCGAGCGGGTCCAGCACCACATCGACGCCCTCGGCTACCGCCCCCAGGCCGCGGGCCGCCAGCTGCGCCAGGGCCGCACGGGCATGGTCGCCCTGGCGGTCCCGGGGATCGACATGCCCTACTTCGCCGACCTCGCCAGCCTGCTGGTGCGCGCCGCGCGCCGGCACGGCCTGACCGTGGCCGTCGAGCAGACCGACGGCGACCTGGAGCGCGAGCGCGAGGTGGCCGCCGGCCTGCCGACCCGCTTCGCCGACGGGCTGGTCTTCTCCCCGCTGGAGATGCCCGCGGACGAGCTGGTCGCCGTCCCGCACACGCCGATGGTCCTGCTCGGCGAGCACGCGGCAGGCGTGGCGGTCGACCGCGTGAGCACCGACGGCGTCGCGGTGGGCGAGGAGGGCACCCGGCACCTGGTGGGGACCGGGCGCCGCTGCGTGGCGGCCCTCGGCCTGAAGCCTGCGCTGCACGACACGGCGAGCCAGCGCCTGCAGGGGTACCGGGCCGCCCTGGCCGGGGCGGGTCTGCCCCGCGGCGACGACCTGCTCCTGCCGGTGGAGGACTGGACCCTCGCCGACGGCGAGGCGGCCGGCGAGCGCCTCCTCGCCCTGCGCCGCGGGGGCGTGCCGGTCGACGGCGTCCTCGCGATGAACGACGTCCTCGCCCTGGGGCTCATGCGCTCCCTGCGGCGCCACGGGGTGCGGGTGCCGGAGGACGTCGCCGTGGTCGGCATCGACGACGTCGCCGAGAGCGCCTACTGCGCACCGACCCTGACCACCGTCGCGATCGACCGCGCCGCCGTCGCCGACGCGGCCCTGGACCTGCTGGTCACGCGGATGGCCGACCCCGACCTTCCGCCCCGGGCGCGGCAGGCGCCGCACCGGCTCGTCGTCCGCGAGAGCACCGCGGGCGCCGCTCCCGGCTGAGGGCCGCTGAGCTCGCCGGGCCTCCCGCGCCTCCCGGGCTGCGCCGGCGCGCGGGTCAGGCCCCCGGCGCGCCGTCCTCCAGGCCGAGCGGGTCGGTGCCCGGCCGGTGCTCGAAGACGAGCGAGGTCTCGGTGTGCTGGACCAGCGGGTGGCTGCTCAGGTGCGCCAGCACCAGCTCGCGCAGCGCGTCCGAGCCGGGGGCGACGAGGTGGACCAGGTAGTCGTCGCGCCCGGCGAGGAAGAAGACGTCGACGACGCCCGGCAGCGCGGACAGCCGGGTGACAAAGGCCTGCATGTCGGCCGCGTCGTGCGTGCCGAGGCGCACGGACACCAACGCCCGCAGGCCCAGCCCCACGCGGGCGGGGTCGACCTCGGCCCGGGCGCCCACCAGGACGCCGCGCTCGCGCAGCGCGGCCGTGCGCGCCAGCGCCGTCGAGGGCGCGACGCCGACCGAGCGGGCGACGACGTTGTTGGGCGTGCGCGCGTCGGCGAGCAGGAGGCGGACGACCCCCGCGTCCACGTCGTCGAGGACGTCCCGAACCGCGTTCGCCACCGCGCCCCGTCGACGTGTCGAGGTCGAACGCGGTGCGGTCATGCGCCCCTCCCGGAGGATTTCCGTCGGGATCCTCCCGCGGTGCCGAACAGACTGCCACGATGAGTCCCCGTCGGCCGCCGTGGCCCTCGGTGCGCCCGCAGCGCGGGCGCCGAGGAGCGAAGGAGCAGCGCCATGCAGGTGGGCATCCCCCGCGAGGTCAAGAACCGCGAGCTGCGCGTGGCCGCCACGCCCAGCGGCGTCCACGAGCTCGTCGGCCACGGGCACGAGGTGCTCGTCGAGGCCGGGGCCGGCGAGGGGTCCTCGATCCCCGACGCCGCCTACGCCGGCGCGGGGGCGCGGGTGGTGCCGACCGCGGCCGACGCCTGGGGCGCCGAGATGGTGCTCAAGGTCAAGGAGCCGGTCGGCGCCGAGCACGGCTTCCTCCGCGAGGACCTGCTCCTGCTCACCTACCTGCACCTGGCCGCCGACCGGCCGCTGACCGACGCGCTCCTGGCCAGCGGGACGACGGCGATCGCCTACGAGACGGTGCAGCTGCCCGACCGCTCGCTGCCGCTGCTCGCGCCGATGAGCGAGGTGGCGGGGCGCCTGGCGCCCCAGGTCGGGGCCCACACGCTGATGAGCAGCCAGGGAGGGCGGGGCGTGCTCGTGGGCGGCGTCCCGGGGGTGCGGCCGGCGAGCGTCGTCGTCGTCGGCGGTGGGGTGTCCGGGGCCGCGGCCGCGCGCGTGGCCGTCGGCATGGGTGCCGACGTCACGCTGCTGGACCGCGACATCGCGAAGCTGCGCCACCTCGACGAGCTGTACGCCGGGCGCCTGCGCACGGTCGCGTCGAACTCCTTCGAGCTCGAGCGCGCGGTGCTGGGGGCCGACCTCGTCATCGGCGCCGTGCTCGTGCCGGGGGCCCGGGCGCCGAAGCTCGTGACCGACGACCTCGTCGCCCGGATGCGCCCAGGCAGCGTCCTCGTGGACATCGCCGTCGACCAGGGCGGCTGCTTCGAGAGCACCCGGCCGACGACGCACGACGACCCGACCTTCGGCGTGCACGGGTCCGTCTTCTACTGCGTGGCCAACATGCCGGGCGCCGTGCCGCACACCTCGACGTACGCGCTGACGAACGTGACGCTCCCGTACGTCGTCGAGCTCGCCGACTCCGGCTGGCGCGAGGCCCTCCGGCGCGACGCCGCGCTCGCGCGCGGGCTGACGACGACGGCCGGGGCCGTCACGAGCGCGGGCGTCGCCCAGGCGCACGGGCTCCCGCTGAGCCCGCTCGAGGACGTCCTGGGCTGATCTCGGCCGGGGCGGCCGGGGCCGTCAGGGGCGGTCGTCGCCCAGGGCCGGCAGGGGGGCGGTCGGGGGGCAGGCGGTGGTCCGCGCGGGCTCGGACGCCGCGGCGAGCTGCTCCGCCGCGGCGTCCCAGTCGCCGGGCCAGAGCTCGAGCGCCTCGAGGTCGCCGGAGCGCTGCGCGGGCACGGTGGTGGCGTCGGCCCCGTCCACCCCGGAGGGCTCGGGGCTCCGGTCGGCGCGAGCGCGCCACGCCGCTGCGACGCCGATGGCGATCCACGCCAGGTTCACCCCGACGGACGGCCAGGCGGCGAGGACGACGCCGTTGGCGACGAGCAGGAGCGCGCCGGCGGTGTTGACGGCCTGCGCGGCCGCCGACGTCGCCGACAGCCGGCCCGCCGTCGTCAGCGCGTAGCCGGTCAGGACGAGGAGGCCGCCGAGGTAGCCGCCGAGGGAGAGCGCGAGCGCGAGGTGCTGTGCCACAGGCAGATCTTCGGCACGTGCGGCCTTCAACGGAAATCACCGTTGGACAGGTTCTGGTTCAGTAGCGCTTCATGAGCCTCGACCCGCGCCGGCTGCTCGTGCTGAGGGCCGTCCGCCGCGCCGGCGGCGTCCAGCCTGCCGCCCGGGCCCTGCACCTGACGCCCTCCGCCGTCTCCCAGGCCGTCACCCGCCTCGAGCAGGAGGCGGGCCTCGCGCTCGTCGACCGCTCCCGCCGCGGGGGCGGTCGAACCCTGGAGCTGACGGCGGCCGGCCACGCCCTGGCCGACCGCGCGGAGGAGGTCGCCGAGGCGCTGGCGCTCGCCGAGCGGGAGACGGCGTCCCTGCGCGGCGCGGCCTCAGGCCCCGTGCGGGTCGGGGGCTTCGCCACCGTGCTGCGCCGGCTCGTCGCCCCCGCCGTCGGCGCGCTCTCCCTCGCGGGGTCGGCGGTCGAGCCCGAGGTGGTGGAGACCGACGAGAGCACGGGGCTGCGCGCCGTCCGCGCCGGCCGCCTGGACCTCCTGCTCGTCGAGCGCGCGCTCGGGGACGAGGCGCCGACGCTCCCCGGCCTGGCCGGGGAGGACCTGATGCACGACGCCTACCGGGTCGTGGTCCCCGCGGCCTGGCCCCGCCCGGACGAGCTGGAGGACCTGCTCGCCCGGCCCTGGGTCGCGGCACCCCCCGGCCAGGCGGCTCGGGTGGTGCTCGACCGGCTCGCGGTGGCCGGCGGGCGGCAGCCCTCGGTCCGGCACACCTGCACCGAGGCCTCGGCCATGCTCGCGCTCGTGGGGGCGGGTCTCGGCGCCGCCGTCGTCACCGAGCTGGCGCTGGCGTACCTCCCGCACCCGGGGGCCCGGGCGACGTCGGGCTCCATCGACGCCGGCGCCCGCGTGGTCTCGGTGGTGCACCGCTCCGGCCGGTCCGACCCCTCACCGGTGGTGCAGGCCGTGGTGGAGGCGCTGCGCGCCCAGGCGGGCGAGGAGGTCGAGCCGGGGTGAGTGGTCCGCTGCCCGCAGCCGGGGAGGACGAACCCGGCCGCCACGACGGGCGCCGGGCTCTGACCTGGGGCGTCGCCGGGTCGGCGCGGGATCGTCCTCCCCGTCTGCGGCGCCCGGGCGGGTCCCCGTCGGCGCCGGCCGCTCAGGCGGCGACGCGCTCGGGGGCGGCTTCCTCCAGGGTGCGGCCGCGCAGCTCGGGCAGGCCCCAGCACGCGACCGCGGCGAGGAGGAAGAAGGCGCCGAAGACGGAGAACACGACGACGTCACCGCCGAGGCGGGTGAGCAGCGGCACCGAGAGCGGGGCGAGGATCGCGGCGATGCGGCCGAAGCCCGCGGCCGCGCCGGCGCCGGTGCCGCGCACGGCGGTCCCGTAGACCTCGGGCGTGATGGCGTACAGGGCGCCCCAGGCCCCGAGGTTGAAGAAGGACAGCAGCATCCCGCTGGCGATGATCGTCGCCGGGGAGTCGGACTGGCCGAGCAGCAGGGCGGCCACGGTCGAGCCGGCGAGGAACGTCGCCAGGGTGGGGCGGCGGCCCCACCGCTCGATCAGCACCGCCGCGACGGCGTAGCCGGGCAGCTGGGCGAGGGTGATGTAGAGCGTGTACTCGAAGGACTGGACGAGCGTGTAGCCCGACTGCACGAGGAGGGAGGGCAGCCAGATGAAGGCGCCGTAGTAGGAGAAGTTGATGCCGAACCACACCACCCACAGGGCGGCCGTGCGCCGGCGCAGCGACGGGGCCCACAGGGCCGCCCAGCCGGCGCCCTCGTCCGCGCGGCCGCGGCGGGCGACGGCGTCCTGGGCGGGGTCCACGCCGGCGCGGGCCGCCGGCGTCGACGGGGTGTCGAGACCGGCGGAGCGCTCGAAGCGGCGGACGGCGGCCTCGGCCTCGTCGGTGCGGCCGCGGCGCTCGAGGAAGCGCACCGACTCCGGCAGGCCCCGGCGGACCACGACGGCGTAGAGGGCCGGGACGGCGCCCAGGGCGAAGGCCCAGCGCCAGCCGTCGTCGGAGGCGCCGACGACGAAGAACCCGAGGACGGCGGCCGCCGTCCACCCGACGGCCCAGAAGGCCTCGAGCGCGACGACGACCCGGCCGCGCACGCGGGCGGGCGCGTACTCGCTGACGAGGGTGGAGGCGACCGGCAGCTCGGCGCCGAGGCCGAGGCCGATGACGAACCGCAGGACGAGCAGCATCGCCAGCCCGGTCGAGAGCGCCGCGGCGCCCGTGGCCAGCCCGTAGACGAGCAGCGTGAGGGCGAAGACCTGGCGCCGGCCCACGCGGTCGGCGAGGAGGCCGCCGAAGGTCGCGCCCAGGGCCATCCCGACGAAGCCGATCGACCCCACGACGGAGAGCTCGCCGGCCGTCAGCCCCCACTGCACGGCCAGGGCGGCCATGACGAAGCTGATGAGGCCGACGTCCATGGCGTCCAGGGCCCACCCGACGCCCGAGCCCACCAGGAGCCGCCCGTGCTGGCGGGTGAAGGGCAGCCGGTCGAGGCGCTCGGAGCGCGTGCGGGGCGCGGCGCCGTGCGGCCGCGGCTCAGGGCTGGTCATGTCCGGAGAGTCTGGCACCGGGGCGCTGCGCCGCAGCGGGCGGCCGGCGGGGGGTCCGCGCGCTGCCGGGCAGGCCGAAGCGGACGCCGACCCGTCCGGCGAACGCCACGTGGTCGGGCGGGCGGTCGGCGAGGTCGCCGAAGCCGGCGGCATCCAGCAGCTCGTCGTCGAGGGCGAGCACCTCGGCGCGGCGCAACGACCAGGTGCTGTGGGCGTTGGGCACGTACCAGGTGCGGCCGAGGTGAGCGGTGTGCAGGCCCCACCGCGCGGTGAGGAAGGTGGCGAGGCCGGCGTCGTCGGCGTCCGGCGGCAGGGTCTCGCCCACGCGCACCGCCACGCGGCTGCGGAGCCCGCGCGGGCCCGGCCAGCGGGTGCGGGCGGTCCAGACCAGCTCGCGGGCGCCGTCGCGGACGCGCTCGGCCCCGCGCAGGCGAGCCCAGCGGTACGGCAGGCCGAAGGCCGCCCGCGCGCCGAGGACGACCCCCAGCCGGCTCGCGTCGAGGCTGGCGAAGACGACGCCCCGGCGGCCGGTGCCGTCCACGGAGTACAGCCGGACGTTGGTCTCCCAGAACGTGCCGAGCCACGGGACGGCGGGGCCCCGACCGGGGCCGGCGCCGACGAGGCGGAAGGGGACGAGGGCCACGTAGGTGCGCTCCCGGCCGTCCGGGCCGACGACGACGTCCGGGCGCACGCCCGGGGGCATCCACGGCACCACGCGCTCCGGCGCCACGGCCCAGTGGAGGAAGGCGAGGTCGCACCAGGACTGGCCCATGAGGACCGGCCCGAGCAGCGGCGGCGCCGTGGGCGCCACGGGCTCGGCCGCGACGACGGGCTGGGGCTCGCTCACCCGGCGACGGTAGGCGGGGAGGTGGCGTCCCGCCCGGCGCCCTCAGGCGGTGCGGACCGCCCGGCCGGGGCGCCCGTCACCGCCACGAGGCACCGGGCCAGCTCGGCGGGCACCTCGGGCGCCCCCGTGGCGATCCACGCGGCCACCAGGCCGACGTCGGGAGCGGTGAGCGCCCCGAGCCACACGAGCTGGGCCGGGGCGCCGCCGCGGCAGGCGCTCGGGGAGATCCCGACCTGGGCGCCCCGCACCCCGGCGGGCAGGTGGTCCAGGCGCACGAGCACGCCGCCCGGCGTGCCCCGCACCACGCGGGCCAGGCGGTGGAGGACCCCCACCTCGGCGTCGGCGACGAGCACCCAGCGCAGCGGGACGTCGGAGAGGTCGGCCCGCCCGGAGACGGCGTCGCAGGGGGGTGGGGCAGCCGGGCGGTGGGCGGGAGCGGTCATGCCGGCGACGCTAGTTGATAACCGTTCTCGCGGACGACTATGGTCCGCGGCATGTCGACCGCTCCCCGTCCGAGGAGCCCGCGGACGCGCTCCGCGCCCGCTGCGGTGCTCGTGGCCGCCGCGCTGTCCGCCACCGCGCTGGCCGGCTGCGACGTGGGCGGGATCCCCGCGGCCGGCTCGGACGACGGGCGCCTCGACGTCGTCGCGGCGCCGCCGGCGCTCCTGGAGGTGGCGCGGCGGGTCGGCGGGGACGACGTCGACGCGGTGGGCCCGGCGCCCTCGGGCGTCGACGTGCACGACGTGGAGCTCACGGCCGACCAGGTCGCCCGCGTCGTCGACGCCGACGTCGTCGTGCACGTGCGACACCTGGCGCCGTCGGTGGACGACGCCGTGGCGCTGCGCGAGGGCCCCGGCTCGCTCGACGTCTCCCAGGTCGACGGCGCGGAGGAGGACGACCCCCACCTGTGGCTCGACCCGGTGCTGCTCGCGCGGGCGACCGTGCTCGTGGCCGCCGAGCTGGCCGAGGTCGACCCCCAGGGCGCCGACGGCTACCGGCGGCGCGCCGACGAGGTGGTCGCCGAGCTGGAGGCCCTCGACGAGGACCTCGCGGCGCAGCTCGCGCCGTGCCGCGGCGCCGTCCTCGTCACCGCGCACGAGGCGTTCGGGTACCTCGCCGACCGCTACGGGCTCGAGCAGGTCGCCATCACGGGCATCGACCCGAACGTCGAGCCCACCCCTGCGCGGCTCCGCGACGTCGCCGAGCAGGTGCGCGACGCCGGCGTGCGCACGGTCTTCTTCGACGACGTCACGAGCACCGGCGTCGCCCAGGCCCTGGCCGACGAGGCCGGCGTCTCGACGTCGGTGCTCCTTCCCCTCGAGGTCTCCGTCGACCCCGACTACGGGGCCGCCATGCGCGAGAACGGCGACGCCCTGCGCGCCGGGCTCGTCTGCGACGGCTGACCCACCGGACCGGGCCCCGCCCGACCCCGCCAGGATGGGGCGGTGGGCCCCGCGACCGCACCTCCCGCCGCCGAGGAGCGCGTCGACGTCGCGCTCGTGGGCGCCGGCGGGGCGGGGCTCGTCGCGCTGCACCACCTGGCGCTCGGCCTCCTGCGCGGCCCCGCCCCGCACGGGCCGCTGCGCGTCGCGCTCGTGGACGACGTCGAGCGGCTCGCCCCCGGGCCTGACGGCGCGCGCCCGCGGGACCGGACCTGGTGCTTCTGGGAGGAGGCGGCCGCCGCCGCGCCGGCGGTGGCGCGCAGCTGGGGCGCGGTGGAGGTGGTCTCGACCGGCGCGCGGCTCGTCCTCGACGTCACGCCGCTGCGCTACCGCATGCTGCGCGGCGAGGACCTCTACGCGCTGGTCGACGCCGCCGCGCGGGAGGCGTGCGGGGCCGGGCGGCTGCAGCTGGTGCGCCGGCCGGCGGCCACGGCCGTGGAGGACGGGCCCCGCCGGGCGCTCGTGCGGACGCCGGGCGGCGACCTCTCCGCGTCGTGGGTGCTCGACAGCCGCCCGTGCCCCCCGGTGCGCCCCGCGAGGACGTCGCTCCTGCAGCACTTCCGCGGCGAGGTGGTGCGCACGGACCCCGCGGCCCCGCCGGCGTTCGACCCGCGCCTGCCGGTGCTCATGGACTTCCGCACCCCGCAGCCCGCGGTCGGCCTCTCCTTCGGGTACTGCCTGCCCCTGGACGGGCGCACGGCGCTCGTGGAGTACACCGAGTTCTCACCGGCCGTCCTCGACGACGCCGGGTACGCCCGCGGCCTGGCCGCCTACCGCCGCCTGCTCGGCCTGCGCCCCGCCGGGGACGGGCGCGACGACGGCGGGCTCGTGGACGTCGTCGCCGTCGACTCCGTCGAGCAGGGCGTCATCCCCATGGCGGACGACGTCCGCACCGCCCTCGCGGGCGCCCGCGTCCGCCGCCTGGGCACGGCCGGCGGGGCCACCCGCCCCTCGACCGGCTACACGTTCTCCGCCCTGCAGCGGCAGGGGGCCGCGGTGGCGGAGGCGGTGCTCGCCGGGCGCGACCCGGTGCCGCCGCGCGCCTACCCGCCGCGGCACCGGTGGATGGACGCGCTGGTCCTGCGCGGGCTCGCCTCGGGCGCCCTGGACGGGCCCGCCTTCTTCCTCCGCCTCTTCGCCGGCAACCCCGCCGACCGGGTGCTGCGCTTCCTCGACGGCTCGACGTCACGGGCCGAGGAGCTCGCGCTGATGGCCTCGGCCCCGCGGGCCGTCATGACGCGCCTGGCCGTGCAGGACGCCGCCGTGCGAGCACGCCGTCGCCTGATGACGCAGATGTGACGTTCCGTCCTATAGCGTTGCGGTGCGTGACTGCCTGACCGTGGCGGGGGATCCCCCGCGCCGCGGAGATGCCGCCCTCGCGGCGCCGGATCCCGGAGGTCCCGTTGCCCGTCCTCGAGCTGGGAGACGACCCCGCCGACGTGCCGCAGGCGCGGCACTGGGTGCTGGACCGCTGCGTGGAGAGCGGTCTGGAGGAGGACGCCCGCTTCGTCGTCGAGCTGGTGGCCAGCGAGCTCGTGGCCAACGCCTACCAGCACGGCCGGCCGCCGGTCACCGTGGCGGTCGGGCGGGCCGAGGGGGCCGACGAGCCCGACGGCGCCCTTCGCCTGGTGATCGGCGTGACCGACTCCGGCCCGGGCTCGCCCGTCGTCAAGGAGTTCGACGACGAGGCCCTGGGCGGACGGGGCATGGCCCTGGTGGAGAGCCTGACGGCGGAGTGGGGCGTCTGCCCCGCCGGCTCCGGCAAGACCGTCTGGTGCCGGCTGGCCGGCTGACGCCGCGGCCGTCGGGCGTCAGCTCCGGCGGAGGGCGCCGGCCAGGCGCTCGGTGCGGCGGGGCACGCGGCCCTCGGGGGCGCGCAGGACGAGCGCGCCCGGGTCCACGCGCATCCGCAGCTCGGTGAACTCCCCGACGACGTCGCCGTCCATCTGCGTCGCCTGCGGCTCCTCGCAGCGCATGACCACCTCCCGCACCTGGCGCTCGGAGATCTGCTGGTCGTGGGCGCGGTGGCGCGTCAGCAGGCGCACGCCCACGCGCAGCCAGTCCCCGACGCCGCGCGGGGAGAGCGTGAGGACGTCGAGGTGGCCGTCGTCGACCTCGGCGTCCGGGATGAGAATGATCCCGCCGATGAGCGTGCCGCAGTTGCCCACCACGGCCATGCGCACGCGGCTCGTGACGGGCGGCTCGCCGTCGACGGCGATCGAGACCCGCAGGCTCTCGCCCCTGAGCCGGCGCAGGCCGGAGACGACGTAGGCGAGCGGGCCCACCCGCTCCTTGATGGCCGCGGGGGCCCCCGCCATCATCTGCGCGTCGAAGCCGACGCCCGCCATCACGAGGAAGACCTGCTCGTCGCCGCCGTCGAGGCTCACGCGGCCGACGTCGACCCGCTTGTCCCGGCCCCCGAGGGCGGCCCGGGTGGCGGCCGCGACGTCGTTGAGCTCGAACTTCAGCTGGCGAGCGAAGAGGTTGCCCGTCCCGCCGGGCAGCAGGCCCAGGGGCACGCCCGTGCCGGCCAGGCCCTCCCCGACGGAGCGGACGGTGCCGTCGCCGCCGAGCGCGAGGACGACCTCGGGGTCCATCTGGGCGGCGCGCACGGCCTGCCCGCGGCCGGGGTCCTCCGCCGTGGTCTCGAGCCACCGCGGCGCGGGCCACCCCTCCTCGGACAGGACGCGCTCGACCGCGCGGCGGGCGGGCGACCCCGCGGGGTGGTGGACCGGCTGCACGATGACGACGACGCGGGGGCCGCGCGAGTCCAGCTGCCCGGGGACGTGGCGGTAGTCCTCGTCCGGCTCGCGCACCCCGACCGTGGCGTCCCGGCGGACCGCCGGGACGGGCGGGCGCCCCTTCGGTCGTGCGACCACGACGAGGAGGGCGACGGCGAGGAGGAGGACGACGCCGACCAGGCCCAGCTGCATGCTGTCCAGGGGCAGCCTCCCCGTCCCGACGGGCACGGGCGCGACACCGGAGATCATGCCGAGGACCGTAGTGGGGTCGGGCCGGGTCGGCAGGCGCGGCGGGTCCGCGCGGGT
>Ga0210040_10002924_pt1 | contig 23583 bp, 23 predicted proteins | sample CryGeyCG12114_NA_FD_185462 | JGI IMG/M metagenome (GOLD analysis project Ga0210040, IMG submission 185462) | Groundwater microbial communities from aquifer - Crystal Geyser CG19_WC_8/21/14_NA (SPAdes) (version 2) | ecosystem: Environmental > Aquatic > Deep subsurface > Groundwater | place: USA... | reverse complement strand
CCGCCCGGCCCCGGCCCGGCGGGCGCTGCTGCGTCCGGAGGCCGGACGACGCCGGCTCAGGCGAAGTGGTCCCAGCCGCCCAGCGCGGGCTCCACGTCCCCCTCGACCGTCACCGACGGCCACCCGGTGAGCGCCGGCCGCACGTCCCCGATCCGCACGAACGGCTCGGGCAGGACGGCGTCCGGACCGAAGGTCGCCAGCAGCGGGTGGTCCTCGCCCCCGGCGAGCACCCAGCGCGAGGCGAGCCCGAACGCGTCCCACCAGTCCGGCCGCAGCTGCTGCGCGGCCGGCAGCAGGGCCCGCACCTCCTGCTGGTACCACTGCCCGTCCAGGTCCAGGTGCACCCCGGACGCCGCGGCGACCCGCCCCAGGTCGCGCCCGAGGCCGTCGCTGACGTCGAGCATCGCCGTCGCGCCCGCGAGCGCGGCGGCCGGGCCGGCGGCCAGCGGCGGGTGCGGACGCCGGTGGGCGGCGACGAGGTCGGGCGCGGCGCCGGGGCGGCCGGCGAGCAGCAGGTCCAGCCCCGCGGCGGAGCGGCCGACGACCCCGGCGAGCGCGACGACGTCCCCGGGCCGGGCGCCGTCGCGGCGCACCGGGGCCCGCCCCTGCAGGTCACCGAGCGCGGTCACGGCGACCACGACCTCGCGCGCCCCGGACAGGTCGCCGCCCACCACGCCGGTGCCAGCCCGCGCGCAGCACGCCGCGAGCCCGTCGGCCAGGCCCTCCAGCCAGGACACCTCCAGGTCGTCCGGCGCCGCGAGGGAGACCAGCAGCCCGGTGGGCACCGCGCCCATCGCGGCGACGTCGGCGAGGTTCTGCGCGGCGGCCTTCCACCCCACGTCGGCGGCGCTGGACCAGTCCCGGCGGAAGTCACGGCCCTCCACCAGCACGTCGGCGGTCGCCACCACGCGGCCGTCCGGCGCGGCGACGACGGCCGCGTCGTCGCCGGGGCCGAGCAGCGCCGACGGCCCGGCGGGCATCCGCGGGAGCAGGCGAGCGAGCAGCCCCGCCTCCCCCAGCGAGCCGATCGACCGGCTCGGTCCAGGCAGGTCGGAGGCCACCCGGGCACGGTAGCGTGACCGCTCCTCCCGCCCGGCGCCGCCGGCCGCGGGGACGAGGGTGCTGCTGCGCGATGGAGCGACGAGGAGCGGGCGATGGTCGAGGCCTACGTGCTGGTGCAGACCGAGGTGGGGCGAGCGGCCGAGGTGGCCGCGTCCGTCGCCGACCTCGACGGCGTGCTGCTGTCCGAGAGCGTGACCGGCCCCTACGACGTCGTGGTGCGGGTGAGCGCCGTGGGCGTCGACGACCTCGGCTCGCTGGTGATGAAGGGCATCTCCGGGGTGCCGGGCATCACCCGCACGGTGACCTGCGCGATCATGGGCGAGTGACCCGCCCTGCCCCCCTGCGCGCCGCCCTGGTGGCCGCCGCTGCGCTGGGCGCCCTCACCGGCTGCACCTCGGCGGTGCAGGTGGACGCCGCCCCGGACGCCGCCCAGCCGGTGTGCGCGGAGGTCTTCCAGACCCTCCCCGAGGAGGTCGCCGGCGCCGAGCGCCGCGAGACCACCTCCCAGGGCAGCGCCGCCTGGGGCGACCCGCCCGTGGTGGTGCGCTGCGGCGTCGAGGTGCCCGGGCCGACGTCCGACCCGTGCCAGGTCGTCGAGGCCCCGGACGGCACCGCGGTCGACTGGGTGGTCTCCGAGCCCGAGGACGGGCGCGTGGTGTGGACGACCTACGGGCGGACGCCGGCCGTGGAGCTGTCGATGCCGGACCTGCCTGAGGTGACGACCGCGGCGCCGCTGGACGTCGCCGAGGCGGTCACCGCGATCGAGGCGACGCGCGCCTGCACCTGAGGCGGGCCGGGACTGCTGCACACCCGCGGCACCGCGCCACGGGACGAGGATCCCGGCTCCGGGTGCTCGACCGGGCCGTCCCGCCGTGGTGTGATGCCCCGTGCCCGTGCGCCCGTCCTCCCCGTCCGTGGTGGGTGTCGTCGCCATCGGGCTCGCGATCTCCCTCTCCGGCTGCCAGGGGCCCGACCGCACCCCCCAGGCGCAGGCGCAGGCCCAGCGGGTCATCGCGTGCGCGGGCGCCGACGCGCAGCACCCGGCGGGCAGCCACGTGAGCATCACGCTCCGCCAGGGCGGCCGCGAGGTGGCGAGGGCGGACGTCCCCGTCCAGTCGCTGGTGGCCCTCCTCGTCCCGGAGGCGCCCACGGCCGTGCTCGTGGACGGGCGCTGGTTCGGAGCGGTGGGCTGGGACGGCGGCCACCCGGACCCCGCCACCGACCCCGAGGGCGCCCCCGACGACGCGGAGGTCGAGGCGGCCGCCGCGACCGACCCCAGCGACGTCGCCGGCTTCGTCTCGCTCACCGGACCCGGCTGCCCCCCTGCCTCCGAGGCCGACCCGTCCTGAGCGCCCGGCCCGCCGCTCAGCGGAGCCCGACGGGCCGGGCGAGGGCCTGGCGCAGCAGGTGGTCGACCAGCGCCGGGTAGTCCAGCCCGGACGCCGCCCACAGCCGCGGGAACATCGACGCCTGCGTGAAGCCGGGCATCGTGTTCACCTCGTTGACGAGCAGCTCGCCGTCGGCGGTGAGGAAGAGGTCGACGCGGGCCAGCCCCTCGGCCCCGAGCGCCTCGAAGGCCGCCACCGCGAGCGCCTGCACGCGCGCCACCTGCTCGTCGTCCAGGGGCGCCGGGCACAGCAGCTGCACCGCGTCGGCGTCGAGGTACTTGGCCTCGAAGTCGTAGAAGGCGCGCCCGGCGCCGACGACGACCTCCCCCGGCACCGACGTCATCGGCGTCCCGCGGCCGGCCGCCCCGACCTGCTGCAGGACGCCGACCTCGATCTCCCGCGCTCCGGAGACGGCGGCCTCGACGACGACCCGGGGGTCGTGGCGGGCGGCCTCCGCGACGGCGGCGGCCAGCCCCTGGGGCCCGTCCACCTTCGTGATCCCCAGGCTGGAGCCGGCGCGGGCGGGCTTGACGAACACCGGCCACCCCAGCTCCTCCACACGGGCCCGGCAGCCCTCGGGGTCGGCGTCCCAGGCCCCGGCCGTGAGCGCGACCCAGCGACCGACCGGCAGCCCGGCGCCGGCGAGCACGGTCTTGGTGAAGTGCTTGTCCATGCCCACGGCGGAGGCGAGGACGCCGGAGCCGGCGTAGCGGACGTCGCCCAGCTCCAGCAGGCCCTGCAGGGTGCCGTCCTCGCCGTAGGGGCCGTGCAGCAGCGGCAGGACGACGTCGACCGCGCCGAGCACCCGCGGCACCTGGCCCGGCTCCAGCACGAGCAGGTCGCGCGCGTCGGTGTCGGTGGGCACGAGCACCTGCGGGCCCTCGTCGCTGCCGACCTCGGGCAGGCGCCCGTCGGTGATCCGCCAGCGGTCGGGGTCGTCGGCGGCCAGCACCCAGCGCCCGCTGGGGGTGACGCCGACCGGCACCACGTCCCACGCCTCGCGGTCGAGGGCGCCGAGGACGCCGGCCGCGGTGGCGCAGCTGATGGCGTGCTCGCCCGAGCGGCCGCCGAAGACGACGGCGACGCGGGGCCTGGGCGGAGGGGCGTCCATGGCGGGCGACCCTAGCCGGGCGGGCTCGCCCGCCCCCACTAGCCTCGCGCGGGTGGACGACTCGACCTCGATGAGCAGCTGGGCCCCCTCCACCCGCGCGGTGGTCGCCGGCCGCCCGGCCCGGGTGCCCGACGCCCCGCTGAACCCCGACCTGGTCCTCTCCTCGACCTACGTGGCCTCCACCGAGCCGGGCGCCCGCGGGTACGCGCGGTTCGCCAACCCCACGTGGGAGGCGCTGGAGGAGGCCCTCGGCGCGCTCGAGGGTGCTCCGGCGCGGGTGTTCGCCTCCGGGATGGCGGCGGTCTCGGCCGTGGTCGACCGGACGCCGGTCGGGGGCCTCGTCGTGGCCCCGGAGGGCTCCTACAACACGACGCTGGCGCTGCTGGACGAGCTGGAGGCCAGCGGCCGCCTGCGCCGGCGCTACGTGGACGTGACCGACGTCGCGGCGGTCACCGCCGCCCTCGACGGCGCGGACCTGCTGTGGCTGGAGTCCCCCACCAACCCGCTGCTGCAGGTGGCCGACCTGCGCGCGCTGTCCGCCGCCGGGCGCGCGGCCGGCGCCCTGGTCGTGGTCGACAACACCTTCGCGACGCCGCTCGTGCAGCGCCCGCTGGAGCTCGGCGCCGACGTCGTCGTCCACTCGGTCACCAAGTACCTGTCGGGCCACTCCGACGTCCTGCTGGGCGCCGTGGCCACCGCCGACCCCGACCTCCTCTCCGCGCTGCACCGCCACCGCACCCTGCACGGCGCCATCCCCGGCCCGTTCGAGGCGTGGCTGGCGCTGCGCGGCCTGCGCACGCTGCACCTGCGGGTGGAGCGCTCGCAGGCCAGCGCCCTCGTGCTCGCCCAGCGCCTGGCCGGGCACCCCGGGGTCTCGCGGGTGCGCCACCCGTCGCTGCCCGACGACCCGGGCCACGCCCTGGCGACGGTGCAGATGAGCGGCTACGGCTCGGTCATCTCGATCGAGCTGCCGGGCGGGGCCGCGGCCGGCCAGGCGCTGCAGGGCGCGACCCGGCTGTGGACGCCGGCCACGAGCCTGGGCGGGGTGGAGTCGACGCTGGAGCGCCGCCGCCGCCACGCCAACGAGCCGGCGATCACGCCGGAGTCGCTCGTGCGCCTGTCGGTCGGCGTCGAGGACGTCGAGGACCTGTGGGCCGACCTGGCGCAGGCGCTGGACTCCCTCGGCGACCCCTCGCCAGGGGCCTGACAGGAGGGCGTTGAGCCCCCTCAGCCGCCGAACTCGCGGCGCACGGGCGCGGAGAGCAGGACGCCGGCCGCCTCGCGCGGGTGACGGCCGGCGTGGAGCACGGCGGTGACCTGCTCCACGATCGCCATCTGCACCCCGACGCTCGCGGCGAGCTCGGAGACCGACAGCGAGGTCGCCACGGCCTCGGCGGTGCCGCCGAGGCCGTCGAGGACCTCCTGCAGCGGCCGGCCCTGGCTCAGCCCGGCGCCGAGGCGGTGGTTGCGCGAGAGCGGAGAGGCGCAGGTGGCGTAGGCGTCGCCGGCTCCCGCCAGCCCGGCGACCGTCGTCGCCGACCCGCCCATGGCGGAGACCAGCCGGGCGGTCTCGGCCAGGCCGAGCGCGACGACGGAGGCCTTGGCGTTGTCGCCCAGGCCCATCCCCTCGGCCAGGCCCACGGCGACGGCGAGGAGGTTCTTCACGGCGCCGGCCAGCTCGACGCCGATGACGTCGGCGGAGGTGAAGGGCCGGAACGCCGACGTCGCGCACGCGGCGGCCACCCGGTTGGCGACGTCCTCGTCGCGCGAGGCCACCACGGTGGCGGTCGGGCGCCGCTCGGCGATCTCCCGGGCGAGGTTGGGTCCGGAGACGACGGCGAGCGGCACGGGTCCGAGCTCGGCGCGCACCAGCTGGCTCACCCGCAGGTGGGTGCCGGCCTCCAGGCCCTTGAGCAGGCTGACGAACGTGGCGCCGGCCGGCAGCGCCGCCGCGTGGGCGGCGAGGGTGGCGCGCAGCTGCTGCACCGGGACGGCCAGGACGACGACCTCGGCGCCCTCCAGCGCGCGGGCGGCGTCGGTGGTGGCCGTGAGGCCGTCCGGCAGGCGGACGCCGGGCAGGTAGGCGGAGTTGGCGTGGTTCTGGACCACGTCGGCGGCGACCTCGGGGCGGCGGGCCCACAGGGCCACCCGGGCGTCGGGGTCGGCGTCCAGCATCACCTGGGCGAACGTGGTGCCCCAGCTGCCCGCCCCGAGGACGGCGATCCGGCGGCCGCTCACGCCTGCTCCTCGCGGGGCTCGGGCAGCTGGCGGCGGGTGCCGGTGCGGGGGTCCCAGCGCGGGGGTGCGGGGACGCCGCGCAGCTCGGCGAGGAGGGCGGCGACGGCGTCCACGACGGCGTCGGTGGCCTGGCGCAGGACCTCCGCGGTCAGCGGCCGGCCCTCCCACGCCGAGAGGTCGACCGGGTCGCCGACGAGCACCTCCATCCGGGGCCTGGGCCACAGGCGCGGGCGACCGGTGCGGGGCAGGAGGAGGTGGGCGCCCCAGGTGGCGACCGGCACCACGGGCGCGCCGGTGGTCAGCGCCACCCGGGCGGCGCCGGTCTTGCCGGCCATCGGCCAGCCCTCGGGGTCCTTGGTCAGCGTGCCGTCGGGGTAGATGACGACGCACTCCCCCGACCGGACGGCGTCCTGGGCGGCGGTGAGGGCGCGCCCGGCGTCGGCGGAGCCGCGCAGCACCGGCACGGCGCCGATCCCGCGCAGCACCTGGGCCACCACGGGCACCCGGAACAGCGCCTCCTTGGCCAGGATCCGCGGCTGCAGCCCCTGGGCGACGAGGAAGTCGGCGAGGGTCACCGGGTCGGCCCAGGAGACGTGGTTGGCGGCCACGACGAAGCCGCCGGTGCGGGGCAGGCGCTCGGCGCCGAGCCAGCGACGGGACGACAGCAGCCGCAGCGGCGGTCGCAGGACCAGCGCTGCGGTGTTGAACGTCAGGCCGATCCCGCGCTGGAGCACCACGGGCGGCAGGCTAGCGGCTGGCAGGTCGGCGGCTGGCACGGGCGCCGCTGGCGGCTGGCAGGATCAGCCGGTGCCCCCCGCCGCTGCCGCGCTCCCGCCCGGGCGGTGGCAGGTCGTCCTGCCGGTCAAGGGCGGGCCGCGCGCCAAGAGCCGGCTGGAGCCGCTGACGGGCGCCCTGCCCGGCCTCGCGCTCGCCCTCGCCCTGGACTGCCTGGACGCCGTGCTGGGCGCCTCGGCGGTCGCCCGCGCCTGGGTGGTGACCGCCGACCCCGAGGTGGCCGCCCGCGCCGCGGCGCAGGGTGCGGCGGTGGCGCCCGAGCGGCGTCCGGGGGCGGGCCTGCTGGCGGCCGTGGCCGACGGCGTCGCGGCGGCCGGCGGGTCCGGGGGTCCGGTCGCGGTCCTGCTGGCCGACCTGCCGAGCCTGCGCCCGTCCGACCTGGACGCCGCGCTCGCCGCGGCGGAGCGGGCCCTGGCGGCCGGCGCGGGCGAGGTGCTCGTGCCCGACGCCGAGGGCACCGGCACGGTGCTGCTGGCGGCGGCCTCGGCACTGGAGCTGCGGCCCCGCTTCGGGCCCGGCTCGGCGGCCGCGCACGCCGCGGACGGCGCCCTCGCCGTCGGTCTCGACCTGCCCCGCCTGCGCCGCGACGCGGACACCCCGGCGGAGCTGGCCGAGGCCCTCGCGCTGGGAGCCGGCCCGCGCACCACCGCCCTGGCGGGCCCAGCGGCCCACCAGGGCGGACGCGCTGCCTGCTGAGGCCCGGGCGACGGCTCGGGCGACGGCTCAGGCCACGGCGCGGGCGAGCTCGCTGTCGCGGGTGACCTGCGCGCCGAGGCCGTCGAGCTTGTCCTGGAAGTGCTCGTAGCCGCGGTCGATGAGGTCGATGCCGTGCACCCGGGAGGTGCCCTCGGCGGCCAGGGCGGCGATGAGGTGGCTGAAGCCGCCGCGCAGGTCCGGCACCTCGATCTCGGCGCCGCGCAGCCGCGTCGGCCCGCTGATGACGGCGGAGTGCTTGAAGTCCTGCGCGCCGAAGCGGCACGGCGTGGAGCCCAGGCACTCGCGGTAGACCTGGATGGTCGCGCCCATCCGCACGAGGGCGTCGGTGAAGCCCATCCGGTTCTCGTAGACCGTCTCGTGCACGATCGACAGGCCCTGCGCCTGGGTCAGCGCGACGACCAGCGGCTGCTGCCAGTCGGTCATGAAGCCGGGGTGGACGTCGGTCTCCAGCGCGATCGAGCTCAGCGGTCCGCCCGGGTGGGTGAAGCGGATGCCGTGGTCGTCGACGGTGAACGCGCCGCCGATCTTCCGGAAGACGTTGAGGAAGGTCATCATGTCGGGCTGGCGGGCGCCCTCGACGTAGACGTCGCCGCCGGTGGCCAGCGCCGCGGCGGCCCAGGAGGCGGCCTCGATGCGGTCCGGGAGCGCCCGGTGGTCGTAGCCGGTGAGCGCGTCGACGCCCTCGACGCGGATCACCCGGTCGGTGTCGACGCTGATGATCGCGCCCATCTTCTGCAGCACGGCGATCAGGTCGGCGATCTCCGGCTCGATGGCCGCGTTGCGCAGCTCGGTGACGCCCTCGGCGCGCACCGCGGTGAGCAGCACCTGCTCGGTCGTGCCGACGCTGGGGTAGGGCAGCTCCAGCCGGGTGCCGCGCAGGCGGCGGGGCGCGGAGATCGCGATGCCGCTGGGCAGCTTCTCGACGACGGCGCCGAACTGGCGCAGCACGTCCAGGTGGTAGTTGATCGGCCGGTCGCCGATGCGGCAGCCGCCCAGGTCGGGGATGAACGCGCTGCCCAGGCGGTGCACGAGGGGCCCGCAGAACAGCACCGGGATCCGGCTCGCGCCGGCGTGCGCGTCGATGTCGGCCACGTTGGCCACCTCGACGTTGGACGGGTCGAGCACCAGCTCGCCGTCTTCGGCGCCCTCGCTGACGTCGACCCCGTGCAGCTCCAGCAGGCCCCGCACCACGCCGACGTCCCGGATGTCGGGGACGTTGCGCAGGCGGCTCGTGGTCTCGCCCAGCAGCGAGGCGACCATGGCCTTGGACACGAAGTTCTTCGCCCCGCGCACGGTGACGGAGCCCCTCAGCGGGACACCGCCGGACACGGTGAGAGTGCTGCTCATGGATCCCCTCGCAGTGCTCCGGCGCAGGCGGCCGGACGCGGGGCCAGTCTGCACCAGTCGGCCCCGGTTCGTACCGGCCCCCGTCACCCGACGTGCGGAGGTGGTCGCTATGCGCGAACGGGGAGGGTGGCCGGCTTCCAGCTCGGCCGGACCGCCTCGAACGCGTCGATGTCGGCCTCCGAGCGCAGCGTCAGACCGATGTCGTCCAGGCCCTCCATGAGGCGCCAGCGCGTGTAGTCGTCGACCACGAAGGGGGCCGAGAAGCTGCCGCAGGTCACCGTGCGGGTGTCGAGGTCGACGGTCACCCGCGTGCCCGGCTCGGCCTCCAGCAGCGCCCACAGGGCCTCGACGTCCTCCTGGGCGACCTGCCCGGCGACCAGCCCCTGCTTGCCGGAGTTCCCGCGGAAGATGTCCGCGAAGCGCGGGGCCAGGACGACCCGGAACCCGTAGTCCTTCAGCGCCCAGACGGCGTGCTCGCGCGAGGAGCCGGTGCCGAAGTCTGGCCCGGCCACCAGCACGCTGCCCCCGGCGTAGCCGGGCTGGTCGAGCACGAACGACGGGTCGCCGCGCCAGGCCGCGAACAGGCCGTCCTCGAAGCCGGTCCGCGAGACCCGCTTGAGGTAGACGGCCGGGATGATCTGGTCGGTGTCGACGTTGCTGCGGCGCAGCGGCACGCCGACGCCGGTGTGGGTGGTGAACGGCTCCACGGGATCTCCTCAGGACTGGTGCGTCGGGACCGTCAGGCCGGGACGGGGGCGTCGAGGTCGGCGGGCGAGCTGAGCGTGCCGCGCACGGCCGTGGCCGCCGCGACCTCGACGCTGGACAGGTGGGTGCGCCCGCCCTTGCCCTGGCGGCCCTCGAAGTTGCGGTTGGACGTGGAGACCGCCCGCTCCCCCGGCGCCAGCTGGTCGGGGTTCATCCCCAGGCACATCGAGCACCCGGCGTTGCGCCACTCGGCGCCGACGTCGGTGAAGACCTGGTCCAGGCCCTCGGCCTCGGCCTGCAGCCGCACCCGCGCCGAGCCCGGCACGACGAGCACGCGGACGCCGTCCGCGACCTTCCGGCCCCGCAGCACCTCCGCGGCGGTGCGCAGGTCCTCGATCCGGCCGTTGGTGCAGGAGCCGATGAACACGGTGTCGACGGCGACCGCCCGCAGCGGGGTGCCCGGCGCGAGGTCCATGTAGGCCAGCGCGCGCTCGGCGGCGTGGCGGGCGTCGGGGTCGGTGATGGTGGCCGGGTCGGGCACGGAGCCGGACAGCGGCACGCCCTGGCCGGGGTTGGTGCCCCAGGTGACGAAGGGCTCCAGGTCGGCGGCCTGCAGGACCACCTCGGCGTCGAAGACGGCGTCGTCGTCGGTGTGCAGCGTGCTCCACCACTGGACGGCGGCGTCCCAGTCGGCGCCGGCGGGGGCGTGGGGGCGCCCGGCGAGGTAGTCGAACGTCGTCTGGTCGGGCGCGATCATGCCCGCGCGGGCGCCGGCCTCGATCGACATGTTGCAGATGGTCATCCGGGCCTCCATCGACAGCGCCCGGATGGCCTCGCCGCGGTACTCCAGCACGTAGCCCTGGCCGCCGCCGGTGCCGATCTTCGCGATGACGGCGAGGATCACGTCCTTGGCGGTGGTGCCCTCGGGCAGCTCGCCCTCCACGGTGATGGCCATGGTCCTGAACGGGGCCAGCGGCAGCGTCTGGGTGGCGAGCACGTGCTCTACCTCGGACGTGCCGATCCCGAACGCCAGGGCCCCGAAGGCGCCGTGGGTGGAGGTGTGGGAGTCGCCGCAGACGACCGTGGTGCCCGGCTGGGTCAGCCCCAGCTGCGGGCCGACGACGTGGACGATGCCCTGCTCGGCGTCGCCCAGGCTGTGCAGGCGCACGCCGAACTCCGCGCAGTTGCGGCGCAGCGTGTCGACCTGGGTGCGGCTGGTCAGGTCCGCGATCGGCTGGTCGATCGCCTGGGTCGGGACGTTGTGGTCCTCGGTGGCGATGGTGAGGTCCGGGCGGCGCACCGGGCGCCCCGCCTGCCGCAGGCCGTCGAAGGCCTGGGGGCTGGTCACCTCGTGCACGAGGTGGAGGTCGATGTAGAGCAGGTCGGGCTCCCCGGGCCCGCCCTGGCGCACCACGTGCGCGTCCCAGACCTTCTCCGCCAGCGTGCGCCCCACGGCGTCCTCCTCCATCGCGTCCGGTGCACCGGCGCCCCGCGCGCTTGATTTCTCAGCATGCGAGACGTCAGTATCGGTCCATGGACAACTCTAGCGGAGTCGGCGTGCTGGACAAGGCCGTGTCGGTGCTCTCCTGCCTGGAGGCCGGGCCGGCCACCCTGGCGCAGCTGGTCGCGGGCACCGGGCTGTCCCGCCCGACGGCGCACCGCCTCGCCGTGGCCCTGGAGCACCACCGCCTGCTCGACCGCGACCTGCAGGGCCGCTTCGTCCTGGGCGGGCGCCTGGCCGAGCTCGCCTCCGCCGCCGGGGAGGACCGCCTCCTCGCCGCCGCCGGGCCGGCGCTGACCGGCGTCCGCGACGCGACCGGCGAGAGCGCCCAGCTCTACCGCCGCCAGGGCGAGGCGCGGGTCTGCGTGGCCGCGGCCGACCGCCCCGGGATGGGCCTGCGCGACTCGGTGCCGGTGGGCGCCTCGCTGACCATGCTGGCCGGCTCCGCCGCCCAGGTGCTGCTCGCCTGGGAGGACCCCGACCGCCTGCACCGCGGCCTGGCCGGTGCGTCCTTCAGCGCCGGCGCCCTGGCCGCCGTGCGCCGCCGGGGCTGGGCGCAGAGCGTGGGCGAGCGCGAGGAGGGCGTGGCCTCGGTCTCCGCGCCCGTGCGCGGGCCCTCGGGGCGCGTGGTGGCCGCCGTGTCGGTCTCCGGGCCGCTGCAGCGCCTGGGCCGCCAGCCCGGCCGGCTGCACGCCGACGCCGTGGTCGCGGCCGCCGAGCGGCTCACCGACGCCCTGGCCCGCGCGGGCAGCTGAGGCGCCTGCGCGCCAGGCCCCGCTCCCGGCCCCGGAAAGGGGTCGAGGCCCGGCCCACCTCGCGGTGGACCGGGCCTCGGATGTAGCCCCGACGGGATTCGAACCCGCGCTACCGCCTTGAGAGGGCGGCGTGCTAGGCCACTACACAACGGGGCCGCTGGGGTACCAGGACTCGAACCTAGACTAACTGGACCAGAACCAGTCGTGCTGCCAATTACACCATACCCCATGGTGATCACGGTCTCGGGGCTGTTCGCCCCTCGGCCGCGCCGGGACGGAACTCTACATGGGCCCGGGCGGGCCGGTGCACGCCGGGGACCCGCCCGGGGTCCCACCCGCCGCCGGGACGGCCTCCGGGGCTCCTGCCGGGAGTGCTCCGGCGAGGGTTCCCGGGGCCTGGACGGGCGGCACGAACAGGCGCTGGACGCCGCGGCGCCGGGCCAGCCGGGACACCACCACGGCGACCAGGACGAACACCACGAGGTCGACCAGCACGCTGCCCGCGGGGGCGGAGGTGGTGCTGAGGGCCTGGTCCAGACCGCCGCTGAGCACGGTCGGGATGAAGATCAGCACGTTGTTCAGCGTGTGGAAGGCGATCGCCGTCTCCAGGCCGCCGGTGCGCCACACCAGGTAGGAGGCCACGAGGCCGAAGCACAGCCGGTCGGTGAACAGCCACGGGTCCTGGGAGCCGTGGGCGAGGGCGAACAGCACCGCCGAGACGGCGGCGGCGACCAGCGCACCGAGGCCGGCCCGGGCGAACCACGAACCCACGGCCTGGGAGAGCCACCCGCGGAACAGGTACTCCTCCCCGGCCGCCTGCAGCGGGGTGGTCAGGAGCACCACGACGAGCAGGACGAGGGAGTCGCGCCGGTCGCCCGGGCCGAACGCCTGCGGGTCGAGCAGCCACGACCCGCCGAGCAGCACGACGAGCGCCACGAGCGGGACCAGCCCGCTGACCAGCATCCAGCGCCAGCGCAGCCCGCCCTCGACCGAGGACACCCACCGGGGGCGCCAGCGGTGGCCGGCGAAGACCGCGAGCACCGACAGCGGGATGAGCGCGGCCAGCAGGAGGTTGTTGGACAGGAAGCCCCACCAGCTGCTGAGCAGGGCGTCCTCCAGCTCCGCCTCGCTGGGCGCGCCCTCCCCGCCCAGCGCCGTGGCCGCCATCCCGATCCCGACCACGAGGGCCAGGACGAGGAAGAGCACGGCGATGCCGCCCACGACGACCGACAGCGACACCAGGGGGCGCCACCAGCGGTGACGCGGGCCGCGCAGCACCTGCGTGTACGGGCGCTCCTGCCAGGCCTCGGGCGGGCCCGGCGGTCCCGGCGGTCCCGGCGGGCGCACCGGCGCGGGGGCGCTCACGCCACCAGGCTCCCCCGCAGCGCGGCCAGCCGGGCCAGGCTGCTCTCCCGGCCGAGCAGCTCCATCGACTCGAACAGCGGCGGGGAGACCCGGCGTCCGGTCACCGCGACCCGCAGCGGGGCGAAGGCGAACTTCGGCTTGACCCCCAGGCCCTCGACCAGCGCCGCGCGCAGCGCCTCCTCGACCGCGGCGGCGGTCCACTCCGGCAGGGCCGCGAGCGCGGCGGTGGAGGCGTCGAGCACGTCGGCGGCCTCCGGGCGCAGCGACGCGCGGGCGTCGTCCTCGACCACCAGGTCGGCGTCGGCGGTGAGCAGGAAGGCGAGCATGCCCGGCGCCTCGCCCAGCAGCGTCATCCGCTCCTGCACCAGGGGCGCCGCGGCGGTGAGCAGCTCCAGCTGCTCACCGCTCGGGTGCTCGCCCACCAGGCCGGCGGCGCGCAGGTGCGGGAGCAGGCGGTCGCGGAAGTCCTCCGGCGCGAGCATCCGCACGTGGGCGCCGTTGATCGCCTCGGCCTTCTTGAGGTCGAAGCGGGCGGGGCTGGCCACCACGTCGGCGACGTCGAAGGCCGCCACGAGCTCGGCGGGCGTGAACACGTCGCGGTCGGGCGCGATCGACCAGCCGAGCAGCGCCAGGTAGTTCAGCAGCCCCTCGGGCAGGAAGCCGCGGTCGCGGTGGAGGAAGAGGTTCGACTCCGGGTCGCGCTTGGAGAGCTTCTTGTTCCCCTCCCCCATCACGTAGGGCAGGTGCCCGAAGCGCGGGGTGCCGGCTGCGACGCCGATCGCCTCCAGCGCCTCGTACAGCGCGACCTGGCGGGGGGTGGAGGCCAGCAGGTCCTCCCCGCGCAGCACGTGCGTGATGCCCATCAGCGCGTCGTCGACGGGGTTGGTCAGCGTGTACAGGGGCGTGCCGTCGGCGCGGGCGACCACGAAGTCGGGGATGCTGCCGGCCGGGAAGGTGATCCGGCCGCGCACGAGGTCGTCGACGATGAGGTCGTGGTCGGGCATCCGCACCCGCCACACCGGCGACCGGCCCTGCTCGCGGAGGGTGGCCGCCTGCTCCGGCGTCGTCGCGCGGTCGGCGCCGTCGTAGCCGAGCTTGGGGTCGCGCCCGGCGGCGCGGTGGCGCGCCTCGACCTCCTCCGGCGTGGAGAAGGACTCGTAGACGTGCCCGCCCTCGGCCAGGCGCGCCAGCACGTCGGCGTAGACGTCGCCGCGCTGGGACTGGCGGTAGGGCGCGTGGGGCCCGCCGACCTCGACGCCCTCGTCCCAGTCCAGGCCCAGCCAGCGCAGCGCCTCCAGCAGCTGGGCGTAGCTCTCCTCGCTGTCGCGGGCGGCGTCGGTGTCCTCGATCCGGAAGACCAGGGTGCCGCCGGTGTGCCGGGCGTACGCCCAGTTGAACAGCGCCGTCCGGACCAGCCCGACGTGCGGGACGCCGGTGGGGCTCGGGCAGAAGCGCACCCGCACGGGCGCCTGCTCGCTCATCGCCGCACCACCGGGTTGCTCAGCGTGCCGATGCCCTCGATCTCGACGTCCACGCGCTGGCCGTCGACCACCAGGCCGACGCCGGCGGGGGTGCCGGTGAGGATGACGTCGCCGGGCAGCAGCGTGAACGCGCGGCTCACGTAGGAGACCAGGTCGGGGACGTCGAAGACCATGTCCGAGGTGCGGCCGTCCTGCACGGTGCGCCCGTCCAGGCGGGTGGAGATCGCCAGGTCGCTCACGTCGAGGTCCGGCACGATCCACGGCCCGAGCGGGCAGGAGGTGTCGAAGCCCTTGGCGCGCGCCCACTGCCCGTCGCCGCGCTGCCAGTCGCGCGCGGTGAGGTCGTTGGCGCAGGTGTAGCCGAGCACCACCTCGGAGACCCGCTCGCGCGGGACGTCCTTGCACACGCGCCCGATGACGACGGCGAGCTCGCCCTCGTAGGAGACCTCCTCCGAGCCCTCGGGCAGCACGACCGGGTCGCCCGGGCCGACCACCGCGGTGTTCGGGGCGAGGAACATCAGAGGCTCGGTGGGCAGGTCGTTGCCCATCTCCGCGGCGTGGGCGGCGTAGTTGCGGCCGATGCCGATGACCTTCGACCGCGGGATCACCGGGGCCAGGAGGCGGACGTCGGCGAGGGGCACCTGCTCCCCCGTCGGCTTCAGCGGCGCGTAGAGCGGGTCGCCCACGACCACGTGGACGACCTCCTCCCCGGCCGCGCCCTCGACCAGCCCGAAGCGGGGGTCCTCGCCCGTGGTGAACCTCGCGATGCGCACGGCCCCGAGGGTAGTGCGGGGCCTCTGGACGCCCGCCGCGCCCGCCGCGCGGTGATCGACGTGACTTCGGGGGTCCGAGCCGGGATGCTGGGAGTTGCCTGAGGCAAGTCCATTCCCGCTCGAGGAGCTCCGTGCTGTTCCGCTCCACCTCCGCCCGACGCACCACCCGTCGCCCCTCCCGCGCCGCTCCCGCCCCCTGGACGCCACCGCGGGCCCGCATGCTCCGCTTCCTCGGCGGCCTGGCCGTGTGCGCGGTGGGGGTCTTCCTCTCCCTGCGGGCGGGGCTCGGGCTCTCCCCGTGGGACGTGCTGCACTCCGGCCTGAGCCAGCAGCTGGGCATCTCCTACGGCACCGTGGTGATCGTGGTGGGCCTGCTGGTGCTCCTCGCGTCGTGGGCGCTCGGCGTGCGGCCGGGCCTGGGCACCCTGTTCAACGTGCTGGCCATGGGCTGGGGCCTCGACGCGCTGCTGGCGACGACGTGGCTGCAGGACCTGCCCAGCGCCCCGGTCGCCGTCCGGGTGCTCGCCCTGCTCGCCTCCGTCGTCGCCCTCGGCTTCGGCGCGGCGCTCTACATCGGTGCGGGGTACGGCGCCGGGCCGCGGGACAGCCTGATGGTCGCCTGCCACCAGCACGGGTGGCCGATCGGTCCGTCCCGCTGCGTCATCGAGCTGTCGGTCCTGGTGGGCGGCTGGTTCCTCGGCGGAGCCGTGGGCGTGGGCACCGTGCTGCTGGCGCTGGGCATCGGACCGGTCGTGCAGCTGTCGTTCCGGCTCCTGCGCCAGCAGCCGAGGACGTCCCGGCCGGCGCAGCCCCGCCGCACCCGGGTGGCCACCGCCTGACGGCTGCTCAGGCCGGCGGCAGCACGCCCGGCAGCAGGCCGGGCCCGGGCGAGCCGGCGGGGTGCTCCAGCAGCGGCGGGACGCCGTCCGCCCACGAGGCCAGCACCGGCTCCACGACCCGCCAGGCCTGCTCGGCCTCCTCCCGCGCCACCGACAGCCGGCTGCCGCCGCCCAGGAGGTCGCGCAGCACCTGTTCGTAGGCGGCGAGCTCGCCCTGCACCGGCGAGCCGGCGCCGTCGGAGGTCGGGGCGTCGAGGTCGATCCAGCGCTGCTCGCCCCCAGCGCCGCGGTCGCCGCTCGTGCCGCGCAGGTGCAGGAGCACGCCCTTGCGGGTGGCGGCCAGCCCCTTGCCGACCCGCAGCACGAACCGCGTGCCGGACCAGCGCGGGGTGTCGACCTCCAGCACCAGCTCGGCGTAGGTCTCGGTCTCCCGGGCGGGGTCGACGCCGTCCTCGGTCGCGTAGGCGGGGACGTCGACCAGGCCGTCGTCGTCTCCGGCGCCGTCGTCGGCGGGCAGCCGCCCCGCTGTGTAGCGGGCGCGGCGGGTGCGGGTGGCCACCTCGTCGGGGCCGAGCACGCGCACCGCGCGGAGCAGGGCCAGCTTCGCGTCGTGCAGCGCCTGCTCGTCACCGGTCCGGCCGAGCTCCATCGCCAGCAGCACCAGCACCTGCACGACGTGGTTCTGCAGCACGTCCTTGACGGCGCCGGTCCGGTCGTAGAAGTCCGCGCGACCGCGCAGCCCGAACGACTCCTCCCACAGCAGGTCCACCTGCTCGAGGTGGGCGCTGCTCCACACGCCCTCCAGCTCACCGCCCGGCCCGCGCAGCGACAGCAGCTGTCCCACGCGGGGCATGCCGAGCACGTGGTCGACGCGGAAGGCCGCTGCCGGGTCGCCGCCCGCGGCCTCCGCGAGCAGGTCGTTGAGCGCCGCGGCGCTCGCCAGGTCGGAGCCGAAGGGCTTCTCCACCGCGACCCGGCTGCCCGCCGGCAGGCCGGCGTCCCGCAGCGAGCGCAGGGCCGTGGCGAACAGGGCCGGCGGCAGCGCCAGGTAGACGGCCACGGGGCCCGCGTCGGCGCCCTCGCCGGCGCCCACGGCCCGAGCGACGCTGGTGGGGTCCTCGAGGTCGAGGCGCCGGTAGCGCGCGCGGGCCAGCAGGGGGCCGCTGACGTCGGCGGGCACGTCGCCCGCGTGTTCGGCCCACCGGGCGGCGACGTGCTCGCGGAAGCCGGCGTCGTCGAGGTCCTGCGGCCCGGCGCCGACGAGCACGACGTCCTCGGGCAGCGCTCCCGCGGCGACCGAGCGCACCAGGGCGGGCAGCAGGAAGCGGCCCGCGAGGTCGCCGGTGGCCCCCAGGACGACCAGGCGCGCGATCACGCGTGCTGCGCCCCGCTGCGCAGGAGCCCGTAGGTCAGCCCGTCGACCAGCGCCTGCCAGGAGGCCTCGACGAGGTTGGGCGCGACGCCGACCGTCGTCCACGTGTGCTGGCCGTCGGTGGTGTCGATGAGCACCCGCGTGGTGGCGTCGGTGCCCTGGTCGGCGTCCAGGATGCGCACCCGGAAGTCGGTCAGCTCGAAGTGCGCCAGCTGCGGGTAGACCTGGCGCAGGGCCTGGCGCAGCGCGGCGTCCAGGGCGTTCACCGGGCCGTTGCCCTCCCCGGTGCAGACCACGCGCTCCCCCGCCGCGACGATCTTGACGGTCGCCTCGGACGTCGGCCCGGTGCCGCGGCCGTGCTCGGTGAGCGCCCGCCAGCTCTCCACCTCGAAGAACTGCGGGCGCGCGCCCTCGACCTCCTCGCGCAGCAGCAGCTCGAAGGAGGCGTCGGCGGACTCGAAGGTCCAGCCCTGGAGCTCGAGGTCCTTGACGCGGGCGGTGACCCGGGCCAGGACGTCGTCGCGGCCGGCCAGGTCGAAGCCCAGCTCGCGGCCCTTGAGCTCGATGCTGGCCCGGCCGGCCATGTCCGAGACGAGCATGCGCATGTCGTTGCCCACGTCGGTGGGGTCGGCGTGCTGGTACAGGTCGGGGTCGACCCGGATCGCCGAGGCGTGCAGCCCCGCCTTGTGCGCGAAGGCGCTGGCCCCGACGTAGGGCGCGCGCGCGTAGGGCGGGTAGTTGGTGATCTCGCTGACCTGGTGGGCGATCCGGGTGGCCTCGCGCAGGCGCTCGCGGGCCAGCACGGGCCGGCCCATCTTCAGCACCAGGTCGGCCACGACCGTGACGAGGTCGGCGTTGCCGGTGCGCTCGCCGTAGCCGTTGAGGCAGCCCTGCACGTGCGTGGCGCCGGCGCGCACGGCCGCGAGGCTGTTGGCCACGGCGCAGCCGGTGTCGTTGTGCATGTGGGCGCCCAGGCGCGCACCGGTCGCCTCGAGCACCTCGGCGACGGCGACCTCGATCTGGTGCGGGAGCATCCCGCCGTTGGTGTCGCACAGGACGACCGCCTCCGCCCCGGCCTCCGCGGCGGTGCGGACGACCTCCAGGGCGTAGGCGGGGTCGGCCCGGTAGCCGTCGAAGAAGTGCTCGGCGTCGAGGAAGACCCGCCGACCCTCGGCCACGAGCAGGCCCACGGTGTCGGCGACCATCGCCAGGTTCTCCGCGCCGGTGGTGCGCAGGGCGAGCTCCACGTGCCGCGAGTGGCTCTTGGCCACCAGCGTCACGACCGGGGTCGCGGCGTCCAGCAGGGCGCGGACCTGCGGGTCGTCGCCCGCGCGCGCGCCGGCCCGGCGGGTCGCCCCGAAGGCGGCCAGGGAGGCGCTGCGCAGGTCCAGCTCGGTGGCCGCGCGCGCGAAGAACTCGGTGTCCTTGGGGTTGGCGCCCGGCCAGCCGCCCTCGATGAAGCCCACGCCCAGCTCGTCGAGGTGGCCGGCGATCGCCAGCTTGTCGGCCACCGACAGCGACAGCCCCTCCTGCTGGGCGCCGTCGCGCAGGGTCGTGTCGTAGACCTGGACGTCGGCGTCCAGCCCGGTCGTGCTCATCGCTCGCTCCTCCGCGCGTCCCTCGCCCGTCCCACGCCCGTCCCACGCCCGTCCCAGCTGCCCGCTCAGACGAGGCGGTGCATCCAGCCGTGGGGGTCGGCCGCTCGGCCGCGCTGCACGTCGAGCAGTGCGGTGCGGATCCGGGCGGCGACGCCGTCGGTCACCTCGGCCGTGGCGACGCGCTCGTCGCCGTCCAGCAGCGCCCCGATCGGGGTGACCACGGCCGCGGTGCCGCAGGCGAAGACCTCGGTGATCTCCCCCGAGGCGACGCCGGCCTTCCACTCGTCCACGGAGACGCGGCGCTCGACGGGGCGCAGCCCCAGCTCGGTGGCCAGCGCCAGGACCGAGTCGCGCGTGATGCCCTCGAGGATCGTGCCCGTGAGCTCGGGGGTGACCAGGGTGCCGTCGGCGTGGACGAAGAAGATGTTCATGCCGCCCAGCTCCTCCACGTACCGCTGCTCGGCGGCGTCGAGGAAGCAGACCTGCTCGCAGCCGTGCTCGGCGGCCTCCTGCTGGGCGACCAGGCTCGCGGCGTAGTTGCCGCCGGTCTTGGCCGCGCCCATGCCGCCGAAGCCGGCGCGCGTGTAGGTGCGGGAGAGCCAGATGGAGACCGGGCGCACGCCGCCGCTGAAGTAGGAGCCGGCCGGGGAGGCGATGACGAGGTAGTCGACCCGCTGGGCCGCCCGCACGCCGAGGAAGGACTCCGAGGCGAACATGAACGGGCGCAGGTACAGGCTGGTCTCGCCGCCGCTGGGCACCCACGCGGCGTCCGCCTCCACGAGCGCGCGGACGGACTCGACGAAGTCGTCCTCTCCCAGCTCCGGCAGGGCCAGGCGCCGGGCCGAGCGGGCCAGGCGCTGGGCGTTGGCGCGCGGGCGGAAGGAGCGGACCGAGCCGTCCTCCCAGCGGTAGACCTTCATGCCCTCGAAGATCTCCTGCGCGTAGTGCAGGACGGCCGCGGAGGGGTCGAGCTGCAGCGGCCCGTAGGGCTCCACGCGGGCGTCGTGCCAGCCGTCCTGCGCCGTCCACGTGGCGCGGGCCATGTGGTCGGTGAAGTGCCTGCCGAAGCCGGGGGCGGCCAGCACCTGCTCGCGCTGGGCGTCCGAGGTCGGGGCCGGGTTCGGCCGGTGCTCGAAGACCAGCGGGCTGCTCATGGCCGAACCGTAGTGGATGCCCCGCAGGGCCCGATCAGCCCAGGCGGGCGGCGATCGCGTCGCCGACCTCGGCGGTGCGCCGACGGGCGGCGCCGCGCTCGGCCAGGTCGGCGGCCACGGCTGCCTCCACGGCGGTGGCCTGCTCCCCGAGCCCGAGGTGCTCGAGCATCAGCGCGACCGAGAGCACGGTGGCCGTCGGGTCGGCGATCCCCTGGCCGGCGATGTCGGGCGCCGAGCCGTGCACGGGCTCGAACATCGAGGGAGCGGTGCGGTCGGGGTTGACGTTGCCGGAGGCGGCCAGGCCGATGCCCCCGCAGACCGCGGCGGCCAGGTCGGTGACGATGTCGCCGAAGAGGTTGTCGGTGACGATGACGTCGAAGCGCGCCGGGTCGGTGACCAGGAAGATCGTGGCGGCGTCCACGTGCAGGTAGTCGACGGTGACGTCGGGGTGCTCGGCGCCCACGGCCTCGACCACGCGCCGCCACAGGTGGCCGGCGTGGGTGAGCACGTTGTGCTTGTGGACGAGCGTGAGCTTCTTCCGCGGTCGCGCCGCGGCGCGGGCGAAGGCGTCGCGGACGACGCGCTCGACGCCGAACGCGGTGTTGACGCTGACCTCGGTGGCGATCTCGTGGGGCGTGCCGACGCGCACCGCGCCCCCGTTGCCGACGTACGGACCCTCCGTGCCCTCGCGCACGACGACGAAGTCGACGTCGCCGGGCTCGGCCAGCGGCGAGCGGACGCCGGGGTACAGCCGGCCCGGGCGCAGGTTGACGTAGTGGTCGAGGGCGAAGCGCAGCTTCAGCAGCAATCCCCGCTCCAGGACGCCGCTGGGGACGCCGGGGTCGCCGACCGCGCCGAGGAGGATCGCGTCGTGCTGGCGGACCTCCGCGAGCACGCTGTCGGGCAGCGTCTCCCCCGTGGCGTGCCAGCGGCGGGCGCCCAGGTCGTACTCGGTCGGCTCGACCGTCGTGCCGGAGCCGGCGAGGGCGGCGTCCAGGACCTTCAGGCCCTCCGCCACCACCTCCGGGCCGATGCCGTCGCCGGGGACCACCGCGATGCGAAGGGGAGCTGCCACGGCCGCGGAGCCTAGCGGCTGCCCGCCCCCGCGCCCGGCGTCGGTGCGCGGTGGCACGCTGGGGGCATGGCCGTGGTGAAGATCAACGCGATCGAGGTGCCCGAGGGCGGCGGCGCCGAGCTGGAGCGGCGGTTCGCCGCGCGGATGGGCGCCGTGGAGGGCTCGCCGGGGTTCCTGGGCTTCGAGCTGCTGCGCCCGGTGGCCGGGGAGACCCGCTACTTCGTCTACACGCGCTGGGAGACCGAGGAGGCCTTCCAGGCCTGGTCGGCCACAGGCGCGCGGGCCGCCCACGCCGGCGAGCGCGCCCGGCCGGTGGCCACCGGCGCCTCGCTGCTGGAGTTCGAGGTGGTGGCGCTGGCCGGTCCGGTCGCGGCCACCGACCCCGCCTGAGGCCCGCGCACCGTCAGCCCGCGGGCCGCCGTCCGGGCTGGCGGCCGGATCCTTGCGGGTGCTGGCCTCCGGGCCACTGGCTGCGACGCCGGACCGGCGTCCAGGATCTGCTCTCGTGACCGCCTCGCCCCTCACCGCTCGCCGCCTGCACCCCGCCTGGGGCGTCGCCGCGGCGACCTTCCTCGCCCTGCTCGGTGCGGCGGCCTTCCGGGCGGTGCCCGGGGTGCTGATCGACCCGCTGCACGAGGAGTTCGGCTGGTCGCTGCCGACGATCTCCGCGGCGGTCGCCATCAACCTCGCGCTGTACGGCCTGACCGCGCCGTTCGCGGCGGCCCTCATGGAGCGGTGGGGCGTGCGCCGGGTCGTCGTGAGCGCCCTGCTCGTCGTGGCGGTCGGCAGCGGCCTCACGGTGTTCATGACGGCGAGCTGGCAGCTGCTGCTGCTCTGGGGCGTGCTCGTGGGGATCGGCACCGGCTCGATGGCCCTGTCGCTGGTGGCCACGGTCACCGGACGCTGGTTCGTGGCCCGGCGGGGCCTGGTGTCGGGCGTGCTCACCGCCGCCGGCGCCACCGGGCAGCTGGTGTTCCTGCCCGTCGTCGCTGCGGTGACCGAGCGCTGGGGCTGGCGCACGGCGGCCCTGTGCACCGCCGCAGCGGCGCTGGCGGTGGTGCCGCTGGTCCTCTGGCTGCTGCGCGACCGCCCGCGCGAGCTCGGCGTCGCCCCCTACGGCGGGACGCCGGCCGACGACGTCGACCCGGCGCGCGGCAACCCGGCGCGCACCGCCGTGGCGGGTCTCGTCGGCGCGGTGCGGGTGCGGGCCTTCTGGCTGCTCGCCGGCGGCTTCCTCATCTGCGGCGCCTCGACGAACGGCCTGGTGCAGCCGCACTTCATCCCGGCCGCGCACGAGCACGGCATGCCGGTGACCACGGCCGCCGGGCTGCTGGCGGTCGTGGGGGTCTTCGACGTCGCCGGGACGGTGCTGTCCGGCTGGCTGACCGACCGGGTCGACCCCCGCGCGCTGCTGCTGGCCTACTACGCGCTGCGCGGGATGTCGCTGTTCCTGCTGCCGCAGCTGTTCGGCACCGAGGTCCAGGCCAGCATGATCGCGTTCATCGTCTTCTACGGCCTCGACTGGGTGGCCACCGTGCCGCCCACCCTCGCCCTGTGCCGCGAGCACTTCGGCGCCCGGGCGCCCGTGGTCTTCGGCTGGGTCTTCGCCGCGCACCAGCTCGGCGCCGCGGGAGCCGCCTTCGGCGCCGGTGTCGTCCGCGACGTCACCGGGTCCTACGACGCCGCCTGGTACGGCGCCGCAGCGCTGTGCGTCCTGGCCGCGGCCCTGTCCATCTCGGTGCGCCGGACGCCGACCGCGCGAGGCGTCCCGGCGCAGGGCACGACCCCAGGCAGCACCCCAGGCTCTTCCACGCCGGCGGATCCGGTGACCGCCTCCGCCGACCAGGCCCACGGCTGAGCGCTCCGGGCGGGCCTCAGAAGGGCGGGGCACCGGAGTCCATCCCGGCCCAGGGGTCGGCTGGCGGTGCCACTTCCTCAGCCTCCTCGAGTTCGCCCTCCGGTCGCGCCCGGGCCTCGGGTGACCTCGTGGGTCGGTCGGTCGGGTAGCGCAGCGGCTCGAGCGGCTCACGTGGTGGAGCACCCGGGCTGGGATCACGCGGTGGCAGCAGGGGCTCGGGGGCGACGACGTGCTGGTGCCCGAGGGGGCTGGTCCAGTGGGTGTGGCCGGCATCGCAGCGGTGCACCTGCCACTTCCGCCAAGACGTGGCCCGGTGCTTCATCCGGTGGTGGCGCCGGCACAGCGGGGTCAGGTTGCACGGGCACGTCGGACCGTCCGGGTGGCGGATGACGTGGTCGAGGTCGCAGCGCGCGGCTGGAATCCGGCAACCCGGCGCGGTGCACCGCGGG
>Ga0210040_10002923_pt1 | contig 23595 bp, 22 predicted proteins | sample CryGeyCG12114_NA_FD_185462 | JGI IMG/M metagenome (GOLD analysis project Ga0210040, IMG submission 185462) | Groundwater microbial communities from aquifer - Crystal Geyser CG19_WC_8/21/14_NA (SPAdes) (version 2) | ecosystem: Environmental > Aquatic > Deep subsurface > Groundwater | place: USA... | reverse complement strand
CTGCTGCTGACAGCCTGCGGCCTGCGCCGCGCGATCCCGCCGCATTTCCTGGGCGCGGTCGGCTGGCTTGCCGGCCTGCGCGTCCGGATCGAGGGGCGCCCGGCGCCGGGGCGCCTGCTGCTGCTCGCCAACCACACCAGCTGGCTCGACATCCTGGCCCTTGCCGGGGCCGCCCGCGCGGCCTTTGTCGCGCGCGGAACGCTTGCCGATCATCGCCTGCTTGGCTGGCTGTGCCGACAGAACGACACGCTGTTCATCGACCGCGATCAGCGCAGCACGGTGGCGGCGCAGGTGCAGCGCCTCGCCGCCGCCCTTGCCCACCGGCGCATGTGCGTGTTTCCCGAAGGGACCACGGGCGAGGGCACGGCGCTGCTTCCGTTCAAGAGCGCGCTGCTCTCCTCCGTCGAAAGGGCTGCATCGGCGGGCATCACCGTCCAGCCCGTCGCGCTGATCTGGCAGGATGCGGCGGAGATCGCCTGGGCCGGGGCGGAACCCGGCGCGGCCAATGTCCGCCGCATCCTGACCCGGCGTCGACCGGTGCACCTCACCATCCGCTTCCTCCAGCCGCTCGACGGGGCCGCGCTGGCCGATCGCAAGGCCATGGCGCGGGTGGCGCAGGCGGCGATCGCCGGGGCACTCGATCTTCCAATCGCCCGCGCCATCGCGTAAAGGGCCTGCCCCATGCGACATCGCGAACGCCCCAGGACCTTTCGGGTCAAAAGCTTCGGCTGCCAGATGAACGTCTATGATGGCGAGCGGATGGCCGAGCTGCTCGCCGCCGAAGGGATCACGCCCGCGGCAGAGGGCGAGGAGGCCGAACTGGTCGTCCTCAACACCTGCCACATCCGGGAACGGGCTGCGGAGAAGGTCTATTCGGACATCGGCCGCCTGCTGAAGACGGACGGCCCGGCCCCCATGATCGCCGTCGCGGGCTGCGTCGCGCAGGCGCAGGGGGAGGAGATCATGGCGCGCGCGCCCGGCGTTGGCGTCGTCGTCGGCCCCCAGGCCTATCACCGCCTGCCTGAGCTTATCGCCGAAGCGACGCAAGGGCGCCGCGCGACCGATACCGACATGCCGGCGGCTGCCAAGTTCGCTGCCCTGCCCCGCCGCCGCCGCAGCGCGCCCGCCGCCTTCCTGACGGTGCAGGAAGGCTGCGACAAGTTCTGCACCTATTGTGTGGTGCCCTACACCCGCGGGGCGGAGATCAGCCGCCCCTTTGCCGACCTGCTGGAAGAGGCTCAGCTGCTGGTCGAAGGGGGCGCGCGGGAGATCACGCTGCTGGGCCAGAACGTCAATGCCTGGACGGGCGAGGACGCAAGCGGGCGGTTGGTGGGGCTCGATGGCCTGATCCGTCGCCTGGCGCGCATCGATGGCCTTGCGCGCATCCGTTACACCACCAGCCATCCCAATGACGTGACAGAGGGGCTGATCGCCGCCCATGGCGAGGTGCCGCAGCTGATGCCCTATCTGCACCTGCCGGTGCAGAGCGGATCGGATCGGGTCCTCAAGGCGATGAACCGCAGCCACACGGCCGAAAGCTACCTGGCGCTGATCGAGCGCTTCCGCGCCGCGCGGCCCGACATCGCGGTCAGCGGCGATTTCATCGTCGGCTTCCCGGGGGAGAGCGAGGCCGATTTCGCCGCCACGCTGAGCATCGTGCGCGAAACTGCCTACGCCCACGCCTTTTCCTTCAAGTACTCGCCGCGTCCGGGCACGCCGGCCGCAACCCTGGGTGACCAGATTGCCGCGGAGGTGATGGACGAGCGCCTGCAACGCCTGCAAGCGGCGATCGGCGAGACGCAGCTGGCCTTCAACCGTGCGAGCGTGGGACGCCGCTGCACCGTGCTGGTGGAACGGCGCGGGAAGAAGCCCGGCCAGTGGCTCGGTAAATCGCCGTGGCTGCAATCGGTGTTCTTCACCGGCGAGGCCTCGGTCGGGGACCTGGTGGAGGTCGAGCTTGCCCAGGCCGGCCCCAATTCGCTGGAAGGTCGCGTGCTGGAGCGGGTCGCGGCCTGACTTAGGGCCGCCTCCGCGGGCGGAGTGGTTACCTTTGGAAACCTAGAGTTACCAAAGGTAACTAGAGCCGGGCTTTTCAACTTGCTCGAACACTGACCGCGACCTTATCCCTCTGTTGCGGAGAGTCGCCTTGCGCCATTCAGAGGTCTCACTTCGACAGGAGACTGACATGACGCTGCGTACCAGCACCATCGACGGCGTGGAGGCGGTCATCCTGCCGCCCGTGCGCGACCTGGGCGACGGGTTCCACGTCCGCCGCGCCCTGCCCAGCGCGCATCGCCGCATGGTCGGCCCCTTCATCTTCTACGACCAGATGGGCCCCGCCGCGTTCCGTTCGGGCGAGGGGCTGGACGTACGCCCGCACCCGCATATCGGCTTGGCGACCGTCACCTATCTGCTGGAAGGCGAGATCCTGCACCGCGACAGTGTCGGTTCCGTCCAGTCGATCCGGCCGGGCGAGGTGAACTGGATGACCGCCGGATCGGGCATCACCCATTCGGAACGGACGGGGCCGGAAAGCCGCGCGGCGGGCGGCACCCTGTTCGGGCTGCAGGCCTGGGTGGCGCTGCCGGTCGCGCAAGAGGAGACCGCCCCTGCCTTCGATCATTATGCCGCCGATGCGATCCCGACCACAGAGGATTCCGGGGTGCGGCTGACGCTGATCGCCGGCACGCATGACGGGCTCGCCTCTCCCGTCGTGACGCTGTCGGACATGGTCTATGCCGACATCGTGCTGGCGGCCGGCGCCCGCTACCAGCTGCGCGCCGAGCATGTCGAGCGCGCGATCTATGTGGTGGAGGGAGAGATCGCCGCCGCTGGGCAGGACGGCGCGTTTGGCGTGGGCGAGCTGGTCGTGTTCAAGCCCGGCGCCGAAATTGTCCTGTCTGCGCCGCGCGGTGCGCGGCTGATGCTGATCGGCGGCGAGCCCTTCCCCGAAAAGCGCAACATCTACTGGAACTTCGTGTCCAGTTCCGCCGAACGGATTGAGCAGGCCAAGGCCGATTGGCGCGCCCGTCGCTTCGCCGAGGTGCCGCAGGAAACCGACTTCATCCCCCTGCCGGACGAGCCCCAGCCGGTCCGTTACCCGTGAGGAGCATAGCCATGAGCGAGCCGAGGCAATCCATGGACGAGGCGGTGGCGCAGGATACCGGCGCGGGCGCGTTCCAGGCGCGCATCCACACCGCAGGGGTCGAGATCCTGGCCGACGAGCCCGTGTCGGCGGGCGGCCTCGGATCCGGCCCCACGCCCTACCAGCTGCTCGCTTCCGCGCTGGCCAGCTGCACCACCATGACGCTGCGGCTGTATGCCACGCACAAGGGCTGGCCGGTCCGCAGCATCAGCACCGCGGTGGGCCACAGCCGCGACGAAGGCGCCACGCCGGCCGACCGCTTCACCCGCCGGATCGAGGTGGACGGCGACCTGGATGCAGAACAGCATGCGCGGCTGATCGAGATGGCCGATCGCTGCCCGGTCCACCGCACGCTTGCTGCCGGCGCGCGGATCGAGACGCTGGCCGACGGCACCCCGCCCCCGGCGCAGCACGCGACCGATCATGCGGTGGACATGGAGGCGCTGATCGCGGTGGGGCGTGGCTCCTACGATTTCGTCGGCTGAGGCGCACCATGGATGATGCCATTCCGCCGACCGACAGCAAGCTGACCCGGTCCAAGCAGCGCTGGGCGGACGAGCACAGGTTCATCACCGGCGAGACCGCCCGGCCGCAGGAGCAGCGCCTTCCGCCCGGCCAGCACCTGGTGACCGGCTGGCCGGTGCTCGATCTCGGCCATACGCCGGACGTATCGACAACGCGTTGGCGCCTGCGCATCGGCGGCATGGTCGAGCGGCCGGCGACGCTGGACTGGGCGGCCTTCCTGGCGCTGCCGCAGACCAACTCGCGGTCGGACATCCATTGCGTCACCAGCTGGTCGCGTTACGACAATGACTGGACGGGCGTCAGCACGCAGGACCTGCTCGACCACGTACAGCCCCGCGCAGAAGCGACAGCGGTGATGCTGCACGGCTATGACGGCTACACCACCAATGTCCCGCTGGTGGACTTCGCCGCACCGGGGGCGCTGGTCGCGCGCGAATGGCACGGCCAGCCGTTGTCGGCCGATCATGGCGGGCCGGCGCGGCTGGTGGTCCCGCATCTCTATTTCTGGAAAAGCGCCAAATGGCTGAAGGCGATCGAGTTCCTGGGCGCGGACAAGCCCGGCTTCTGGGAGGTCAACGGCTACCACATGCGCGGCGACCCGTGGGCCGAGGAGCGCTATTCCTGATGCTGAGACCCCGGTTGCGAGCCGGCGTTGCATCAATCTCCTCCAGGCTTCCGGATCAGGGGTCGAGACCGCGATTCGTTCTAAGTAGCATTACCGGATGACGCGCGTATAATGAGCCTCCCCAGCCGTGAGCATGGCGCGTCCAGCGCATGACCGAATGGGCCGGCCGAGCGCCAGGAGCACCGTTTGCGGCAGCGAAACGACTTTGCCTGACATCTCCCAATCAGCAGTGCGTAACCTGCTGCTGCGCGCAATGTCGCCCGCCGATTTTGCGTCACTTGCACCGTGTCTGCAGCCCGGCAAGGCGAGCCGGGGCACGATCCTGTTCCACAAGGATGAACCGGTCGAGCACATCTGGTTCCTGGAGAGCGGCATCGGATCGCTCATCACCGTCTCGGACGAGGGATCCCGGGTGGAAAGCGGCGTCTTCGGCCGCGACGGCTTCGGCCCTGTGGCGTTTGCGATGGACAGCGATCGCTCGCCGATTGACGGCCAGGCGCAGTCGTCCATTCGCTTCCACCGGATCGAAGCCGGCATAATCAAGGCTGCCCTGGCGCAGAGCCCCGATCTGCGCGCGCTACTGCTCCGCTATGCCCATACTTTGTCCGTCCAGACCTCCTACACCGCGCTGTCGAATGCGATACACACCGTGGACCAGCGTCTGGCCCGATGGTTGTTGATGTTGCACGATCGGGTGGACGGTGACGAATTGCGGATCACGCATGAATTCCTCTCCACCATGCTGGCGGTGCGCCGCCCCAGCGTGACCACCTCTCTCCACGTGCTGGAGGGCGAGGGCCTTATCCGCTCGAAAAGAGGCTGCGTCATGATCCGCGACCGTGCCGCCATGGAGGTGTTCGCCAGCGACTCCTATGGCCCGCCGGAGCGTGAATATGAGCGGCTGCTCGGCCCCATGCGCTAAGCGCAAGGGCGCACGCACCTCACTCCACCGTGACCGACTTCGCCAGATTGCGCGGCTGGTCGACATCGGTGCCCTTGGCGCAGGCGACGTGATAGGCCAGCAATTGCACCGGCACCGCATAGATCAGCGGGGCGATCAGCGGGTGCACCGCCGGCATCTCGATCGTCGCGACGCAGCCTTCCCCCGCCTCCGCCAGGCCCGCCGCGTCGGAGATGAGGACGATCTTGCCGCCGCGCGCACGCACCTCCTGCATGTTGGACACGGTCTTTTCGAACAGCGGGCCTGACGGGGCCAGCACGATCACCGGCACCGCTTCGTCGATCAGCGCGATCGGGCCGTGCTTCATTTCCCCGGCGGCATAGCCCTCCGCATGGATGTAGCTGATCTCCTTCAGCTTCAGCGCCCCTTCCAGCGCCAGCGGGAAATCCGGCCCGCGCCCCAGATACAGCACGTCGCGGGCCGGGGCGATCAGATGCGCCATGCTGGCGATCTCGTCATCATGGTCCAGCGCGGCATTCAGGAAGGCGGGCGCCTCCAGCAGATGGCGCACGATCTGCGCCTCCTCTTCACGCGACAGCTTGCCCTTGCGCACGGCGAAATGGGTGGCGAGCGCGGCCAGCACCGCCAATTGGCAGGTGAAGGCCTTGGTGGAAGCGACACCGATCTCCGGCCCGGCATGCGTCGGCAGCAGCAGATCCGCCTCACGCGCCATGGAACTGGTCGGCACGTTGACCACGACAGCGATCGTCTGCCCTTCGGCGCGGCAATGGCGCAGCGCGGCCAGCGTGTCCGCAGTCTCGCCGCTCTGGCTGATGAACAGCGCCAGCCCGCCCGGCTGCAGCACCGGCTCGCGATAGCGGAATTCCGATGCATAATCGATGTCCACCGGTACGCGGGCGAAGCGTTCGAACCAATATTTCGCCACCATGCCGGCATAATAGCTGGTGCCGCAGGCGACGATGGTCACCCGCTCCACGGCGGAGATGTCGAAGTCGATCTGCGGCAGGGCGACGGTCTGTTCGACCGGCCGCAGATAGCTGCCGAGCGTCTGGGCCACCACGGTCGGCTGCTCGAAAATCTCCTTCTGCATGAAGTGGCGGTAATTGCCCTTCTCCATGGCGATGGCTGTCGCGCCCGACAGGGTGACCGGGCGGCGCACCTCGTCACCCGCCTGGTCGAAGATGGTCGCGCCGTCCCGCGTGATGACCACCCAGTCGCCTTCTTCCAGATAGGCGATGCGCTGGGTCAGCGGCGCCAGCGCCAGCGCGTCGGAGCCCAGATACATTTCCCCGTCGCCATGCCCGAGCACCAGCGGCGAGCCGAGCCGCGCGCCGATCAGCAGGTCCGGATGTTGGCGGAAGGCGATGGCCAGCGCGAAGGCTCCGCGTAGCTGTGGCAGGATGGCGGCGACCGCCTCCTGCGGGGAACGGCCGGCCTCGATCTGCTCCGACACAAGATGGGCGACGACCTCGGTGTCGGTCTCGCTTTCGAAACGGCGGCCGCGCGCCTCCAGCGCCTGGCGCAGCGGGCGGAAGTTCTCGATAATGCCATTATGCACCAGCGCGACCTCGCCCGTCGCATGGGGGTGGGCGTTGCTGGTGGTCGGCGCGCCATGCGTGGCCCAGCGGGTGTGGGCGATGCCGGTGGCACCCGCCGCCGGGTTTCGCGCCAGTTCGGTGACCAGGTTCGCCAGCTTGCCCTCTGCCCGCCGGCGCACCAGCGCGCCGCCATCCACCGTGCAGATGCCCGCACTGTCATAGCCGCGATATTCCATTCGCCGCAGCCCTTTCACCAGACGGTCCGCCACGGCGCTGTTGCCGACGATGCCGATGATGCCGCACATGGGTCAGGCCCTCTTTACAGGATATAGGGGACGCGGATGCCCGGCATCTCGGCCGGGAAGTCGCGAATGTTGCGGGTGATCAGGATGGCCCCATGAACCTGCGCGGTCGCCAGGATCAATGCATCGAGCAATTTCATGCGGGTGCGATAGCGGATGTCGGCCGCAGCGCCCGCAATGCGCTGGTCGATCTCCACCACTTCGAACGGCGTGAGCAGCTCCTGCACCAAGGGCCGCGTCTCGACCGGCTCGCCGGCCAGCACCTCCGCCCATGCGATCCGGCTGACGCGATGGCGGCGATAGCGCTGCAGTTCCGCGCTCGCCTGCGGCCGGTCTTTCAGCCAGTCGATCAGGATGTTGGTGTCGAAGAACGGATCAGACATGAAGCGGACGGCAGCGTCGCTCAGTCGAGCGGCGTGCGGTCTTCCCGGATTGCCCGCTGATATTCGACCCCATCGAGGATGTCGGCGCGATCGCGCCAATAACCTGCGCCACGGGCGATCCAGTCGGCCGAGCCCTCCGTACGATAGGCCGACACGGCTTCGCGCAGCACCGCCGCACGCGATTTCTTCTGCTGCTCGGCCTGCTGGTCCAGCCAGCGGATGTCATCATCCGGCAGATCGGCGAGGATGCGGGTCATGGCAGCATGATATCACCAGGTGATATCATGTCAATCCTTGGCCGCTTTCTTCTTCTTCATCGCGTCGTGGAAGGCATCGGCCCAGCCCGGCTTCACCAATTGCTCGGCCCGCACCATCCGCAATTCGCCATCGCCCACGTCGCGGCTGACCGTGCTGCCGGCGGCGACGATGGCGTCGGCGCCGATCGAGACCGGCGCGATCAGGGCGGAGTTGGAGCCGATGAAGGCCCGCGCGCCGATCCGCGTCTTGTGCTTGAAGTACCCGTCATAATTGCAGGTGATGGTGCCCGCACCGATATTGGCGCCGGCGCCGATCGTCGCATCGCCCAGGTAAGTCAGGTGGTTGGCCTTGGCGCCGGCGCCGAGCACCGCCGCCTTCATTTCCACGAAATTGCCGACCCGCGATCCTTCCTGCAGCACCGATCCGGGCCGCAGCCGGGCGTAGGGCCCGATGGAGACGCCGCTTTCCAGCCGGGCACCCTCCAGATGGCAGAAGGCGTGGATGGTGACATTGTCCGCCACGCTGACGCCGGGGCCGAACACCACGTTGGGTTCCACCACCACGTCCTGCCCCAACTCGGTGTCCCAGCTGAAGAACACCGTTTCCGGCGCGACCAGCGTGGCGCCCGCGTCCATGGCGCGGATGCGCGCCGCCTGCTGGAAGCGCGCCTCCGCCGCAGCCAGTTCGGCGCGCGAATTGATGCCCGCGACCTCGTCCGCATCGGGGGCGGTCAGCACGGCGCAGGCGTGCCCGTCGGCGACCGCGATGTTGACGATGTCGGGCAGGTAGTATTCGCCCTGGGCATTGTCGTTGCCAACGCGGCCGAGCAGGTCGAACAGCACGGGTGCGGGCGCGGCGAGCAGGCCCGAATTGCACAGTGTCACCGCGCGCTCGGCCTCGCTGGCATCCTTGTGCTCCACCATGCGCGCGATCCGATCGCCATCGGCGATGATCCGGCCATAGGTCAGCGGATCGGCCGGCACGAAGCCCAGCACCACCGCGGCCGGCGCGTCGGGCGCATGCAGGCGGGCCAGCATCGCGCGCATGGTCGCGGCCGCGACGAACGGCACGTCGCCATACAGGACCAGCACGTCGCCGTCGAAGCCGGCCAGCGCGTCGCGCGCCTGCGCCACCGCATGCCCGGTGCCCAGCTGCTGGGCCTGACCGGCAAAGCTCGCCCGGCCGGCCAGCTGCCGCTCCACCTGCTCGCGCCCCTCGCCCACCACCGCGACGACCTGCTGCGGGGCAAGTTCGGCAACCGCCTCCATCAGATGCTCGATCATCGGGCGCCCGCCCACGGCGTGCAGCACCTTGTGCGTCGTGCTGCGCATCCTTGTGCCGCGGCCGGCGGCAAGGATGATGATGGCGAGTGGGCGCTCGGAACGGCTGGTCATGGGCGCTGCCAATGCCACCGTTCGGTTGCGGTTTCCACCCGGCTGCGGCACGGCTGTGCGCGATGAGCGCATTTCCCTTCGACACGGTCGGTTTCGACCTCGACGGCACGCTGGTGGACTCCATCCGCGACCTCGGCCCGGCGGTCGATCACGCCCTGGCCACCATCGGCCGCCCGCCAGTAGCACCCGACCGGGTGCGGGACCTGGTCGGCGGCGGATCGCGGCAGATGCTGGAACGCGCGCTGGACCTGACCGGCGGCCCATTGCCGACCGACGGGCTCGAGGCGCTCTATGCCACGCTGCTGGACCAATACGAGGCGCACATCGCCGACCACACCCGGCCTTACGAAGGGTGCCTCGATGCGCTGGACGCCCTGGCGGCGCGCGGCGTGGCGCCGGCCGTGGTGACCAACAAGAACGAGCATCTCGCCCGGCTGCTGCTGCAAACGCTGGGCCTGGCCGGCCGCTTTTGCACCATCATCGGCGGCGACACGCTGGGGCCGGGCCGCGCCAAGCCTGCGCCCGACATGATCGTGGAGGCGATGGCCCGCTGCGGCAGCGCCCGCTTCGCCATGGTCGGCGATTCCACCTTCGACATGCGCGCCGCGCGGGCGGCCGGCGTGCCGGCGGTGGGGCTCAGCTTCGGCTATGCCGACGTGCCGCCCGAGCAGCTGGGGGCGGATGTGGTGATCGACCGCTACGACCAGTTGCTGCCCGCTCTCGAACGGCTCTGACCGGGCGGGAACGGCGGCTTGCCTTGCCGCCCGCCCCTTCGTAAGGACGCGGTCATTCCCGCCTTTTCCACCTAAGCTACAGGATGTCCCCGCATGGCGAAGATCAAGGTCGCAACCCCCGTTGTCGAGATCGACGGCGACGAGATGACGCGCATCATCTGGCAATGGATCCGCGAGCGCCTGATCCTGCCCTACCTCGACATCGACCTGAAATATTACGACCTCGGCATCGAGAAGCGCGACGAGACGCGCGACCAGATCACCATCGATTCCGCCAATGCGATCAAGGAATATGGCGTCGGCGTGAAGTGCGCCACCATCACCCCTGACGAGGCGCGCGTGGAGGAGTTCGACCTTCACGACATGTATCGCAGCCCCAACGGCACCATCCGCAACATCCTGGGCGGCACGATCTTCCGCGAGCCGATCGTGATCCAGAACGTGCCCCGTCTGATCCCGGGCTGGACCGACCCGATCGTCGTCGGCCGCCATGCCTTCGGCGACCAGTACCGCGCCACCGACATGCTGGTGCCCGGCCCCGGCACGCTGCGCCTGGTGTTCGAGGGCGAGGACGGCCAGGTGATCGACAAGGAGGTCTACCAGTTCAAGGCCCCCGGCGTCGCCATGGCGATGTACAATCTGGATGACTCCATCCGCGACTTCGCCCGTGCCAGCCTGAATTACGGCCTGGACCGCGGCTGGCCGGTGTACCTGTCGACCAAGAACACCATTCTCAAGAAGTATGATGGCCGCTTCAAGGACCTGTTCCAGGAAGTCTTCGAAAACGAAGGCTTCGCCGAGAAGTTCAAGGAAGCCGGCATCGTCTACGAACACCGCCTGATCGACGACATGGTCGCCTCCGCCCTGAAGTGGAGCGGCAAGTTCGTGTGGGCGTGCAAGAACTATGATGGCGACGTGCAGTCCGACCAGGTGGCGCAGGGCTTCGGCAGCCTGGGCCTGATGACCAGCGTGCTGATGACCCCCGATGGCAAGACCGTGGAGGCGGAGGCCGCGCACGGCACCGTCACCCGTCACTTCCGCCAGCACGAACAGGGCAAGGCGACCAGCACCAACCCCATCGCCAGCATCTTCGCCTGGACCCGCGGCCTGATCTATCGCGGCCGGTTCGACAACACGCCCGACGTGGTGCGGTTCGCCGAAACGCTGGAGCGGGTCTGCATCGCAACGGTCGAAAGCGGCAAGATGACCAAGGATCTGGCGCTGCTGATCGGCCCCGACCAGTCGTGGATGACGACCGAGCAGTTCTTCGAGGCGATCGTGCAGAACCTCGAAACCGAGATGGCGAGCTGGGCGTAAGCGCTCAGCGCCTGCAGGGCGCGGCGGGCATCGGCCTGCTCCCTCTGCCGACCCTCTCCCCTGCCGGGGAGAGGGCTTTTTTGTGCCCGAAGGAAACCTGATGACCAAGGCCCGCCTGGAAGTCCGCCCCGCGGTGCCCGCCGATGTCGCGCGCGTCGCGGCTTTGGTGAAGCGCGCCTATGACGACATGCCGCCTTATACCCGCAGCGAGATCCGCGGGCAGATCAACAACTTTCCGGGCGGCTGCTTCGTGGCCATCATGGACGGCAAGCTGGTCGCCTATTGCGCGTCCATGCGCCTATCGGGCGACAAGGCACTCAGCCCGCACAGCTGGGACGAGATCACCGGCTATGGCTATGGCAGCCGCCACGATCCCACGGGCGAGTGGCTCTATGGCTACGAGATGTGCGTCGATCCCAGCACCCGCGGCACCCGCATCGGCCGCCGCCTGTACGAGGAACGGCGCGCCTTGGCCGAAAGCCTGGAGCTGAAGGGCATCGTGTTCGGCGGGCGGATGCCGAACCTGCGCCGCTACTGGCGGCGGCTGGAAGGGCCGCAGGATTATTTGGATCGCGTGATCGCCGGCAAGCTGCACGACCCAGTGCTGCGTTTCCAGCTCGCCAACGGGTTCGAGCCGATCGGCATCCTGGAAAACTACCTGCCGGAGGACCGCGCCTCGCGCTCCTTCGCGGTGCACATGGTGTGGCGCAATCCGTTCGTGGATCAGGAGGGGGACCACAAGCACCGCGTCCCGCGCGGCGTGGAAAGCGTGCGCCTCGCCACCTGCCAGATGCAGGCGCGCGCGGTGAAGGATTTCGACGAGTTCATCGGCCAGGTCCGTTACTTCGTGGATGTCGCCAGCGATTACGAAGCCGATTTCATCCTCTTCCCCGAACTGTTCACGCTGATGCTGCTCTCGGCGGAAGAGGAGGAGTTGAACCCGGTCCAGTCGATCGAGGCGCTGAGCCGCTACACCCCGAAGATCAAGGACGCGCTGTCGGAGATGGCGCTGAAATACAACATCAACATCATCGGCGGTTCGCACCCCACGCGGATGGAGGATGGCGACATCCACAACGTCGCCTATGTCTGCCTGCGCGACGGTTCGATCCACGAGCAGGAGAAGATCCACCCCACCCCCAACGAAGCCTATTGGTGGAACATCAAGGGCGGCGATTCCATCCATGTGATCCAGACCGATTGCGGGCCGGTCGGCGTGCTGATCTGCTATGATAGCGAATTCCCCGAACTCGCCCGCAAGCTGGTCGATGAAGGCGCGCGGATCATCTTCGTGCCGTTCTGCACCGACAGCCGGCAAGGCTACATGCGGGTGCGCTATTGCGCGCAGGCGCGGGCGATCGAGAACCAATGCTTCGTGGTGATGGCCGGCAATGTCGGCAATTTGCCCAACGTCGCCAATCTCGACATCCAGTACGCGCAAAGCTGCATCATCACGCCGTGCGACTTCCCCTTCGCCCGCGACGGCATCGCCGCAGAAGCGAGCGAGAATGTCGAGACGCTGACCATTACCGACGTCAACCTGGCCGACCTCGCCTGGGCCCGCGCGGAGGGCACGGTGCGCAATCTGGCCGACCGCCGCTTCGACCTCTACCGCATCGAATGGGACAAGGGCACGGAACTGGGCGCCCGCGGCGACCGCGATGGGGCCCCGCCCAAGCCGGTGGGTGGACCTGGCGGGGGGTGAGGCTGGGTGGAGGTAGATGTGCAGACTTTCCTCTGCCGTGGGGAGGCGCCCCACGGATTGGTGACACAGGGGTGTCGCCGCCAGACAATCGGCGGGCCGGGCGGCTGACGAATACTCCCGTTCGTCAGACCTGATGCCGCAAAGGCTTCCTTGCACGGGTGGATCAAGGAGTGATCATATTGGCTGGGTCACGGACCGGCCGCTTTGAGCGCCAAGATGACATGGGCGACGCTCGTTCAGTAGGAGCGGGGAGGCTCGGGAACGGCGAAAGGTTGAGAGCGGACGGACGGCTTGGGGCCAGCAGTGGGTGGCGTAATCGTTCAGAAAAACAGTCAGATTTTGGGACGCAGGCACCTGCCTGCGCCTGCAAAGGGTTGGACCTGCTTTTGGCTCTAGCGCCATGCGGGATATCGATGGATACGGGGCCAAATCGGGCGCGTCGGGGGGCCAATTTGAGCGTAGCGAGAACCAACTCGTCCATTGGTACTTCGTCGTATCTCGTTGAGGTACAAGGATTGCGCACAGTCGCAGCCCTGATGGTGTCAGTCTATCACATATGGTTTCAACGAGTATCGGGCGGTGTGGACGTCTTCTTCGTCGTCGCCGCCTTCTTCTTGACGCGGGCGATCATCAAGCATGAGCCGGTGAGCGCATTGCATGTAGCCAATTACTACCTGTCCACTTTTAAGCGGCTTGTCCCGGTAGCCTATCTGATCATCATCATAACGGTGGCGGGCAGTATCGCGATCCTGCCGACGGTAGTCTGGGTTTCTGAAATCGAAGATGCGGCTGCATCAGTGTTCTTCGTCGAGAACTGGAATCTGGCAAGGAGCAACGCAAACTACCTCGATCAGGGAATGGGGTCATCGGCGTTTCAGCAATATTGGGCACTTTCCATACAAGCTCAATTTTACGTTCTGTTTCCTGCTCTTATCTATGTGGGGGACAGGATATCAAAGAGAACAGGAGTCTCGCGGCTGACAACATTCCTGACCCTGTTCGGATCAGTCGCGCTGCTGTCGTTTATCTATGGTGTCTACAGAACCTTTGTGGATCAACCTTTTACGTATTTCGATTCCCTGGCGCGTTGCTGGGAATTCGCCGCCGGCAGCATCGCAGCCCTCTTCATGGGCAAGTTCACGCCGCCCAAGAAAGTGATGTATTACCTGGGCACTCTCGCCCTTGCAGGCCTGCTGGCCTTTGGTCGGATGGTCGATGTCTCGGCGCTGTTCCCGGGCTATGTGGCATTGGTGCCGGTCATCGCGGCGCTTGTGATCATCCTGGCAGCTCAAGTGCAAGCCGGGCTGCCGCTGCTGACATGGGCGCCGGTGGTCTGGGCGGGCGACTATTCTTTCGCGTTCTATCTTTGGCATTGGCCTCTGCTGGTATTTGGGCGTGTCATCCTGAAGAATAACGATCTGGGTCCAGGTGCAGGTGCCTTCGTAATCCTTGCCGCTGCCGCCTTAGCATATCTGTCGACACGCTTGGTCGAAGTGCCCTTCCGTCGCAATGGTTGGCTCGCCCAGCGGCCGATCCACGCAGCCATGGCCTGTATGGCCCTGGCCGGACTGCCATTGGGCGCGACGGCAGCATGGTATCGCCACACGCATAGGATCATCAGCGCGGCCGAGGAGGACGTGGCGGCGCACCTTGCATCCGGCCGTCCGCCAAGGGCCCACGCACTTGTGCCGCATCCCATCGTCGCCCGACGCGATCTGCCGCCGATGTATGATGATGGTTGCAATCAGGACCAGAGGTCAGACGAATTGGTAACATGCACCTACGGCAACCCCGAAGCCGGCAAGACGCTGGTTCTGGTCGGTGGCTCCCATTCGGCCCAATGGATCGACCCGCTGCTGGCCATCGCCGACCAGCTCGATTTCAAGATCATATCGATGACGAAGAGCGCCTGCGCATTTCAACTTGGCGATGATGGGGATAGAGAAGTCCATCCTTCCTGTATCGCCTGGAACGGCGAGGCTATCGCGGACATTGTCCACCTGAAGCCGGATCTTGTTTTCACGATTGCGACGAGACTAGTGAACGACCGGGAAGGAACGCCGGAAAGCTATAGACGCGCCTGGGAAACCCTTCAACAGAAGGGGATCCCGATACTCGCACTCCGAGACAATCCGTGGTTCCCGCAAGAGATACCGTACTGCCTCGAGCTAAACCCCAATGCGCCGGAGAAGTGCGAGATACGCACTGACAGCTTCTATGAAGCGGTCGACCCGGCGCTGGAACGAAAGCCGGCCAATGTCCACATTCTGGACCTGAGCGCACGGTACTGCGATCAGTCCTTCTGCCGCGCAACCGATGGGCATCTGCTGAAGTACCGGGACAAGCACCATCTCACGCGCGCCTATGTCATGTCGTTCAAGGACGAGCTTATGAAGGCACTAAAAGCGTTGCTTTGAACGGGCGTGTGTCGAGGGTTCGTACCGCCGAACGACCAAGCGATCGGGAACCCACTTTTCAACGCAGCGCCGGAAGGACAAGCCGGCCCCGCATTACCCCATTTCGGGCGGGATCGCGCCAGGCACGGTCGGCACGTCAGCCGGCGGCTCGGTCGCGGCCAGCCTGGCCTCCAGCGCGGCGATGCGGACCTGCAGCTTGTCGGCCTCCTCGCGGGCGCGGGCGGCCATGTCCTTCACCGCGTCGAATTCCTCGCGGCTGACGAAGTCCATGCCGCCGAACGCTTCCTTGAACTTCTCGCGCGCGCCCTCGCGCGCCTCCCGGGTCATGCCCGCAAAGGTGCCTGCGGCACTGTTCGCAAGCTTCACGAAATCGGCGAGGAGGGGGTTCTGGCTCTGCATGAACAGCTATGTGGCCCGCCGGCAGGCGGGCTGCAAGAGGGTTTCAGGCGCCGATTCAAGCCTGGGGATTGAGCACCAGCACCTGCCAGTTCAGCGCGGTGGCGAAGGCGATCCACAGCAGATACGGCACCAGCAGCAGCCCCGCGGCCCGCCGGACCCGCCAGAACAGCACGGCCGTCACCAGCGCCGCCACGTCCAGCACCAGCAGGATGCCTAGCGCCAACCCGATCCGGTGCGCGGCGAAGAAGGCCGGCGACCAGGCAAGGTTCAGCGCCAGCTGCACGGCGAAGGCGACAAGCGCTGCCCGGCGCTGAGGGTGCTGGGATGCTCCCACCAGCGCGCACGCCACGCCCAGCATCACATACAGGATCGGCCAGACGATGCCGAAGGCCGCCGCCGGCGGATAGAAGGACGGCTTGGTCAGCGCCGCGAACCATGGCTGGTCGCCGGCGCTGCCCGACAGGGTGCCGGACAAGGTGCCCAGCAGCAGCACGCCCGGCACCGCCAGCAGCAGCCAGCGCTTCAATGATCGATCACCCATCGCCCGTCCCTTTTCTCGCCGCCACCAGGAATTCCACATTGCCCTCGCTGCCGGTGATCGGGCTCGGCGTCAGGCCATCGACCTGCCAGCCGCTTGCGCCCAGCCAGGCCGTCACCTCGTCGCACACGCGCTGGTGCAGCGCCGGGTCGCGCACGATGCCGCCCTTGCCGACCTCCTCGCGCCGCACCTCGAACTGCGGCTTGATCAGCGCCACCAGCTGCGCGCCCGGCAGCGCCAGCGCCAGCGGCACCTCCAGCACCTTGGCCAGGCCGATGAAGCTGGCATCGCACACCACCCAGTTGCACGGCGCATCGATCAGCGCAGGCGTCAACTCGCGCGCATTGGTCTGTTCCAGCACCGTCACGCGCCCGTCCTGCCGCAGCTTCCAGTCGAGCTGGTTGGTGCCCACATCCACCGCGAAGACGCGGGCGGCCCCGTTCTCCAGCAGCACCTGCGTGAAGCCGCCGGTGCTGCTGCCGATGTCCATCGCCACCACACCCGTGGGATCGAGCTGCCAGTGGTCCAGCGCATGGGCCAGCTTCACCCCGCCGCGCCCGACCCACGGATGGTCGCGCCCACGCAGATCGATCGCCGCATCGTCGGCCACCTGCTGCCCGGGCTTGTCGATCCGCCGCTCCGCCACGAAGACCAGCCCCGCCATGATCAGCGCCTGCGCCCGCGCCCGGCTGGGCGCCAGGCCGCGTTCGGTCAGCAATTGGTCGATCCGCTTCTTGCCGGGCATGGGGCCAGGGCTTAGGGCCCACCCCTGCAATCGGCAACGCTGACCAAGAGGATTTGCATGACCCGCCGCACTCCGCTCCTTGCCGCCACGGCGTTTCTCGCTCTGGCCGGCTGCAATCGCAGCGCTGACGAGCAGGCCGCCGCGCCCGAGCCGGTGCTGACCACCAATGCCGTGCCCACCGCCGATGCCGCGGGCCAGCCGCTGACGCCGGGCAGCTGGCGGATCGAGGAGACCGCCGCCGGCGCCAGCGCCGCCTTCATCGGTGCGGACAACGCCCCGCTGCTGCGCGTCACCTGCCGGCGCGACGACCGCGCCGTGATGCTGGTCCGCTCCGGCGCGGGCAGCGATGCGACCATGTTCCGGGTGGAGGCGGGCGGCCTGACCGCCAATGTCGAGATGATGCCGAGTCCGGCGAACCCGGCCGAGCTGGAAGCGGTGGTCGACCCGACGGAGCCGATCTTCGCCGCCTTCGCCGATCCGGCCGCCAGCATCGTGGTCTCCGCTCCGGGAGCGCCCACCCTGCGCTTGCCGACCCATACCGGCAGTTCGCGCGTGATCCAGGCGTGCAGCTGATGCGCCGCCTGCCCCTCGCCGCCGGCTGCGTCGCGCTGGCCTGCCTCGCGCTGCCCGGCTGCGTGCCGCCCGCGCCGCAGCCGACTCCCGCCCCGGCGCCTGCTCCGGCACCGCCCGGCGCGCCCCCGCCTCCGCCGCCGCCATCGCCCCCCACCTTCAGCAACTGGATGGACGCGCCGCAGACCCCGGGCGACTGGCGCTACGCCCCGCTCGGCTCCGGCGGGCGGGCCAGCTTCACCGATCCCGCCGGCACCGTGCTGTTCGAGATGGTGTGCTCCGGCAGTCGCCAGGTGACGCTGGCCCGCGCGGGCGCCGCGGCCTCCGCGATGGTGGTCCGCTCCGAAAGCACCGAACGCTCCCTGCCCGCCACCACTGCCAATGGCGCCGCCGTGGCGAGTCTCTCCGCGCAGGACCCGCTGCTCGACGCGATGGCCTTTTCCAAGGGGCGCTTCGCCATCGAGGCGGGCGGCGCCGCGCCGCTGTTCCTGCCCGCCTGGCCCGAAGTGACGCGGGTGATCGAGGATTGCCGGTAGGGGAGACTACGCGGTCCAACCTGACACCATGATGACAGTGGAAAAAGTCCGATTTCGCACTTGCGTTGCGCGCCCGGCTGACTCAAATATCGCCTCAGGTCGAGCGGCACACGCAGACCCGGCCGCCGGTGAAACGGCGGCATGGCTATCCAGCGCGAAAGGAGGTGATCCGATGTCTCATGGTTCAGCAGGGAGGTCGGTTAAGTCCCCGCATGGAGCATTATCGGTAATCTGAACCTTCGCCGATAGAGGCTTCGTGGGCGGCACTTCTGGCCGCTGACCATGCGAAGGGCGGTGTCGCTTAGGCGGGGCCGCCCTTCTCATATCCGCCTTTCACCCACCCTCTTGCCTCTGCGTTGCCTGCGTCCTACCCGACAGGGCAGGAGACCACGCACCATGTCCGACGCTGCAACACTCGATCCCGCCCCCCTCGACATTGCCCGCCTGCCGCATCCGGCCCCCGTGCCCGGCGCCAGCCGCGAACAGGCGATCGCGGATCCGGGCTTCGGCCGCGTGTTCACCGATCACATGGTCACGATTGAATGGTCGGAGGATCGCGGCTGGCACGATGCGCAGATCGGCCCGCGCCAGCCCATCCCGCTCGATCCCGCGGCATCGGTGCTGCATTACGCGCAGGAGATCTTCGAAGGGCTGAAGGCCTATCGCCTGGCTGACGGCACCATGGCGCTGTTCCGCCCGGAACGGAACGCGCAGCGCTTCAATGCCTCCGCCCGCCGCCTTGCCATGCCCGAAATGCCGGAAGCCGCCTTTGTGGAGGCATGCCGGGTCATGGCGCTGACCGATGCCGACTGGTTCCCCAAGGTCGATGGCGGATCGCTCTATCTGCGCCCGTTCATGTTCGCCAATGAAGCGTTCCTGGGGGTGCGCCCGGCCAAGCAGTACAAGTTCGTCGTGATTGCCAGCCCGGCCGGCAATTACTTCAAGTCGGGCGCCCCGGCAGTGTCGATCTGGGTCTCGGCCGACTACACCCGCGCGGCCCCCGGCGGCACGGGCTCCGCCAAATGCGGCGGCAATTACGCCGCCAGCCTGGTGCCGCAGGCCGAAGCCATCGCCCGCGGGCACGACCAGGTGGTGTTCCTGGACGCGGCGGAGAACCGCTGGATCGAGGAACTGGGCGGCATGAACCTGTTCTTCGTGTTCGACGACGGCACGCTGGTCACCCCGCCGCTGGGCGGCACGATCCTGCCCGGCATTACCCGCGACAGCCTGCTGCTGCTGGCCCGCGAAGAAGGGCTGACCGTGCGCGAGGAACGCTACGCGCTCGACCAGTGGCGCGCCGATGCGACCAGCGGGCGGCTGGTGGAAACCTTCGCCTGCGGCACCGCCGCCGTTGTCACCCCCGTGGGCCGTGTGGCGGGCCTGGATGGGGAGTTCACCATCGGCAGCGGCGGCCCCGGCCAGACCACGCAGCGCCTGCGCGAACGGCTCGTCGCCATCCAGCGCGGCACTGCGCCCGACCCGCATGGCTGGGTGATGCGGCTGGGGTGAGGCACGATCTGCCCCTGCGCCTCCGGCATGATCGCGAGCTGCAGGGACGGCTGTTTCTTGTTGCGCTGCTGCTGCTGGCGGGAGCATGGTTAGCGCTATCCGATGCAAATTGGCAGAGGCTTGAACAAAACCCCGCCACTTTGGTCGAAGCGGAGATCATCAGCTTCGGCGTAAGGCCTTCGAATACTCGCCCAGGGCAGGTCGTCAGCGTCGCGACCGTGGATGGCACCCGTTTGGCAATTGCAGTGTCGCTGAACTGGGCGACCGGCTGCAAGGCGGGCGATCGGGTGATATTGCATCGGCGCGGGACGAATTACCGGGCCGCTTTCCCATCCTGCCGCACCCTGACATAGGGCCGTTCACCCCGTTGCCCCTTCCGGTAACTCATGCAACAACCGCCCAGCATTGCTGCTTTCGTGAGCGGTCAACGACAACATGGGGTGTTCTACATGATCTTCGCTACCCGGTTCGCGCGCGCAGCCCTGCTGGGCGGCGTCTCCCTCCTCTGTGCCCTGCCCGCGGCTGCACAGGACAGCGACGATGCCGCCATCGCCGCCATCATCGAGGAAGGGATGAACCGGTCGCAGATCCTGCCCGCCGCGCACGAATTGCTCGACGGGATCGGCCCGCGCCTCACCAATTCGCCGGGCATGCGCCGCGCGGAGGACTGGGCCATCGCCCACATGACCGAGCTGGGCCTCAGCAACGTCCATCGCGAAGGCTTCACCTTCGGCCGCGGGTGGGAGGCGATCGACATCGAGGTCGACCAGATCGCCCCGCGCCCGATCGAACTGACCGCCACGCCCATTGCCTGGACGCCGGGCACCGAAGGCGTGCTGGAGGCCGAGGTGGTCGTCGCCCCGATGAGCGAGAGGGCGCATTTCGAAGCCTATCGCGGGCAGCTCGCGGGCAAGATCGTCCTGGTCAGCCTGCCCGGCACCGGCGACGAGCCGGACGAGGTGCCGTTCCGGCGCCTGACCGATGCCGACATCGCCCGCCGCGACACCTTTGCGGTGCCGTCCTACGACCCCGCCGCGCGCGACCGCCGCCGCGAACGGCAGGATTTCGCGATGGAACGCGACGCCTTCCTGCGGGAGCAAGGCGCGGTGGCGATGGTCACCATGTCGGTGCGCGACGGCAAGCTGCTGCATGGCAGCGGCTACACTTTCGAATCCGGCCGCACGCCCACCCTGCCCGGCATCGAGCTGGCGGCGGAGGATTACCGCCGCCTGGCCCGCTATGCCAGGATCGGCCCGGCGCCCCGCTTGCGCATCAACAGCCAGGTCCGCTTCGTCGATGACGACACCCAGGCCTACAACATCATCGGCGAGATTCCCGGCACCGACCGCAATGCCGGCTATGTCATGGCCGGCGCCCATTTCGACAGCTGGGCCACCGCCGACGGCGCGGTCGACAATGGCGCAGGGTCGCTCGACATTCTGGAGGCCGCCCGCATCCTCCTCACCACCGGCGCGCGGCCCCGCCGCACGATCCGCTTCGCGCTGTGGGCGGGGGAGGAGCAGGGCCTGCTCGGCTCGCTCGCCTATGTCCGTCAGCACCTCGCCAGCCGTGCGGGCGACACCAGCGCGGACGCGCCATCGCTGGCGACCTATTACAACTGGTCGGATCTCTGGCCGATCGAGCGGCGGCCCGGCTACGGTGACATGAAGGCCTATTTCAACATCGACAACGGCTCGGGCAAGCTGCGCGGCATCCACGCCGAAGGCAACATCGCCGCCCAGCCGATGCTGCGCGAATGGCTGAGCCCCTTTGCCGGCATGGGCGCAGGCGCGGTCGTGGCGGGCAACACCGGCGGCACCGACCACGTCTTCATGCAGGCGATCGGCCTGCCCGCCTTCCAGTTCATCCAGGACCCGCTCGATTACGACGCGCGGCTGCACCACACCAATATCGACACGCTCGACCATCTGCGCCCCGACGACATGCGCCAGGCATCGACCGTGCTGGCCGGCGTGCTGCTGCAGGCGGCGAACAGCGCCGAGACCCTGCCGCTGGAGCCGCTGCCCACACAGCCCACGGCGACCGATCCGTTCGGGTATGAGTATCCCGATGCCGAGTGAGTTGAGGGGCCGGGTGGCGTCGCCAACCCGGCCCTGCCTTCCATACAACAACCCGACGTCGCCCCGGACTTGATCCGGGGCCCCACTGCCTTCTGCGCCGCACCTACGATTCAGATCATGGCATCATAAAGGTCGCGCCACTCCGGGTTGGCCTGCTCGACCAGCGCGAACTTCCATTCGCGCCGCCAGCGCTTGATCCGTTTCTCGTGAGCGATGCAGTCAAGGATCGTGTCGCCACGCTCAGCCCAGACCAGGCGATGCAGGCGATACTGGCGACAGAAGTCGGAGCCTGAACCCTCGCGATGCTGATAGATGCGGGTTGGCAGGTCGGACGTGACGCCGACATAGATCGTGCCACGATACCGATCGGCCATGATGTAGACCCAACCGCCTAAGGTCTCGCGATCCATGGTGGTCGTCCAAAAGGAAGCGGGACGCCGGGTCAAGCGCCGGGGTGACGATGAAGAAGCGAGTTCTTCCCCTTGAACGTCGCCCCGGACTTGATCCGGGGCCCCGCTGGTTCTTCCAGCGCAGCGCCAAGGCAGCGGGACCCCGGATCAAGTCCGGGGCGACGATGAGCCATACGGCGCCCTCGCCAAAACCATTTTCCTACACACCCCCCACCGGCGTAGCGCGAGACGCATGAGCAACCGCCGCAACTCAAGCCGCCCCAAGCGCCCCAAGCACAAGCCTTGGGCCGCCTATCTCAAGCTGCCGCCCTTCCTCCCCGTCCCGCTGCGCACCCGCCGCGACGGCTGGACGCCTGCGCGCCAGGCGAAGTTCATCGGCCTGCTCGCCCAGACCGGGTGCGTGCGCAAGGCCGCACAACTGCTCGGCCTCAGCCGCGAGAGCGCCTATCGCCTGCGCAAAGCGCCCGGTGCCGGCTCGTTCAACGCCGCCTGGGACACCGCGATCAGGGGGGTTAACCAGCCGCGCTGGAAGTTCACACAGGCCGAACGCCGCCCGTTGGCGCTCGACGGCGCCTTTATCGTCCGCCTGTGGCAGGGGCGCATCGCCGCGATCTACCGGAAACCCAATGATTCCCGCCTGTTGAGCGAAACCAACGCGCTCGATCGGCTGCTCGCCCGGCTGCCGCAGGGCACGCTCGACACCCTGCTCAGCTACTCCGACCCGCTCGCACATTTGCGCCGTTTGCTGTTAACCCCCGCGGCCCCGGCCATGGCAACCGCGTGACAATCCACGGCTTGTTGCCGCGGGCCCTTGCGCAGCGACGCCGGCGGCATAATCTTCCCTCCATCGACCTCGCCTGAAAGGAGCGCATGGCACGCAAGGCACACCGCGCCGGAGGAGGAAACTCCGTCGCCGATCCGCTCGGGTTTCACCCGGAAGACCGCCGCGACGCTGCGCGCCGCTCCCGGATAGAAGTCCTGTTCGACGAACAGGCGGTGCTGGGCTCGCTGTTCGGCGAGTTCGACGCCAATCTGGTGCAGATCGAGAACCGCCTGGGCGTGTTCATCGCCGCGCGCGGCAATCGCGTCGTGATCGAAGGGGCGGAGGATGATGTCGGCCGCGCCCGCCAGGTGCTGATCGCCATGCACGAACGCATGCTGAGCGGCCAGGTTATGGATGCCGGCATCATCGAATCGTTGATCGGCCTCAGCAACGAACCCGTGCTGGAAGGGATCATCACCGGCGATGCCAAGGGGCCGCCGATCATGATCCGCACCCGGCGCAAGACCATCGTGCCGCGCACCAACATGCAGGCCGATTACATGCGCCAGCTGGCCAGCCGCGACATCATCTTCGCGCTGGGGCCGGCAGGCACCGGCAAGACCTATCTGGCGGTGGCGCAGGCTGTCAGCCAGCTGATCACCGGCAGCGTGCAGCGCCTGATCCTGTCGCGCCCGGCGGTGGAGGCGGGCGAGCGGCTCGGCTTCCTGCCCGGCGACATGAAGGAGAAGGTCGACCCTTATCTGCGCCCGCTTTACGAC
>Ga0210040_10002922_pt1 | contig 23596 bp, 19 predicted proteins | sample CryGeyCG12114_NA_FD_185462 | JGI IMG/M metagenome (GOLD analysis project Ga0210040, IMG submission 185462) | Groundwater microbial communities from aquifer - Crystal Geyser CG19_WC_8/21/14_NA (SPAdes) (version 2) | ecosystem: Environmental > Aquatic > Deep subsurface > Groundwater | place: USA... | reverse complement strand
CATTGTTGACAGTATTGTAGCTGCTCCTTGATGATTGGTAGCCAGCATTAGAACTGGTCAAGTCAAATTCAGCTATTCGAGCTGCTGGCTCAATACGTCCCAATTTGATTCTGTTATTGGATCCAAATGAACGGGAGGGTGCTCCGTAACTAGAAGATGGAGCTTGAATTGATGTTGACGGGGCATTGTATGTTGTAGACCGGGCATTGTATGATGTAGACGGGGCATTGTATGATGTAGACGGGGCATTGTAGGATGAAGACGGTGTCCGAGTAGATGGAGCATTGTAAGAACTCGATGGCAAATTATAAGATGAAGAAGAAGCCCTATTAGATTTTACAGGAGTCCAAGATGGAGCGCTACTGGATCTAGAGGGAGCGTTGTAAGAAGTAGTTGGAGCACTATAAGATCTAGATGGTGCATTGTATGATGTAGAAGGGGCACTGATGGATCTGGAGGGGGTATTGTAAGAAGTAGACGGAGCACTATAAGATCTAGATGGCGAATTGTAGGATGAAGATGGAGCACTGTTGGATCTAGATGGTGCATTGTAGGATGAAGGTGGAGCACTGTTGGATCTGGAGGGTGCATTGTAGGATGAAGATAGAGCACTGTTGGATCTGGAGGGTGCATTGTAAGATGTAGACGGAGCACTATAAGATCTGGAGGGTGCATTATAAGATGTAGACGGAGCACTATAAGATCTCGATGGTGCATTGTAGGATGTAGACGGAGCACTGTTGGATCTGGAGGGTACATTGTATGAAGTAGACGGTGCATTATAAGCTGAAGATGGTGAAGAAAATTGACCGCTTCTTTGATAGCTATTACTGTTTCTATTTGAACTACTTTGAGAGTTAGAGTAGCTACCGCGATTGACATTGCTACTACTGCTGCTTAAAATTTGCACAATTCGAGCTAAAAGCTCAGAATCCACATAATTGGATCCATCATTTTGTGAACCACTTTGGTATCCCGTATTTGTATTTCCGTCGTAAGATGACAACGAGCGACTAGGAGCTCCATAGCTTGAAGCCGGATTGACGGGCGGTTCCGCCACAACGGCCCCCATACAAATCAATGCAAATAAAATCTGCCAAATTTAAAAGTCTCATTACTATAAGTATATATGTATGATTGGCACAAGCCGACAAAATGTGAATAAGCTCACCTTAATTGATGCCATTGTAAAAGCAGGTTCCCTTTTAACCACACAATATGAATAACATCTAACAACTGCGATAAAAATTGATACCTACATTGTTTTTATATAAAAAGAGGAGTCGTAGCTCATGATTTGCATATTAAAACGATAATTTGTCTTAGATCGACCTTTTGTTAGAATGAAAGCGGGGTACATTGTTCAGTCATTCATAATGCGACAGGGATACAATGATGACCGCATAGTGTGCATACACCCTCATAATATGATTACGGACTTTTAATCGATTTTAAGATTATAAAAATGCAAGTGTAATTTCACGATTGAGGAAAGGTTGTCTTCACATTGTTATATAACGTTGGAGTTATAGGGCTTGTCAGGTAGAACAACCTAAATTCTCCCTCTGTCTTATTAACTCTATAGTATAAATGTATGGTGGACACAAAAGGTTAACTTGTACTTATACTTTGTCTTTTTGATTTGATCGCCCCACCGTTTTCTATACTCTAAACGCCATGTTCATATTCCACTCCATACTTTGAAATATATATTAAAGTTATGTGTATATTCTGCGTTTGCAGTTTGAATCACCTAACCCAAAGTTCATGAACAGTAGATTTTGCTTCATTATTCGCACTCTACCTTTAATCTACACTATTTAGTGACGTGTACGAAGATTTATGCACAAAATCATCATCATCTCAGCTATAAATCTCAATGCTATTATGATATCAAATTTGTATGGAAAATGAAAAGTATATATATGTATATTCATTTCAAGTTATTAATGGTAGCCAAAGATATTTAAGATAAAAAAATCCCTAATGAATTTCATTTCTGTGTCAAGCACAATATTAATTGACGTATTCTTAATTTTATATGGAGAAGGACTTGGTTCGTTAAAAGAAAATAAAGTATTCAGCTCATCAAACTTTTTTCCCTACAATAAATACCCCTATTTTCTCACATTAAGCTATTTAGTCTGATTTATGTGAATGGCCGATGATATCTTGTCATCAGAAATCAAGATCACGATTACTTCAGCACGTTTGTATAACCCCCTGTGTTTCAATTTAATTGTCTTTCCTAAGGTTTATCGAGTGACTTGAGAATTATTTTTGTTGCACGATCGTTTCAGCCAGAGTTTAAGGTTGAGAATAAAAAGGTTGAATTTCTTCATAGTAATTTGTATCCATCCGTATAACTAGTAATTATCTTTTAAATAACAATCTAGAGCACCGGAAGACTAGCGAAGCAAAAATTTTAATGACTTTGTAATGCTAGCAGCTTTGCATGTGCTAATGCGTGAAACTCTGTAGCATTTATCCACCTCAAATTAGTGTGCTTGCTAACTAATCAGCGTAAGCGTGGGTTCAAGCATTAAATAGCCACAGGCCCAATAAGTAATTACATTTTATCGTCAAAATAAATTATAATTACAATCTAACATTATCACAGGCAGAGAAAAATAATTGAACACATTTTGACCCAAAATTCATGAACGTTAACCTTGTATTCGTACGTTAAACAATCTCATAGAATTTTTGTGCCAAAGTCTGTATGTGACTGCGTGGAAACATCATGAAGACTCACATTATTCAGTAATATAATCAACTAACTAACTAACCAACTAAGTAAGTAAACTCAAAGCCGTGTCTTTCTTATTGACTCAAAAGGAGCTAACTGAATGACTCCTCAAGGTTTCCGCTCTTCAACAAAACTAATAATCTACTGTACGCGTGCAATCATTTAACTTTTCATTTCATTCATATAGTGCGTCTGCTTGTAGGCTTTGGGATTGTTGAATTAACAGAGCATAGCAAGTCAATGTCATCAGCATAACCTATCTATGCATGGATCATTCCATCTTCTTAAATCAAGATAAATGCAAACGCTATCTCCCAATGTAAACCATAAACCAAATATTAAAAATATGATTAAAATGAAATAAGAGAAAATTTCACATTTTTTCCATACTAAAATGTATAAAAATTTATTTCCATACTCAACTTTGAATGCACAAAACAAGTGCTGCAATATGCCATCTAACAATTTTTATCGTGCCAATTTTAAACGACTAGTTTGAATCCACTTGATACATTTAGGACTACCATAGTTTAATATTGTCCACCATTTCTGGCTGGGGGAGAATAAGATCCCAATGGAGCTCCACGACTACGTCCACCTTGGTTCAAATCGAAGCTGGCAACTTGTTGGGCTCGTCTGGGTTGGTCAATTTGGAGTCCAGCGTTAGAACGACGAGCTGGAGCTGGGGCAGAGTAAGATTGAGAAGCTTGGGAGGAGTAGCCTCCTGAAGAAGAACCTTGGTTTTGGGATAAAATGTCAGCAACACGGGCCAAAAGTTGGTCATCTACCACTTCAGAAGCACTTCCACCTGATCTGAACCCGCCACCGCTAGATCCACTATCATTTTCGGACAAGATTTGGGCAACTCTTTGCAAAAGAGCGTCATCTACATCTCCTGATCCTCCGGCAGCAGCCAAAGCTACCAAAACGGCGAAAACGAACTGAAAAAGGGTAAAAATTTACAGTAAAAACAAAAATTTAATGCAAAATTTTGTGTAAAATTTTCAGTGGAACGCGTTCAAAAAATGCTTACAAGTTTCATCATTTTGGAAAGATTTAGGAAGTCCTGTTAGTACAGAGATGAAATGGATTACTACGTGTGGTTAATTAGAATGAACAACTGTAATGGAAGCTATTGACACTTGTGGCTTTTATACGAATTGCTGAAAACGTGAGTTTGTTGAGAAAAAAGTTCATCCATTATAATGGTCACCATTTGCCACTGGATGACCGCTCTGTGATGCAATCAGAGTCACCTATAAATATGCGTGCCGTACAGTTAGCTTGTTAACTATGCACATGATTTTATGACATTCATTATTAACATATAGTGGAGAAACAGTCCTCATGTGTGTACTTTGGCAATCCCATTGTGAACTTGCTGCCAGTTTGTTATCAACGCACTTGATATATACGATTTAAGGCAAGAATGCAGCAAGAACACAGTAGTAAAAACATTGTTTATGAATTTACAGATTTTTATATACACAATATGATCCCTGCCGATGCATTCTAATGAACTTCACTCACTAACTTTTACAGTGTTGAGAAACATAAGCGTGCAAAGGTAAACAAGAATATGATGCGAGCGACAGGCAAAAAGTTGGCATCCTTACACAAATTCTGGTAGCTATGCGGTTCATCTTCTAAATGACTCGAACCGTGTGGATTTTATGTATAGACAGATATAGCAAGTAGGTTAAGATTTGACACAAACAAGTAAACAGGTATACTTAGTAATTAGACAGAAAAATAATTATTAATCGTTGTGGTTGTCTTAAAATGCGGCTGCCATGAGCTAGTAAAAAGAAGATTATAAAATTATTCATTCCTACTGGCTTAATAAATGAGCTTTGTGTATACATAGTTAGTAACAAGATTACAAAAAGTATCATCAAAGTTGTTAAAAAAGTTGTCCATGTTGGAGCATTTAGCATTATGCTATGTGACGTATTGAGCTTGTAAAAACTTTATTTGACACCATGAGAATGATACTATATAATGGCACATGCAGTTCCATTTTGAGAGTGTTAAAAGTTTTAAGTGTTCTTCTTTTTTTGCTGTCCAGTTTGAATACTAATAATTTCCCATGGACAAAACAATGATCAAGTTTTTAACTCATCCATTGTATGAAATATTTTCCGTATCTACTATTTTTGCCTCATTTATCAACATAATTGCTTCCTTACAAGCTCACTGAAATAGTTTGAGTGTCAAGTGCTTCCAACTAGCTAAGTGGGCTTCAAAAATTAGCAGTGACCTTGCCAATGCAGGACTTGTGAGCTCCCAATGTGTCAGAACTCATAAGTTTAAATTGACGTCTAATCATTCTCAAGTTCAATAATTAATTTATGGCATGAGCAATCGGGCAACCATTAGGTGTGTGGGCATTACTTTTAAGATGTGTTAGAGGTTTTGTAGCCTTCGGTTAATATCAACTAGAGATGACGATTTGCTGAAAAATCTTGTCTGGGATATACAGTAGGCAAAAAATTAAATGTCCTTTGTTTGAAGCACACATGTACAATAAAATTATTTCACAATGTCATACAATTTAGCAGCATCATCTGGGAATTTAAGCATTGTTCGCAATTGATCTTCTTTTTCATTTTGGAGATTTCGACGTCGCTTTAAAATCTTTTGTTGCAACAGATTTAGCACCAACATATTAGGGTCCTCAGTTGTTACAGAGTTGAAAGAATGACATGGGCATTGAAAGTTATTGGAAAATATGTCCTATAATTGTCACTATTAGTGTCAATGCAGGAAAATGTACAAAATAAATAATTTTAAATCGCAAAATTTCGTCTATGGATTCAAGGTATAGCATATTTACAGAAAAATTTTGTATATAAACACCAAAATCTTCTTCAGTTTCATCAGTATCCAAATTCGATTAAAACTAACAATTTGGAAAATATTGCCTACAGTCTGAAATGCTGAAATCGGTAAGAAATATCGCATCATATAGATTTTTTAATGAATACAGCATCAGTACTAATATACAAATATTGCTGTAGATTGTTTTCGTTACACTACTGGGCACCATTTTGTGCGAGCCTCCATCCAACAATGGATTGCAAGGACCGAAAATTTTCACAAATGAAGTGGCTACTAGAGTCGGAGAATTTTTCAACCAAAATGGGGTGATCAATACATTGGGATCGTTTGGAAAACAATTGTTTGAAACTTCAAGTTATTCAGCTCCTGAAGTTTTGAATTCATATTCTGCTCCAACCATATCCAATTCATATTCAGCCCCTGCACAACAACCATCATCCTATAATTCTCACAGTGAAGCTGCACAATCTGATGGATTTGGTCTAGGCCTGGGATCCTCTACTATTAATGGAGTCCCGAAATTCATCGGTGGACTAAGAATTGTAAATGGTCCAGATATTGCTCCATTAGTTGGAATGTTTTCCCAAGTCGAAGTGTTTCCAGATCCAAGCCAATCTACCAGAGGATATTGAAAGTAAAAAAAATGCTTCTTCCTTACATTTTATACGTACTTTCTAAATTTATGTAACTTCAATCTTAAGACCATGACTTAATTTATCTCCTTTACATAAAACAGGACTAACTAACTAACTCCTATGATTTCTTTGCACACCCTATTACTTAATTTGAGCTTCACAGGGGATTATTTAAAAAAAACATTGTTATCTTTGCATGCTTTTTATTGTACGATGGTAATGATGATGACTAAAAATTTTACGAATAGCTCAATTCTGTGTACTCCACCTGCTGTGAATAAAATTTCGTCACGATTTTAGAGCACATGCTGATTTTTCACTATGTCGACTAACTAATGTTGTCAATAATCGCGGGCGTGCATGAAAAAAATCATTTCATAAACAAAAATTAAAAGTGAGGTTTCTACTTAAAAATAACTTTCTTTTTTTTAAAACATAGGGGGAATTACATCTAGTAAAAACTAGTGACTACTGTTACTCGAAAATTTTCAAAAAAAAATCTCCCTCCCCAGTAAACAAATTGCGTTTTAGAGACTCCGTGTGCCACTGAAATTAACATGGCTGACAATAATGCTCAAACACAATAATGTTTATGGGTCAAGTACATGAATTGGCCACTCCATTACTTTTACATGGTTCATTCAGTAAGCCACAATGACCATAGTTTATATTGTGATTTGACCAGCTATAGAAAATGTGTGTATGCATAACATTACTGGGGCTCGTGACACAGATAGTCCTTATTATTGAAAGGTAATGTGCATTATTAAAATGGCCAAAAGATTCAATTGAAATGGAAAGTGATCTTGTGCATATAGAATGATGCATGATTTTGTTTGGCTTTTCATCTACCCAACCAAAAGGCTGGGAATCCATGTCTTCCACATTACATCTCTGCAAAGCGAAATTTCGACTGTAATCGTCATGATTGACAGTACATGAAATAATGAATTGCCACGGTGGTGTCATTTGTTTTGTATATACATTCGATTTTCACGCTCAAAGCTCAAGTTCCATAGCCGTTGCACAATCATGTTAACTTTTCATTGCATTCAATGCATGCTGCCTGCCAATCAGGTGAGAAATAAATAACCCGTGTATTAGGCTCACTCTAGTCAACAAATGATTGAAAATTGGTTCATCACACGTTTCGAGTCAATTCTATAAACTGCTATTACACCCTGCGCAGAATAATTAGTGGACCAATTTATCGATAGCAAATTAACCTAGAATTCGCTACCTAACTATCAGTTTGTAATGTGAATTTTTCTTCTGACCCACAAGTCATGGATTAACTTGGTTATTCAAGAAATTGTTCCGTGCAAATTACTTGTCACACACAAGTCAGGTGATCGGATTGACTGAAAGTAGTATTATTTCACACATGCAGTGTTCTATTGAATCCGTATATGAAAATAAGGTTGCAGCCACGACGCAATAAAAATATTATTCCAAGTCAGACACAGACTTAACAGGAAATCATCTAAGACATGATAAAAATAATATTAGTGTGCCATTCAGACAGTATAGCACACTTGTCACTAACAATGCCATGATCTCTGAACAATTGCAAACCTGAGCCATTGTGATGACTTTCAACTTTCTAGACCTTCGGTCACTTATTTAATTCAAATTCAAATGCAGTGTAGGCTTGACAGTCATTGCATTGTAAATTCAAAAGTGCAGTATGAGCTAATACTGGCTGAATGCATTCTACTGCATTTCTGAGCATGTAAATGTATAATGCATTTGTCTGGCTGGTTACTAAATATACTACCAAGTGATGAAATTAACATGAACATCAGTCAGAAATCAAACGTCTCCTCTTATGGAGATTCAAAAATAATAATGATATTCTCGTTCAGTAAAGGACACAGGAAAAAATTTCCATAAAACATACAATTCTCTGTGTCCATTTAATATACCCTTGCATCCACCGAGTGGTATAAATCGATGGATAATTAGCTTTCCGAATGATCTCTCTCCATCAATGATATTATGCTGATGGCAATTTAAATAAAAAAAATAATTTGTTTACATAATATTTTACAATGTCATTTAGATTTGATGATCCTTCGTGCCATGCTAATTTGGTATATTTTTTGCTTTCATGATGAATCTAAACAGTAGCAAAGATTATGTTATACCACTACACATAAGGTACTTTTTTAAATTTAAGTTCCCTCATATAACACACAGTGTATGAAATAAAGTCCACTTTTTTGTAGCTTTATCGGTATTTTAGTTCAATGAACAGAGATGTATACAAGATTCACGTTGATCATTGCCAGTATTAGTACAAGGGATGTACATAGTACTTCTTTAGGGGCCATCATTCACACCTTACAACGTACAGGTGCATAGTTAAAAAGGGAATGAAAACATGATCTTACGTTCATCGCTATAAAAGCAATAAAGTCGGCTTCACAACTCATCAGTTAAGACGTAGCATTGGCAGTTTAAACATTTCTAGAAGTAAATCATAACTGCCAGCAATTCTGTTCTACAGAAACTGAATTTCCTTAGAAATAGGTTTTATTATATTGTCCAAGCAAAAATTAGATTCTCTTTGTGCCCCAAAGTGTAAAAACTCGAATCAGGATTGTGGACAAGAGGCGTTTAAGTAATGAAAAGATTTGTAAGAAAAATCATAAATACTAAAGCATATTATTCTAACATTTAGATGTTTTCAATATGAACGTTTTCTTTATTGATTGCTACCTGGAATTTTCGCATGTTTTCTAGATCCTTTTAGCAGCTCTGGCTGCTGTAGTCTTATGTGAACCTCCAGTAGGAGGCGGAGGAGGTGGCGGTGGTGGATATGGCCGAGGCCCAGCCACTAGCTACACTGGCCCAGGGGGATTCAAAGGGGCCCCTATTGGAGGTGGTGACTCAGGTGAAGGATCTAACATAGTTGATGAAGCACTTCTTCAAAAGGTCGTACAAATTATCGCTGATTCGGATGCAGGGGGTGGTGGTGGCGGCTATTCTGCAGGTGGTAGTAGCCAACCAGAAAGCCAATATGGAGCTCCATCCTCTGATGGAGACCAAGGAGGATATTCCTCAGGTGGAGGTGGATCCCAAGGAGGATATTCCTCAGGTGGCGGTGGATCCCAAGGAGGATATTCGTCAGGTGGAGGCGGATCCCAAGGAGGAGGATACTCTGGTGGTGGTGGAGGAGGTGGATACTCTGGTGGTGGTGGAGGAGGTGGATACTCTGGCGGTGGTGGAGGAGGTGGCGGATACTCTGGTGGTGGTGGAGGAGGAAGTAGTGGAGGTGGCTATCAACAGCAAACCTCTCAACCTCAAGGTCAATATGGAGCTCCATCCAGTGGAGGACCCCAAAAGACTTCTCCCCCTCAAAGTCAATATGGAGCTCCATCCAGTGGAGGACCCCAGAAGACTTCTCCCCCTCAAAGCCAATATGGAGCTCCATCCAGTGGCGGCCCACCAAAAACTTCTCCTCCTCAAAGCCAGTATGGCGCCTCTAGCAACGGTGGTGATGGGGGTGGATACTCAAGTGGCGGTGGATATTCTTCGGGGGGATCCAGCGGTGGTTCCAGTGGCGGTGGATATTCTTCAGGTGGGTCTAGTGGAGGTGGATATTCAAGTGGTGGTGGATCTCAAGGAGGAAATGGAGGTGGATATTCTTCAGGTGGATCCCAAGGAGGTGGGTACTCCGGTGGTGGTGGGTCTCAAGGAGGAAATGGAGGTGGATATTCAAGCGGCGGTTCCAGCGGTGGTGGATATGCAGGTGGCTCGCAAGGAGGAAATGGTGGAGGATACTCATCTGGAGATAGCAGCGGGGGTGGATTTTCAGGTGGTGGTGGATCCCAAGGAGGAAATGGAGGCGGTTACTCTTCAGGCGGTTCCAGCGGAGGTGGATATTCAGGTGGTGGTGGATCCCAAGGAGGAAACGGTGGTGGATATTCAAGCGGCGGTTCCAGCGGAGGTGGATATTCCGGTGGAGGTGGTTCGCAAGGAGGAAATGGTGGAGGATACTCATCAGGAGGTAGCAGCGGAGGTGGCTACTCAGGCGGGGGAGGATCTCAAGGAGGAACCGGTGGTGGATATTCCTCAGGAGGATCAAGCGGAGGTGGATATTCAGGAGGTGGTGGATCCCAAGGAGGCAATGGTGGTGGTTATGCTTCCGGAGGTTCCAGTGGAGGTGGATACCAGCAACAACAGCCACAAAGTCAATATGGAGCTCCCTCACAAGGTGGTGAAAGTAATAAAAAAGCTGATATTCAAATTGACAATATAAAACCTGCACTACTGTTAGCTAATTTTGTTACACAATCAGGCTCTTCTGGACCATCTGACTCGTATGGGGCTCCCCCACCTAGCAATGGAGGTCCGTACAACTAATAAACTACCAGTCCTAGTCCACTAACTGATGACAATGGTACTACTAATCTTGTGGCATATGGGATTGTAATGGTCCGCTATACGTCTACACGGGTCAAGCATAGGCATTTACTTTATGTGTGAAAAATAACAAGCATTTTGACTAACCTTCCTTGCATTTTCTGTAATACTGCATTTTTTGTTATAAAAATCTTGTCTGAGCTCTTATTGCTTTTTACATAATATTTTGCTGTCTAGGAATGCACCTAACCTTGTGTACCATTTTAATCACTTTGACTTCTATATACCAAAAAGACTTTAATTTATCAACAGACAGACAAAAATTTGAATGCTCAATATCATTATGATGCGTTATGAGAGTGTTTGGGAACTATACTAAAAAGCCAGTGAATACGAATGACCCCTTATTAATTTAAGATTTTCCCACTGTTTTCAGTATCTGCCATATTATGTTCTGATACGTAGAAGGTGTCATAATTTAATTGGTGTGTTTTCACATTTTTCATACCGTTTTACTTACGAAAATGAATAAAGCTATCCAATGCCAGTGTTCGCAGAGTATAATTGTTTACGTGTATATTTATTCACATTTTTTGTGGGCAATTGGCAATATCAACAAAGGATACAGCAAGTACATGAATTTCAATAGGTTGTTTAAACTAAAAATTATTAGGTGTAACAAACTGAAAACAAACACCGCAAATTGTCTCGATTGTACATAGAGCGCCATCTTTTCGGAAACTTTTGAAGCCTTTGCCATTCTACTGTAGTTAACAACACTTCGCTAATGAGCCGTACTATTTGTCAAACGTCTCAGTAAATTTTGTACAGGACCTGCAAAAAATACTTGCGCATAATGATCGCATGATTATGTTCAATTTTTCAGTACAATTGTAAATTGTAAATTGTAACCATGACCCACCCTGCAGAAAAGGACTAGGAAGTTCATCAGGTTTTTCAAAAACCCCGATACTATCTCTGCTCCCAATTAAAAAGTTCAAAAATGAATTTGAAGCGAATGTGAATCCACAATTGTTTACTAATTTTCCACATTCTGAACCATTAAGTTTGGAAAGATTCCATTCGAACAGCATTTTGTTGTGATCATCATGTGCCATCTCGTTTAAAATCTGTGTCAAAGTGCTGATTTGCTGACTCATTGCTTGCAATTTTTGTTCCATGTTCATATTAGAAGCATTGGTTTGTCCATCATTTTCCATTGATTTTAGTTGCTGAATGGCTGGCTTTATGTTCAGTTCAACGTGATAAATGAAGAAACAGCAAAAAATCATAACAAGGCTCAAGACAATGATCTCCAATGGATCGAATGAGCGCCTGGAATGTAATTAAATACAATTTTAGCAAAATTGATTGTATCCATCCCAGATCTCCGCTTCATGGATTTTGATAATAAACGATGCGTCAAATGAAATATTATTTGAACCAAACAATCTTGACTTTTATATTCACCCATTTAAATTTTCTGTTTTTCTTGACTTCTCGTGTGCAGATAATACATCGGACAGGTCGGAATCTGACTCGGGTGCAGTTTGCATGTAAGAATTCACTAGAATTATTGTCTTATCCTGAGATGTTGGGGTATTTAAAGACTTTCGATCCGAAAGTTTTAATTTTTGACATTTGGAACACGATTTGACTTTATGGATTGATTCCGGTTTCAAATTTACTTGTTTATCAGTTTCTGATTTCATAGTAAAGCCGGTATAGGTAGGAACTACGGGAAAGAAGAAATTGAAGATTATGATCCGTTTTTCTTCGTTTAAAAATTGTTGGAATGATTTTGTGGGATTTTGTTGGACAGTGGTACCTCCATAAAAATGTTTTTGCATGCATATTTGTTACGGTGGAAACATTTTTAGCCCGAGATAGAGGGGTGATCATCGTGTCTGTCTGTCCTGTAAAAATATTGGAGTTACAATGTTATAATCGTAATTTTAGGCCAGTCTCTTTTTGAACTGACTCAATAGGTCTCGTTGAAAAAGAACTTCTCATTAATAATGAATGCAAATTGATTATTGATTAGCCTCAGCCGTCAGGGTCAGCCATTCTTAAATTCTTATTGTAAGCGTTCTGTTCAGGTGATGCGATTGGCCTATTAAAAATTGAAAGTTGTATTGCGCGGGCTATTATAAATCCTTCGTATTAAGGATAAAAAAGTACTTGCTGAATCGCTGAAGTGGCTGAAGTAGTACACTACTACACTACTGCGTATTCATTGCCAATATTTGAATTCGCGATAATTGTGCTCAAGAGTTTGAGTATTGTATTCGTAGTATTTATAAACACGTCAGCAGTTAGATAAAAATTCAGCATATTTGCTTTATTTGCTCATCTGACCCGCAGTAGCAGTTGTATTGATTATCGTAGTTTCGTAAGTGAATCGTTCAAGGCAGGAAGTGGACGATTGTTCTGGTACATTTTTTGCATTCCAGATCCCAGATTTGGTCTTTATCTCATCTTTGTTCTCCGAAAAATCCTCCTTTGTATGTTGTTATATTGTTCAAATTGGAAAAGCGCCGTTATCTATCAGTTCCATATTTACGCCCATATTGTGGATGAATAGAGTAGGTATAAACAGAAAGGAGAGAAGCAGGAATCATGCTTGAAATTTTAGCTAAGTCGTTTCAAAATCGATTTTATATTCACTAATTTTATTTCGCAGATTTTCCACTACGTCTACCACACATGCAGGAAAAGGGCATAATTCCATACATGCTGAAGCCAAATCATTTGCTATTTTGTCCTTGACGTTTACTGCTGCTGGAGCCTCTACTCCATGGTACACAAAATTATAAATTGTGTTACTAAATGATTTCTCAATTTATAATGGTTGATATGGCGAAGAAGATTTATTCGTTTAAACTCGTTTATTCCGTCATGTAATTTTCTTGACATGATGACGATTGAAAACGACTTCTTCCTCTTTTTCTCTTCTCCTATGCACACTTTCTGAGATTAGTATTTTATTTTATTTGGGTAATTATATTGTTTTACATTTAATACTGTAGGTAGGTAAGTACCAAGATGTGAAAACGGTTAAAGAATAGTTCAACCCCTAACCCATCCTGAAGAACATGAAATCAAGATATCGGACTTGATTCAAAATTGCTATAAAAATGAGCGCGTCAGTTTCAAATTCCACAGCTGGAAAATGTGCAGAAAGCACGAAGCGACTGTATCTGTAAGTGTTTGCTTTTCAACATTTAGAAATCAAAGGTTAGTTCATAGTACTTGATTCAGTCGGTTTATATTAATATTGGATTCATTATAGCTCCATTCAAGAAATTTCTCGCCAAGTTGAAACACTCTGTTCCAAATGCGAGAGTGCCGAAGAAGTTTTCTCGAGCGATTTGATTGCGAAGCGAGCCAGAATGAAAGAATTGTGTGAAGCTATGCTAAAAGATTCTCCGCAAGCGTTTGGTCTTGTTGCACGTGAAAAATTATGGAGAAACGTGTATTACCATCCCATATCTGTTGTTAGACGGATTAAGAAAGTAAAAAGAATCAAAACTGGTATTAACTTGCAGGTTTTACTACTCTACTAACTTTGATTTCAATATTTAATATTTGATTTTAGAACAAGCCATGGACAGCACTTCAAGTAGCATTCGTAAAAAATCATCTTCTGGCTGGAGTTGGCTGCTTGTCTTTCTTTATGTCAAGTATAGTGCAATTGGATGAATATAAAAATGCGCCTCTACGGCTTCGAAGAAATCAGCTGGAAACCATTTTGCATGACGACGATTACTTGGCTTATTCTTCGTCAACTTGTAATGGTAAGCCTAGAAAACTGTGGGCAGTTTTCAACACAGCACAGGTTTCTGTGCGATATGGCCTTAATAGCCAATGTTTTTCAAAGTGTGTGTTTTGTTTTGTTTTCCCTAGATGAAGTTAAAACCCCCAAATGGATCGTGGATCTACTATACATGTGTTTAATTAATATTGGTGACTCCTACCGATACCTTCATGATACCGCTGTCAAAGCCGCATTGGATGAAGAAGAACAAGAATGCTATCTAAATCAGGCAAAAGATTTTTACATCCAGGTAAGTTATTGATTTGGCTTTTAAGACGTTTGTAAGATAAATATACTTAGGCATTGAAACTAATTATTTACGCATTGATTTTAGGCATTTCTCCTAAATCCAGACAATGGACTAGCTCATAATCAGCTGGCAAATCTGTTACCAGATTCGAATGGTGGTATTGATGCTGTTTATCATCTTATGTATAGGTAATTTTTGTAAAAACTTTTCGTCTCATCTCATGGTGTCTGTTGATTTCACACTTTCTTTTCGATGTTTTCAGCATCCTATCTGTAAGCAAGTACGAAGGTTCGTATTTGAATCTGCGGCAACTGCTAGATCAAAAGCTGGTTTACTTTGCACGTTTGCCAGCTTCAGTGGAGCCTAAGGCAATTGAACTCTTCGTTCATGAGTTCATATCAGTTACCAATCACTTTTTGGAGGAAGAAACATTCATTCAGAATTTTGAAAAGGTCCGCAAACCGTTTATTATTGAAGTAACATTGAATATTACGTTAGAAGTTTAATTGTGTGATTTGTATTTCAGTCTTTAGAGAGCCTGCTGTCGAATTTTCATCAGCGACTCACTAGCAATGACTCAAATTTCGATGCTATGTTACTTTTTCGAGTAACTTCACTTTGCGTGATGATTGTGAATCATCTTCAAGTAAAAAGTAAGTTTGTTGTGCCGACGCCACAGTGGTATTTTAGTTAAAATTAACGTAAGTGAATTCGGCCCGTGCATTTTTTAAATTACAGATTCGATCAAAATATCCGCAGCTGTTGCATTGGCATTGTCTGTATTTTGTCAATTGTTGAACCACCTTGGAGAAAACGTTGACGCTATGTTCTGCAAGACAATTGCTGCTTTAGAAGATCCAGACCTTGGCTCTTCAGAAGAAAGTGAATACTACGAAGAGATTCTAGAAATCGAGGTTACGACTTCGGAAGAATCTGATGAAGAATCTGAACCAGAAGACGTTCCTAAAATAATTGAAGAAGTGGACGAAAGCGCATCTTCAGGAGACGGTCGTAACAGCCTAGAAGAAGATTTAAATGGCTCTCATGCTCGTCCGTTGCGAAGACGACCATTACCCGAAGGATTCAATAGTAGTATTCCTTTTGGATTTGAAGGGGATGAATGTGAAAACGAGGAAAATGACTATCGATCTAGTGAGAATTCTGATGATGATATGAGTGATTACAGCTCTTCTGAGGATGAAGACCGACGTCCTAACAAAAAAAATTCTCACAAAGGAACTAATGGAAGAATAATAAAAGCATCCAAGTCTGATGGCAGCAGTAACAGTGAAAATATCACTGGTGATCAAATCATTGTAGCGGATGTCAGCACCAATGGATTTGCTACGGAAAATGAAACTCTCACGATGGAGTCGGAAACAAATCCGAAATCAGATTGCAATGAAACTCAAGAGTGCTGCAAAGAGCTGCTTGAGCTGGACCAAGAAAGCTTGTGTAAATATAGAAAAGAAATTGAACCATTACTTGTAGCATATTTGCCAGTGATGAGATGGATCCCTACTTCACCAACTATCAAAGATGCGTTTGCTGCCTACAGTGAAAAGAAATTTTTGGAAAGCTTCTGTTCTATGCTAACACTGCTCAAGATGGGCAATTGGTTTGAAATTTTGAATGATTTAAGTATATCAGAGTTGCTGAAAGAAGACTGGGCTAATCTCATGAGCGGGGAAAACGCAGAGAAATTACATTTGTTTGAGTGGGAGCTACCTGAAGATCGCTCAATGATTGGCTTACCAGTTTTCAAAGAGTACACGACTCCTTTGAAATACAAAAATGATTTGACAGAGGATGACAAGGTACTTGCTTAAGAAATATTTGTGCTGATTTAGTCAACTTTGATCAATTATTATGATTATTTGCTTTATGCTTGTGCTTTTCCAGTTGATTATCCGAATTGGACGCACTCTGGCCTTTGCATTCTGGATGATTTCCACAGATTGTTTTTCTATTGCCTTTGATGAGAATGAAAATCGATTTTATCTCGAATCTGAAAATATGAGTAAAAGCAATATTTTGAGGGCCAAGATTATGTCAAAGGCTGAACTCAGAGGGGTGAGAACAAGAATCATTGTACCTAAAATTGAACTTTTGTGTTGTTGAGTTTGAATTGTTGAAAACATTGTATTTTTTTCATTTTTAGAGGAGAAGACGCCGAAGACGAAGAGACAGTGGCCGTTACAGGAATAGAAAACCAGTAATGGAAAAGGAGGAAGATGAAAATCGCGGAAAAATAAGAATTGAGCGGTCTATAATAGAAAGAGATCGGGAAGGACATCGCCGTACGAGAAAAGTGAAGAAGGATTACTGGACTTGGAAACATTTGTATGCGGTTGTGGATTTGGAGGCTTGTCTCAAGTATCTGAAGTCCATAAAGAGAATTGCAGCTCATCCCACATTCATTGTGAACGTGCCTCGCTCTGTGTACAAAACGTTGGATGAAATGAAGGATATGGATGAACCCGGCTGTGAAGAAGCTCGGCGGGCTTTTCGTTGGATTGAGTCCTCGCTGAAAAGAAATAATGGTTCTGTCCATTGTCAAAGAGATCATGAAAAGTGTAAAATTATTCAGATGGACATTCTTGATACGGAGAATGATTCAGATGCAAGGTACTAAAGATTTGGCATAAGGGGTGTTTGTGTCCAAAATATTTTTTTTATGAGCTATGGATTTTTAATGCATTTTTTTTTGTAGGGAGTTCATGGATGTATTGGAACAGTGCAATTTTGTACTAGAAAATATGATTCAAGGGAGAAAACGACCATTGAAGAAGGAGTTTAACGACGTCCGTGACAAGTATAGGATTTTTTACTTGACAGGACGGGAGAATTTTTTAGATCCAAATGTGCACCGCAGTTTTAACCCTGTGAAAGTTGCTAAAGAAGCTGGTAAGTTGTGATTTTTTCTTAAGTAAGTATTGCGAAGAATTGGAATGGATTTTATTACAGATATTGTTGTATGATATATTCTTTTGTAGGTGCGTTTATCGATTACGTGGATAATTATCCCGTGAGATACGCGGCCAAAGGAAGGAAATGGAAGGGCGACAGGAAAAGTAAAGGCTAACTTAATCCTGGCAGATTCACTTTGGAATTTTTGAACATGAAATCTAAAAAAGATGAATTAATGAGGCTATACATTTCTTAAATGTCGGGCCCGTGATTTGATTCATTTACGTGGAAGGAATGAGAAGTTAGATTCTATCGATTCCTCTGCATACATCCTGCTCTCAATAATAATTCTGAGAAGAGGGTTTATTGATTTATCCAGATTGCTTGTATACAATCCTAAATATTGTAAAAGGTCGCGTTGAATAATTGAAGAAAATCAACATCGTCTCCACTTGAATAAAATGATTTTACATCTACTCATGCGAACTGATTTGATGTAGGGATGGGGAAAGGTGCGCCTTTCTGAGTTGGAATTCTAGTTTTTTCTAGATTGCTGTTATGAATTAATGCGATGTTATTGGCTATGATCCACTAAATGTATTGATAATGCATTATGTTAGTTGGGTTCTTTGCAGCATTGTTTTGTTGCAAAATATGTTATGTAGACAAGTATCATTCTACTATTTTATCTGGAAGTTGATTAGTTTTCACGGTTTCCTGAGCTTGCAGTTTTCTAAAATTGGATTGAAGTTGTTACAACTACAGTAGTTGTTGACTGAATTAATGGAAGAAAAAATAATTTTAATGCAATTGATAATGTATTCTCTACTCTCTATATATTTGCATGGTAGTGACGGTAATTTATTGGACTTCTTATTTTAATTATTCAAGCCCCAATAGTACTTCAACTTTTGCCGTGTAATTTAAATTATTTCGATTATAATTCTAAACTTAATTATTAGGTAATAATTACCTTGTGTGAGTATTGGAAATTATGTTATACTGCTTGCTATTTAGCTATTGAGTAATAAAGATTGTCTTGGACAGATATTTTGCCTTTTTTCTGATTTTTTGTCATTTTAAAATAGTGCGACATCCTCGACACCAATATTTATACGCATGCACAGAGCCTAGTTTAGTTTTTATTTCCTCCCAGTCTAAACAACCTCATAATTATCATTTATGCCACTTAGTAGACATTCAGAATCGCGCGTTATATTACCCTTGTGGCAGAAACCTGTTAAAAGTCACTTAAACGTTAAAAGCTCGGCAATTTTCCCAAAGAAACATTCAACTCAAAAATGGTTGACTACCAGTGCCCTCGTACAAACCAAGTGAGATAAATGAGCCCTTAGCCTCAAAAGTAACACTGGTCTCAAGTACTTGAAACTTGCATACGAGTGTCTTTATATAGGGTCTCGATAATGGACTCATAAAAGAGACTGCATTAAAACGGCGTTTAGTGAAAATTTATCGTCACTTTTCCAAATCTTGAGTTTCTCCGAGCTTTCTTTAGTCTACGTAATTTTTTAGTATACTCTACTACTTGCAAATATTCAGTATTCCCAGAAAGTTTTAAGGTTTGGACAAGAACAAGAGCCTTTCATATGCAAAAATAATGACCTTATCTGGGGCACCATAATTTAAACCTTGTTATATATAGAAAGGAGCCATCATGCAGGGATTGACACCACTATAGTTTCATTTGAAGTGTGAATGTGCATGCAAGTGGTTGATTTGCATAAATTTATGCCAGCTTTCCCTGTTCTGTAGATCGTGAGCGCAAACTTGAGTGACTAACAACTATGGTTATGCAAGAGGTAGCCTTAGCAGTAGTAATGTGAGCATGACAAGACTATAAATGATTACATGCGTTCCAAATATATTTATGGTTTGTACGCAACCATTGCTTTTGCTCATTGTTAGTTAGTTATAGTTACAAACATCCGGCAGCCTTGAATGGCAATTGTGGAAACAAAGGAAATCACAAAATGTTATAACTAATTAACTAACTACACCTTGTCAACATTTGACTGGGTCTCTAGAATTATTGGGGTTAACGAGCTGCCCCGAATATATTACATTAGTTAGTAATGCTTCCACCTCCATGTAAGTGAAAGCCGGTTTTAAATTAACCTGAGTCACGATGAATGTGTGTGTGTGTGGGAAAGCTAATTTACACAACACATAACAATATTGGAACCGAGTCTTGTTTGACTCCCATGTGTATGGTAATTGTTTGCATTACTGTGTTTACACTGTCTTACTACCGGTTCACAGATTTACGTTTAAAGTTGAAGCATGTAATTAAACCCGACATGGGTAGAAAAGTGCCTTTTCAGACAGTACAACTGGTTCTTCTCATCATCATAGTCTATTCATATGTATGGAAGTTTTTCCAAACAAGATTGCTATTATTTGTTCAAGAAATTCCTTTTCTGATGACATATATAGTGTGTACAGAAAGTTATTCCAGACAAATTCCATTGAAACAAGGGAGGAGTAGAAAAAACTATGTAGTAGTCACGAGTTGAGTTGAGTTAGTTAGGTGAACTATTGCTTTACTTTAAACGGCATATATTTTTTCAAACAACACATAGTTCCCTTGTCACGATAATTTGGTACCCATATGGTGCCTCGGCTTGTTATTATTGTTTGTTAGTTCCAAAACTTGGAAACTTGTCACACATTTTTTTTCACCAAGGATAAATAAATGAGTCCTTGTTACAATGCAAACTAACTGAAACAGAAAAGTAAATGGAGCTTCCAAACATTTCTTTGGCACATGAGAAGCTTTTATGGCCTCTAAAGATACACACATGTAGAGAAAACTTTGACTTCAATAAATCTCTGGGATAACTAATACTCACTCGCTACTATCTATATAGCCACTTATAAACAGTAAACGACCAATAATAAGTTAGTACACTATAGGGATGAGAAGAATTTTTGCCACACATGTGAACAACTTTATATTGCTCTTTTTTACCACCATATAGATAAAAATAAAGTTTTTCACATTCATAATAAAGATCAGTAGAGCTCTTTTTTGGAATGAGTGACGTGAACCATTTGAATGGACATGTTTTATCTTCGGTTCATTCAAAGGAGGACACACATGGCTGCGGATGTAAATGTTATGGCATTCTTTCCCTTTCCTGACAAAAATAATAATATCGTGAATACCATTGGGAAAAAGAAACGTCTTGAAGACAAAAAAAATCCATGCATACTCATGCTTTGCCACCACAGTAGTAGTAATACGTTTTTTCTAGCTTTTAGAAATTTGGGCAAAAGCCATTTCCCTATAGTGAGCACAGCTAACTTTATATAGACTTAGGAGGCTGACTGCTACCAACAGGATTTTACTGTTTCTAGTCAGGCCATCATTTTATTACATTTGGGAAGATTTGCTTTCCCGAATAGACAATGTAGGGAAGACGTGAAATCCACATTTTTCTCTCTGTAGTCTCTTTTTTCTAGCATGGGATGTGATGCAAATCGTGACTGTATAATACATGCGGTTTCCAAATTGTATTTCCTTTTGGAATTCACTAGGACGAACGGAGAAAATGAAAACCTTCATCTAATCTTTTCTCCACACTCCCCAAACACATCTTTGTATGAGTTTGTCTCCGCAAACTATTTACATATTCTTGTTTCTCTCGCTCTACGTGTACATTAGATCCCTCACCACATTTTCGGGCTTTCTACCTACAAACAACCCTATAGGGCTTTTAATTAAATGGAATTTTTGCTCCACCAGCTCTACGTTTCACATTATTGACAATTAATTGAAACTCAGACCGTAGCATAGTGTATTATGGGACTATCAGGAAAATGCACCGAGCCACAATTTCGCGTCATCAAAAAAATATGCATCTATTATCCGTATCTCTCAACTTAAATGCATTTCCGACAAACAAAATCATAACTTGTTCCCTGTTTAGCCACTTTTTGTTAAATCTTAATGAGCAACTTATGGAGAGCATATTAATACAGGGCGTAGTAGGGGATAACTTGCTAAAACTAATGGAGATCGTCATAATATGCTATTTCACAAATCCTCTTCGTACGGACATTCAATGCGGTGATGGGTGGTTTCACTACAAGCTTTGGTTACGAGCATAGACTACAACTTAGGAGGTTCAAGAAAGAGAGACGACTACTTAAATTTCTGCTCGTGCTCTCTCCATGCGTGCGTATTAACCATGGAAGCAACTGACTGACTGACTGACTCCAAATAGTGGAGGAAACCCACAGGAGGTTACAAAAAGTGAACAAGTTCCCAAGAGTGTATTCTCTTTCACTTGGTTGACTCCACTCACTCAGTCAGGATCTCCAGTCCTATATGGTCTCCTTTTATCTTCCTTTCATCCAGCTCCTTGGATTTACACTAGACAACTTTTGTATCACCGTAGTCTACATTTCACTGTGGGTCTCACATCCTCTTGAGGATTTAAACTTTAATTCTCTTTGCAAAGCATATAGTTAGTATTAACTAACTAACTAACTAAAAGTAAACTGAAAATCTATGCTATACATGCATGGCCGTACTTTTACTGTGAGTATGAAAACATAACGAATACAAAACTTGCCATGACTATAAATCCTAATATGTGTGAACTGATGAAAAGAATGATAGAACTGTATCTAGTTAGTTAGTTAGTAGTTGGGGTTGAATCAAAAGTTCATATAAAATGATACATTGTGTGTATGCCAACCATGAGTGGACGCGTGTGGGCCACTGGGCGTACTAAATAATTCACAGGCCAGATGCATAGCACACGACTGGAGTGAAATAATCATGGAATTAGATCAATTACTCCAGTTCCTCAATTGTACTCGGCGAATTATTTACCCATAATGGTTTGTTAGTTAATATGAAGTTATAAATATTTGGCACCCAATGGAAAATTTACTAAGATCAATGGAATATTTAATCATAGAAGTGGTTGATGGATATGTTATACTGGAATTGAATTTCTGTGGCCACTGAATGTATCAATAGATTGGAATTATTTTATCGCTTCCTACGACAAAATAAGAATTCCAATTGACTAAATATTGCAGTGTATTGGATAGGTAGTCACATTTTAGTTTGCAAAGATAGAGTTATAACTTACTATGATTGTTTGTAACTAACTATGAATATTCAATTGAAATTGTTAGTTTGTCGTAGGAAGCGATAAAATAAGTCCAATTTATTGATACATTCAGTGGCCACAGAAATTCAATTCCAGTATCACTTACACATAGTATAATTATGGAAATGAAAAAGAGGGGAGATAATATGCTGATGAAATGAGTGAATCCAAATTACAGACAAAATTGGTAGCTGTTACTCACCCGGTGTGCATTTTATGTCACAGGTGGGATTTTTTTTACGTTAAAAGTTTCATTTTCCATTTCCCTATTGGTTGTTTCAAAACTAAGCAACTATTTATCTATTCATTTATAAATTATGTGTTTCACATTGAAAATATAATTTGGAAAGTTTTAGATGCTTTGAGGCTTAAGGACAGATCTATGCTTGTAATTTTTGTATATTTTTTTTTCTTGTGAACCCAAATGCGACCTATGGAGCACAAGTGCAATGTTGCTTGAATTCATTAGCCAACCAGGATTTCATTTCTTCCCGTCTGCATGTAAATTCAGTTTTTCCCAAGGGGATGAACAATGCAGCATAAACACCACAGGGGTCAGATTACCCGTGTGTGCATAAAATTCCCCCTTTTTAGCCCGGTACAGGGCTTATGGGATAGTGACAATTTTTTTCGGTGTATCCACGATAACTTTCGAACGCATCAACCGATTGACTTCAAATTTTGCACACCTTGAGATTACGCAAAAGTAGGAAATGGAATTGCAAATGAGCTTAATCGGAGAATGCCTGAGTTGTTTTTATGCGCATAAACGGTGTTCATGGTGATTTTTTTAACGATAGCATGTGATAAGGCATTCAAATATTTTCGGTGTATCCACGATAACTTTCGAACGCATCAACCGATTGACTTCAAATTTTG
>Ga0210040_10002921_pt1 | contig 23598 bp, 21 predicted proteins | sample CryGeyCG12114_NA_FD_185462 | JGI IMG/M metagenome (GOLD analysis project Ga0210040, IMG submission 185462) | Groundwater microbial communities from aquifer - Crystal Geyser CG19_WC_8/21/14_NA (SPAdes) (version 2) | ecosystem: Environmental > Aquatic > Deep subsurface > Groundwater | place: USA... | reverse complement strand
AGAACAGAAACAAGACCTGATGCACGTAGCTGTATGTACGTTACTTAGCCAGAGCGGGTATTATTTATTGGAAGGAAAGGATGAGGAAGGATGGCCGCATTTTAAGCAATTAAAAGAAATTCCTGCACTTCATGTTATAGAACAGGAAAATTTTTTGAAAGACCACGTTTTGTTATACTTTGAAAAAATCGGATTTTAATGTACCTAATTTTAAAGAAAGCTTGCTGGGTAACTGTTTGTACGTCAGTTATTTCAGTATCTGTTATTGCGCAAAACAAGGCAAAAACCGTTGAAAATAAAAATGCTGCCCGTACAAATGCACCGGTCACAACAGCTAATGAAATTTTAAATCAGCCTGTTTCAAAAGAAAGACTGGTAGAAATATCAACTGATTATGGGGTAATGGTAGCTAAATTATATGATAGTACTCCTCTTCACAGGGACAATTTTATAAAACTGGTTGAGCAGAAGTTTTATGATAGTCTGCTTTTTCATCGTATTATTAACCAGTTTATGATACAAGGCGGAGATCCTTTAAGTAAAGATAGCGCGAGTGGAGTGCCGGTTGGAGGAGGCGCAGCGCCAGGTGACAGAATTCCTGCTGAATTTAAAAGCTACTTTTTTCATAAAAAAGGTGCTTTGGCAGCAGCACGTGATGATAATCCTCAAAGGGCGAGCAGTAACTCTCAGTTCTACATTGTTCAGGGAAAAATAATACCTCCTCAGGATCTGGACAAAATTTATAATACGCGGGTAAAACCTTCTAACCCATCTTTTAACTACACAAAAGCGCAAAAAGAAACATATAACCGAATAGGAGGAACTCCTTTTTTAGATCAGAATTATACTGTTTTTGGCGAAGTTATCAGCGGATTAGAAGTAATTGATAAAATTGCCGGCCTTCCCAAAGACGAGTCTGACAAGCCTCTGCAAAATGTAAGGATGAAAATTAAAATGCTTAATTAATTTCTTTCAATTATTTATTTAATATTTGTACTAAAAACTACTCCATGAATTTTCCTGATACGCTGCGTTACACAAAAGATCATGAATGGGTAAAACTTGAAGGAAACACGGCAACAGTTGGTATTACTGAATTTGCCCAGAGTGAACTGGGAGATATAGTCTATGTAGACATTGATACCGCAGGAAAAACTTTTGAGGCAGAAGCTGTTTTTGGCACCGTAGAGGCTGTTAAAACTGTAAGTGATCTTTTTTTGCCTTTATCAGGAACTATCGATGAAGTAAATCCGGCTTTGGCTAATGAGCCTGAACTGGTAAACTCAGATCCATACGAGGCAGGATGGATGATAAAAATGACAGTTTCTGATACAAAAGATTTTGAAAATCTGCTGACAGCCGAAGCATATAGTAAACTTATTGCTTAAAAAAAACTATCACCACGCTATTTTCGTATCTCAAATACGCTTTGGCCATCCATAATTTTTTTTCTAACTACGTTATTTGAACGCGGAAATTACATACCAGGAAAGCGAATTGGTGGTGTTGCTGAAGCAACGTCAGGAATTTGCTTTTAGTTATTTGTATGATCATTATTCAGCATCATTATTTTCTGTTATAGTTAGTATTGTACCTGACAAAGAGTTGTCTAACGATATATTGCAGGAAGTATTTGTGAAAATATGGCGGCAGATTGAAACTTACGATGCCGCCAAAGGCAAATTATTTACCTGGATGCTTAATGTAGCCCGTAATACAAGTATTGATGCAGTAAGAAGCAAAAATTATCAGCAAAGTCAGCAAAACCGTGAACTGACAGAAACCGTATACGGGGCAGGAGGAAGCACTCATACCAATACTGACAATATTGGTTTAAGAAAAATAGTACATAAATTAAAAGAAGAATACAGGGTGTTGGTAGAGTTATCATATTTTCAGGGGTTTACACAGGATGAAATTTCCAGAATGCTTGAAATACCATTAGGGACGGTTAAAACAAGAATGCGCACTGCTTTAATTCAATTAAAACAAGTTATAAAACCTTAAGTGGATATAAAGGCTTACATACAAAGTGGAATAATCGAAAGCTATGTGCTTGGTTTGACAAGCGCAGAGGAGTCGGCTGAAGTAGAATCTTTACAACTTCAATTTCCGGAAGTTTGGGAAGCTATTTCAGAATTTTCACAATTATTGGAAAATAAAGCCTTTGAAAATGCAATAACACCACCTGAAAATGTAAAAGCTAAAATAATGGCAGCCATTAAAGACGAAAAAAGTCAGGCTCCTGTTATTACGTTAGCTTCCGATACTCATAAGCATGTTTCTGCAAATGTTTTTAATTTATGGCGAATGGTTGCTGCGGCATCTGTTATATTGTTTATGGTAAGTGCAGCGCTAAATTTTTATTTATACAACAGGTACAGTCAGAAAAACGAGGCCTATCAGGCATTGTTAACAGAGAGAAATACACTTCAGGCAAATAACCAAATATTTCAAACTCATTTGTCTGAATGGCAAAAAGCCGCTGAAGTGATGACAGATCCGGCAATGGCTGTTATTAAAATGCCCGGAACTCCAGGAAAAGAAAATCATCTTGCTACTGTATATTGGAATACAAAAAACAAAGATGTGTATGTAATGCCTAACAGACTTCCCCAGCCTGTTAAAGGCAAGCAGTTTCAGCTATGGGCATTAGTTGACGGAAAACCTGTAGATGCAGGTGTTTTAGATCCTGCGTGCGAAGGTGTTTGTAAAATGAAAAACATACCAAAAGCACAGGCTTTCGCTATAACCCTCGAAAAAGCAGGTGGAAGCCCTACCCCAACAATGGAGCAAATGTATGTGTTGGGTAAAGTATAACTATAAATTGATAGCAATGATATTTATAGTTATACTGCTATAATCGTTATTAATGGTTTGCTTTCTTTTTTTATAATTTCTCAAAAAATCAAATTTTTACCTTTTTTTATCCGTTTCTCTGCAGATTATTTATAAGGGCTTTTTTCTTTTTGTTTTACAGCTTAATTTCACCTGATTATGCGAATATTTTTTTTTGTTCCTGCTGTAATTTGGTTAATTATTTCTATAATTCTGCTTACGCTTCCTGCAAACGACCTTCCTCATAGTAGTGTATTTGACTTGCCATATTTTGATAAAGTAGTCCATTTAGGAATGTTTTTTTTACTGACGACTTTATTTTGCTTACCATTTTCTAAAATGTCAGTCAAAGAGTCTGCAGCAGCAATGTTTAATAAGATAGCAATATATGTTATTCTATATGGAATACTGATGGAGTTTGTGCAAAGGTTTTTTACTGTCGGTCGCTCTTTCGATATTGTAGATATTTTATTTGATACACTGGGTAGTTTTGCAGGGTTACTGGCAATAAGACAATATGCATTAAAAAAATAGGCCCCAATAAAAATCGGGGCCGCAACCAAAACTAACTGCTTATGAGAAAATTTGACTACTGTATAATTTGTAATCTATTTTGTAGTAAGACAAAGTTTATGCCAAATTGATTTTTAACTTTTACAGTAAATCTTTTCTTTGATTACCTTTTTTATCCTTTAATTTTATGTAAAGTTTTTTTTGATAAATACTTAAATAAGTATACAAAGTTATATAATGAATTAAAGCCTGTTTTAAGTAATATATTTATTCCCTTTATCCAGCTTTTTTTCTCAATAAAAAAATAACTCTCCTTAGCACACTCTTCAATAAGAATATTGCGGTTTTTATTAATTATAATTCCAAAGTCTTTATTACCCGAAGATCTGTCTTTTAAAAACTTGTGTAGATTGATACGCATTATTATAGCATCTCTGCCAATATATCTCTCGGAGGCGTTGTTTCTGGCTCTGCCAATTACACTTTTATCATGGTATCTGAAGTTATTGAAGTGTTGCGGAATGTATACAATATTGCTTACTGTCAATATTTTTATCCATGTTAGCCAATCACCTGATTCCAAAGTTTTTTCATCAGCTCCACCTACCATTTCATAGTACTTTTTATGAAATAATACTGCACTGGCATTAGGAATAGTATTTCTGTAAATAAGAAATTGGCTTATGTAATCTTTTCCGTTTAACTTAAAGCGTTTTTTAAAAAGATCCGCATTCAAATCTTCTGTCCAGCTTTGCCAGCTACCGGTTATTTCGTTCCTCTCATTTACCTTATTTGATTGGCAATAAGCTATTCCTAACTCAGGGTCACCATCAAATTGTAACTGCAGGTTTTGTAATAAATCTTTATCAGCAAAATCATCACTTTCTGCTATCCAGATTAAGTCATTTTTGGCTATTTTAATACCTTTATTCCATTGTTTAAATGTAGATCCGCTATTGGTTTCATTATAAATAATTTTTGCAACCTTTTTATTATTACGGTACTGCTCTATAATATTTCTGCTATTATCAGTAGAACAATCATCTAAAATTATAATTTCAAAATCTTCATATGATTGTTCGAGAATACTATTTATTCTCTGTTTTAAATATGCTGCATGATTGTAATTAGGAACAATAACTGATACTGGCATTCATTTTTATTTTAGATAATTTTTAGCTGATTGCTAAAGCAGTTCATACTTTTTTTAGAAAGGGCAAATATATCTTCTAAAGTTTTTTAAGTGCTATTCTTATCTTTATTATTCTAAAAACTATCTCAAAACATACTTTTGTACCTGATTGCAGTTGTATAAGAAATAATAAAAGAAAATCTTGAAAATTTTTTTTATCGGGTTAATAACTATAATTGTGCTGCAAAAGGAGCAGTCTCTGCTTTTATTTTTTTAATAAGAATATAAAATAAGCTTAGGAGATTTGCAATAAATAATTCTAAGCAAAAAACTTATACAACGAATAATATGGTTTCTTCGGCAAAGTTTGATTTAATAATAATGTTGGTGGTTTATAAGAAAAGATTAAAAGATATTCCCTCTTTAGATTTTATCGAAAGAATTAAGTTAAAAACTAATTTAAAATTACACACTATCATTTACGACAATAGTCCTGAAACTGTCAATTTGCCTGATGATATACCCAATTACGTATCTTATATTCATAATAAAAACAATCCCGGATTAGCAACAGCTTATAATTATGGTGTAGAAGTTTCAATAAGTCACAATTGTCACTGGATGCTGTTATTAGACCATGACACTGAAATGACTACTGATTATTTTACCAGGGTTTTCGAATTGTTTGAAAAAGAAATGTTAACTCCAGATATAGTAGCGGTTATGCCAATTGTCAGAGCAAATGGAGTAACTATTGCACCGGTCAAAACAGATTTTCAAGACCACCACCAGCCTCTAAACAAAACAGGTAAGCTGAGAGGTAATATTACAGGAATAAATTCAGGTACTATAGTAAGAGTTAGCTTTTTAAAGCAATTAGGAGGATTTAATTTAAGTTTTCCTTTAGACTACTTAGATCATTGGTTTTTTAATGAGGTCAATAAGGCTTCACGATTTATTTATGTTGTAGATACTGTTATCCAACAAGATCTGTCGATTCTTAATTTTGCTTTAAATATCAATCCTGTAAGATATAAAAGCATACTAAGGGCGCGCGTTTTGTTTTATAAGGACAAAAGCATTTGTTTTTCTATGCGTCTTAAAATGAGTTTATTTAAAAAATTTATCAAGCACCTGATACTTACAAAAGACAAACAATATGCATTCATAACATTAAAATATTTAATAGAAAGTTTTAAATAAAAAGTACCTGTAATCAATTAAGTCTTCTTTCAAAAAAATTAATAAATAACAACATAATATAATTCATCGGCTCAAAATACACCTGCACGCTTATTTACTTATATTTGCGCCTCACTTTATAAAAATTAACTATATCCAACAAAATCTTACATGTGTGGAAGGAGAAATAAGCCGCAATATTTTTAGGTTGAGATATAATAATCAATAACATTTTTTAGGGCAATAAGTATTTTCTTATTGCTTTTTTTTGCTATGCTCATTACAATTGTGACTGAGGTGGCGAAGCTTTGTAACGATTATAAATGAAAAAAAGTTTGAGTGATAAACTAAAATACCTTTAAAAAAATTGCTTTATTATTATAAAATCTTTTATTTATGAGTTTACAGAAAGAGTACGATTATTTAATTGTCGGCAGTGGCTTATTCGGATCTGTTTTTGCTTATGAAGCAAAAAAAAGAGGAAAAAAATGTCTTATAATAGACAGGCGAAATCATGCAGGTGGCAATGTGTATTGTGAGAATGTTGAAGGTATAAATATTCATAAATATGGGGCGCACATTTTTCATACGAATGACAAAGAAATCTGGGATTATGTAAATTCCTTTGTTGAGTTTAACCGCTATACCAATAGTCCTGTAGCACTTTACAGGAATGAATTGTATAACCTTCCTTTTAATATGAATACTTTTTATCAGTTATGGGGAGTAAAAACACCAAAAGAAGCAAAGGAAAAAATACAATCACAGATAGACCAGCTTAGCATACAGGAACCGGCTAATCTTGAAGAACAGGCCTTATCATTAATAGGCACCGATATATATGAAAAGCTGATAAAAGGATATACAGAAAAACAATGGGGAAGGCCGGCTACCGAACTTCCTGCATTTATTATAAAAAGATTACCGGTAAGGTTTACTTATGATAACAACTACTTTAACGATAAATACCAGGGAATTCCTGTCGGAGGATATAATAAGCTGGTAGAAGGTTTACTGAAAGACATAGAAGTAAGGCTGGAAGTAGATTATTTTGAAAATCGTGAAAGCTGGAACTCTCTTGCCAACCAGATTGTGTTTACAGGCAAAATTGATCAGTATTATGACTTTCAGTTTGGACAGCTTGAGTACCGAAGCTTACAGTTTGACCACGAAATTCATGACGTGGAAAATTATCAGGGAAATGCAGTAGTAAATTATACTGAAAAAGAAGTGCCTTATACAAGAATTATAGAACACAAGCATTTTGAATTTGGTACCCAGCCAAAAACAGTAATTACAAAAGAATATCCACGGGAATGGACGTCAGAAAAAGAGCCTTATTACCCAATAAACGATGCAAAAAATACAGCAATATTTAAAAAATATCAGGAATTAGCAAATGCTGAAAGCAATGTTATTTTTGGTGGCCGTCTGGCGGAATACAGGTACTACGACATGCACCAGATAATTGGTTCAGCATTGAAAAAAGTATCTGTGCACTTTGGTGAATAAGCAACATTTTTAAAGTTTTTTTGTATAATGTATAATTTTCATTTAAAAATACTTTTTTTTATTCAATCTTATGATTTTTTTAAAATTATTAATTAATGAAAGTCTGAAAAAATAAATATGTCGTATCTTTAATACAGTATAGTAATTATCCTTTTTTCCGATCTCAAATTGATTGCCTTTGAAAAACCAATTGAAGTCCATTAGTTGCAAATCAATAAGCAGAAGTGCAGTAAATGGCTTTACTGCAAACAATTGTATACAACTTAATCCTTCTTTAGCTTATAAAATATATACTGACTTTCTATTTAAAGATTTCAACCAGTACATATGGTCCTTTTTAAAAAGAGCTTTTGACCTGGTTGTTTCTGGCGCGGCATTGATAACCGGTTTTCCTTTTTTTGCATTATTGGTTATTATAACGAAAATAACTTCGGGTGGAAATGCTTTTTTCAAACAGGAACGGATTGGCAGACACGGTGTGCCCTTCTGCATATATAAATTGAGAAGTATGTATGCAAATGCTGAAAATGCCGGTCCGCAGTTAGCTACAAATAATGATCCTAGGATAACCGGATGGGGAAAGATTATGAGAAAAATGCGGTTAGATGAATTGCCCCAGTTTTATAATGTTTTTATAGGGCAAATGTCTATCGTAGGGCCCCGACCTGAGCGGCTTTTTTTTATTGAAAAAATTAGTGAAAAAGCTCCTGAATATAAAAAATTGCTATCCATCAGGCCTGGAATTACTTCTATTGGCCAGGTACGCTACGGTTATGCTCAAAATGTGGATCAAATGATAGAAAGAATGCAGCTGGATCTTCTTTACCTGGATAATCAGAAACTGACAGTAGATATTGGTATAATTATAGAAACCATAAGAGTTATGGCTAAGTGTGAGGGGAAATAAATTATAGAAATGCCTTTTATAATTTTATCATCGATCGAAGCGGGTGAGAAAGAAAAATATGTTTAAGTTTTCAGGGTATTATCGTTGCAAAATAATAATATCGATAATCTTTTAAGTCTTTTTGGCCTGTTCGAATATCTAAAAATTGTTATTTTCATTGTTTTCTAACCATATCTGCTTATTCTCCATGTTTGTTGCTAAGTAAAAAACTTAAATTGCGCTTTTTTATTAATAGAATCCGATATATAGTGAAATTGAAAACATTCTTTACGGTATTATTTTTTGCGTTATATTTTTCTTCATATGCTCAAATTCCTTCTTTACCTTCTCATTTAGAAAGAGTAAGATCTTCAGACATTTCTCAGGAGCAGTTAAGCCAGATAGCAGAATATCTACGTCAAAATAGTTTAACTACCCAACAGGCCTATAATCTTTTAACTTCCAGAGGGATGGATCCAGATGAGGCTGAAGCACTAAGAGGAAGATTGGAAAAAGTTACTGATAGAGGAGGCCGGACAGACAGGCCTTTAAGTAATGATAATGATATTAATGATCAAACCGATAATACAGATAACGAGCGAACTCCTTTTGATACTATCAATAACACAAAACCAGTAATCAATCCTAAAAAAATATTTGGACTTGAAATTTTTACTAACGGTGTTCTTTCTTTCGAACCTAATTTAAGTATAGCAACTCCTGTTGGATATGTTATTGGCCCCAGTGATGAAATAAGTATAAATATTTATGGCTATCAGGAAGCAAACTATAGCTTAAAAGTATCACCTGAAGGAAGTATTAATATTCCTAATGCAGGAGTTATGTATGTAACAGGGTTAACAATTGAACAGGCAACAGCAAAAATTAGAAATAAACTTATTACATCAGGCTACTCCAATATAAGAACAGGTTTGACGAAAGTAAGTGTAACTATAGGAAGAATAAGAAGCATAAAAGTAACGGTATTAGGCGAGGTTAAAAGACCAGGAACATATACACTTCCTTCTCTTGCGACAGCTTTCAATGCTTTGTATCTGTCTGGTGGTCCTAATGATATTGGAAGTATGCGCAACATACAACTTATAAGAAATGGAAAAGTAATAAACAATCTTGACATTTATGATTTTCTCGTTGAAGGAAATCCAATTGGAAATATTAATCTTCATGATCAGGATATTATACGAATACCATCCTACCAGGTGCGTGTTTCTCTTGAAGGGCAGGTAAAAAGAACCGGATTATTTGAAATAAAACCCGGAGAGACAGTGCAGAATTTATTAAACTTTGCAGGTGGGTTTTCAGACAGTGCTTATACTGCAAGTATGACTGCTTACAAGCTGACTGATATAGAAAACCGGATAATTGATATAAATCAAAAAGATTTTTCAAACTATAAACCCTCACGATCTGAATCTTTTGTAGTTAAAAAAATAATCGGGAGGTTTGTAAACAGGGTTAATATATCCGGAGCAGTTTATCTTCCGGGAGATTATGAGTTAACAGACGGAATGACAATAAGAGATCTTATAAATAAGGCACAGGGATTAAGGCAGGATGCATATAATGCAAGAGGCCTGATTTTAAGAGACCGGGAAGACCTTACGCCTGAAATTGTCTCTTTCAGCCCTCTTGATGTGGTGCAAAAAGGATTGAATAACCTTTCGTTAAAGCCTAATGATACGATAACAATTACTTCTGTCGGTGACCTGAGAGAAAATAAAACTGTATCTATTTCAGGGGAAATCAGAAGTACAGGTAATTATTCTTTTGTAGAAAATATGTCTTTAAAAGATTTAATTCTATTGTCAGGAGGTTTTACAGACGCTGCAGTTCCACAAAGGATTGAAGTAGCCCGTCGAATAAAAAGTGATACTTTTAACATCAGCAATGTGCAGGTTGCTCAGGTACTTAATATATCTTCAGTAGATGATCTTGATGTAACTGCTTCTGATGTTAAGCTACAACCTTATGATGTTGTTGTAGTCAGGAAAAATCCTGGTTATCAGTCACAGGTAAACGTGCAGATAGAAGGAGAAGTTGTTTTTCCTGGCACTTATGTTCTTGAAAACAAAAATGAAAGAATAAGTGACGTTATCAAAAGAGCAGGTGGGTTAACGCTGCAGGCATATAACCAGGGAGGATACATAACAAGAAATAATAATAATACGGCAGCAGTTCATCAGATAAATGCTGAAAAAATAAATAAGATACAGGAAACATTACAGGATACTGCTAAAAGTGTAATTCAGAACATAGAAAGACCTGTAGACCGCATAGCAGTAGATTTAAGTACAATTTTAACTTATCCCGGCGGCCGCGACGATTTAACTTTGGAAGAAGGTGATGTAATTACTATACCGAAAGAAAAAATGGATGTAAGAATAAGCGGCCAGGTTTTGTTTCCTACCCGTATTGTTTTTCAAAATCAATTTGACTTAAAAGATTATCTGGGGCACGCAGGTGGATTAGCGGATAATGCAAGAAAAGGAAAGATCTATGTTTTGTATCCAAATGGAAATGCAGCAAAAACGGGTCACTTTCTTTTCTTCCGAACTTATCCGAAAGTAACACCAGGGTCAGAAATTATTGTTCCAAAAAAGCATGAAATTGAAAGAAGAAGAATGACTACGGGTGAAATAATCGGAATATCAACGGCTATAACTTCCTTTGCAGGAGTGTTGTTGAGCTTGCTCATTAACTTGAAGGAATAAATCTGTTAAAGTAAGTTTTACTTATGGATTCCGATTATTATATAAAGCGTTGTTTTATAATTTAAAGTTTTTTGTCGTTTCTCGCCTGGCTTTTTTTAACTTAAAATAACCTTTTCTTATATTTCTGGTTTAAATAGAAGAATTAAAATATTAGATGAGTAAAGAGATTGAAATATCGATAAGGGAAATAACTCTTTTGACTAAAAAATGGTTTTTTTATTTTCTTAGCAAATGGAAGCTGATTTTGTTATGCAGTCTTTTATTTGCATTGGCAGGAGCTTTATATGTATGGAGACAAAAGCCGGTATACACTGCTGAGTTAACTTTTACTTCCGATGTAGAAGGAACTGGAAATATGAGTGCTTATGCAGGTATAGCATCCCAATTTGGGCTAGATTTAGGTGGAAGTTCGTCGAGTGTTTTTGCAGGAGACAATCTTATGCATCTAATGACAAGCCGTTTGTTGATGCAAAAAACATTACTTACGCCTGTTGAGATTAACAAAACTAAAGTTCCGTTAATAAATTATTATCTACAGATAAATCAGGATGAGAAAAAAGAAAAGGAAGATTATAGTTCCCTTTTTTTAAATGATGAAAAAAGCTTTAACAGAAAACGTGACAGTATTATAAAGAGCGCTTTTATACAGCTTTCACAGGCTTTGGATATTGAGAGAATAGATAAAAGGTCTGATATTGTTTCTGTAAAAATGAAAAGTACAGATGAATTTTTTGCAAAAACTTTTGTCGAAGAACTGGTAAAAACTGTTATTCAATATTATACTGATTATAAAGTAAAGAAATTAAGACAGAATGTCGCCATTCTGCAGCATCAGACAGACTCTATAAGAAATCTTGTAAATGGTACTATTGTAGATATTGCTGTTTCAAGCGATCTGAACGTAAACCCTGCGAGGCAAATTGTACAGACAGGAATTCAAAGAAAACGGGTTGATGCTCAGGTAAACGGAGCACTATACTCAGAACTTGTAAAAAATCTTGAGCTGTCTAAACTAACATTGCGTAAAGAAACACCTTTGATTCAGATTATAGATACTCCAATGTTTCCATTAGACAAAATGAAGATGGGAAGGCTAAAAGGAGCTATTATTTTCGGTTTTGCCGGACTCATAATCACAATAATCTTTCTGACTTTAAAACGAGTTTTTTCTTCATCAACTCTGTATTAACTTCTTAAAATTCTTTTTTGGTTTAAATAAAAACTTTATTAATTAATCTACTGTTGCCGATATGCAAGAAAACAAAGTTGCAGCAGGTGTTGTTTTTTATCATCCGGATTCAAATGTTATTTTTAATATCAATACTTATTATAGCAGTGTTGATTGCCTGGTTATAATCGATAATTCTGAAACAAATAATCAGAATCTGCAAAATGAAATACAAAAAAAATTTCCATCTGTAATCTATCGGAAACTTAACAGAAATGCTGGTATAGCTGCTGCTTTAAATATAGCCTGTGATATAGCTATAAAAAATAGTTGTAGCTGGATTCTTACTATGGATCAGGATAGCAGCTTCAGGCCAAGTGAAATGACTCAAATGATTGAAGGTATTTCTTCAGCACAAACTCTTTTTAAAAATATAGGTATAATAAGTCCGTTTCATGTTTTGCACGAAGATCAGACGATAAATACTGTCCAGCGATACGCTGTTAAAAACATTGTGATGACTTCGGGCAATCTTTTAAATCTTACTGCATATACTGCAATAGGTACGTTTGAAGAAAAACTATTTATGGACTATGTGGATTATGAATATTGTTTGCGTCTGCGAAAAAATAATTATAGTATAGTTCAAGACAATTTTGTGCATTTAAAACATGCATTGGGCAATTTTAAAATAAATAAAATCTTTACTCAGAAAATTGGAGTCAGCAATCATAATTCTCTAAGAAGGTATTATATGACCCGTAATAGCTTATATGTCGGTTTTAAATATTTTAAGGTAGATAAGCTATTTTTTTTTCACATGCTAAAAAATATTTTCTTTTGGGATCCTTTTATTATAATAACTTTTGAAAAAGACAAGTTAGCAAAACTGAAGTCTCTTTATAAAGGAATATTACATTTTATTTTGAAGAAATACGGTAAAGCTGCATAACAAGAAGTAACTGGAAAAACTGAACATCCAGAAATGCTTTTTATCAATCCGTTTTTTAAACGTTGTTAATTAAAGGTAGATGCTTTTTTATTATTTTATATTTATTCTTATTTTTTCTTCCTTATTTGTTTCGCAAAATATAAATGTATCAAAAAAAATTTTACTATGGGTTATAGCTATTATCTTAATTTTAGTTGCCGGTCTCAGACCACCCGGGGTTGATTCTGATTCCAGAACCTATATAGATGTTTTTAATAAATTTGATTCGCCTCTTAGCTATTTTAAAGATTATAGTGTAAATTCTTTTTTTGAGCCTGCCTATTACCTTATACCTAGTATAGTTACTATAAACTTTGGTTTAAATTACTTATGGGTTTTTCTCATTTTCGCCATTCTTGGCATCAGCTTAAAATTTATAGCGATTTGCAGGCTTACTGATTTTGCTTTTTTATCAGTATTAGTATATTATAGTCATTTCTTTATACTTCATGATATGACACAAATCAGGGCAGGAGTTGCTTCTGCAATATTGCTGTTATGTATACCTGAAATACAAAGCCGAAACTTTTTAAGATTTTTATTTTTAATAGGTATAGGTTCTCTGTTTCATTATTCAATAATCATCTTTTTGCCTATATATTTTTTAAGTGCAAAACAAATAAATAAAAAATTATATCTTCCATTGTTATTCGTTCCTTACATTTTACATTTTCTTAAATTTAATATTATTTCGGTTTTACAAATATTTAAGCTTGGATTCATATCTGACAAAATTCAGCTTTACAACGATTTATTGGAGTCAGACATTTTTGGAGGTATTAACATTTTTAATATATTATTTCTGGTACAGCTTATATCCTGTACAATATTCATTATCAAAAGCGACTTGTTAATAAAAAACAATAAGTATTCGTTACTTCTGCTTAAGATTTACTGTATTGCTGCAGCTTCTTTTGTGCTTTTCTCAAATATACCGGTTATAGCTTTTCGCGTTAGTGAATTACTGGGTATTGTACAGATTATCCTGATGCCGTTTCTTTTATATATAATTAAACCAAAATATGTTGCTTTAGCTATGGTCGTTATATTTGCTCTTATATCCATTTCTAATGATCTTATTCATGTCGGTCTGTTAAGCCCTTATTTTGCTGTACTCTAATAAATAGATATAATGACTAATAATGAGAAAGAAACTATTTGCATTTTATTGGCTTCTTACAATGGAGAAAAATTTATAGGTGACCAAATCGAAAGTCTGCTTGCTCAAACTTATACTAATTGGAGACTCTTTATACGGGATGACGGATCAATTGACCAGACGGTAAGTATAATAAAAAAATACGCACAAAAAGATAAAAGAATAAGCATAATCGAAGATGATAAAAAAAATTTGGGCAGTTGTCAAAATTTTGCCACCTTATATCAACTTACCCGTGACAGGTTTTCATATATAATGTTTTGTGATCAGGATGATTACTGGTTGCCTTTTAAAATTGAGGAAACTCTATTGCATATGCAGCACCTGGAACAGCAGCAGAAAAAAACATTTCCTTTTTTGGTATACACAAACTTTCAGTATACTGACCAGCATCTGAAAGAAATCAAATCAAAAAAGAATTTTGAGACAACTAAAGTTTCTAATCTTGGCTTTGCTCACCTGCTGGCTCAAAATCCTGCTTATGGCTGTACCATGATGATGAATAAATCTTTAGCAGATATTATAAATCAGATACCAGCCAAGGCTGAAAATCATGATTACTGGGTAGCTCTTGTAGCAAGCGCATTGGGAAAAATATCTTATTTAAACAGACAGACGATTCTTTACAGGCAGCATAGCAACAACATATCTACAAATTATGATAGTAATTCTTTTGTAAAAAGATTAAAAAGAATTGTTGTACAAAGAAAAAACTTTGAAGATGTACGCGCAAAAATAGCTATGGCTTTAGTATTTAGAGATTCTTTTTATGGCTCTTTGAAAGAAAGTCATAAAAAAATATTAAATCAATATATAAGTTTATTTAAGCGGAAAACTTTTTTCATGCTTTTTAATAATATTCAAAACGGAGTGCGAAGACAAACTCTACCTCAAACCATATTATTTTATATCAGCATATTTATGTTAAAAGGGTTTAAAAATTAGAATTTTAAGCTTTAGCAGTTTTGGAAGATTTATGAAAAATAAAAGTATTTTAATAAATGCGGGGATGGTTACAAAGCAGCCATCAGGTGTTGGAGTTTACTCTTTGGAATTACTAAAAGAATTGATACCTAACTTACAGAGAGATGGATATAAATTTACTGTTTATTGTTATGAAACGCGAATACTTGAAAAATTAAATATTCCAAATGTCAGAAAAATTTCTCTTGGTTATTTTCTAAACAAAATATTAAAGAATAAGGAAGTAATTCACAGGCATATTTGGAATATAATTTTTTTAAATTTTATTTCGTATAAGTACGATATTCTTTATTCCTTTACTTCACACGGTGCTTTATACCATCGAAAACAAATAATCACTATACATGATGTAATCTGCCTTAGCTTTCCTAATTCACATAAAGGCCAATATTATTACTTTAAATATTTTTTACCTTTTTTAATAAGGCAAAGCAAACATATTATATCTATTTCAAATTTTACGAAGAATGAAGTAATGGATAAATATTCTATCGGAAATAAAAAAATATCTGTTATTTATAATGGAATAAGTCACCTGGAGAAATTTAAATGGTTTAAGGAAGATGAGGAATGGATGGAAAAGATAACCGAGAAAAAAGAATTTTGTATATGTGTAGGTGCATCTTATCCTCATAAGAATATTGAAACATTGATAGCAGTTTGTGATAGAATTAAAAATTTGAATATTAAGTTTTTAATTATTAATAAGCCCAATCCATATTATAACTCTCTTCAAAAGAAAGTTAAGGATATGCAATTGAAGAATGTAATTTTCTTGCCTTTTGTTGAAAATTCACGTTTAGCCTTATTATATAAAAACGCAAGGTTGAATATTTATTTGAGTTTATATGAAGGATTTGGATTTCCTCCTGCTGAGGCATCTTTCTTCAAAACTCAATCTTTGTTATCAAACAAACCCGCCCTTGTAGAAGTGTACGGAGAAGTGGCTGAATTTACTGATCCATTTGATATAATCAGAATAGAAACGATTATCTCTAAATATGCTTTGTCTGAAAAAAAGTTAGAAACTGATTCTTATTACACATTAAGAGAGAAATACAATTGGAAAAAAGCTGCAGAAGAAACCTTGGATTTATTTAAAATTATTTAATTTTAAATAAAGTAACCATCTTTACTATAATAATATTCTAAGGAAAAATTAAAAGAAGTTATGTATAAAAGAGAGTATTTGGCTGATTTGATACTTCCAAAATTAGCAGCAGACAAACAAAAGATGAAGGAAGAGTTTGCAGTGAAAGGAAGAATCAACACATGTTATATAGATGATCTTTTGCCTGAAAACATAGCAAGAGATATTTATAATGCCTTTCCATCTCCTGAGGAAATGGCAATACACAAGTCTATAAGGGAAAACAAAAGAATTGCTGCTCAGATGGATTTGTACAATCCTCTTTTAGAAGAAATCGTTTATGCATTTCAGGATGAGCGTATAGTAAAGATTGTTGAAGAAATTACAGGTATTGAACAAATGATGCCGGATGAACACCTATATGCAGGTGGAATAAGTTTAATGGCAAAAGGTAATTTTCTAAATCCTCATCTTGATAATTCTCATGATAATGACCGCGAAAATTACCGTGTTTTAAATCTGTTGTATTATGTTTCTCCTGAATGGAAACTTGAAAATGGTGGAAATTTAGAGCTGTGGGATAATGGAGTAAAAAACAAGCAAAGAACAGTTTTATCACAGTTTAATCGGTTAGTGTTGATGATAACAAATAAATCCTCTTATCATTCTGTTAGCAAGGTAGCAGCAGAGGGTAAAAGATGTTGTGTCTCTAACTACTATTTTTCAAAAGTACCTGCAGAATCTAAAGAATATTTTCATGTAACTTCTTTTTACGGAAGACCAGAAGAACCTGTGAAAGATGTGATATTAAGGGCAGATGCTTTAATGAGAAATTTTGTTAGAAAAATTACCAGAAAAAGGATAGTTGAAACAAAGCATATCTATAAGAAGGACAAGTAGTATTTATTCTACTGCTGAAGTAGTAATTCAAATCTTGTACTGGATATTAATAAAACCAATTAAATTATATTTGCCTCATATTTTATGAATTAATCTAAAATTTAGCTTGCTAAAGCTATAGTCTTTGCAAATGGAAATCGTTATATCAGGATCAATAGTTTTATATAATACTGGCGAGCGGGTAAGAAATTCAATAGAAAGTTTCTTAAGTACGTCTTTACCTGTTAAGCTTTATTTAATTGATAATTCACCTACAGAACAAGTTAAGGAACAATTAAAAGATCTTTTAGAAGATAAACGAATAGAATACATTTCTAATAAACAAAATATTGGTTTTGGAGCAGCGCATAATATTGCATTACGAAAAGCTATAAAATCAGCCCCGTATCACGTTGTTCTCAATCCTGATGTATATTTCGAAGCGGATGTTTTAAATAAGCTTTTCTCTTTTATGCAGGATAATCAAGATGTGGGTTTGGTTATACCTAAAGTAGTTTATCCAAATGGAGAACTGCAATATCTCTCAAAGTTATTACCAACACCTTTTGATCTTATCTTTCGCCGGTTTTTACCATCTTCATTAATAAAAAAGCGTCTGTTTTATTATGAAATGCAATTTTCAGGATATAACCAGAAAGTAAATGTTCCTTATATTTCAGGTTGTTTTATGTTCATACGTACTTCATTATTACCAACAGTGGGTTTATTTGACGAAAGGTATTTTTTGTATCTGGAAGATACAGACTTGAGCAGAAGATTTTTTCTTGCGGGTAAAAACATATTTTATCCAGGAGCCCAAATAGTACATTATCATGAACGCGGCTCTTATAAAGATCTTAAGTTATTAATAAGGCATATAAAAAGTGCTATAAAATACTTTAATAAATGGGGTTGGTGGATAGATAAAGAAAGAAAAGAGCTAAACAATAAAGCGATAGAAGCGATACAAACTACTGAGTTAAACCAACCTTCTCTCAAGACTAAAACTCCAAAACATACATTAGTTTAGTATAAAGTATAAAAATCAGTGGTACAATACTTATCGGTTTTTGTTTTTAATATCGAAAGCATTTAAAGAAATTTAAGCAAAATTGCCATTAGCAGGAAAATTCTCAGATAAACCCCGCCTTATTATAATTTTAAACCGCTTTGTTATTGGCGGCCCTGCTGTTGATACTATACCATTGGCCTGGCACCTTAAAAATGATTTTGAAATAGTTGTTTTACATGGTGAAAAGGAAAAAAATGAAGTAGAACCAAGGTTTCTTTTACAAAAATATCCAGGTGTTGAATTAAAGGAAATTAAATATTTGAAAAGAAGCTCTAATCCTTTTTTTGATATTTATGCATTCTTTTATATATTAATTGTACTAAGACAATTTAATGCAGATATAGTGCATACACATGGGGCTAAATCAGGTTTTGCAGGCAGATTTGCAGCCTGGCTTTTACGTGTTCCTGTAATTATTCATACCTATCACGGGCATTTTTTTCATTCTTATTTTTCAAAAAAAACTTCTGCTGTCGTTGCATTTGCTGAGCGGCTGGCAGGAAAAATTACTACAACTGCCATTGCTTTAAGCAACTCTCAAAAAAATGAACTGGTAAATGAATACAATATTTTACCTGCTTCAAAAATTGCTGTTATTTCACTTGGTTTTGATTTTACTAAAGACAGGCATACGGAAGAAATCAGACAGGATTTTAGAAAAAAGTATAATTTGCAAAAAGAAGATATTGCAATCGGAATTGTTGGCCGAATTGTAAATGTAAAAAATCATTCTTTTTTTTTAAAAATAGTACACAGGATTTTAGGTGAATACAAAACAAATCCTCCGGCTTTTTTTATAATTGGAGATGGTGATTTGCGTGTGCAGGTCGAAAATGAATTACATCAAAAGAATATTTCTTTCAGTAATAACGCCATCAGTACGCATACGAGAGTTGTTTTTACCTCATGGTTGACTGATGTTTATAAAGTAATGAATGGTTTAGATATTGTTGTGCTAACATCTCTCAATGAAGGCACACCTCTCTCTCTTATTGAAGCGCAGTTTTTTAAAAAACCGGTTGTTGCAACCGATGCAGGTGGTGTAAAAGACAGTATAGAAGATGGTATTTCAGGCTTTCTTATCAAAAAAGATGATATAGATGCTTTTTGCAAAAAACTCTTTTTATTAATTGACAATAAAGAACTTCGGGATATAATGGGTGAAGCAGGCAGCAGGTTTGTCTCATCTGCATTTTCAAAACAAAATGAGATTACTAAAATTAAAGAATTATATTATTCTTTACTAGAAAAAAAAGGCTATTTTTTTAGATAAAAAAATGTTTGACTGATTAATAAATTACTTCTCCTGTTATGTTTTTTGAATCGCTGCCTACAATGCTTTCAGTTCCTTTTGCATGAAATTTGAAGGAAATTTTTTTTGGAAGATGTTGAATGTTATCAATTACCGAGGCGTATTTTACTTGCCCGATGCAAAAAATTATTTCTGTTATATTACTGACTTGTGTCCATTTCTTTATTGAATAATTGATTTTTGCACTATTTTCTTCCTTTTCATCAATTGCTGCACGATTCATTAATTTCTTTTCAACGCGGGCTTTTGTCAGCAAAGTTTTTACTTCCTCATATTCTTCATCATTTGCCACAATAATAGTCTCCTGCTTTTGACCTTTTAGCCTGTTATTCTTCTTATAAGAATCAGGAATTCTGGCGAGCAAAAAAGAGCGTGTTTTTACACTAAACTGTGCCGCTGCTGACACACCTCCTCTTAAAAAGATAGCAGTCTGTAAAAATAAATTAGTTACATAAACAGCTCGTCCGTTAGAATGTTTTTTTACAAAAATGCTCATAGCCTCGTAAAACATTTTTACATATTTCAAACTTTCCCGGCGGGTACTTTCTCCCTTAAAATGTATAATTGTGCTTTCGCTAAAATAATAATTTTTATATCCCAGTTTTTGAATGCGGTAGCTAAGATCTATATCTTCACCGTACATAAAAAAATCTTCATCAAATCCTTTTAATTCTATCAGTAAATTTTTTTTAACTAACATAAAAGCACCTGATAAAACATCCACTTCATGATTTTCAAACTCATTAAGGTAAGTAAGGGAATAACGGGAGAAAACCCTAGATGAGGGAAATAGTTGGTTTATTCCGGTTAATTTATAAAAAGAAGCAAGTGGAGAAGGAAAAGATCTTTTGCTTTCTGGTAAAAAAGTTCCGGTTCCGTCTATCATTCTTACTCCTAACGCACCCAACTCCACATTAGTTTCCATAAAAGCAACACACTTTACCAATGTATCTTCTGCTAAAAGCGTATCCGGATTTAAAAAAAGTACATATTTTCCGCTGCACTGAAACAGGGCCAGATTATTGGCTTTTGCAAAACCAAGATTTGTAGAATTATTAATAAATTTCACCAGGGGAAACTTACGTTGCAGATATTCTATACTATTGTCTGATGATGCATTATCTACTACCCAAACCTCTGCATCAAGTTGCTGAATTGCTGCCTGTACCGAGCACAGACATTGCTCAATAAAATACTTTACATTATAACTAACTATTATAATAGACAATTGCAAATCAGCGCGAATTAGATAAAGAAAGCGAATTACGGTTTTTTATGTAATTCCGCAAAACTAAATACAGTATTGTCTTTAGATTTTGCAGGCAATTTATTCGCCTATAGTTTTACCGTAAGTTACTATAACGGAAGGTTTTATAGGTAAAACTATTTTTTTAGGAATAATAAAGATAAATATGCCATCTTGTAAACCTTTCCGACACACTTATTGTATTAGTTTTTATGAATGCATTTACCATAAAAGATATTGAAAACCTTTCTGGTGTAAAAGCTCATACTATACGTATATGGGAACAGCGCTATAGCTTTTTAAAACCCGGTCGTACAGATACAAATATCCGCAGTTATACAAATGAAGAACTTAAAATCATTTTAAATATAGCGCTGCTAAACAAATTTGGCTTTAAGATTTCTCATATCAATAAAATGAATGTTGGCGAGATCAATCAAAAGCTGTATTCCCTTTCTCATCAACAGGCACAGCATGAACGAGTCATAAATGAGTTAATAGCCTTTATGATTGATCTTGATTTTGAAAGTTTTGAAGAATTGTTAGACTGTGAAATCAGGGAAAAAGGAACTGAAATAATAATAAATAAAATTGTATTTCCTTTTCTTGAAAAAATTGGTATTCTTTGGGTTACAAGTAATATAAATCCTGCACAGGAGCATCTTGTAATCAATATAATCCGGCAAAAGATTATTGCAGGTATAGAAATCGTGGTAAGTCGTATCAAGTCAAATAAAGTTGCTTTATTGTTTCTGCCTGAAGACGAATTTCACGAACTGGGGCTTTTGTATGTTCATTATTTATTAAAAATCAATGGGGTCAAAGTCTTATATCTTGGTGCTGATGTTCCTCTTGCTGATCTTGATTTTGTTGTAAAGGCTAAAAATCCTGATTATCTTTATACACATCTGACTGCAGTTGCCAATAATTTTAATTTTGAAAAATTTATGCAAACGGCTTATGCAAAGATTGGAGACATTCCTGTAATGGTATCTGGTCCTCTTACGGTAACTTATAAAAAGGCTTGCCCTGCCAGTTTTAATTTCTTAAAATCACTACAGGCCGTCAAAGATTTTATTTCCTGATGTTAATTTCTCTTCAAGCTTTATTTTTTTAAATCCGTCTTCGGTTATAATCGTATATAAAAAATAAGAAAAGTACAGCAAAAGTTGCCTTTTATTTCAGATGTAAAAAAAATAGAATGTTTTTATATATTTGAAATAAAAGTTGAGTAGATTTGTTTAAGCCTCTTTAACTGCGCTTTTCGAAAAATTGTTTATAAAATAACCTCAAATTATTAAACGAAATATTTGACTCTTTAAAAAAGTTGTTTAATTTTGAGTAATGAAAGATTAAACAAGTTTTATGTCTACTATCGAATTTAATCAAATGTTGTTAACTCATGCAGAGTTTTTAAGACCTTTTGCTGTTACGCTTACGCGTGATAATGAAACTGCTAAAGATCTCTTTCAGGAAACGCTTTTTAGGGCGCTCGCCAACAAAGAAAAATATAATGTAGGTACAAACATTAAGGCCTGGCTTTATACAATAATGCGTAATGTTTTTATAAATAATTATCGCAGGAAAGCAAGACAAAATACAATTCTTGATTCTACACCTAATGAGTTTTTATTAGATTATAATCAAACATCTGCAAGCAATGGTGCAGAAGCTAGCTTGCAATTAAAAGAGATACAAAAATCTATTTACCAATTACCTGATATTTTCAAAAAGCCTTTTTTACTTTATTTCGACGGCTTCAAATACCATGAGATTGCAGACATGTTAAAAGAGCCTTTAGGAACAATAAAAAGCCGTATTCATTTTGCCCGGAAGCTTTTAAAGTCCCAGATTCAACGATATTAATTTTTTCGGTAAATGCCTGAGAAAAAAGCAGTAATAATTGGTAGCGGATTTTCGGGTTTGTCTGCAGCATGTTTTATGGCGCAGGCCGGCTGGCAGGTAAGTGTGATAGAAAAGCATGCTATTCCTGGTGGAAGAGCCAGAAAATTACAGGACCAGGGTTTTACATTTGACATGGGGCCAAGTTGGTATTGGATGCCAGACATATTTGAGCGTTTTTTTAATCAGTTTAAAAAAACAGTTTCAGATTACTATTCGCTTTCACGTTTAAATCCTTCTTATCGTGTTTATTGGTCTCATAACGCTGTTGATATTCCTGCAGATTATAAAGAATTGCAGCTGTTATTTGATAGTATTGAGCCGGGAAGTGCAAAACAACTCGATCTTTTTTTAGCTGAAGCAGCTTTTAAATATAAAACAGGCATGCATAAACTTGTTTTAAAGCCAGGTTTATCTGTCAATGAGTTTTTAGATTGGGATGTAATAAAAGGCGTGTTTAAGCTTGACCTTTTTAGTTCAATGAAGAATCATGTAGCTCATTATTTTAAAACTACACAGTTAAGAGAATTAATGGAGTTCCCGGTTTTGTTTTTAGGCGCTTTACCTGAAAATACGCCTGCTTTATACAGCTTAATGAATTATGCTGATATAACAGGCGGAACCTGGTTTCCTACAGGAGGTATGTATAGTATAGTTGAAGGAATGTATAAGTTAGCAACAGAATTAGGCGTCCGGTTTTTCTTTAATCATACTGTAACAGAATTGCCTGTTACTGATAAAATTATAAGTAAGGTCATTGCTTCTGCAGGAGATTTTGAAGCAGATGCAGTCATAGGCAGTGCAGATTATCATTTTATAGAAACTCAGCTTTTAAAAGCTGAGGAAAGAACTTATTCTGATAAATATTGGAAAAGCAGAGTGATGGCCCCTGGCTGTTTAATATACTATGTGGGTTTAAATAAAAAGTTGCAGAATATAAAGCACCATATGCTTTTTTTTGATGCCCCCTTTCAACCTCATGCAGAAGAAATATATAAAA
>Ga0210040_10002920_pt1 | contig 23599 bp, 22 predicted proteins | sample CryGeyCG12114_NA_FD_185462 | JGI IMG/M metagenome (GOLD analysis project Ga0210040, IMG submission 185462) | Groundwater microbial communities from aquifer - Crystal Geyser CG19_WC_8/21/14_NA (SPAdes) (version 2) | ecosystem: Environmental > Aquatic > Deep subsurface > Groundwater | place: USA... | reverse complement strand
AGATTTAGATTTAAAAAAGTTTAATATTTGAAATTTGATGAACTATTTTTGCTGTACTGTAGACGTTAAGTTATTTGGATACTTCATACTCTTTCATTAATCTTCAATGCGGGCCATGTATGGGCTTGACATTGCTGAAAATATTAAGTAACTACCGTTGTTAATAAATACTCTTGTTTAATACTTTTCCGGCCACTATAAGGACCCCATCCATAGATCTTGTCGGTTTTTCCGAGTTGATTTTTTATTTGCATCATAACTTACTGAAGCAAGCATATATTTTTTGTTGAAACTTTATTGCTTCGCGAACTAGAACTCTACACGCACAATCTAGTGAATAGCTAGCACCTTAGCTCGGCAACTCTTTGTTGCGTGCAAAAGAGAACAAATTATAGAACTCAGGAACTGCATTATCCTGAACCACCTACGCTTTTTTATCTGATTGTTTACCTTTTTCTCTTTTCGGGAATATTTGTCTAGCATTATAGTGATGAAAAAAGTGGATTCCAACCCCCACACTACTTACTTAGTTAGTAACTTCCAGCTCATATTGAGTTATTTCCAGTTTTCTGACTACAGGAAATATGGCTTGGTCGGTCTTCGGTTTAACAAACCACCACTGAAGAAAAACAAATTTAAAACTGTTGAGATTTATGCAGCCAAGAGTGTACAAAATTAAAATGATTTTTCATGACTTGGCAAATATCATTACCCTCTTTTTCGAGGGCACATGGATTGGATCATTGAATGTGAATCACGTTTTTTGCAACGTTCGGTGGGAACAAAGTGTGTGCTTTTGTACCGTAAATACTTGTTGCACCAATACAAGAAATGCATGTCATCCTTGCTGTGGCCATGCTTACAAAAAGAAAGTACAGGATGACCAAATGAAATGGAGCAGACCGGAACGATAAAAATTTGGACGGGGGAGGTAAAATTATAGTCTCATTCAAGTGTTAAGTATACGAGTAATATAAACTGTAAGAGAAGTTTAGCTGTAAGTTGTACGCACTCCATCTTGGACGTTTTTTATATTGATTTTTGATGATAAATGTAAATGTATTTGGTACGATCTTATTGTTTCTTATGAGTTTTTCATCCCACGTTTTGTTTTGTGCTGATTTCACTCTCATTCATAAGGGTGTACTACTTCTACCTTTGCAGCTAACTATTACTATTACACTTTAGGGTAATTTATTAACTCTGTCCTAGTAGACGAAAAACTGTGTGCAATTCATTTCGAAGTTAACCTTTGTAGTCTGTAAGTAAAATGAAACTACGTAGCACACTATTATGAAACAGATTAAGCTAACAGTTTACATTACTTTTAAGTTGGTTTACCCTTGTTTTGCATATGTTGCATGAACAGCTCTTCATTTCATAAATACTTAAGGCATACGAAAAATGTAGTTCGTTCTGAGGTACAGGATAACAATGTAATTTCCTTGGAAGTTTGGCGTCTAAGGAGAGGTCCACGTTGTGGAAAAAATTAAGGTTGTGTTTCGATCCACAAGCTTTGAACTGTGAACCTTGTGTATAGTGAAATATTACAATGCAAAAGATTACGATCACCTTTGGGCAACTTCAAAGCCCTAAATCCGGTCTCTGAAATCTCCTTTAAACGAGCGAGATAAAAGACCCAAGATCTTCCTAATTGTGTTTGTTATTAAAGGTACATCAATATTTTGCTCTTCAAGCGTAAAACTTTCCCCACTGATTTCTCACAAGAAGCGGGTCCCTGCTAACTAGCTAACACTAACTAAACTAGCAACCGTAGGGCAATACAGTTTGTGAATGCACCTATGCATCTTTGCCTTTATAACACATTTCTTTTCCACATTCCTAGTTTTATCAGATCTGCTGCGTTCCAAATATAAAGGCGTCATTTGAGATGTTACACAAGTACTAATAGGGAAATTTTTTTCTCCAATCCAATTCAATATTCCAGTCATCCAGTCCTAGGAGGTGAGCCAGGTCTTTATTGAATTGTAAAGTGCTAGTTGGATAAGAAATCTCATTTTACTGAAATCACACGATTTTGGTAAATTAGTTAAAAGCACACCTTTTTCGCATGGTTTTTTTGCTGACATTTGCCTTTGCCTTTATGTAAGAGTTTTAACTTTTAACCTTTACTAATTTTAGACAGTTTCTGCATGCTAATTTCTTAGTACTACTGCGAGTTCGCAAAGCATTTTTCTTCCATCACCCTTGGTTTTGCCAATCTAAAAGTAGTATTGAGTTGAACTCGGATTTTAAGCATTTAAGCTGCATATTCAGAGATAACAAACAAATCGGGATTATAACACTTTTGAACCATCCAAAGGTGTGAGAGCGATGACAAAAGGATGGATTATGATGACCTTTGGAACAATTACAATGTTCCTAAGAAGATACCGGTGTTAGTATACAAAGAAAGACACATGCACGCATATGTTTCCTACGTACCTTTATGTCCCTTGACATGGAGAAGCCGAAAACCGTGTTCACACGTGTATTACAAACTACAATAACTGATAATCATTCCTTGGATTTAGATATGTGTTCAATGTGGGTAGAATGTGCATTGTTATAGGATTTTAGTCTTTTTCGAGGACATGAGAAAAGTTGTACTGAGCTTAAAACTAACTAACATGTACTAGTGAGGGACATGAATACAAATATTTGATCCGAATGCAAAAGACTTGACTGACCGTGAAGTAATTTGCTGCGGCTGTTGAAAATTAAACTATCTCGAACACCTCTGCATAGAAGGGAACTAGGGAACTCAATATATACCAGAACCAGAAGAGATACTATATTAGCTTGGATTGGGATTGAAGTGCCTTCATGCATAATTCATTATCTATAAAAGCCCGTGTCTTCAAACAATTACATTTTGCGAGTTCTCTATATTTTACGGGATATTGATTTATATATATATTTAATATGTGGCTGTGACGTAACTTCATAATGTTGCACAAAATTGTATGGAATTGGATTGTAGTATGTAGAGACTCACCCATCCTTGCACACACGAGTAACACTAATCAGCTCATTAGGGTTATGCATGCAATTTGTAATATTGCAAACATGTATGCGTAATCAATCTGGATAATCTGGCATATCTGTACCTTAGTCTCTGATTGTGAGAAAATTCCTTGTCTCACCATGTGCATATTTTTAATTGCTTGCTGCTGACATTTACACGATTGCAGTCCGTAGCCCACCGTGGTGTTCAGATTTTGAAAGATGAAAATTTTACTTTAGCAGTTCATTTAATAAATGTATGTATGCTAAGTGTCATTTGGTCAACTTGTATGTATAAGATTTCCGATTTCCCGAGTGAAACTTATATGCATCATTCTATATTTCATTCATAGGGTTTCTCGAGTACTTATCATTTTGGAAACGCTCATTTCCTGCGTTGGAAAAAAGCTGTATGGTCATTATATTCAAGTCCAATTCCATTAAATGAGGACAAAAAGCTAGAGAATCGGTTTATTATGGATTCCCGCTGGCGTTATGATCCTGAACAAGAACATCACAGATAACACTCGGCTCCTCCTAATTTGACTTCATCCATGCTTAAATTATTATGTGAAGAAAGAACACATACTTACTCACAGTCAGTTTTTTGTTAGAATAGAATCTGTACCTGTAGCTTCTGTACCCTCCGCATGTAGCATCTTTAGGTACTCACTAAAAAAATGAAGACGAGGGCGTGGGAAAGTCAACGCGTGTTTCTCGCGTGCAATTCATACAAACAAGCCGTACGTGAATATCATTCAAACTCAACTGAAAACCTACTAAAAATAGAGCATCTAAAAACCGTAGATTTATTATTTACCATATATAACACGTCACGCAAACCAAACCACCCCCTCAGAAACTGAATTTGGTTTCCTATATGCAGTTTATTTTGTAATCTGCTATTAAAATATGCAACAATCTACTGCTAAATATGAAAACTATTTAAATGCGGGCTCACATGGAAGATGAAAATGACAGAATGGTCTCATTTTACTCGACACTTTAAAATTGTGATAAACTACTATTTTCTGTCTGCATGCTACTATTAGTCAGTAAAAAATAAGGATGAGTTGACTCCACAATGGTAACTTGCTACATAAGAAAAACTTTCTTGTGCTTTTTTGTGCCCATCCAATCTGATTCACAAATACTTCCCTCGTTCCCCCATTCAAGGATCCTTATTATTACATGGTGTGTGTAACGTGTAAGTACGTAACGCACGTTCTTTCTTGTCCCTTCTAACAACTACTTGAGATTTTTTTCTGTCCCATTTGAGAATCATTATCTACCTGTGTCTAACTAACTGACTAACTCAAGCTTTAATGCATGGTTGTGCTCCATGCTCTGAAACAGAAACATGAATGAAGAGCGGATCGTGGAAGGCTGGTCGTGTGTTAGTGATGGGACGTGAAGGCGTCATCTCACCACACGTTCCTCTTCGGGATAACATTTTCCATCCCATGATGAAAGTGATTTGCCAGGTCTTGTATGCTTGTTTAGCTATACTTTTTTTTGCTCTATTATTCATGTCATTACATTACACAGAAGTAAAAAATGTGTTGGTCATAATTTAAAGTTGAACGGAAGTGTACTGGACTTTTTGCTTGTTGGTAAATTAAGGAAAGCCTCACAGTCCATCATAATGAACCGTGACGAAGCATGCTGTTTCCAAAATCGATGCTACGCTTCAATATATCTTTGTGTCTGCTGACGGAAACAATGGTTAAGTTTTTGAGTTATAATGCTCATGCCTGGGGTGAATAAGTTATACATGTGTATGTTATATATATTAAGGCAAACTACATAGTGTAAGAATGAAGAAAATTATATCGATGAAGATGACATGACTATTGACATTACAAGAGTTTTCCATGCGATTCGAAATGGACAAGAAAGATCCTTCTGAAGGAAAAACTATGACTAGATGATAGCAAACATACAAAATCTTTAATATTAATTCTAATAAGGTCACAGTCAAATAGGAAATCAGATCAAAAGATACATGAATGATCCAGTATCCAACATAGTAATAATTCGTAATATTTTTAAGCTACTAATACGATGAATCTGTTTTGGTACTTTCATTTTTAGTTTCTTCTGCTGAGCCGGTAACTGTATGTTGTTTTGGCACTTGGGGCTTCTTCTTAATAGCATAACTTAAACAATCTCTATTAAAATCTAGACTAAACATTCCTAAATCACCACTGAATCTATTTTTTGTAACTTGCAAGTATTTCTTGCCTCTAGGTGTGCTAAGTCTTTTGTCTTGAAGAATTAAAATATTATCGGCTTCCTGAGATGCTTTTATTCCACCGAAGATTGAATTATTTGTGAGCTCCACATCTGCACTCTCCTATGAAAAATAGATAACGATAAGATAATCAATCAATCGGAATCGGTTATATACATAGTACCGACGACGATAATTAAATAGTAATAAGAAATACGTACCTTTCTGGGATGAATGACGAGCGTTACATGACAGTTCTGCACCGTAGCAAATTTTCTAAACGATGCAATCACTAAATCTTGTTTAGAGAATCTATCCATTTTACCATTGTCCTCAGATATTCCCAGCATAAACTGTAAGTTGTCCACTACAATGTGTTCTATACCGTAAGTCTCCTTACACATAGTCATAGCCTGTACCAAAAGATCCAAATAGTCAAACAATTGAAAAACTGCCTATAACCCCTAAAACTAACAAAAGTTAAACTGTCTTGAAATTATCCTACCTCTAATACAGCTTTGACAGATTGCTGACCATGAAACGTCATAAAATAAAGAGGAAGTTTTTCAAATCTATTTGCATACTCTTCGAATTCGTCTAAATGATTTTCCAAATTTTTTTCTGCAAATTGAGTCAGCATTGTTTTTGCTAATCGCACATTTCTGATCTCAAAACTGCCCCATAACGTTTTCACCTGCGAATATCAACAAAAGATGACATAATTGAATTCAATGGCTTGAGCATTTGAAATAAGAGTATTTCCTTCTGCAAATCACAAATAGAAGCATAAAATTCCACCCTACCCCTTGCATACAGAGATCTAATGAATATTCACTAATAAAAGTAGTCTTCCCACTTCCTGTCGAGCCCGTCAAAATCGTCAATTCTCCTGGCCGGTGGCCACGAAGCAGTTTATTCAAGTAGGGATATCTCTTCCATTTTACGCCGGCAACCTAAATCGATAGTTGATACTGTTTTTATTGCGTTTGGCTAGTTTTGCAAAGAGATTTCGTATACTTTAAAGGATTATGTTCTATCATGCATGCAAACTTGGAAAATGCTAACGCAATGACGCAATACAGAACAGAGGCATACGGTGCATAAGTTGTAGTTTTCAACGTAGATTCTCCCAATCGGAGTCACAAAACATAATGCTTTCATTTTTAGTTAAGTTGTATAGTGGCAGTGTTGTAACGAAATCCAAATAAAGACTAAAAAAATATTGTACCTCCTCACTCTGGTTCAATTCTGCCAAAACATCCTTCCGTAATTTGGCAAAAGTAGTGATAGGTTTTAATTTAGGTTTACTAGGTTTATTCGTAGTTTGACTATTCCTGATCTCTTCTTTTGGATCTGAAGATCGTGTCGACGCGTTTGCAAGATGCTGTGGACCCCATCTTCCGGCATGTTCCCCTAATGCCAACACTTTGAAAATGTTCCGACGGAATATATGGTCTCTAGACAAAGGATTTGAGAACACCATACGCATGTCAAATCCAGACCACAATACAAAGCTAAATAGTCAGTAGTCACAATATAATCACACTTTCACACAACAAAGGAGCAAAAACATTCACGGTTTTGCTAACAATTTGTTTCGTATGCACTTGAGTCGAGTACTAAAAACAATGACAATCCAAACTGATTTTATGATAAAAGTACCAACTATGTATGCAAAATCATTGCTCCCTTATTTTTTGCACTCATCTTACTATTTTCAATTAATTATAGAAAGTTACTTGATAGCTAAAAGTTTTTAACTCAATAACAAAAGGTTAGCAAAAAGACATGCACTCATTTACCGCGTCGTACTTTTGTTGAATGTGGTTGGCTGAAATCCAATTTTATGCTCAGGTGATTTGCTGTGCGGCAATATGAACACGTGCTGTGGGATTCAAGACTTAAGATTTAGATACATTAGTTAGTTAGCTATAGTTTTGTTGAAATAAGTAATTTAATTTATATTAACAGAAAAATTTAAAGATTTGACTCATTTGACGGTAGATGAACGAATTGACAGTTTCAAATAAGAAGTTGAGGTTAACAAATTAGTTTAATGATGATTAAAAAGAAGGGTAACAACAACAGATTTAAGGGTAAAAAGGAAACCCAAGCATCTGGGAAAAAGGAACCGTTGGAGCATAAAAATGTAAGGACATTTTCCCATTTAAAGAGTTTTTAATAGTTAAGCAAGCCAACTTACGTACTACGTACACAGTCCAGCATTGAGTGGAGTAGAAGGTCGGCTTGCCTGAACTAGTTTTTAAGAGGAATAAAATTTGTTTTTATTTTGGCAGGACATGGTGCTGTAGATTTTAATTTGCATTACTTTGTACTCTTCAGGCGAATTTTACCCCTTGCTTTGAGAATGAAGCTGGGGATTTTTCTTTCGAAGATGCAGCAGACAAAAAAAGTGGAACTAAAAAGAAATCGGGAGGATTCCAAGGAATGGGGTTAAGTCCTATCACAATGAAAGGAATCATTCGACGTGGATACTTAATGCCTACACCAATTCAACGAAAAGTAATAAAGTTGTTTTAAACTTGCGTCAGGTTTTCTACAGCTATCGCTCCTATTTTTGTGCATTTTGAAAATTTCTTTTATATTTCAAATGGAGTGCACTTAGGGACCTAAATCATGTTTCTTGTAGCCTTGTCATGGCGTATAACCCGCATTCAAATGTACAATAATTATTTCTCCTTGCAGGCGATTCCTCCTATATTGGAGGGTAGGGATGTCGTGGCGATGGCAAGAACTGGTAGTGGGAAAACTGCTGCGTTTCTTATCCCATTATTTGAGAAATTGCAAGTTTCTAAATCCACTATTGGTTCAAATCCAAATAAGTTTCCCCGTGCTCTTATACTGTCACCAACCAGAGAGCTCGCTGTCCAAACTGTTAAATTTTTCAAAGATTTAGGCAAATTTCTTCCCTTCAAAGTAGCGACAATTTTAGGAGGAGAATCCATGGAAAGTCAGTTCACTGCTCTGCACGAAAAACCAGATGTCGTAGTCGCTACACCGGGACGATTTATGCATCTGTGCGTTGAAATGGAACTGAAGCTGGATGCTGTTGAATTTGTTGTTTTTGATGAAGCCGATAGGTATTTCAAGCAAAAAAATCTGAAGGGTATTGAGTTTAATTTAAAAAAACATTTTTAAATTTAAATTTTCAAAATTGTATGGTTTTAGATTATTTGAAATGGGATTTGGGGAGCAAATGTCCGAAATTTTACGTAGATTGTCTGGAAACCGACAGACGCTTCTATTTTCTGCAACTTTACCAAAACTTTTAGTAGACTTCACTGCAGCAGGGCTTCATGACCCACTTTTAATCAGGTGAGATTTTCTATTGTGAAGATAGATCACTATATACCTTGTCCGCAAAAAGGAGGTAAATTTTATCCTATCCTACTACACAAATTTATCACACACAGGACAGGAAAAATTTACCTCCTTTTTCCGGATGGTCTATACTTATCCGCAAGAATCTCCAGAGTTTTATATTGATTTAGTACGAATTACGAATCTAATCATTGGTAACAATAAAACTATTTTGAATAGGTTGGATGTAGACACTAAACTTTCGGATAGATTGACTCTAACTTACTTTTCTTGCCGAACTGAAGAAAAAATTGCCGCTTTGTTATGTCTTTTAAAATGGATAATTGACAGCCACGAACAAACTATGATATTTGCTGCTACAAAGCATCATGTCGAACTTCTGCATTGGGTAAGAAGTTTAAAGCACTACGCCGACTACGCAGGCACTTTATTTTAGTAGAACCAACATTATAGACATGTAACATGCAATATTTAAACTCTACTATTGACATTACATGATTGTAAAGGACAAAAACTCTTGATATACAATATATTGTGGTGGTTCTACTAACAAGGCAGGCAGTAACTGATAAAAAATGCTGAATTCTGATCCTAAAATGCATTTTTTAAATAATTTTCAGATTCTTGACGAAGCGGGCATATCTAACTGCTTTATTTATTCCAGTCTTGATTCTTCGGCTAGAAAAATAGCATTAGGAAAGTTCAGATCTAGAAAGTCAAACGTTATGATTGTAACGGATATTGCTGCTCGTGGTATCGACATCCCAATTCTGGATAATGTCATTAATTTTCATTTCCCTAGCAAACCAAAACTATTTATGCATCGTGTTGGTACGACTTATGATTTTCGTACTTGTATTTATTTGTATATCAGCGGTTTGCTCACTGAATCCTAATTGAAATTTTTAAACTACTTGTTAAGGTCGAGTTGCTCGAGCTGGAAAAAGTGGAACAGCGTATTCAATTGTGTCTCCTGATGAAACCGCATTTTTATTAGATCTTCATTTATTTTTAGGAAAACCGATAAAGTTTTTACAAAGTAGTGATAATGTAAGCGGTAGTGACATTTCTGTTGTTGGTAGAATTCCCCAAGATTTGGTGAATGAAGAAAATGGCCTATTGAAAGCATGGATGGACACTAAAGCTGATTTGGTAAGTTTTACATGTAATAAACGCTGCGAGGATTGGAAGCGAAGCAAAGCAAAGAAAGTTATTTGCGTGATAAAATAAAATGTTATTTTTTCCAACGTAATAGCCCGATTTAACCAAGGTTGCAAAAAATGGGTTCAATCAGTACCTGAAGAGTCGTCCAAATGCTTCATCTGAGAGCAATCGGAGGGCAAAAGAAATTGAGGTGAGCAATCTGCGGGTTCACCCTATATTCCAAGATCACATTGAGGAAGATCCTATGGATTCTCTAATCACTCAAATGCAAGGATATCGCCCCAATTCCGTAAGTTTAAGTTTATCATTCTGCTGCTTTTCTGTTATCCTGCTATTTATACCATTTTAGTATAGTCGTAGAATCATCTCAAAAAATCCAAATTCATCGATGATAATCCTTCGGATTATTTATTTATTTCCTTCAGACAATATTTGAGATCGGACCAAAAGCGGGCTCCGAAACCCACAAGATAATGCAACAAAAGCGAGTTCGGGATCAAAGGGTCATTGAAAAGCATCGGAAGTTTAAGCAACAAAATTCGTTACAAACTCCGGCTACTGATGATGCTACTGTTTCCTCTTCAATTGCCTGTCAAGGTTTGTCTGCCAAGGCTGACGCTGAGAATTTCATCAGTTATTTTCCCAAGGATCACCATTCTGAATCAGGGTAAGTTGAATTTCTCTAACGATAGTTATTTTAGCGGTTGTATTAATGTTTACCTGAATCGCTTGGCTTTGACGCGTAGAATATAAAATAACATGGGCTTGATTTCTAGAATTAAAAATATGTAACATACATTCGTTCGGGGAATTTAGACATAGTATACCTGCTCAGATGTTTGATGTTTATTGGATGTGACTTTTGATGAACCCCCAATGGTTTTAGTGGAATGAAACTGCGCTGGTACACTGGTAAACCCAGTAGTAAATAGTAGGTGTGTTAAATTGATTTCGCATGCGTTGCAACAATCTTTGTGTTAGAATAAGATAAACTATGCAGTAATGCAGTCGTTCGTTAGATTTTACACGTACATTCATGCCGTGAAATAGTGAAATATTGCACATGTCCAAGTCGCAGAACTAAATACCGAGGTCATGCACTTTTTGGAATATATCCTTGGTATCAAAACTCAGTACGATTATAGTTTTTTAGCGATTTCCAGGCGAAATTCACATCTAGTATTGCTGTCAAACTTTATTGGCGAATGAGCTTACAGTGTTGATTTTTGGTTCGTTCTTTGTTCTATGAATGCATTTTTTTGCAGCCTATCCGTGGGAACTACGTTTGAGAAGCAGATCCAGGAGTCTGTGATGGATATCACAGGGGATGACTCAAATGTATTGAAGAAGCAAAGCAGCTCCATGAAGTGGGATAGAAAACGAAAACGCTTTGTGAATGTGGGAAGCGTAAGTCACTTATAGAGTTTTTGCTCGCAATCTAATTTTAATGATGCATTATGCTTTTGGTGGTGTTTACTGATGTTTTTCTGTTTCGCTTGCCTGAGTCATGCTTTCAAAAGTTGAAACTTGTTTCCTTTAGATTATTTAAGATAAGATATTCCCATTCTGTGTTACTCATGCATGCCTTTATTCGTTTAGACTCCGAAAAACAAGAAAATAAAGACGGAGTCAGGGGCATGGATTTCAGCTTCATACAAAAGTGACAGGTATAAAGCATGGAAGGATAAATCCAAAATTGACCAACGCACTGAAATGGATGATGTTGGAAGTGGAAGTGACGATGAATTTGACGGCAGTAAAGGCAATCCATCAAAGAAAAATAACAGTTTGCGAAGTTTGAAGCCAGCTTTTTCTAAAAAGTTAGTTAAAATGGGGAAGAATGCTGCAAAAGAGGAGAGTGGAAAGAAAAAAGGGAAGCGCATATTCTCAGGAGTTAAAAAACCGGAGCAGATTCTTAAAAATAGGAAACTTAAGGAAAAAATGGCTGCTAGGAATACACCGCGCAAAAAGAAGGGTAAAGGAGGTGGTGGCCCTGGAGCGGGTAGAGGGAAGAAACGTTAGTCGATATGGGTAATATGAAGAATGTTCGTTCAAGACATACAAGAATTTTATATTTTTTCAGACCATAGACACAGACATCAGACTATAAAGATTTAAATAACAACTTCAATTACTGGTAAAGCTACCCGCATTTTATTTAATTCAACTGTAATAAAATATAGTTCTGGGATCGCTGACTTGGTCTTTTTATTCCATATCAATCAGTTGCAATAGAATTCACTGCATGCCTGCATTCCATTGAGCATCTGGTAATTAATAAATTTGAGGAATGATATTAGCTGAAGAAAATGTATGGTCAGTTAATCATACAATTTGATTTTTTGTATGCTAAATGTGAAAAGGCTTTGAAAATAATTTTTTAGAATCACTCAATCAGAATCGGGGAATCAGTTAGATTCTGACTATTATGCTTGTAATGAATCTATCCAATTTTCGAATGCTTCAGAGGTATGATTAAATTTTTTATATATCTGCAGAAGGCTGGGTAGTATCCACCTCAATGTAGTTTCTTTTGGTTTTGAGGAAGATGAATTTGCTGCTTAAAAATGAATACAAATTCCAGCTCATTCTTCCATGAAGTCACTGAATACAATTAAGTGCCAATTACACGAAGTATAAGATGTGTTTGAAGGCAATAACCATAAATTTTGCAATAAAAATTAACTGACGTTATGTGTGCCATTAAAATGAAACAAGCTCAAAATTGAAGTTTTGCTTGTAAGAAGAAACAATCTAAAAAACATCTGCAAATGCTTAAATTCCTGAATATACTATCTTTTCAGCAAAACTTGTTTTACGTCAATCCTACCTCAACTTGGTTAGATTATTACAACTTTGCCCCTACATGCCAAAAAACTATGAGCCCAAACTTTAGTGAAAAAAATGTTTGGAGTTTGAAAGGCATTGTTTTGCTTCAAGCACATTTTAACATCACATTTTAAAAATTAATAATAAATTATCAGTTTGTAGTGTGCATGCATGCTACAAACTTGGTCTATGTGAGACACGCATATAGAAATCATTTCATCAGGAATTGGACATAACAGTTTCTTAATCGATTGAACTTGCAATTATGTGGAACAGATCCTTATACACTCGTCAACTTTCAGGTTTCTTGTCCAATTCTTTTATGAATGGAAACTAACTTAAACTATCTAAATCGTATATCTATACGTGTTCTTGATCCTTTGTATTCTGTATGTAGTAAATAACTTACTGCTTGAATATGTAACTTGAATATGAAACTTGATGCTTGATTTGCTCGAAATTGTATTGACCATGTAGCTAGCCCAACTTGTTAAAGCTGCTTACTTCCTAAATCGAGTACACAGCACGCAGCAAATGTGCGAATACTGACCTCGCGTAGGTCATTGTCATAATCCGTCCATATTCTCTCAATAAACGCATTAAAGTGTGGAAACAAAGTCTATTCTTCCTCTTATTCAATGTTGGCAAAAGCTAAATATTAGTAAACTTATGCCAGACAGTTTTATTGCATGAGAAAATGTAGGTGGGAAAATCTCCGCAAGTAAATGATAATGAGTAGGGGCCAGTGAATTGTTATTTCATTTTCTGATTAGGTTATTAGACAGAAAATTGCATCCTATAGTTTAAAAAACATGGAAATTGATTTTTAGGTTTAGTTGTCTGTCGGTTTACCTGTCGTCTTCGATCATGATAATCGTCGTATGGGAGAAGAGAACTCACTTTAGCAGTTAGAATTAGAAAAATTACATGCTATGCTAATCTGACACCAAAAAGAGTTCGTGCAGGCATGTGGAATGATGCATAATGGGGAACCTTGGAGTGATATACTGGATCTTCTATGGATCTGCTAATTGATGAGCTGAGGAATGACATGTCTCAAGGTGAACACGATTTTTATTATTATTATTCTCTAAACGATATTGGAGCTCTTGGACTGTACTTATGGTATTTATGCTAATTTATGGACATTTAATAGACAATGATAGGAAAATTTTCTGAATTGTGATAAAAACGTACTTTTTTTTATTCATTCACAAGATTGTGCACTTCACTGTGCGTACGTACGTAACAAGATGAGTTCTGAGAGCATCAAATAACAAAAAATAATTAACAAACCAAAATAGGAACAACAATTATTCACACACAAACTAACAATAATAAAAAACTGCTACTGACCCCACGGAATTCGTTTTTTAAGTGATATAACAAGCTAGAAAGATTTTATCATTTAAAGTTGAAGCTCTTCCACCAAATTTATACACACATATGGAACAAATTATCCAGCATTAACCAAATTGTTAGGATCATTATTCCCAGTCCCATAAAGCCTCATGTTGAATGTTCCTTGATTCCGGCTTTGAATATTATTGTTAAATGAAGTACGTCTTCCTCCGAAAATATTGGGGAACAGTCTTCTTAAAGTGTTTGGAATCAAGTTCAACTTCCAGTCCACAAATTGCTGGATTGGATTAGCATTGGTGACAGGCTCATCTGGAGTGGGGGTAGTTTGAGATGGGGGGAAAATTGGGAATGGTGTAGAATAGTTTCCTTCGGAACCATTATTTCGTGCCCATTCCACCAATTGCCATTGAAGCCATTGGTTATATAATTGTTGTTGCTGGTCACTTGCAGCACGGCTTTGAGTTTGTGTGCTTAGTGATCTCCTTCTGCCGACATTTCGGCACTCAGGATTTCTGAACAAAGTAAAGAGACATGATGCGAATCTCGAGGCAAATCCAATGGTACGTTTTGGTCTGCTTAGTGCAGTATAGTCTGTCTCGTCAACTTCATCTAGAGCTACGTCTTGAGCCGCAGACTGGAAAGATTGCACATTTAAATTCACAGGGGTTTAACCAATAAGATAAGGTGGTATCATCAGCTAGAATGTTCAAATTAGTTAGCATGTGTCATGTGTCCACTTACTTGAGCATCCACAGTTCTGGATTCCACAGCTTTCATAGATCCCAGTATGGCCAAAATGGCAATCGCTATTATCATTAGTCGATTCATTGTAAAAAAGGTCCTGAAAAAAAAGTAGATGTGACTCACAAAATTGCATGTTCTGCATGATAACCCGTTTGCAATAACTTGGGATTAGTTGAATTGCTTTTTTGAAGTAGAGTCATCAGTCACTGTGATTCTTTTTTTATTTATAATCAAAAGGTGCAAAATAAAAAATTGTGCTGTATAACTTTATACTCTAATGAAAAGGAGAGTTTTCATTATTGCTACTTCAATTTAAAAGTTTATCAGCACCACTATAAAAAATTATGCAGCTGTAAGATCGTGGAGTTTTTTCGAGCATTTTAGCCTTTTTCAGTTGCGTAGATTAGTTTCTCAAACTTTCTCCATATTCCTTGAATGTAAATTGCATTTCCTTTACTTTTCTCCAGTGTATATGATACTAAATTTAAATTCAAAGAACGAATTTATTTTTTAAATATTTCTATAAATAAATCTCTTCTGGACAAAAAAAGTAGTTTTCAAATCTTAGAAATAGGTAGAAATACGACAGACTCTCACAATCACCCAAAAACCTCCAATGTGTAAAGACGGGGCACATTGATACACTTATTGTATGAAATATAAAACTCACTTACGGTTTAAAATAACGTTGATATAATGCTGATTCCAGAAGTCAAAGGAGTACTGAAAATTTTGCACAATGTAATCAAGTTCTTATAAAGAACTTTTCAGGTACATGGTCTCACGATGACTCCAAACATTCGCGAGCCATCTACTTAACTATACGCATGGATGTCGGATTTGTTAGTTAGTAAACTTATATTAGAGTACCTAAGACAAAGTATTTTACCTAGCATTGGCTATGCAATAATAAAAAGTAGTTGGATGGAACTGGTTTCAGGCATTGTATACAAGCAAACACAATAAAGGTAATCTCAATCAGTGTGTAAACTGCCCCTCACTAACTCAACATGATGAATCCTTCTAAGGTCAAGATACTTCTTTGAAGTCAGTTATATCTCTCCTGATGGGAACTTGGTGGACATGCTACGGTAAATTGGGGGAGCGCATTCTATTTATCTTGCGATTCACGTCATTAGTTGAACATGTTACTATTACGATAAAAGTGGACTAACTAGTGATCAGAAGAAGTTCAGTCTCTTTTTTGCATCCAAATCCAAATTAGAGCCAAATGAATACTGATCATATGAAGAGTAGCAGCAAACTGCTTTGACAATCTATATTATACAAACTGCACATTCTCATTATTGCAAACTCTAAGGACGTATTCATTTTACAGAAAAGGAAAATACGGCTTTCGTAGCAGTATTACAAAAAATAACTATCCAAGACACATCATATTGTTACGTGACTTGATGTAAGATCAACGGCCTGTAAAGGTAACTAACTCAACTATAGCTACTGTCAAGTATGACTCAAGAGGTAGGAAGCATGATAATCCCATCATCACGAGAGCAAAACAAATAATGATTGCGTTTCGCAAGTTGAAGGAAATAATTATTTCTTTGTGGTCGCTTATCTCCAGGAAGAGCGGAAGTATCATAAATAGGCTTTGATTGAATCGTTATGATTGCTAACCAACCAGCCCCGAGAAATAATTTGCTGAACAGTCAAACTTCTTTCCACACAATTAATTAAGCAGACTAAACATACTCAACTTGTCTGGGAATTCATATTGCTAGCAAATGTGCTGAAATGCAGTAGTACTATTATGTAATGTGTGCGAATTGGTAACCTCTAAACCTCTTGCGTTCTTCTTCTCAATTCTACTCCTATGGCCTCAAGCCTAAAAAACGGACTGCACAGATCGCATCACTGCATGCATAGATTTATTATGTGAGTGATTAAGATTACTTACAAAACAAATCACCGCGTTAAAAATAGAAGCATTATTATTTCTATAATATTCTCACTCATACAATTTTAATGACCATAACATCAACTAAGAATTTGACAAATGATCGCTTCAACAACGAAATCAGTAAACGTCGAAATAAATATTATTTAAAGAATGCTAGCAGTTGAAGTTGATTATTAGTTGACGCGACGGCGACGCATATCTTCAGCGCTGTCCGCTGTCTGATATATCACTAAAAGTCAAAAGAAATCAAACAAAGCGTCGAATTCCTATTGGTTGGTGTATAAATCCACGAGCTTGTGTACAGTCCTCGCATGCGCGTGAAACTGGCACCAAGCCATAATGTATAACCATCTTATTTTGCGCTATTATTGTGGCTGCCGTTGTGTCAAGTCAAGTCGCAAATTTTCTTCACATTTTATTATCATCAGTCTTCATTATATTTCCGTTTGTTTGCTGCTTAAATTGATTATTCAATACGAATTTATTGTTAGAAAGTTTTGAACAATTTAGCGAGGCCTTAAAAAACAAGATGACTGAGATCACTGCTGACGAAGACATGCCGGTAATTGCAGTTTGGCATGAATCAGTGTTGCTCCAGCAAGTCAAAGAGTTTCCGATCCGGTTTGTAGCCGTTTCAGAGGACAAAAAGACACTTTTAAACCAATATGTTTGTCCGAATAAGCCTATTGGGTCTTTCAGGGTATTGCAACATGGCATCCCTCTAATGTTTCTTCAAAGTCACGGTCTGCATTATGATTTTACTTTATTTTCCCATTTTATCCTTTATGTTTTTAAAAATAAGTTATTTTATATTGGTGTAAACAGGGGTTCGTATTCAAACGTTAACAGAGAAGTGCCTCAATCTTTTTCGAGGAAAAATAGTTGTGACTTATGACCTTCCTTTATTAGAAGAGGTTTTGTCTTTTACGAAAAATCATGTCCCACAAACCAAATTCTTCGACCTCAAACATGAATGGTATGCTCTGACAACGTAACTAATTTGTCTTCTGATGTTTTAGTTAAGTGTTGAAACATAAAATTTGTGTGAATTTATTGATGAAATGAACCTTCATAATTCGGTACAGCAAAATTGGATCGGCTAAAGTGATGAGCTTTGCAGAATTAGCACACAAACTGTTGGGTGAAAAAATCAGCGAGTCATCTGCCAGAAGTCCGGTAAAATGACACAATATTAAGCTATCTTGCTATCTATAATCAATTAAAATATAATAGGTCGGGAAAATCGAATTTTTCTAACAAAGTAAGTTTGCCTAAAACAGTTGGAAAATGCAGACTTAGCATTGGAGATTTTCAAAAAAATAAAGCAACAAAAAAAGGAAGATTGAAGCCTGCTGAGGGGAGTGAAGATTTTAACCGATCGCCTTGACTAAATAACTGAATACACTATTTCTTGAGATAGATATTTTTTGTTATTTCAAAAAATAATTTTGTTTTAATTCTAACACGACGGGACAATTAGGTGTATTGTCCTGTTAGTAAAAATCCTTCTTTTGTGAAATTCGTAGATATGCAACTAACGAGCCAAATAACTTAAAGTGATTAGTTACCATTGTCAAAAGATCAAAGGTTAAAATCTTGTAAACTAAAGTACTGTATCTAACATATAAAAATAAAAAGTAGTAAAAGACAAAAAACATTTTAACTGTCGTTCATTTTTTTTAATTTTCATATTCAGAGTCAGTCAGATATCAGCTTTATATAAAGTCCTATAATTCTTCCAACAGTATACCGAATCGGTACTGCATGATAATGATCTAAATACTTCTCAGTTTACAGACAATACCCCATACACCCTTAACTTTTAGACTAAATATAAATAATTAAGCTATTTTAAAGTAGAAATAGTGCACTGACACCACTAATATTATAAGCAGCATAAGTAACAAATGACAGCACATCAAATAACACATGAATCATAAAAAATATTGACTTAATGGTTATTAGCAAGAGAAACAGGTGTAGAAGTGATGTTTATCGGGAGCCTCGGTTGGGCAAGTCTTTCACTTTATAGATACGGACCAGCCAATGTTCAGTAGTGTAAGCTTCTTCCAGGACATCTAATTCAAAATCTTTATTTCCAATTTCAGCACTTCGTACTCTGTCATATCCCGTAGACTTTCCACCTGTCATATTTTGAAAGTCAAGATTATTCATTTGCAGGAAGCATTCGAGCAATTAAATATGACATGAGTAATCTTCACCTTCTGTGTACATTTGTCCAAATCGATAGTAACACATCTTATACATTAGAGAATTCAACATTGTTTGTGAGCCTTCTCTGTCAACACGAAACTCGCCATTTGAGCTGTAGTAGTCTTGTTCCTTAATATGGGCCCCATGTTCAGTACTACCTCCAATTCTAACCATCCATAAGAATTTGTTGATGTCTAAAACATCAAAAATTCATTAGCAAAGATAAAAAAATGTTAAACGAGCTTGGAAGCAGTTGTGCACTACACGATGAGAAATTAAAAACCAAAACTTACCATCGGAGGAATAGCCAGTGAGACCTCCAAACACGACAAGCACGTAGTCCACATCTAGTTCTTTCATTATTTCGTACGCTTTGTCTTCCGATGAAGCCATTGCTTGTCCAACTCTAGAAATATGAGTATTGTTCCAAGTATTGTTGTCCACCAGTATAGTCCTATTCGCCATTGCTGTTATCTGATATCTATGAAATCAACAGTATTTCAATTCAGACACATGATGTACATAGATACATGAGCTTTAAGCACATAAGTAACATAAATACAAGTAGTTCTAATCAATACAGTAAAATAAACATTTTCGCTCACCCATAATCCCACCAGGACATAACTTTAGCATCCTACAAAAAAAAAAACGCGATAAGTGAGTACTTTTAAACGAAACTACGAGCATTTTACTATGTCAAGTTTTAAACTCACTGGAGGTGTATTCATTTTCAGCCAGTAATAGGATTCACGGAAATCGTCAAAAATTATCATGGAGCCATCGTAAGAACGGGCTGACAAAACAATGCTGGGACTACTGTACGCTTCGGATGTCACCCATGTACAATGGAAAGCGTACATGACCATGAAGAATGTAAGCATTCCAACAAAAGCCATGGATATCTGAAAACAGAAAAAACGACAACTTGAAATAATTGAATCAGTTAATTAGTTTCAGAACCTAGATCAGTGCCCAGAAGCCATTGAAACTATATTCGTCTCTTAAAATGAGCCTTCAAAAAAATGTAGACTTCAAACGATTGTACTTACTTCACTTCTTTTCTGTTGACCATGTTGGGCATCTTTTTTTCCTAATCTTTTGTCCTGTGTTTTTCCACCGGTGTCAATGTCTTTCATAAATCTTTGAAGCAAAGATGATACCGCAATGCCTCCCAAAATGCACATAACAGGTGCGAGGACGAGCATTAATCGAACCATCACGCCCTGAGATTGTAAAATAAGGTTATGCAACTAGATCGTAAGGAAATAATCGGCGGAATATGCACTACAGTTCCAATGAAGAAATGCTCACTGCAAAATAAATGCTGGTAATTCCGTACAAGATGATGAAAATGTTTGCATCATTAAGATTGGAAAAGCAAATATACAACCCAACAGGGAACAAAAACACGAGTAATTGAAGGTCAAAATAAAATGAGCTCCAAGCTGTGGGTTGATGCTCAGAAACGGAAGCAATAATTGGAATATTATTCTTTGCATAAGAAGGATCCAACAAAGAATAGAATCGACCTGTCCATGGGGAAATTTTTCCTGCGTAACCAAAGAAATGATCATCAAAACAGAATCATATTATTTACAGAGTATGAAGTTTGAACCATTTAGAATTCGAACTTCGAACTTACCACTAATGAATAAAATTGAGGCAGCAGAAATGATAGCTATTCCGGCCAGGGTGAATAGAGCTTTAAATAGAACTTCAAAATTTTCTTGACTTAATTTTGATTTGAGATAGTCAATGAAACCCAATATTTGACTAAGACCAAACACACCAAATGCCTATAACATAATAAGTGAATGTGAAACAACAAACAAATTAATATCCTAATTTAGTTGAAATTTGAGACTTACAAGCATATGCTCCGAACTCTGGACTGGCTGAAAACCAACAAAAGGAATCTGCATAGAGAAAATTGTACCAATGCAATAAAATGCACTGTAAGCAACATAAGTTCTATGCGAAAATCTTCCAGTCAACATTAACGTCAGCACGTGAAGTGGAATTAAATTAATCAAAAATACGTATCCGCCCCATGAAGAAACCTGAGAGGAACAAATTTATATCAGGATTTATTTATCATTCATATTCTTGAAATAACGATAAAGAGAAGTTTTAAATTATTACCATATAAAAATATGCCAAAGAACACATTGCAGCCCAAGTTACGGAACCAGTTTTCACGGCTTTTATCCAAAAGTAGTATGTAAGAAGCATGCAAAAGATAGCAATGCCTTCATTGTCATACGAGCCAGCCACAGATCTTGAAATATAACCTGGAAAATCGAAAAAAACGTTAACTCCAGGGTTCATGTATTTTCTAGACACGCACAAGAATGTGACGTGCATTCTTATTGTACAATTTACCCGGTACGATTGCTATCATAACTGCAGCCGCCAACCCTGCTCCCTCTCCCTATAAAAAAAATAACGAAAGGTTTAGGTATTTGATATAGCCTTTAGCCTTACAAACTGCCACAAATTAGTCTAACTAACAATGAATCGGTAAAGTTCGTTTGCGGTCAAAGAAATTGAAATGTGGCTAAAAAAACTGAGCGTAAATCTTTATTATGATACCATACTATTAGCTTTGTGATTCAAAGGGTACTTCCTAACTCACCTTCAACTCCTTTGCTAACAGGTATGTTACCAACGTGGTAAAGCTTGAGAATAGGGGAGCAAGAAAAACGCAGACATTTCTGACATCAATAGCAAAGTTGAAGAAGTTCAACGCATGGTATAGAATAGCAGAGGTAACCATCAAACCGGGGTAAATAGTGCCTCCTAGAAATAGCAAATACAAATTATTAATATCATCGCTCTATCACTGATATAAAGGTTCAAACCAAGCTAAGCAGTAATAACCGAACATCTGCATTTGATTGCTAATTACTCTTCTCTTACTCACCTATAATTCTTCCAAGAGGATACCAAGCACGATCGTCAAACCTGGAGTTAACATCATAACATGGACAATGTAAATAATTGCATATAAGTGCAATGATAGTAAAGGTTGATGAGGCCATTCAACCACTACTAGAACTATTACATACCAATTGTGAAATTTATAATAGCCTTCATCTGCAAGAAATTTAGTAGTCCTGTAGTTGAAATAAGGATCGAATTCATGAATGACGCTTTCATATCGAAGGACAGAAAAGAGACGAGTAGAAAATGCTGCAAAAACAATAAATACAAATCCATATAACATGATGACAGCACACAAAAATAAAAATTAGTACAAGGTGGCTAGTTTGGTTGACATACAAAGTATGGCCGCAAGAGACAAGATCGTCAATTTCAACAGAGTTTCATACTTCTGGACAGGTGAGGCGCCATCCTTACTTTTAATAATCTTGACAGCCATGATCGTAGGCGTAGGGGACTTTTTGTTGGAGGGTTTGCTAAATTCAGTAATAGTTCTAGTTTAGTATTAGTATACTACACTAGCTCTAGCTTTAACATGCGTATCTGCCAATCCGGCAAGACCAATTCGGATTCATACAAAGCCCATTTATGCGCAAAATTAACACCCCATTTCATAACGCCACACTGTGTAAACGTTCTTTAGATACAGAATAAGAGTATTATTTTTTCTTTATCCTTACCGATAGTGTCAATAAGTAATTAAGTGGAGTAGAAGTAATGATGTGCCTGCAAAGAGCATCAAGACTTTCCTTAACTAACTTTAAGGTTCATTGACAGCAGAGATGGACGGACTGAGTCGACTGACAGTGACAATGGAAAGGGACACCGAAAAACTGTCACCGTCTCAAAATCTGCTTAATTGCCGCGCTGACCGGCTGGATTGCTGGAATTGGACTCCGACTCCAAATCCAAATATTTCAATGAAAAAAATAGCCATAGCCATATAGCCATTCCCTTCCATTTCTAACACTGAACTCTGAACAGTATCAATGAATCATTTTCTATGGGGAATCTAGCGCGAGTCTACGAATTTTAGTTTAACCCTTGCATTTGCCGGTTCTCTATATCTCTCGTATCCCACACTCCATTCAAAACAATTTGGGCACTTGATAGTGCTTAACGTGCAGGAAACTATTTCGGATTTTTCATTTGCGAATTTACGGTTTTGGCTTAAAAATAGCTCTTATATGTCATGAAACTATAAAAAATTAATTTATAGTTTAAAAATTCTACTTTTATTTCTTAAAATGTATTTTATTTGCCAAACTAGGACAGATTTTTAACAATTTGGTGGCGGGAATCAACACCATCCAGTACATCGCCAGCCCACTTTGTGTGCAAAATAGTACCTTCTAGAATACGGGCTGGCCACATTCATTCCATTCAAGTTGAGATCACATTCAGTGTCAGTCATCCTTGTGATTTTCGTCTGATTTTTCTTATTTGATTATAGATATTTTATATTTACCGGTGTTTGAAAGTGATTAGTTAGTTAAGTTTACGATTCATTTACTGAAGTCAAAATGTCTGTGACTCCAGCTCTTTCCATTTTCGGTTCACGAACAAGTGGTACCCCGGTGAGGACCCAAAATGGTAAGTCATAGTATAGTATTTCCTTGGCTGCTTTTGTATTTTTTGATTTGTGAATGAATAGTAAGCATGCATCAATGCAAATATGTTTTTCTTAGTTATGGCCGCTTCTGCTATTGCTAACATCGTCAAAAGCTCTTTGGGACCAGTGGGTTTGGATAAAATGATGGTGGATGACATTGGTGATGTTTGCATCACTAATGACGGAGCTACGATCTTAAAAATGCTCGAAGTGGAACATCCTGCTG
>Ga0210040_10002919_pt1 | contig 23600 bp, 21 predicted proteins | sample CryGeyCG12114_NA_FD_185462 | JGI IMG/M metagenome (GOLD analysis project Ga0210040, IMG submission 185462) | Groundwater microbial communities from aquifer - Crystal Geyser CG19_WC_8/21/14_NA (SPAdes) (version 2) | ecosystem: Environmental > Aquatic > Deep subsurface > Groundwater | place: USA... | reverse complement strand
GCCGCAATCCATGCCCTCCCCTTGGCCGATGCCCGGCCCGGCATGGCCCGCGCCGCCCGCGCCCTGGCCCGCTTCCGTCCAGCCTCCTGCCTGGTCCTTCTCCGGGCCACCGCAGGGCTGGCCCCCGCCCCCCTGGCCCGCCCCGCCCTGGCCCGCGCCCCAACTCTCTCCGGCCCCGCCGAGCGCCGCCCCGCCGGCCACGCCCCCACAGGCCCCCGCCCCAAGCCAGGAGCCCCCGCATGACCCGCCGCGGCCCGCGCCCCCTCCCGGCGCACCTGACCCTGGCCATGGGCCGGGCCTGGCTGGCGACGGCCTCCATTCCCCACCCGCCGGCCGGGACCTCCAATCCCGCCTCGAATCCCTGGAGCGCGAGCTGGCCGGGCTTCGCGCCGCGCTTGCCGGAGGCCCGGGCGGAACACCGCCGGATCCTGGACCAGCTCGCCGGCGCCGCCGACCCTGAGGCCTTTCGCGCCGCCGTGCTCCAGCGCCTCTGGCAGGACGACGCCGCGCTGATCCGCGGCATCGCCGCCTACCGCGACCACCCCTGGCGCCGCGACCTGCCCGCGCGCCCCACTCTCTGGGCGGAAGGGCCCGCCCGCCTGCTTGATTACGGCGGCCAGGGCCCGGCCACCCTCTTTGTTCCCTCCCTGATCAACCGCGCCACCGTGCTGGACCTCATGCCCGGCCATTCCATGCTCCGCTGGCTGGCGGATGAGGGCCTGCGCCCCCTCCTGCTGGACTGGGGCGAGCCCGGCCGGGCCGAGCACGACTTCTCCCTCACGGATTTCATCGCCGGCCGCCTGGAACGCGCCCTCGCCGCCGCCGCCCGCGCGGCCGGGGGGCCGGTCACCCTGGCCGGCTACTGCATGGGCGGCCTGCTGGCGCTGGCGGCCGCCATCCGCCGCCCCGAGCTGGTCCGCGCCCTCGTGCTGCTCGCCACGCCCTGGGACTTCCACGCGGGCGGCGCCGAGGCCCAGGCCCGCTCCACCGCCAGCCTTCTCCCCGCGCTGGAACCGGCCATGGCCGCGACCGGCGGCCTGCCCGTGGACATCCTCCAGCTTCTTTTCGCCGGGCTCGACCCGTTCGGCATCGCCCGGAAGTTCCGCGCCTTCGCCCGCCTCGACCCCACCTCCCCCCGCGCCGCCCATTTCGTGGCGCTGGAGGACTGGCTGAACGACGGCATCCCCCTGCCCGCCCCCGTGGCCCGCGAATGCCTCGGCGGCTGGTACGGCGCCAACACGCCCATGGCCGGTGAATGGCGCATCGCCGGCCAGGCGGTGGACCCCGCCGCCTGGCGCGGCCCCGCCTTCCTGGCCATCCCGCGCGGCGACCGCATCGTCCCCCCCGAAAGCGCCCGCGCGCTCGCCGCCCGCCTGCCCCAGGCCACGGTGCTGGACGTGGCGGCCGGCCATATCGGCATGGCCGCCGGCATGAAGGCCGGGGCCGTGCTCTGGCGCCCCCTGCGCGACTGGATCGCGGCCCCGCCGCGCCCCACCTGAAGACCAGCCCCGCCTCCCCCGGGATTGCGCATCCTCCCGCGCCCGCGCAGCATCCCCCCAACCAGAACGCCCCCAAGGGAACCAAGAGGACCGCCACCATGGACGACATCGTCATCGCCTCCGCCGCCCGCACCCCCGTCGGCAGCTTCAACGGCGCCTTCGCCACCCTGCCCGCCCACCAGCTCGGCGCCATCGCCATCAAGGCCGCCATGGAGCGCGCCAAGGTTTCCGCCGAGGAGGTGGACGAGGTGATCCTGGGCCAGGTGCTCGCCGCCGGCGCCGGCCAGAACCCCGCCCGCCAGGCCGCCATCCTCGCGGGCATCCCGGTGGAGCGCACCGCCTTCGGCATCAACCAGCTCTGCGGCTCGGGCCTGCGCACGGTGGCGCTCGCCGCCCAGCAGATCGCGACGGGCGACGCGAAGATCGTCATGGCCGGCGGCCAGGAAAGCATGACCCAGGCGCCCCACGCCGCCCAGCTCCGCGCCGGGCAGAAGATGGGCGACCTCGCCATGGTCGACACCATGATCCGGGACGGCCTCTGGGACGCCTTCCACGGCTACCACATGGGCAACACCGCCGAGAACGTGGCCCAGAAGTTCCAGATCACGCGCGAGCAGCAGGACGAGTTCGCAGCCAGCTCCCAGCGCAAGGCCGGCGAGGCCATGAAGGCCGGCCGCTTCAAGGACGAGATCACCCCCGTCGCCGTGAAGGGCCGCAAGGGCGAGACCGTCTTCGAGAACGACGAGTATCCCAAGCCCGAGACCACGCTGGAGATCCTCCAGAAGCTCCGCCCCGCCTTCTCCAAGGAAGGCTCCGTCACCGCCGGCAACGCATCGGGCATCAACGACGGCGCGGCCGCCATCCTGGTCATGAGCGGCTCGGAGGCCTCCCGCCGCGGCGTGACGCCGATGGCCCGCATCGTGTCCTGGGCCACCGCGGGCGTCGATCCCTCCATCATGGGCACCGGTCCCATCCCCGCCTCCCGCCGCGCGCTGGAGAAGGCCGGCTGGAGCATCGCCGACCTCGACCTCATCGAGGCCAACGAGGCCTTCGCCGCCCAGGCCTGCGCGGTGAACAAGGACCTCGGCTGGGACCCGGCCAAGGTGAACGTCAACGGCGGCGCCATCGCGCTGGGCCACCCCATCGGGGCCTCGGGCGCCCGCGTGCTGACCACCCTGCTGTTCCAGATGCAGCGCCAGGGCGCGAAGAAGGGCCTCGCCACCCTCTGCATCGGCGGCGGCATGGGCGTCGCCATGTGCGTCGAGGCCGCCTGAACCGGGGCGCCCCCGCGGCGGCCGGTACCGGGGGAGGCGAGAGCCTCCCCTTTCCATTTTCGCTCCCCTGACCCGCACCGAGGGCTGGCGGCGCGAAAAACCTGTGGAAACGAAGGGGCCAGCGGGTGGATACGTTCCCGTGATCCCTTTCAACACCCTGATCAGGCACGGCAAGACCCCCATATGCCCGCCACCATGTCCCCCAAGACACCCGACTACGACGCCCTTCTCGGCGCCCACCTGGACACGCTCCGCGCGGAAGGCCGCTACCGCCACTTCCTGACGCTGCACCGCCAGCCCGGCGCCTTTCCCGGCGCGCTGCGCGCCGATGGACGCCCCGTCACCGTCTGGTGCTCCAACGACTATCTCGGCATGGGCCAGCACCCCGCCGTCCGCGACGCCATGATCGCCGCCATCCGCGAGGACGGCGCCGGCGCCGGCGGCACCCGCAACATCTCCGGCACCGGCCGCCACCACGTGGCCCTGGAAGCGGAACTCGCCGCCCTGCACGGCAAGCAGGCAGCCCTGGTCTTCACCTCCGGCTACGCCGCGAACGAGGCCGCGCTCTCCACCCTGGCCCGCCTGCTGCCCGGCTGCACCATCCTGTCGGACGCCGACAACCATGCCTCCATGATCGCGGGCATCCGCCACGGCGGCGGCCCGAAGCGCGTCTTCCGCCACAACGACCTCGCCCACCTGGCCGAGCTTCTCGCGGAACTCCCGCCCGAGGCCCCCAAGATCGTGGCCTTCGAATCCGTCTATTCCATGGACGGCGACATTGCCCCCATCCGCGCCATCGCCGAGCTCGCCCGCGCCCACAACGCGCTGACCTATATCGACGAGGTCCACGCCGTCGGCCTGTACGGCCCCGGCGGCGCGGGCGTCGCGGCGCGGGACGGCGTGGAGATCGACGTGGTGGAGGGCACGCTGGGCAAGGCCTACGGCGTCGGCGGCGGCTACGTCGCCGGCAGCGCCACCCTGGTGGACGCCATCCGCTCCTTCGCCTCCGGCTTCATCTTCTCCACCACCCTCGCCCCCGCCATCGCGGCCGGTGCGCTCGCCAGCGTCCGCCACCTCCGGGGGTCCGACGCCGAGCGCACCGCCCACCAGGAACGCGCCCGCGCCACCCGCGCGGCGCTGCGCGACCAGGGCCTGCCGGTGATGGAGAACCCGAGCCACATCGTGCCCGTGATGGTCGGCGACGCCGCCCTCTGCCGCGCCGCCAGCGACATGCTGCTCGACGAGCACGGCATTTACATCCAGCCGATCAACCACCCCACCGTGCCCCGCGGCACGGAGCGCCTGCGCATCACCCCCACCCCGCTGCACGACGACGCCGCCATCGCCCATCTCGCGGGCGCCCTGGCCACGGTGTGGGACCGCCTGGGCCTGCGCCGCCAGAAGCTGGCGGCCTGAACGCGCGAAGGGCCGGGGGAAGCAATCCCCCGGCCCTTCATCGCGAACCGCCCGCCGGAAAGGCCAGGCGGAAAGAAGCTTCCCTCAGGCCGCCATGCGCCGCTGCGCCCGGTCCTGTGCCAGGCAGGCCGCGGCCTCCGCCAGGTGCCCCGCCGCCTCGTCCGCGCCCAGCTCCAGGCAGCACCGCTCCAGGTGCTCCATCAGGCGCGTCAGCGCGGCCATGTCGCGGCCAGCCTCTTCCGGCCAAAGCACGGCGGCGATCGGGGTGTCCATGGGGCAGCAGTCCTTGAGAGCGGCGATGGCCGCGGAAGCGGCGGCGTCCTACACCCTCCCGGGGACAAAAAGCCAGCATTCCCGCCGGAAAGCCTCGAATCCGCCGTGCCGCGCAGGAAAACAGGCCCGGAACGACCGCCGGCGGAACCTCCCCGCCCGCGCGAAGTTCCGCCGCATGAAGCGCCGGGGAAACACCGCGCCAGCAGGAATGTGTCTCGAAAAACGCTTTGTGCGGTGCGATCTTGCGCGCCGCGCCCTTGATGCCTTGCCCCTGACTGCCCCAGCTTGAAGGCGCAGTCCGCGAACGTCCTCGAAAGGTATCAAGAATGGCACGCATCGCCCTCGTCACCGGCGGCCAGCGCGGCATCGGCGCCGCCATCAGCGAGCACCTCCAGAAGAACGGCCGCACGGTCGTCGCCTCCTATGCCGGCAACGAGGAAGCCGCCCGCGCCTTCACCGAGCGCACGGGCATCCCGACCTACAAGTTCGACGTTTCGGACTGGGACCAGTGCGCCGCCGCCCTGAAGAAGATCGAGGCCGAGGTCGGCCCGGTGGAGATCCTGGTCAACAACGCCGGCATCACGCGCGACAACACCATGAAGCGCATGGACCGCAAGGCCTGGGACGAGGTGATCGACACCAACCTCGGCTCCTGCTTCAACCTCTGCAAGCTGGTCTGGGACGGCATGTCGGCGCGGAAGTTCGGCCGCATCGTCAACATCGGCTCCATCAACGGCCAGGCCGGCCAGTACGGCCAGGTGAACTACGCCGCCGCCAAGTCCGGCATCCACGGCTTCACCAAGGCCCTGGCCCTCGAAGGCGCGCGCGCCAGCATCACCGTCAACGCCATCGCCCCGGGCTACGTGGACACCGAGATGGTGCGCGCCGTGCCGCCCGACGTGCTCGAGAAGATCATCGCCCGCATTCCCCGCGGCCGCCTCGGCACGGCGGATGACATCGCCCGCGGCGTCGCCTTCCTCACCGCCGACGAGGCCGACTTCATCACCGGCTCCACCCTCTCCATCAATGGCGGCCAGCACATGTACTGACGGGATCGGGGGCCGCCGCGGAACCGGCGGCGGCTCCTATCCGTTGTCTCTGTTCCAACAAACGGAACGGAGGCAGGCATGACGTCATCCAAGCACCCCCATGGCGGCCCCAACGAGGAAGGCCTCGGCGACGGCATCCCCCGCCCGCCCTCCGATGACGAGCGCAACCCCGGCATCGGCTCCTCTAAAGGCGTCTTCGGCCGCGGCACCGACCCAACCGTGCTTCAGGCCGACAACACCGACGAAGGCGACGTTGGCAACGGCACCAACGCCCAGGGCGGCATCGACCGGGAACATATCGGGCAAACCAGGAAGCCGATGGGGCGCACCAACAAGTAGGCGCGGCGTGGCCGGGGAAGGCCTCCCCGGCCCCTTTTCCCGCGCGCCCGGACAAGCCAGCCTGTTCGCAGAAGGAACAGCCCATGACCGAATGCACCCTGGTGCTGGCCGAAGCGGCCCCGGATGCCCCGCAGCGCATCGGCGCGGTGCGGCCCGCCCACCTGGCGCTCCTCACGCCCATGGCCGCCGCCGGGGACCTCCTCCTCGGCCTGCCGCTGATGGACGCCGCCGGCACCTATCGCGGCTCGATCCTGCTCGTGGCCACCTCCGCGCTGGACCGCTACCTGGAGGCAGAGCCGTTCCGGCGCGAGGGCATCTGGCAGAGCCACGCGTCGCACCCCTTCCGCATCGCGGCCCTTCCCTGGCGCCCCTTTCCGGGCGGCCCGGCGGCGGATCGCCCCACCCACAGCGTCGCCGTCGCCCGCGACGGCACCGATGACCAGGCCCCCGCCCGCCGGCTTTCCGTGCGTGATGCCCATCTGGCCCGGGTACGCCCCGCCGCCGAATCGGACCTCCTGGCGCTCGGCGGCGCCATTCTCGATGCCCCGGGCGGCGCCATGGTCGGCTCGGTCGCGATAACGGCCCACCCGGACCTGGACGAAGCCAGGGCCTGGTGGGCCGTCGATCCCTACAACACCGGCGGCGTCTGGCAGGACACCGCCTGGCACCTCACCCGTTTCGCGCCCCTGCCTTACCGCGCCCTGCCCTGACGGGCCGCGGCGCGGGGGCGGAGAAGGCGCCGGCCGCGGCCAGCGCCGCCGTGGCCAGGGCCGCCCCGATCAGGACGGCCGCCGTCACCGTGCCGTCGCCCCGATGCGGTCGCCGACCAGCTTGTTCGCCAGCCACGACACCAGCCAGATGATGATCGCGCCGAAGAAGGCCGCCGAGAAGCTGGTGATCCGCATCCCCGGCATCAGCAGCGCCGTCAGCCCCAGCATCAGCGCGTTGACCACCAGCGTGAACAACCCGAGCGTCAGCACGGTCACCGGCAGCGACATGGTGGCCACGATGGGCCGGATCACCGCGTTCACCACGCCGAAGATGATGGCGGCGATGATCAGGTTCGTCAGGCTCGGGAAGTAGAGCCCTGTGACGACGTTCGCTGCGATGTAGAAGGCAACGGCCGTGATGACCGTTCGAATCAGGAAGCCCACCGTGTCAAACTCCTCGCCCCAGGCAGTGCCGGAAAGCCCCGGCAGGATGCTTGGGCAACGCACCCTCCCCCTCCCGGTTGCCAAGTTCCTTTCGTGAGCCGCGCAACCGCCTCGGGCATCGGCGCGCTCGTTCTCTGGGCTTTCCTCGCCCTCCTCGCCCGCGGCGCCGCCGGCCTGCCGCCGCTGCAGGTCACCGCCATGGCCTTCGCCGCCGGCGGCGGCCTTGCCACCGCCTGGCTCGCGGCCACCGGTGGCCTCTCGGCCCTGCGCCAGCCGCCCATCGCCTGGGCCCACGGCGTGGGCGGCCTCTTCGGCTACCACGCCCTCTACTTCGCGGCCCTCGCCTGGGCGCCGCCGGTGGAGGCCAGCCTCATCAACTACCTCTGGCCCCTGCTGATCGTCCTTTTTTCCGCCCCCATCCTGGGCCTGCATCTCGGTCCCCGGCGCCTCGCGGGGGTGTTGCTCGGCTTCGTCGGCTGCGCCCTCGTGGTCGGTCCCGGCGCGGCCTTCCCACCCGGCGCCGCGCCCGGCTTCCTCTGCGCCGCCGCGGCCGCCCTGGTCTGGGCGCTCTACTCCGTCACCGCCCGCCGCCTCTCGGCCATCCCCACCGAGGCCGTGGCCGGCTTCTGCCTGGCCTCCGCCGCCCTCGCCGCCCTGTCCCACCTGGCCTTCGAGACCACCGTGGTTCCCAGCCCCCGCGAATGGGCGGCGGCCCTCCTGCTCGGCCTCGGCCCGGTCGGCGCGGCCTTCTTTCTCTGGGATGTCGGCATGAAGCGCGGCGACCCCCGCCTGCTCGGCACCCTCGCCTATGCCGTGCCGGTCGCCTCCACCCTTCTCCTTATACTATCGGGCGAGGGCGAGGCCGGGCCGCGCGTGCTGGCGGCGGCGGCCCTGGTGGTGGGCGGCGGCTGGCTGGCCGCCTCGGCGAGGCGCTGAGCGCCGCGGAAGCTATTTCCGGAGCACCGCCCGCACCACCTCGCCCGGCCCCTGGTGGCGCGGCCCCTCGTCCAGCACCACCGTCCCCTCCAGGCATTCCAGCACCTCCATCCCCGCGAAGTGCTCCCGCACCAGCGCCGCCGACCACAGCAGCGAAGGGTCGGCCGGCCCGCCGGAGCGCCGGCCCTCCTGCCCGGCCCGGAAGGCCTCCAGCACCAGCAGCCCGCCCGGCGCCAGCGCCCGCACGGCGCCCGCCGCCACCACCGCCCGGTCCGCCGGCGGCAGGTGCACGAAGATCCAGGCGAGGAGGTCGAACCCCTCCGCCGGCCAGTCCCAGCGCGTCAGGTCCGCCGCCTCCGTCCGCAGCGCCACCCCGCGGGCGGCCGCGAGGGCGGAGGCCTTGGCCAGCCCCGCCGCCGACCAGTCCACCGCCGTCACCGCCAGCCCGCGCTCCGCCAGCCAGACGCCGTTGCGTCCCTCGCCATCCCCGATCGCCAGCGCCCGCATCCCCGGCAGGATTCCCGGCCGCAGCCGCCAGGCCTGCGCCTCCAGGTGCCGGTTCGGCGCCTCGCCGAAGGTGAAGCCGCCCCCGCCGTAGCGCGCATCCCAGGCCGCCGCGTCGCTCATGCGGGAAAGGGCCTCGCCCCGAAGATCGCGCTCCCCACCCGCACCTGGGTGGCCCCGCAGGCGATCGCCGCCTCGAAATCCCCGCTCATGCCCATGGACAGCACCCCCAGGCCCTCGTCGGCGGCAAAGGCCGCCAGCCAGCGGAAATGCGGCACCGGGTCCTCGCCCTCGGGCGGGATGCACATCAGCCCGGCCACCGAAAGCCCGTGCTCCTCCCGGCAGGCCCGCAGAAAGGCGGCGGCCTCGTCCCGCGCCACGCCGGATTTCTGCGGCTCCGCCCCCGTGTTCACCTGCACCAGCAGCGCGGGCGCCCGCCCCTCGCGCCGGATCGCCTCGGCGATCGCCTCCGCCAGCCGCGGGCGGTCCAGGCTCTCGATCACGTCCGCCACCCGCACGGCATCCCGCGCCTTGTTGGTCTGCAGGCCGCCGATGATGTGCAGCCGCATCGCCGGATGCATCGCCCGCAGCCCCGGGAACTTGCCCGCCGCCTCCTGCACCCGGTTCTCCCCGAACACCGCCTGCCCGGCGGCCAGCGCCGCCTCCACCGCCGCCGCCGGATGGGTCTTGGAAACCGCCACCAGGGTCACCCTGGCCGGGTCGCGCCCCGCCTTCGCGCAGGCCTCGCCGATGCGCGCCTTGATCCGCGCGAGGTTCGCGGCGATGCCAGGAGAATCGACGGCGCGGGAATCGGCCGTCGGGGAATCGGCGGGCAGGGGATCGGTCATGCGGCGCGGAAGGCTAGGGCAGAACCGCCCCACCGGAAACCGCCGGGGAGCCCGCGCCGTCCCACCGCTCTGGCTTTTGAGCGACCCGCGCCGCCTGCCCGACCCCCGCGCCGCCGCCCGCCGCCTGCCACCCGGCAGCGCCGTCCTCCTGCGCGACTCCGCGCCGCGCCTGTTGCGCCCCCTGGCCGCCCTGGCCCGCGCCGGCGGCCTCCGCCTGCTGGTTGCCGGCCAGGGCCGCACGGCGATCTCCCTCCGCGCCGGCCTGCACCTGCCGGACCGGCGCCCCGCCGAACACCTTCTTCCCTTTCTTCTTTCCCGCCGCCGCGCGGGGGGTGCCCTCCTCTCGGTCGCCGCCCACGGACGCGCCGGCCTGGCCCGCGCCCGGCGCCTGGGCGCGGACCTCGTGATCCTCTCCCCGGCCTTTCCCACCGAAAGCCATCCCGGGGCCCCCGCCCTCGGCCCGCTTCGCTGGGCGGCCCTGGCCCGCCGCGCCGGACGCCCGGTGGTGGCGCTCGGCGGCCTCAATCCACGCAGCCAGCGCCGACTGCCCCGCATCCATCCCCCCACGCGCGGCGGCGCCTCCGGCTGGGCGGCCATTGGTGGCCTGCTTTGAAGGATGTGGCGCTCTGGCCACAGTGTTTCGCGGATGTCGCGTTCGGCCCCACTGCGCCATGGACGCCTCCAAAGCCCCTGAACCATAGTCCCCCCGGGCTCGGCCAAGGGAGCGCATCCAGCGGATGCACGTCTCGCGGCAAACCCGCCGAGGGGGGCGGGCGGGTCGCGTGAAGCGCCGGGGCTGCTCCCCGGTACGTCAGGAGGATTTGGGATGCGTAAGCTTCTTCTCGGCAGCACGGCCGTCGCCGCTGCTGCCCTGTTCGCGCCGGGCGGCGCCATGGCCCAGTCGCTGAGCGGCGACGCCTTCGCGTCCAGCCTCGGCAGCGCCGGCGCCTCGATGCGCGGCCTCGAGGTGCGCGTCGGCGGCTACTACCGCGCCATGTACAACTACACGCGCCAGACGAACGAGAACAACGCGACCACGCGTCTCGGCAGCTCGGACTTCACCAACGAGATCGAGATCCACATCCTCGCCTCCGGCAAGGCCGCGAACGGCCTCCGCTACGGCGTCGCGCTGGAGATCGAGAACGACGCCTACCGTCAGCCCCAGGCCGGCAACCCCGCCACCAACGTCGTCTCCAACAGCGGCAAGAACACCCTCGCTTATGACGAGGCCTGGGCTTACCTCGCCGGCAACTGGGGCCAGATCCGCTTCGGTGACGAAGACGGCGCCCTCGGCCAGCTCCAGTCCGGCCACATCACCGGCTTCGGCGTCGGCGGCCTCGACTCGGGCGACCAGTACCAGCAGGTGATCGGCGGCAACCAGCGCGCCGCGTTCAACACCGTGAACGACCCGGGCGACAACACCAAGCTGATCTACCTGTCGCCGCAGTTCCTCGGCTTCGACGCCGGCGCCTCCTTCGCCTTCAACAGCAACGACGGCTCGAACTCGGGCTGCGACAGCCTCGCCAACGCCACGCTCTGCGACCGCACCTCCGCGCTGTCCGGCGTGAACACCCGCCGCCGCAACGAAGTGCAGGCCGCCCTCCGCTGGCGCGGGTCCTTCGGCCCCGTCGGCCTGTCGACCACCGTCGGCTACATGGGCGCGGACTCCATCAAGAACACGACGGGCATCTCGCCCCAGCGCCTCGACATGTACTGGGCCGGCATCGTCGGCACCGCCTACGGCTTCTCGGTCGGCGGCTGGTACACCGGCGGCAGCGCCAACGCCGGCTTCAACACCAAGCTCGAGAGCCGCACGGGCGCCCCGGTGGACGACCGCAACCTCGACTCCTTCCTGGTCGGCGCCACCTACACCATCGACGCCATCACGGTCGGCGGCCACTTCGCCCGCTCCATCTCGGCGGGCAACCAGGGCATCACCACGGGCGGCCGCACCGAGACCGGCTTCGCCGTTGGCGGCAACTACCGCATCGCGCCGGGCCTGGACTTCTTCGCCGAGTACATCCAGACCCAGCGCAAGGAGCGTAACTTCGACTTCGTGACGGGCAATGTGGTCAGCGCCACCACCATCGCGAACGGCACCGGCATCCAGCAGGGCTCCAACGTCGGGACCGTGCTCGCGGGCTTCCGCGTCGCCTTCTGATCCGCGAAAGCGCTTCAGCGATACGGAAACGGGGCGGTGGGGAAACCCGCCGCCCCGTTTTCTTTGACCCGCCGCCTTCACCTTTGAGGGCGGCTGGCAACGTTTTCTCCCTTGCGCCCCGCCCCGGCCCGGCTTTACCTCCGCCCCCATGCGCCCCCTCCGCCTTGCCGTCCTCGCCCTTCCCGTCCTCGTGGCCGCCTGCGGACAGACCCGGCAGGTGCAGAACGACGAGTATTACGACGGCAGCCGCCGCGCCCAGGTCGCCGGCCGCATCTCCGGCAACCAGGACGGCCTGCTGATCCTCGGCACCGACCGCAGCCGCAACCGCGAGGGCGGTGGCGCCGGCGGCCCGGGCGACACCGGCACGCTGGGCGTGAACGCCTATCTCTGGCGCGCCAGCCTGGACACCCTGTCCTTCATGCCGCTCGCCTCCGCCGACCCCTTCGGTGGCGTCATCATCACCGACTGGTATTCGCCCCCCGCCGCCCAGGGGGAGCGCTTCCGCGCCACCGCCTATATCCTCGGCCGCCAGCTCCGCTCGGACGGCGTGCGCGTCTCGGTCTTCCGCCAGGAACTGCGCAACGGCGTCTGGCTGGATGTTCCCGTCGCCAACGCCACCAGCACCGAGCTGGAGGACAAGGTCCTCACCCGCGCCCGCGAGCTTCGGAGCCAGTCCGCCGGCCTCTGATCCCGGCGCCCCCGCCCCGGGCGGGCCGGGGACACCCCGGCCCGCGCCAAAGCCCCTGGCACCGGAGACGCCCTCAGTACTGAACCGCCGGCAGGGAGCGGATCTCGGCCGAGGCCATGTCGATGGTCACGCGGCGCTCCCCGGGAACGGCACGAAGCCGCGCCATCGGCACCGAGACGTATTTCTGCGTCAGCCCCAGGCGGCTTTCCACCTCGATCACCACCATGCTGACCTGGCCCTGCGCGGGATCGATGATCAGGTCCTGCACCTCGCCGATCTCGACGTTGTCGGTGCTGTAGACATCGCGGTCGATGAGCTGCTCCGCCCGGAGGTGCCCGGCGGGGATCGCCGTGGCCGCTGCTCCGGGGGCACCGGGCGCCGGCGCCTGTGCGAGCGCCGGCATGGCAGCGAGGGCGGCGAGAACGGCGGCAAGACGGATTAACTTCATGTCATGATTCTCCCTTGCGACGGGGCCTAGAACCCTGCCCTCTCCACAGGGTTTCCCGGGCACCCTCTTTCCAGCATGGCTCCGGCGGAATATCAGGGCACACCCACGACGAAGGCCCATATTGGCCCCGATGACCGACGGTCCGCCCGACAGCCCCGCCCATTCCCTCGATCGCGCCCTGGATCGCCCGGTGGAGCGCCCGGTGGAGCGCTATGACTTCGCCGCCGCCGAGCCCCGCTGGCAGCAGGCCTGGGACAAGGGCGCCTGCTTCGCCGCCCCCGACGTGCCCGACGGCACGAAGCCCAAATACTACGTGCTGGAGATGTTCCCCTACCCCTCCGGCAAGATCCACATGGGCCATGTGCGGAACTACACGCTCGGCGACGTGGTGGCCCGCTACAAGCGCGCCAGGGGCCATGAGGTGATGCACCCCATGGGCTGGGACGCCTTCGGCCTGCCCGCCGAGAACGCGGCGCGGGAGCGCGGCACCCACCCGGCCGCCTGGACCTACGCCAACATCGCCGCCATGCGCGCCGAGCTGAAGAGCATGGGCCTCTCGCTCGACTGGGCCCGCGAGTTCGCCACCTGCGACCCCGAATACTACGGCAAGCAGCAGGCCCTCTTCCTGGACTTCCTCCAGGCCGGCCTGGTGGAGCGCCGCAAGTCCTGGGTGAACTGGGATCCCGTCGATGGCACCGTGCTCGCGAACGAGCAGGTCATCGACGGCCGCGGCTGGCGCTCCGGCGCTCCCGTGGAGAAGCGCGAGCTTTCCCAGTGGTTCCTCGCCATCACGAAGTTCGCCCCCGACCTGCTGGCCGCGCTGGACACCCTGGACCGCTGGCCCGAGCGCGTGCGCACCATGCAGGCCAACTGGATCGGCCGCAGCGAGGGCGCCCGCGTCCGCTTCCCGCTCGCCGAACCCGTTGACGGCACCGCGGAGGTGGAGGTCTTCACCACCCGCCCCGACACCCTCTACGGCATGTCCTTCCTCGCGGTCGCCGCCGAGCACCCGCTGGCCGCGGCGGCCGCCGCGCGCAGCCCCGGCGCCGCCGCCTTCATCGCGGAATGCCGAAGCCAGGGCACCAGCGAGGCCGCCATCGAGCAGGCCGAGAAGCGCGGCTTCGACACCGGCTTCCGCGTCGCCCACCCCTTCATCGAGGGCGCGACCTTCCCGGTCTGGATCGCCAACTTCGTTCTCATGGAATACGGCACCGGCGCCCTCTTCGGCTGCCCCGCGCACGACCAGCGCGACCTCGACTTCGCCCGCAAGTACGGCCTGCCCGTCCCGCCCGTGGTCCTTCCCCCGGGCGAGGACCCCGCGGCCTTCACCATCGACCGCACCGCCTGGACCGGCGACGGCACCCTCTACAACTCCCGCTTCCTGGACGGCCTCGGCAGCGACGCCGGCAAGCGCGCCGCCATTGACGCCCTGGAAGCCAAGGGGCTGGGCCAGGGCGTGGTGAACTGGCGCCTGCGCGACTGGGGCGTTTCCCGCCAGCGCTACTGGGGTTGCCCCATCCCCGTCATCCACTGCGAGGCCTGCGGCACCGTCCCCGTGCCGCGCGACCAGCTTCCGGTGCGCCTGCCCGACGACGTGGACTTCTCGGTGCCCGGCAACCCGCTGGACCACCACCCCACCTGGAAGCACGTCGCCTGCCCGTCCTGCGGCGCCCCCGCGCGCCGCGAGACCGACACCTGCGACACCTTCGTGGACAGCTCCTGGTACTTCGCCCGCTTCTGCTCCCCCCAGGCCGAGGCGCCGATCACCCCGGCGGCGACCGACGCCTGGCTGCCGGTGGACCAGTATATCGGCGGCATCGAGCACGCGATCCTGCACCTTCTCTACGCCCGCTTCTTCACCCGGGCGCTGGCCACCATGGGCCAACTGCGCACGCCCGAGCCCTTCGCCGGCCTCTTCACCCAGGGCATGGTCCAGCACGCCTCCTACAAGGCGCCCGACAACCGCTGGCTCGCCCCGGACGAGGTGGAGGTCGCCGCCGACGGCAGCGCGGTGGAAAAGGGCACGGGCATCCCGCTCACCGTCTCGCGCAACGACAAGATGTCGAAGTCCAAGCGCAACACGGTGGACCCCGGCGCCATCATCTCCCGCTACGGCGCCGACACCGCCCGCTGGTTTATCCTGGCCGACAACCCGCCCGAGCGGGACATGGAATGGTCGGAATCCGGCGTCGCCGGCGCCCACCGCTTCGTCCAGCGCCTCTGGCGCCTCGCCGCCAACCTCGACCAGAGGGGCGGTGACGGCGAGCCCCGCCCGCTGATGCAGGCCACCCACCGCACGGTCGCCGCCGTCACGGCCGCGCTGGAAAGCTTCGCCTTCAACGTCGCGGTCGCCCGCCTGCACGAATTCGCCAACAGCATCGAGTCCAGCCCCGCCCCCCTCGAGGCCCGGCGCGAGGCCGTCTCCACCATGGCCCGCCTGGTGGCGCCGATGATGCCTCACCTCGCCGAGGAGCTCTGGTCCATCCTCCACCCCGGCAAGGCGGAGCTGGTGGCGCAGATGCCCTGGCCCGAGGCCGACCCCGCCCTGATCGCCGCCGAGAGCATGACGATCGCGGTGCAGGTGCTGGGCAAGCTGCGCGCCACCCTTTCCCTTCCCGTCGGCACGCCCGAGGATGCGGTTCTCGCGGCCGCCGAGGCCGAGGAGAACGTGCAGCGTGCCATCGCCGGCAAGCCCATCCGGAAGCGGATCCATGTCCCAGGCCGAATCGTCAACTTCGTTGTCTGATCAGCCACCCGCCGGCCCGGTTCTCCGCCGGCGCGGCCTGCTGGCCGCGCTCGGCGCCCCCGCGGTGCTCGCGGGCTGCGGCTTCCACCCCCTCAACGGCCCGCCCGTGGAGGGGGAGGGGAGCGCGGCCGTCGGGTCCCAGCTCGCGGCCATCCGCATCGGCCCCACCTACAGCCGCCCCGGCCAGCTTCTCCACCAGTCGCTGGAGCGCCGCCTCGCCGCGCGCGACCGCTCGGGCCCTGCCGCCCGCTACCTCCTCACCACCTCCATCCTCCCCTCCTACGAGGCCCAGGGCTACCGGCGGGACGGATCGCCGTCGCGCATCCGCATCGCCATGTCCGTCCCCTGGACTCTGGCCACCCTGGCCGTGCCGCCGCAGCAGATCGCCACCGGCACCGCCCGCGCCTTCGACTCCTTCAACGTCGTGGACAACGAGTTCTTCTCCTCGGTCGTCAGCAGCGAGGCCGCCGAGCGCCGTCTGGTGGACCAGATCGCCGAGGACATCACGATCCGCCTGGCCCTCGCCTTCCGCGACATCCCGGCCGCCTGAGCCGCCCCCGCCCATGAAGCTGGACGCGCGCCGCCTCCCAGCCTTCCTGAAGGACCCCGGCGCCACCCGCGCCGCCCTCCTCTACGGCGAGGATGCCGGCCTCGCCCGCGAGCGCGCGGATGCCCTGCAGGAAGCCATCGCCCCCGGCAACGACCCCTTCCGCGTCGCCGACCTCGCGCGCGACCTCGCCGCCCGCCCCGGTGCCCTGTCCGGCGAGGCCGCCGCCCTGTCGCTCACCGGCGGCCGCCGCGTGATCCGGGTGCGCGACGCCACCGACGCCCTGGCCGCGCCCCTGCGCGAGGTGCTGGACAGCCCCGGCGACACCCTCCTCATCATCGAGGCCGGCGAGCTTCCCGCCCGTTCCAAGCTCCGCGCCCTCGCGGAATCCCACGCCCGCGCCGCCGCCATCGCCTGCTACCGCGAGCGCGGCGCCGAACTCGCCGCCACCATCGCCGCCATTCTGCGCGAATCCGGCGTCACCGCGGAGCCCGCCGCCGCGGCCTGGCTTGCCGGGCGCCTGGGCGACGACCGCCAGACGCTGCGCCGCGAACTGGAGAAGCTCGCCCTGTACGCCGGCCGCGGCGGCCGCCTCGCCGAGGAGGACGTGCTCGCCTGCATCGGCGACGGTTCCGCCCTCGAACTCGACGAGGCCCTGGTCGCCGCCACCGCCGGCGACGTCGCCACCGCCGACCGCGCCCTCGAATCCGCCATGAGCGAGGGCGCCAACCCCGTGCAGGTGATCCGCGCCCTGCTGCGCCACGTCCAGCGCCTGCACCTGGCCTCCGTCGCCGGCATGCAGGCCCTCCAGCCGCCCGTCTTCTTCCGCAGCCGCCCGGGCTTCGAGAAGGCGCTGCGCCACTGGCGGCCGGAGGCCCTGGAAACCGTGCTCGCCAGCCTTCTGGAGGCCGAGCGCCTTTCCAAGTCCGGCGGCACCGGCCGCCCCATGCCCGATGCGGCGCTCGCCCGCACCGCGCTGCTGACGGTTGCCCGCCAGTCGGCCACCCTGGCCCGGCGCGGCTAGCGCCTCAGCCGGGAGCGCCACGCCGCACGGGGCAGAGCTCCAGCGGCTTCCCGATATTGGCGACCAGCGGCCTGCACCCGGCGAAATCCGCCAGAAGGCCGTGCCGCGCGAGGCTCGCCGCCACATGACCTTCCGCATGCGGCAACACGAGCGCGAAGAACGGCCCGGCATGCGCGGCGATCCGCTCCGTCGCCATCGCCTCGAAACCCGTCGCCAGCCGCTCCGCCGGGTTGTCGAAGGCCAGGATCCGCAGGAACGGCACGTCCGGCGGAAAGAACGGGATCACGAAGGCATTCGGCTCCCAGCCCCGGTGATAGCCGGGCACGACGATCATGGCACCGGACAGGTCCATGCCCGCCGGCGGCGCCACCTCCACGAAGCGGTCCAACTGCCTTCCGTTCCAGGGGGTGCGGTCGGGATTGGTCGGCTGCATCGGCACCGCCAGCACCAGCAGCCCGGCCGCCGCCCAGCGCCCGGCACGCGGCGCCAGCGGCAGGAAGCCCGCCGCGGCCACGAGCAGCAGCGGCACCATCATCTCCAGCGGAACCAGGTAGCGGTAGATGGAGAACAGGTGGAGCCAGATGGCGTAGGTCGCCGCCCCCGCCACCAGCAGGAAAAGGCCGAGCCGCTTCGCCGCCTCCATGTCGCGCACCCTTTGCCGCCCGAGCAGCGCGAAGAGAATGCCGGCGGGCACCACGAGATAGGCCAGCAGCAGCTTCACGTCGCGCACGGAACTGTCGATCCGGGACGGCGTGCGCGTGAAGACGAAGGGCCAGAACACCGCCTCGAACAGGCTGCGCGGCATGGCGTGGTGCGTGCGGTTGTTGCCCACGGGCCCGAGCGGCGAGCGGAACAGGTCGTTGAAATAGGGAAACAGCGGATTGCCCGTGACCTGCCAGAGGTGCCACAGCCAGAAGCCCGCGGTCAGCGCGACCCCGAGCAGGATGCCCATCCCATAGGCCGCCGCATGCGGGATGCGCCGCCCCGGCAGCAGAAGGATCGCGACCCCGATCCCGCCCGCCAGCACCACGCCGGTCTGCTTCAGCCCGACGCCGGCGCCCGCCGCCACGCCCGCCGCCAGCAGGATGGGCAGGCTGCGCCGCAAGGGACCCTCGAAGGCCACGAGCCCCGCGCGCGCGATCAGCCAGATGGCCACGTAGATCGGCAGGGCCGCGACCGTGTCGTAATAGGTCGTGCCCATCACGAAGAGCGAGCCGGCGCCGAGCATGCCGATCAGCATGACCACGGCCGGCAGCAGGCGGGCCCCTGGCAGCACGTGCCGCGCGATGCGCCAGAGCAGCACCCCGTTCACGCCGTGCACCGCGCCCAGCAGAAAGGTCAGCGCCGCCGCCGGCAGAACCTGGCTGCCGAGATAGAAGGGCAGGTCGAGAAGCGGATTGAAGAAGACGTGGTAGTCGGCGGCCAGCACGTCGAAGCCGGACCGGCCGTGAAGCCATGAATACGGATTGTAGTAGTGGTAGTGCAGCAGGTCCCAGTTGTTGTCCTTGCCCAGCAGCACGGCGAGCAGGCCGAAGCCCAACGGCAAGGCAAGGGCGAAGCGCCGCTCCGCCGGGCTCATCCCGCTCACCATGCGCGGGCTGCGCCCGAGGCAGGCGGCATCAGGGAAGAAACATCATCGGAGCACGATTTCACGGGCCGCGTATCGGCGGTGCGCACCCGTAAGGCAAGCCCGCAAGCAAGATCAGCAAGCAAGCCCAGCAAGCCCGGCAACCCCTCAGGCCGTCACCACCACCCCCGGCCCATCGCCCCGCATCACCCCCCGCGTGTCCACCACCAGCGCCGCCGCCCGCCGCACCAGCGCCAGGTCCATTCCCGGCTGCGGCGTCACCACCATCACCGCGTCCTGCGAGGCGATGCGGGCCTCGTCCAAGGCGACGCTCTCCAGCGCGGGCGAGGCTCCCCGCAGCCGCCGCGTCGGGGGAAAGCGCGGCACCAGCGGGTCGTGGTAGCTCACCATCGCCCCGCGCGCCTCCAGCAGGCGGAAGATCTCCACCGCCGGGCTTTCCCGCGTGTCCGGCACCCCCGGCTTGTAGGCCAGACCCAGCAGAAGCACGCGGGCGCCGCGCAGCGGAAGGCCCCGCGCGTCCAACGCGTCCCGCAGCCGCTCCACCGCATAGGCGGGCATGGCGTCGTTCACCCGCCCGGCCAGCTCCACGAAGTCGCTCGGCACCCCCAGCTCCCGCGCCTTCCAGGCGAGGTAATAGGGATCAACGGGAATGCAGTGCCCGCCCAGCCCCGGCCCGGGGCGGAAGGGCATGAAGCCGAAGGGCTTGGTCGCCGCCGCGTCGATGACCTCATGAACATCGAGGTCCATGGCATGCGCGATCCGCTTCAGCTCGTTCACCAGCCCGATGTTCACGGCCCGGAACACGTTCTCGTAGCACTTGGCCAGCTCCGCCACCGCCAGGGAGGAAACCGGCACCAGGCTCCCCGCCACCGGTTCGTAAAGGGCGCGCCCCACCGCCAGGCAGGCCGCCGTCGCCCCCGCCACCAGCTTGGGCACGCGCGCCACCGTGCCCTCGGGGTTGCCGGGGTCCTCGCGCTCGGGCGAATAGATCGCGAAGGCATCCTCCCCCACCCGCAGGCCCGCCCGCGCCAGCACCGGCAGCACCAGCTCCTCCGTGGTGCCGGGATAGGTCGTGCTTTCCAGCGAGATCGCCTGCCCCGGCCGCAGGAAGGGCTCCAGCGCCGCCAGCGTGGCGCGCACGGCGGAGAGGTCAGGCTCCTTGTGCGGCCCGATCGGCGTGGGCACGCAGATCACCAGCGCGTCGCAGCCGGCCGCCCCCGCGGCCCCCACCTGCGCCCGCAGCCCGCCCCCGGTCCGCATCCGGGCCACGCGGGCACCGTCGATCCCGTGCACCGGGCTTCGCCCCGCCTCCACCGCCGCCACCTTGGCCCCGTCGGTGTCGAAGCCCAGCACGGGAAAACCCAGTTCGGCGAAGCGCAGCGCCAGCGGCAGCCCGGCATAGCCCAGTCCGATCACGCCGATCCGCGCCTGCCGCGCCTCCAGCCGCGCCAGCAGCCGCTCCCGGGATCCCTGCGCCGTCGAAAGGCCGACAACCCCGTCCATCGGCGGCTAGTCCGGCAACGTGCCGCACCGGCGCGGACCCACCCGCCCGGCGCCGCGCCGGCGCCACGCGGGAACGGCGGAAAGAAAGCTCACGGCAATGCGCTCCGTTGCGTAATCGCATTGAAACACCGCCGCTTCCCCGCCGCAAGAGGATCAGGCTCTCCCGGCCGCCGGCGCGTTGGGCGCGTGGTCGAACTCCGGAACCATGCGCGCCAGCCCCGCCAGGGCCAGCCGCGCCTGCCCGCCGCGCGCGGCCCCCGCCACCTCGTCGATCGCCCGCCCGACCAGCGCCGCATCCGCGGTGCGCGGGGTCGCGACCAGCAGCCCCGGAAAGCCCGTCGGCCGCGGCGGCTCCTGCCCGTGGAACATCTCCTCGAACAGCTTCTCGCCGGGGCGCAGCCCGGTGAAGCGGATCTCCACGTCCTCGTCCGGGCGGAGCCCCGCCAGCCGGATCATGCGCCGCGCGAGGTCCACGATCTTCACGGGCTTGCCCATGTCGAGCACGAAGATCCCGCCCTCGCGCAGCTCCGGCGGCTGGTCGGCGCGGTCCTCCGCGCCGATCACGCTGGCCTGCAGCACCAGCCCCACGGCTTCCCGCACCGTCATGAAATAACGGCGCATGTCCGGGTGCGTCACCGTCAGCGGTCCGCCCCGCTCCAGCTGGCGCCGGAACAGCGGCACCACGGAGCCGGTGGAGCCCAGCACGTTGCCGAAGCGCACGGTGACGCAGCGCATCCCCCCCGCCTGCCGCGCCGCGACATCGAGGGCCTGGCAGTACATCTCCGCCAGCCGCTTGGAGGCGCCCATCACGCTGGTCGGGTTCACCGCCTTGTCCGTGGAGATGAACACCATCGCCCGGCACCCGTTGGCCCGCGCCGCATCCGCGATCAGCCGCGTCCCCAGCACGTTGGTGAGCACGCCCTCCATGGGGTCGTTCTCCACCATGGGCACGTGCTTCAGCGCCGCCGCGTGAAACACCAGCTCCGGCCGGATCTCCTCCATCAGCCGCCGCAGCCGCGGCTCGTCCCGGATGTCCGCCAGAACGGCCCGGCGCAGAACCGCCGGATGGTTCTCCGACAGCTCGAGATCGATCTCGTAGAGTGCGAACTCCCCGTGATCGAGCAGCGTCAGCGTGGAGGGGCCCAGCGCCGCGATCTGGCGCGACAGCTCGCTGCCGATCGTGCCGCCCGCCCCCGTCACCAGCACCCGCCGCCCCTGGATCAGCCGCGCCATGCCCTCCCGGTCCAGCGGCACCTGCGGCCGGTCCAGCAGCTCCTCGATGGAAACCGGGCGCAGGTCCATCCGCCGCGGCGCCTGCGCGCGGGCCGTGGCCGGGTCCAGCGCCGTCACCCGCGGCGCCCGGCGCACGGAAACCCCGTGCCGCTCGGCCGCATCCAGCAGCGACTCCAGCAGCGGGCCCGACAGGGAGGGTTCGGCCAGCACCACCAGCGCCGGCAGCCGTCCCTCGGCCCTGAGCGTGTCCAGCACCGCCCCGGCCTCCTCCACCGCGCCGAGGATCGGCACGCCCAGGATGCGCCGCCCGCGCTGGCGGGCCCGCGGCGCCAGGATGCCCTCCACCCGGTAGCCCGGCGCCCGCTGCGCGATCAGCGCGCGGATGAACAGGTCCGCCGCGTCGCCGCCGCCGGCCAGCAGCACCGGCTGCGCCGGCACGTCCGATTGCGGCCCCACCCGGTGCGCCGAGCGGATGCGCCCCACCAGCCGCGCCCCGCCCAGCAGCGCCGCCATCACACCGGCATGGACCACGGGAAAGGCCGGGTTCGGCGGCCGCCAGGCCCCGAACAGCAGCAGCCCGCCCCAGAACAGCAGCGCCGCCCCCAGGGAGGCCGCGATCACCGGCAAGAGGTCCGGCAGCGCCGCGTAGCGCCAGTACTGGCGGGGCAGGCGCAGCGGCAGCGCCACCGCGGCAAAGACCAGCAGCGCCCAGGCCATGCCCGCCCACCACCAGCCCGGGGAGGGAAAGGCCCCTGGCGCGGCCAGCACCAGCGCGGCCGGCAAGGCCAGCGCCGCCAGGGCGAGGTCGAGGGAAAGGTTCAGCAGGATGCGCTGGGGCGCCATGGAATCAACCTAAGGTCCGGCCGCCCGAGGCCGGAAGGGCCAAGGGCGTGCAGCACGCGTTCGAACAGGAAACCGCACCATGATCCACGCCTCCATCGGTGCGGGTCACGGCCTGGTGGGAAAGGCCGCGTCCGGCGGAACGGCGGCCTGCAGGAGCCGCCACCCCGTTCCGGCCGGATCCGCCGGCGCCGCGGGGCTGGCGGCGCGCAGGCCCGCCTCGATCAGCGGCACATCGGACGTGACGGGCTCCGGTGCAACCTCCGCGGGCGCCGCCTCCGCCACCCGCGCCAGCACGGCCGCCACCGAGGCCGGCACAGCCGCCCCCGAAAGCCCGGCCTCCAGCAGCAGGCGCGCGCCGGCGGCCTCGGGCACCGCCTCGATCGGCCGCCCGAACAGGGACGGCAGAGCCGCCGCGGAACGGGGCACCACCAGCGGCCGCGGCGGCGCGATCGCATCCCCCACCGGGGCGAGCAGCGCAAAGGCCGCTTCCGGATTCGAAGCGGGCGGAACCGGCGCCGCCACGACCGGGGCATGGCGCCCCGCCCCGCCGCGCAGCGCCTGCACCACCGCCCCCAGCGCGGCCGAGGGCGTCGCTCCCCCGCCCACCTCCGGCACGGCGCCGGGCGTCAGCGCGGGCATGGGCCCCAGCACCCGGGAGGGCAGCGGCATCTCCTCATCCCCGGTTTCCCCGCGCCCTGTCGCCAGGCCCGGCGCTCGCCCCATCGGCGGCCCTGGCGAAGCCTCCGGCGCGGTCCGCGCGAGGAGGGCCGCGAAGGCGTCCGGCACGGCATCCGCCTGGCGCAAGGCGGCATCCAGCAGGAGGCGCGGCACGCCGCCCGGGCCGCTGGAACCACCCGGGGCAGCCAAGGCGCCCGGGGCAGCCGGAGCTCCGGGGATGGCGGGCGCGGCGCGCATGACCGCCGCAAGGCTGTTGAAGGCGCCCTCCGGCCCGGCGCCCAGGGCAGGGCCCGGCTGCACCGCCGAATGCGCGGCGGCGGCCCGCTCCGGCCGCGATCCGGCCGCCCGCATCGCCGCCGAAAGGCTGGCGATGGCACCGGCCGCATCGACCGCCGGAGCCGGACGAGGCCAGGGCTGCGGCTCGGAGGGCAAGGCGGCGGGACGCGGGTTGGCCTCCCTCATCGCCGCCGAAAGCCGGGCAAAGGCATCCGCCGGGTCCAGCCCCGGCGCCGGTTCGGCCAGGGGGAGCAGGTCCGGCCCCACCCCGCGCGGCGCCGCCGGCCGCGCCTGGAACAGCGCCTCGTCCAGGGCGGGCAGGGCGGGAGGCACAAAGCCAGGCACCCCGGACGGCGACACGGGCCGCAACCCGGCCGGCAGCACCGGAAGCGGCGGCGCGGTGGGCGCCCGCGGCACAAGGGCGGCGGCGACCGGCACCGACACCGGCACCGACACCGGCACCGGCACCGGCGGAAGCGCGGGCACGGCCGGCCGCTCCGGAACCGCGCCGCACCCTGCGGGAAGCGGTGCCAGCTCCCGGTACAGCCCAATCAGCCGCTCCGCCTCGCCCGC
>Ga0210040_10002918_pt1 | contig 23608 bp, 16 predicted proteins | sample CryGeyCG12114_NA_FD_185462 | JGI IMG/M metagenome (GOLD analysis project Ga0210040, IMG submission 185462) | Groundwater microbial communities from aquifer - Crystal Geyser CG19_WC_8/21/14_NA (SPAdes) (version 2) | ecosystem: Environmental > Aquatic > Deep subsurface > Groundwater | place: USA... | reverse complement strand
TCTGTAAATCTAAAGAATGTGAGTTGTCGTTCCTACGACCATGAACTCATGTAAAACTAACTATGCTAACTATTCGTTTATGCTAAGAAGTATTGTGTAGTACATGAAATGTAGTAGCCTCTAGTGTCCATCATACAGGCTACCCAAATACCTTACATTATCTAAATCTTCCATTGAACATTGTCTACATTGTTTGTACCGCTTAGGCTGGATGATGAGTGCATGTGCTTGTGTGCTACAAAGAAAGTCGGCGAAACTTTGTGGCTGCATATGCATATTGACATATTGTATACGGGTCATATTTTATGTTCTCTCTCACGTATTGATTCGATTCGTGCATGACATGTGATGGATGACTTGATGGAGCTCAAAGTCTCAATATCACGTTCACTTATGTGATTATTTTTATCGAATAGGGCACCAGTCGGAGCAAATTTATCTCATTTCCTCTGCCAGTGTTGTCGTAGGATCCAGGGAGATTTCATCACTTGTATCCAGTTTAAAAGATAATCGTAAAGAATAGAGTACGACTTGAATAATTATTGGGTGACATGAGCAAGTCAGTTAAACTTGGAAGCTATGCAAGTGAGGCAAACATCAATTCTGAGAAACCTAGTTATTAAAATAACTGACTGAGCTTATTGAGAGCATTGTGTCTTTTGGTAGCATCATTTGAGCACAACATGGACAGACAAGACGGACAGTAATTACATTAAAGATTTTGTTTCGTTTCATTGAACTGAATATGGGTACAGATATACTGACTGTTAATCGGTACAAGGGAAAATATCCAATTGGCAATAAATCAATTGAGACTTTTCCATTTGTTTGGCCTGATTCACTGTTTCCGTCTCAGTTGAGTGCTTTTATTCATTCAAATCATTTGCTCATAATGATGGTCACAATTTTCAAATTCAGTTTGTCGGTACACATGGTGTCGTCAATAGTTTAGACAAACGTGTTCAACTGGACGACGGTTTAATTATGTTCAACGCATGTGAGTGAAGGATTTTTTAAAAGCGGATACGTAGAAATGGCTCTTTGGGAGACATTTAATTTCTGGATGTGGAAAAAACAGAGCTTTTAGAGTGTATGCAAAATCAGGTAACTGAAAGTTATATATTCTAACGTTTTTTTGTGTTGCACATGAAATTCATGTAAAATATTCAAGATTACTACTGCAAAAATATTTAATATAAGTCCAATTCAAAGTTCCATTACAAAGGAAAATGGAATTTCAAATTTTATTAAGGAAATCATTTTTGTAATTTTTAAATCATTCTTGGTAGTCACCACACTACAAAACTCTTGGTTTTTTAACTGTCCGTAGCTCCGATATGTAAAACCTTAAGCGAGAAGAAATATAAACTGGAAGTTCATTGTTCCCATATGCAAACAAATGCAAGGGTATCAGAGCACTTTATACTGGTTTGGTAGCTTGATTAATTAGATTTGTACGTACGATTGCTTCAACACAGTTTGCGGCATGCACATGGTGTCCATACATTTGTCAATATTGCTTCCAAATAGATGTCCATAAAAGTGCTAATAAGTCTTAATGAGTACCTACCTTCCTATATACTCGCTACATTATTAAGACAACGCAAAACTAGACATCATACTAAAATGTATTTATTTGAATTGTTACTTTTATATTCTAATGGTACGTGGATATTTAGCATAGTGTACATAGTATTTTGCTACTTTACCGTATGTAAGTACAACTAACTAACAGCAAGGTTTAAAACTTTCTCTATTCTTATAGGATTAAAAACTTTCACCTTCATCTGGGATCTAAACTGATTTACTAAAACCTACCGCTTATTATGTATGCTATTTTGCTGAAACTACGAATTAAAACTTGAGTAAAGAAATGGATGTATACTATACATAAGTTAGGTTCATCCGAGAAATTTGGATAGTAACGCACACTACTGTATACTATAAACCATATGACGACCAAATGCGTGAATACAGTATACAGTATTGAAACCAAGTGTAGCAATAGAGTACACTTGATTTTACGTGCAATTCTATAATGTTCCAATCTCACGCATGCCGTCATTATTATTGTTGCTATTATTGTTCGACTCTTTCAATCGTGTATTGGGCAACCATGCGGGGAAATGTACACTGTAGGGAAACCCCAGGAAGGAAACTAAAATGTGCATCTAAATCCTTATTATTATTATGATTGGACGGCGCAGTAACTCAATGTGGCAGAGTAGACAGCTTAATACAATGTTGTTAATCTCTTGAGTCAGTCATTCATTTCCAAACCATACCAGAACTTTTCCCACAGCTCCACCCAATGGTATATTTATGAAACAAGGAATTAATATTTTTATAGCTTCCAGCAAACAAGCGGCGAGTGAAACGATTTTGACAAGAGTATTAATTAGTGTGCAAACTTTACCCATCCCATTACAAATGGTTAGTTAGTTACTTAGTTTCCTGTGGTCAGTCTCTCACAGTGCGCTCGAGAAAACTGACCCGTACTAATGCAGTGTTTCTATGTCATCTTCATTCCAAAACACTTCAATATACATTTTTTATAAGCGGACGGAAATTTTACTGCGCTACACAATGACACATTATACACAAAAACTACAAAGTGCACATGTAGTATTTTCAAAATGTTGCTGCCAAACAGTTGTTTCGCTGCATTGACCTTCACACAATAGTTACTTGAAAGACAAATAGAAAGCATAAAAAAATGCAATGAAACGTGCATTATATTGGCCAGCAAAACACAATGGTGATTAATTATGAAGGGACTCTAGAAGTGGTAGCCTCTTGTAGTAGTAAAATCCCAACGGTAGACCCAGTGTCAAATGTTGAGAAATTATGTGTCACAAATCTTTTGTTTGCTCCCAGTGTCCTCGAGGGACAGAATTTCATGTCTTCCACCAAAAATTCCCCTAGGGCAACTCGACCCCGGTTGTCCTTTGACGAGTCTTCAATCAAAAGAGGAGAAAGTTCCTCATCTGTTGGAGCCAAAGAACGACGAGAGCCTTCCAGATCCAGTTCGTCCAGAAGATCCTCCATTTTGACTTCCTTACGGAACAATAGTGAAAGTATTGGAGAAAAGTCTGAGAATGCCATCAGTGCTGCTTCCTCGGTCCCTAGTTTGCAAGATGATGCTTGCTCGGAGATTGGCCGACTGGATACCGTGTCAGCCAAAGTGGACATCGAGGATACTCCATTGTCCAATGGGCCAGTCAAGTCTAATAAGTTTCAAAGAGTTGCTGTCATGATAAACGTAAAAGTTTTTTCCATATGTACAATATTAATGTATTTATGTTAAATTGGGAACCAACTAAAAAAATGTACAAATGACACGTGGGGATCGTTTCAGTTAACTAAATTATTATTGGACATTATCTACATTATAGAATCGTAAAACAATCCTAATCTCACATAGATGAGGCATGAAAAAATGCCGGTTTTGTTTGCAAGTCAAAATCCTATAATGGATTTATATATTTGTTAACATAACCAGAATATTAGACAATGGGCAGCAGACAAAGCAGCAACAAGGGAGCCCGAAAGGCCAGACTCGTTTTTAGAGAAATTTGCACCAGGTTATGCTGGGGAGGGAGATTTAGCAAGTCAGCGCTCAGAAAAAACTGTGTGGGAGAAGAGAAAAGAGACTTGCCTCAATAAATTGGTTATTGATTCCTCAAGACCATCTCATTACAGGGTAATTTGATCCTGTCTATATATTGCATTCCTGTCTTGCTTATGATGACTACTACATTACATGCATACAAGGTTACTACTAATAATATCCATTTCCTCTTTGTACAGTGGATAGGTATTCTTTCCATTGCCGTTTTGTACAACCTAGTATTTATCATTGGGCGAGCCACATTTTGGGAGCTTGAGAATGCAGTGCCCACCACATGGTATTTTCTGGACTACGGGGCAGATTTACTTTACATTATAGATAGCATTATTCACGCTCATCAAGGTAACTAACTAACTAGCTGAAAATGTGGGGTTGATTACCGCTGAGCTTTGATTTAAATGTTGGAATTTGGAATGCTATACTATATTGATAATACTGTAACTATAGGATACTTGGAAGAAGGGATGATGGTAACAGATTTGCAAAAACTTCGTCTCAACTATTTGGGCTCCCCGTACTCTAAGTTGGATATTGTCAGTTTGGTGCCCACAGACATAGCGTATTTCTTCTTCCCATCCAAATGTGACGTGAAACTCCCATGTCCCGTAATATTTAGATTGAACAGACTGTTCCGATTTCATAGACTTAACGAGTTCTTCCAGAAAACGGAAAGTAGGACTAATTTTCCCAATGGATTCAGAATAGGGCGTGTCATCTTGTACATTCTCATCATCATTCATTGGAACGCTTGTTTCTACTTTGGCATCAGCTATTTCATTGGCTTTGGGTCCGATGGTTGGGTCTACAAGAACATTACAGATGGAGTTGCTGGCACTTTGTCTCGTCAATATGTTTACAGGTCTTTCCTTTGGTTTTTACGTTTTCAGAACTCTCGTAGTCAGTTTTATAGTAGGTTAGTAAAATGGGTCATGGTTTTTTTTGCTCACATGTAGTTTTTATTGGTCCACTTTGACATTGACCACAATTGGGGAAACTCCAGCACCAGAAAGAGATGTGGAGTACATTTTCGTGGTGACGGATTTCTTGGTAGGAGTTTTGATTTTTGCTACAATCGTCGGAAATATTGGCAGCATGATTACACATATGAATGCCGCCCGTGCTGAGTTCCAAGATCGACTCGACTCCATCAAGCAATACATGGAGTTTAGAAAAGTGTCCAAAGAGTTGGAAAAACGAGTCATCAAATGGTTTGACTACTTATGGACGAATAAACAAGCCTTGGATGAAGGCAAAGTAAGTAAAACATGAGTAGCAGCCAAAATTTACGCGGGAGGCCTGTCACAAATCGCCTTCAGCGATTTCCAAAGACAAAGCCTTTCCAAGTTAAAAATTATCCTCCGGTTGGGCGAAGCTCCTACATATCGGGCGAAGCCTTGTCGCGTCGTAGTTCTCAGCTCGAATGAAATAGATAATGCATTATTTGAGTCGACACTTTTGGTTTGTATATAGAAATTTTCGAATTAGAACAAAGACTCGATGATGTTTTTTGTTTCGCTGTTTTTACTTTTGAGGGATGCACGGGTGAAATGGTGTATTACATGCACTGCAAGTGAAGCTGATTTTATTTCTCCATACTCTTACAGGTTTTCGCAGCATTGCCAGGGAAACTGAAAACAGAAATTGCCATCCATGTTCATATGGACACACTCAAACAAGTCAAGATTTTCCAAGATTGTGAGCCAGGACTGTTAGCAGAATTGGTGTTAAAACTGCAGCTTCAAGTATGCAACCAAAATCAAAGCTTACTTTTCGTTAGTTAGTTGGGTAGTAATAGAAAACACTATATTCACATGTATTTACAGCTACCTATGACTGTTTTGTTTAGGTTTTCAGTCCAGGTGATTACATTTGCCGCAAAGGCGATGTGGGACGAGAAATGTACATTGTGAAACGAGGGAAAGTCAGTGTAGTCGGGGACGATGGAAAAACCGTTTTTGTCACATTGGGAAGTGGCAGTGTATTTGGAGAAGTAATGAAAAAACTAACTACATATATGCCCCATTTTAAAATCATGAATGCAGTGTACATTCGTTGGTATATTCTCATGTTAAAGTGTGCTCTAAGCTATTTCAACTTCAAAAGTGGCCAAAAACATTACAAAACGTATTTATTTTTTAATCTTGACCTGTGCACTTTTTGACATGGAAATTATATTGATTTCGCTATTTCAGTGCCATTTTTTGTTTCAAAGTGAACATCATATTTGGTATGTATATTGTAGGTGAGTTTGCTCAACATAGCAGGGAATAAAACAGGGAACCGGAGAACAGCAAATGTGCGCAGCGTTGGCTATTCCGATCTCTTTTGCCTGTCCAAAGATGATTTATGGGATGCATTGCAGGTGCTCTATCTTCATTTATTATATTTCACAAAACTATCATGCTCTTTGTGGGTAATGTCACATAATGTGTCCACCTTATGTATCCAACTGCACTCTAGTGGATGAGCATACGTTGACTCTCATGTTTGTTTACCTGGGTACTAACTAATGTATTGCTAACCAACTATTATAGGAGTATCCTGAAGCCCGGGAAAATTTACTGGAGCGGGGGAAACAATTATTGCAAAAGGATGGACTGATTGATGAAGAAGCTCTTGAAAAAGAGAGACAGTCCCAACTCTCCAGAGCTCAACGAATTGATAAACTAGGTACATAACTAAACCAACCGGATTCTATAACTACTATAGCTACATAATGTATTACAGTGTATTTGTTTACTTATTTAGAATGCTAACTAACTAACGAATTAACTAATCATAACTAATTGCATGGAATCAATCCAAGTTCAGTACGCTGTTATGGTAGGCCATCTTACCCGATAATGTTAGACAGCTAAAAAAACTGTCAAAGAATAATATCTGAATTGCAGAAACTAATGTGGAAACCTTAACAACTCGACTTGCCCGTCTAATGGCAGAATATACAAGTGCGCAGCAAAAATTTAAGCAACGGCTTACTAAGGTGACTATGACTACTGGAGACTGGAAATTGAACTGAATACATAACATGGACCGTAACATTTTTGAATTGTTTCACTATTTTATTGTGCTACTATAGGTGGAAACAAAACTTCTTCGGGATGGGACCTACCCAATGGACAACCTGTTGACCAGACAATTTTCTGTAGACACTTCTGGTAGTCCTGGAGACGATGCACAACCTATGCCAGCCAAGTTGAAAACCAAAGCAATGCGTTCACCCTCACTCCCTAGCTCATTCCCGGAGTCTCGAAGTGCACAAAATGCGGAGAATGTGTTTGAATCGGATGACGAAAAAGAGGGGGAAAAATGAGCCATGGTGTATCATAGTATCCCATGTCCAGAAGCTTTTTCCACTTGGTTTGCACTAACTAAACATAATTTTGTAATGTATGCAAGTTGATGTTATTTAATTCTATGCAACTATATTAGTAATGTACACCAGATTAACCCATTCAATAAAACTAGTGGTAGTAGTTTCATACATCGACTCGAAATATGACTTTTTTATGTAAGCATTATATATAATGCATTTCTTATGGTAATGAGTGCTGTGGCTTGTTAGTTGGTAAATATACGAATGACTAATGTAATTGACTATAGTGACATTCTGCAGTCATTCCCATTACAAACAATTGAATACGCGATCTTGAATCGCAATGCACTTTTTATTTATTAGAGACTTCATCTACTAATATTGTATAGTTAGTTAGATATAGTGAAAAAGATTTAAAATATTTCCACGTTGATGTCAAGTCAAGTAATCGAATCAACTCCATTTATGACGTGTAGTTGTAAATAGGATTTCTGCATAAGTTCAATCCGCAACCATTTCTGCAGCATTTCTTTGCACCTAGACGTGACCCACAAAAAATAGTTTTAAGTTTTATGCACACATTACATTGGTACATATTCCGAATTATCGGATTGCTTACTCGAAACATCTGTATTTGGAAAAAATTATACCTTGACAGTCGTTATCCTTTTCACAATTGGATCGTTGAGTCCGTTGTGAGCAAACATTACTTCCTGGGGCTGGAGTGACTACTGTAGGGCAAGTTCCAGGTCTAATTCCAGTTGTAGCTAAAAATATTATGTAAATTAAATTATTAAAAACGTCTATATCTTAATATTTACAAAAAAAGGTGGAATTACTTCGTGCAGTAGTTCCTTTGTACCGGTTGCAGTCAACAGTTCCACATTTATCTTTTTTGCCAGGCGCACCACAAGTGCACACATTGCAGTCCTTCATATACTGTGTTCCTTCTCTGCATGGAGCTGAAAGTGTGAAAGTTTCGTTAGTTAGTGGATACAAAATGTTAAATTGATCAGAATTTGAAATATTAAAAAAAAAAATTTTTTTACAAGGCTTTCTAGCAGCAGGTTCGGCAGCGTAGGTGACTACAGTTAAAACTGTGAGCAACAAAAATACACGAAACAACATTTTGGATTGTATAATTGTTTTTACTGCCTTCAAAATTTTATGTTGATTCTTAAAGAACTGCAGATATATTTGACTGGTGAGAGTTTGGGTGAGAATAAAAGCCGCAGACAAGACTGAAAGGAGGGATGGGATTGGCGAGACAGCTTATAAGAGGTATCATTTTGCTCATTATTGCGCTTTGGGCAATGAATTAACCCTTGCAATTCACATTACCACACATGCATAGAGATATAAAAAGCTATTTTTTTCCTCCCATGAATTCGGAAACGTGTTAGGGATAGCAGGAGTTGAGTACGTGCAAAAAGGGGGAAATTGTAGCTATTGTGCTCCAAAGAATTGCAAGATTTTAGGGATTTTTGTTGCCATAAAGTCAACTCAGGTATACGCATTATTGTTGATCGTTAGTTGGTTAGTTAAATGCACCATGAATGTATTTAGTAAGCCGTTTTTCATGTGACTTGACAAGTTTTCATGACCATCTCAATTAAGTCAAAAGCCGTAGATTATTTTATTTGCGTCTTTATATTCCACTGGATCAATTTATTTGCATGTACTGGCTTCCTATGCATTCTGTGTCTCCATGTGAATTGCAATAATAGATTCAGAATTTTCATGCACATGTGAGAGTTGTGACTCTTGATTAGTTGATATTAGTATTTATGATATTTGTTTTACAACGCCCGGCTACTTATATTCCTATTTAAGGTTTGAGTCAGCAATAGTTGTAGTAGTTATATGCAAATGGTCCAAGATTCCACATCATAACATGCATACAGATTGTGAGCACAATGATTTGCGACATTATCAACGTCATTGTCATCTATCATGAATTAAAAAAAGTGCACCGAAAGTACCATTTATACAAATGTGCTTATTAGTTCGATGACTAACTTTGGCCAACTAAACAACCAACTCGACCTGTGAGAAATAGCATGCCCTTGTAGTTTGAGGTGTAGCACAACGGTTTCAGAATATGTAGTTGAAATGTGCAGAATTTGGCGTTGGAAACTGGCAAATTTGAGTTCCTTGAAAAAAATTGACTTACGTGTGCCATGTAGGAAAACATGCCAAGCCAAAGTTTATGGCATGTTATGTATGTTTGTTTGTATTTTGTATTCCAAATATGCGTAACATGATTCTAATAGCCCTTTTTTTGTGGTGCATTTGGCATTCACCACGGATTAGTTAGTTAGTTAGTTGTAGTTGGACGTTTTTTTTCTTTAAGAGGATTCTTTCGTATGTAAGAATTGTATGCGTTTCAAATCCGGCATCCATGGCTTGTTTCTCAAATTTCATAAATTTTGCGTGTATTAAGGTAGTTAGTTAGTTCGTAAAGATCAGATTTAAAGTTGCATTTAGTTAGAGCCAGCACTATTATTCTTATGCAAGGAATTTGCCCTTTGTAAAAATCAAGAAATTGTATTAAGCGAGCAATTTCATTTGCAGTTTTATGTTCCATCTATGGAACAAGGTAAAATATTGAATGACTCGACACTGTTGTGTTACTAAATACATTGTTATTGTTGTTTAAATTTTAATCTGCTCAAATTAAATCATTCTGATATTCTACATAATCTCCACAAAAGTAAATGCATTCATCTTCTTTTGCAATGGATTATATGAGTAGAAGCTACAAAGACGTACATATGCAGTTCACCTTGCAAAAAAATTAAGCCCACCGTCTTGTTTTTCATTTCCAAACTCACATCCTATTGTGTTTACAAGTCTAGAAAATGTTATTTGGGTGGAAATGTTTTTTACCCTAAAATTGGTGGAAACAAGGTGACTTTCAAACTTTCCTTGTGATCGTTTGATTTTATGTGAAATCCGGCGTCAACCAAACAAGTGAAGATGTTACACAGCTCTTATGTAATAGTAATGTGGCTATAGCTTAATACTTCAAGCCCGCAAAATACTTAAAGTCCTAGCAAAGTAAATGCCTCGTTTAGCTTTTACGTTAGATGGAAGGTTTTGTCATCAAATAGTTTCTTACTTCTACCAACTCATCTTCACATGCTAAACAACGTAACCAATGTAGCACACTTGTTATGAGTGAAGTGCAAACTATTTGTAGAATATGAAACATGAGCAAAGAATAACTTTTTTCATTAGAGAAGTTTCATACGTAACAGCTTTTTGGAAACGGTTACCCAATAGAAAAACTCGCAGTTAAGATGATTTGATTTTAATGTTCAACTATACTGTAGTTTTGCTGGAAAACATACATCAGTTAGCTATTGTATACAAGAAGAAAGAATAAGAAATAAGAAGATTGGATTTGACTCCAGAAGAAATCAGTATTCTATGCATCGCATCACTATGCATTGCTACATTGCTAGCACAATATCCTTGTAACTGTCATAACTGAAAACTGAAAAATAATGTCACTCCTTATATAATACCAATAAGGATATGAAAGACTATTAGCGAGATCTGAGCAAAGGGCAAAACTATAGCTACTGAAATGATAATAAGAGCAATACACCTATTATTAGGGGTACACCTGAAGCCCTGTACTATCGTAGATTTCTACATGGCGTACATCTCCCAGCCAATCAGAGAAGATTACCACCTCTACCTACTGATCCGATTGGCTGGGATGTGTACGCCATGTAGAAATCTACGAAAATACAAGGCTTCAGGTGTACCCCTATTGACTCAACTGACTGAATATTCAGTGCTATCTACGAGTTGAGGTAATCATGTTTCATCATTCCAAGTTGAGTTTTAGACTGTGGAAACCATTTTTTATGATCTTCCAGACAGCTGCACCAAACTCTAATTGCAAACGCTCGCAAGCACCATGTCAAATTATATTTTCCTCATTTACATGCAAGTCTATTTTGGGCATGCTCATCCCTCCATGCAGTGCAGAAAAAAGCATGCATAACAACAGAGCAGATTCCAGGAGCAGTTTTAAATCTTTAGCACATCTTGTTGACTCCAATCTTTAAATTTTTTGCTCACTTACTCTTTTAGTTAGCTATTGTGTTGTTGTCTATCATAATGCTTTCTGCGTTTCATTTCCCTAGAATGCAGGGATAACCATTTTGGGCATAGTGGTACCTGCATGCTGATTTACTATTTTATAGCTGGTAGATTTGACGGACCAATTCTATGAAAAAAATAGTGTGAGCATCACCTTATGATTTGTAAGACTTTATGGAGAGTGTCCATTTGAAATCCAGTGAAGTATGAACTGTTGTATAAGTTAGCAGGCGTAATTTTCCATATAGTGTGGGTAGATTTGGATATGTTTAGAATCCATTTACCAATTCAGCGCATGGTTAACATTTTAGCTGCACTAATACTACAACCAATTACTAATACAAGGGGTGCATTGATAAATTTACGGTACTTTTATGTGTGGTATGAAGTTTGTATTTATAATTCGTCTCTAAAGCAACCCTGGGGATTCCATGATGGGAATTTATATTGCTACTACAAATTCCTTTGTTCCGGTCTCCAGTTAACAGTATAAAGGTGACCATTTTCATCCTTCATTAGACAGTATGGTTTTGCATTTTTACACTTTTTCACACACCAAAGATATCCGAGTTTTCAACAGTATCCATGTTCAAGGATGAACTAGTCTATTGTGCCAGCAATTGCAATTCAACATTTAATGATTCTAAACCAACTTTCAACGATTGCAGACTTATTACTCTCATAAGATTATAATGTAAGTGTTTGTTCGGGATTTTTAACCTTCTATTCCATCTGGTAATCAAATTTTTTAAACAAATAGAACCATTATTTTTCACATGGTTACTTTGCATGCACACAGTTACCTGCGTCTATTTAAATTGATAGTACCACCCACTATATAAGAGAATGCATGATGAAGTTAATGAAAAGTGTACTCATTTTCTGATTTACAGCATTTCAATCACACTCCCGAAGAAGCTGTATTTTCCTAAAATGGCACAAATTTCGTTTTGGATATGGGTGGTGATTACAGTCGTTCTCCTCGCTCGAATTTCGAACAGCCAGCGTAAGTTTTCAATTATAATCTTTTATCACATATTTATATTGTACTTTAAACCTCAAACAATTCTAAATTAACATTACATGCTATGCACAAATATAGTTGTATTCCTGCAAAAAATTCAACCGTATGCTCTATCTTTCATGGACATTAAATATGTCAATGTATCTAAATTAATAAAATTACATTATTAATTAGGATTGAATTTCACTTGCATTTCATTTATTGCAGGGGGCAGAGGACTAATAACTTTTCAAGACAGCTTCAATGAACTGACATCACCTAACAGGGGAAGGTACATTTCAGGATATGGACGAACAGGGATCCCATGCTCTACACCGGGAAGATTTGTTTCAGCTCCGGATGGCTGCAATCGCTGCTATTGTGAACGCAATGGACAGCTCTCTTCTGCTTGCTCTAAAGCTTTATGTCCTCCTGGATTCCCTTCGGGCAACAATGGACGATATCAGAATGGACAGGCATATTCACTTAGGTCTTAAATGACCTTTTGAGTTCATTTTTTTGCATCTTTTTATTCACACACTGAATGTGTGAAATTTAAAGTGAGGACATTAACATTTTATCTCATATTATAGTTTTATCTGGTCCAGCTGTGTGGACACACACACCTAGGATTTTGTTGTGAAACTGTGTATTTATATGACTTTATACGTTGTTTGATAGGATACAAATTTTGTTCCTTTTAGCTGTGTTTTGTTTTGCCTTTCGTTATATTCTTCTGACTGATGACATGAAATAAATAATTGAATTGAGACCTAATAGTTTGTTGTAACTTTTTCTTCCATGTTTGGAAAACTAAATGGAATGCGTAATATAAATAGTATAAATATACAATTCTACCCAAACCTTCCGTATGCAATGCACAACAAAGGCTTCCTGAATTGTGGTTTGTTTTTGCAGGGATAATGAATGTGACTCACTCATTTGTGTGCCAAGTAACAGACATGGGGATAGCACATTACAAACATAACATGCGTGCATGCAAATAAGCGAAAGCCCGATAAAAAAAACTTTCGTTGACTGTACTATGTGCCTAAACTGCGCATATGTAATTTTAACGATAAAGTCAGTCAGTTATTGTTATTCAGTGCTCACAATCCGAACATATAATGTCAAAGGTTACTTATTGTAGCTAAACATTTTTGGTTGCCCAAAAATAGTATGCACAGTGCACACAGGAATAAGAATTTTGCCTTCATCAGGCTCTTCTCAAAGATGTTTACACATACTTGAGAATTTTTTAACGACATAGCGTTTTAAGAATATCATTTTATGGAGCATGACTCATTCCTGTCCCACATTATATTCTTACATGTCTCTGGCTATGCAGCATTTCTTTGGAACGAACCAACTAACTAACCAATGTTCAAGTCAATGGAGCTGTACAATTTATTACAGTCGTATTTTTCCAACACCATCAACAACTAGCTATAGAAAAAATATACTGCTACTTGGAATTGTCATTATTTGAAACCCTTGAGATTAAGACAATTCAAGTGTTTTAATACTAACTATATATCTTCCATGATAATATCTAACTACAGTATGACAAAAAAGGTACTCAGCCCTTGATTACGGTGCATCATCATGAGAATAAACAAACTATGGACTTAAGGTTAGGTCATCAAAATGATGTCACTGTTTCAAGGATTCCATCCTTGCTTTTCGTTTTCTGCTGCTGCGTTAAGAATCCTCAAGATTATCGCGCTCACAAAATCACAGCCTCATTTTGTCTCGAACATTATCTACTTTGAATGCAAAAATTATGCCGCTACATCAAGAAGATTTCGCGCTGAATTCAATATTCATACAGATAGTACTATTATTATTAGAATAATTATGAAATTTAAGGAAAATAGATGTCTTGGTAATCAATCCATCATCTGTGATTGAGCCCTGCCACATTTTTCCAGCATTATTCACGCTTATGAGCATCAACCATTCAATTTGCTAGAACTCAGGGAGGTACTGAATAAGAGCTTATTTAATATTTGAAATATACAAATCAAAATAAATAAAAAATAAATAGGAAGAAATACATTGCAGTTGTTAAAACTGTGTACCTTTTGGGTCATCCTGTACATCCGTGCATATGCCATATTCTCTATAATTCTAACTCAAATTCATATTCGTGAACAAATGCATACCAGCTATACCAAATCAGTTATTTAGCCATACTATATGGTCACTTTGTTGGATAATAAAATTGAAATACTCTGGAACTGCCACAATGTAACATACATATGCTCATATGCACAGGGGATCTGAAAAGTCTGCAAAATCAATCGAGTCTGTACAACCAGTCAGACATTTAGATATAGCCTGACTAACTCAGATTAGGCAGATTGCAAGTTCCATAGTGGGTCTGTTTTGGTATTTTGCACACATCCATGCTTGTAGCAAAGTTTTACCATAGTTTTACATAGCTCCGGAATAGAGATTAACCATGGATCTCATTTCATTACGCAAGATGTTTGAGTCACAAACTTTCAGTGTACGTTATAAGTCATCAGCTGTCGTGTTCCTTCTGCTACAAATGAGCAATTGAGCAATCAGCAGAAAACTCTTTTTAGAACTACAAGCACGTAGTAGTCTAGTAGTGTAGTAAGGTCATCAGGAATGCTTACTTGTGCGAAGGCTCGATCACCAGCAATAAATCTAATAATCTAAATAACATATGATGAGAATAGGTACACGATAAGACGAATTGCTCACGGGCATGTCAGTTAGAAGTCAGTAGCGGTAGTTGTGGTCCTGTGAATTTCTAATTGTTTATGATCATTAACATTTTGGTGGATGAGGCACGTTTTAAATAATAAACGATACTTTTGATCAATTTTTACTGTTATCAATAGAATAGGCTAGATAAGATAACAACAATTCTATTCACACACAGCACGTAGAGTTCATCATACACAATAACACAATGCTATAATACAGCAACACGTTTGTGAGTTAGTTAAAGTCACTCATTTTTCCTTCCTTTCAATTATCAGCAATCTGTTTATAGTGTGTTTAAGGCAATTGATGATTTTGGTCCGATTAATTTCCAATTGGGTAAGTCATACTCGTTTTGTAACTGAAACTGAACTGGATATTGTTGCTATTGAGATAGCTAAAAGTTGCAAACATACCGTAGTCATCATACCAGAAACCAGACCATAATCAATGTTTCCAATTTGTAGAGCCTGCATCAGGAAAATCCGAATAGTTTTGTTACGCATGGAGGGAACAGTTTTGAGAACTTCGTCTAAAAATCGGACGCTCTGATTTCATTGGAATTTCACAAAAGAATCGGGATTGACGATTAATGTACTAAACTGATGGAATAAATGACTGCTGATTATTTTTAAATGGTTAGTTCTTGCTCAATACTATCCTTGAAAATGTTTGCAAGGTATAATTATTCGCTTAGTTGTATTTAGTTATTTCTTGATTTAATTTTTGTTGTTGCATATAGAAGCCGATGAAATGGAAGTACAAAAACAAAATGTAAGACTGAAATAGTAGAGACCAGCTCAATAACTCCTTTGATTCACCACCTTTAGCAAACCACTCGAGCATCTAGAGTCTAAATCGTTTTAAACGACCGAATAAACAATGGAAACTCAACTTTCCAAGCCAGTACCAAGGCCTAGGAAGATCAATCAATGTAATAATGACATCGACCCGGAGTACGATGCACTTAGCTCCCAAATATCACCCTTACCACCGTTGAGGACAACATCAACTGATTCCAATTCAGATTGTTGGTCTGCTCAACAAAGTAGTGCCGTTTCCTCAACAGACGCTAAGTTTAACAAACCGACCCCCCTCCCACGAAAGACGATAGCTACGAAGTCCAAACTGGAGTTAAAAAATGGAGAGTCAATCGACAATGAATCCCACACAGAGCGCCGATCTTCTCAAACAATGGAAACTAATCAATTTGAAGACAATTTTTGCTGTTCATCATCTAGTTCATCTTCTTCGCTCAACCTGGAAGAAATTCCTGACAAGCCTGGACTGCCCTCTTTGTCCCAGTGCCAAAAACTACGACAGAAGGGAACCATAAACTTATTCCAGAGAGACGTTGTTCCTTTTGACAACGAATTTGAATCAATGATTCAATCGGCAACTCTAAACCCTGTAAGTCCTAGAGCATCTAATCCTAATGCCCTCAACTCTCCGACTGAAGACGATATATCATTTGGCTCTGAAAAATCGACTCCTGCGAGTTCTCCAGTGGTCCTTGCACCTCCAGTACCCCGTAGAAAACCTACAATTGAACCCCCCATTCCTAGTGTAGAAGAAAAAGACGAACCCGAAGAAGATGATGGCGAGATATACTCTCTACCTGTGGATTTGAACCGATTTTCCTCTCGAAATTTCGAGAAACCCGTTCCCAGTAAAGAAATTGTTTCTGAGCTGCCTGAATCATCATCTTCGTCAACTGAAGATTTAGTATACGAAGCGATTTCCTCATACTCTAGCTCTGGAGCTGTTTTGATCCCTACACCGCAACCTGTGGAAATCACTAAGATTGAGTCCAATCGAATAGAAGATTCTAGAATAACTGAAAACTCAGCTGATGCAGTTCACTTTCCTTCTGAAAAACCATCCAACTTAAACTTCATACCGTCTCTTAATTTAAATGAGGGGAGTGCATACAGCAATCGCCCACTGAACGCTAGACTAAGCAATTTGAATCGAATATCAGCAGACAATCCGGTGTACATGTCAGACACATCTAATGGAAATAATAGTAGTACTAATACCAGTCGTAGTGTCAGTGTGGCCAGCAATAAGGACATAACTGTGCCTGTGCGTCCCACCGAAATTTCCTATAAACCTGCCAATGGACATAAAAGCACTCCGGATATCTTGTTGGAACATTCCTCCAATTATTCTTCTTCGAGCAGTACAAGTGACCATTCTTGTCGAACTTCTTCTGCTCCTTCAAGTGATAGTAGACTCAGTAGCGATTCATCTCACACAGCAGCCATCACAGAAATTGAAAAGCAAAAAGAGAAACAACTAGTTAATATTTATGACGAAGTAGCCATAGAAGACGGCCAAATTTTGGTTCAGTCACCTCCAAAAGTGATTCCTCGTCGAAAGGAGATTATTGAAGACCAAGAAAATAGTGAATTAAATAACAGTCTTACATCTCGGCATTCTCTGGTCAAATTATTTGATCCACTTTGTGACAATAACAAAGTAGTTGAGCCGAATCCCCCTTCACCTCCATTGGATTTGAACGACCCTTGGAACCGGTATGAATATATTGATGCTGACAATGACAATTCCTCGTTAGACTCGCCAAAACTCCCCAGTAGGAATACAGTGGAGAACCCCTCAGGAGGAGATGAAGAGTATGAGATTGTGCGTCCCATAGAATCACAGCGTGAAGATAAGGGGAGCCAACAGAACTACATAAAACGTAATTCCAAAGGACAATGCGAGGACTCCAACAGTGAAACTTCCCCAGCCAAGCGAGGGGTTGATTTTTTTACTAAGCATAACTTTGTGCGTAGCTTCAGCAGCAGACTCAAGTCTATGAATCCAATCAAAGAAGAAAAAGCGGACGGGAAAGTGACTCCGGATAAGAATAGCAGTAGTCGTCACAGCAGCGGAAATAAGGAGCGACCCAAGCTTATGCCTAATCTGGGAAACATTTATGGTGGAGAACTTTTCAGACCTATAGGTTTGAGCAAGAGAGAGTTTGCCAAGAAAAGGGCTGCCATTTCTCAAGGGAAACTCACTTTCTACAATGACAAACAGGAGCCGGTGAGTGAAGTCCCTTTGGACAAAGTGGTCGTCGTGTCAACCAAGGATGATCATAAAGTGCACCCAAATGCGATGGATCTAAAGTGTTTCGAGTTTGGGATTGCTCACTGGAAGCATTCTAGTTTGATTTTAGCCACAGGTAGCAAGGATTCTGCTGACAAGGAGTGTGTGGAATCTGCAGAGTCTTGCAGGTCCAAGTGGATGCAAAAATATGTGGAAACTTTCGTTGTCAACTTCCCACTCAAGGTCACTAAATCTTTTGAGCGGGCTGGATGGTGCTACATTAAGGTAAGAATATGAATGAAGACTGTTTGTGTAGCAAGCTTTAATTGAAAATGCATGGTGGTTTATGTGTATTTTCACAAGGCTTCATTTTTTCTGTAGGATGGAATCACCAAAGACTGGCAACTAGGATGGCTCATTCTGAAAGATCGTGTATTGCATTCCCTCATAATTGGGGAAAGTAAAACCTCTGAGCTGGATTTAAGAAAAGCACGGAGTGTCAGTAAGTTGTTCAATTGTTTATATTATTATGATTTATGGGAGGAATGTTCATTCAAACTTTGATTTGAAAGGTGTTATACTGTAAACTGTAATCTATTAGAATCGGTGTCAACTTATATGTGACTCACTTCACTATACTACGTCCTGTCACAATGATTAATCATAATCCTAATCCTACTATGCAACGTTTCAGGCTTATCAGCAAAGGATGTAGACTATCGGTGCCCTCATGTGGAAAATCATGAAATGTTGACTATTGACATGATTCAAAAGATATTTTACATTCAAACTGAATCTTCCAAGATAACGCAAGGTTGGCAAAAACAAATTTGTGCTAAAGCCGTGTTCAATGGGGATAAGTTTGAGGAAATGCAGCTGACTTTAGATAATATTCCAGTGATTGTGGACAAATGCATTGATTTCCTGTATGCACATGGTAAGTATTTACATTTTTGATAAATCAGTTTCAATATACGAAGTTTGTGTGTGTACTTTATATCCGCCCTTAGTTTTAAATAAATACAAGGTTCAGAGAAATATTTTTTAATCGCCTTAGGTACACTGGCTGAAGGAATTTATCGTCAAAATGGATCCAATACCAGAATCACTAAACTTTTAGAAGATTTCAAAAAGGATGCTTGGGCTGTACAATTATCTCATCCTGAATTCACGGCACATGACGTAGCTGGGACATTGAAACGTTTTTTCCGCACATTTCCTGAACCCTTAGTCACCTTCTATTTGTATGATGAATGGGTTAAATGTCCAAGTTAGTCTATGAACACTTTAATTACATGCGTTTGCGTTTATTGAATATTTTATAGAGCACTGTGCAGTTGCTGTTGAGCTGTAATCATGTGATTGTCACTAACTTTCCATATTTATCGCTGTACTTTCAGAACTATCTGATCCAGAGCGGTTGGAGAAATATACAGAGCTTTTAGATGAGCTGCCGGAGATAAATTTCAATGTTCTGAAGAAACTGTGCTGCCATTTTAACGCTATACATGAACTCCAGGAGATGAATCGGATGCCCCAAATGAATTTAGCTTTTATTTGGGGGCCTACGCTAATAAAGGTTGTTTTTTTAATTATCTTAGTATGCATTGGTTAATTTATTAAATAATGTGATCACTAACTAAGCTTTGTTTCTCACAGAGTTCACCGCAAAAGCAGTCCTATGAGAATGCATGCAGTGAAAGTGTTATTGTCAAAGATCTCATTGAGAATTACTATGTTCTCTTTCGTATAAATGATGCAGAAAAGGCTAGAGAGGAAAAGATACAAAAGGCACTCAAAGATCCTTCAAAAATTTTAAAAAAGAACGTCTCCAGTGACATCAAGATGTGGATTTACCTTCGGTGCAAGGATGAATCAACTGCAACTCATGTTGGTGTACGTAAAGCAAAGCATTAGTCATTAATTATTATTTGATTAGTGGGATAAAAACGTGTTTGCTACAGTTTCCATATTTGCCTACTTGCAGTTACTGCCGAAATGCACAGCTCAATTTGTAATAAACTACCTTGTTCCCGACAACATGGAATCGCAAATTGAGAAACTCTCATTGTTCGAAGTCATCCTTGAAGAAAATATGGAGCGACCGTTACATCCCTCGGAAAACGTCACAGAAATTTATCGACGTTGGAGTTCCTGGGAAGATGTTGATTGTCTCAAGAATAATTATCTCATTGTCAAGGCCAACACTTTGTATCCTGCTCTTCAAAAGCATGTAAGCCAGCAATCTACAACACTCATGCATATTTGCTCAACTCAATGGAAGTATGCATAGCTTTCCAGTAGTTTGTACTGTACTCGTGGAGATAATTTTTCTGCTATCAGTGAGTTCAGAGGGTTCTGTATTCAATTTTTGATCCAACCATACATGTTTTCTATTTTTTTTTACAAAGGCTGCAGAACCTCGCTCTGTGACTGGAGAACTGAATTTTGCGGACAGCAAGTCAAAATCTTTTCGAAAGTACACATTTCAATTCAGCAAGGCGATTTTGAAATATATGAAAGATGTCAAGGTAACACAATTCATTCAGCATATAGTTTACCACCGTAGGACCCTAGAATTCGGTAGTTAGTTTAATTATGCAGTGCGGTCCTTTGCCTCTGTTTTTACCATGCAAACAGATACTACAATACACTAAAAAAACTACTCCTTCAAAGAGTTTGTTCTCACATTTTACATCGAGTTTTGAGTCAACCAACTGCATTCACGAAATTCAATATATCCCAAAATCTGCTGTTTTCCGGAATTATTTATTCAAAATTATTCTTGAAAACCAATGAGTATACAATGAGACGGGAGGTCGGGAGCATTGGTTTCAACTAATTTTTCTCACTTTCCTCAAAATACGTTGTATAATGTACATGGGGTGACGTGAGAACGCTGGTGGAAGTATTGAGGACCACTGTGTGATGCACAAAGTTTTTGGTTATATTTAACTAACTAACTGTTTGAACCCGTGTTAAGTGTCCTTTTTCCTGTTAACTACAACTAGTATCATTGTATGCGTTTATGCATTATTAACAACGTTAGTCAGAACGTAGTTTTATCTAGCGTGCCAGTTAGTTTTGTAGCTAGAACATAAAGCTGAAAGAATCTTGGGACTCTCTTGTCTCCTCAATTTGGCTGTACAATATAGTTTGTTAGCATTGGAGACATTAAGCTTCTGTTGCCTTCATGCTTCCGATGAGATTGTAAAATTAACAAGTTACTTCTAGCTAATGAAAATGGGTGCAATTATCCTGCGCTCCGCACAATTATGGGATCAGAGAGGCAATTTGCCGAGATTAAATGTGCTCATGTTGTGGTAGTGTGAACTCCATTTTCACTCCTTTCCTTTCTTACTACATATGTATATACAATTGGACAAATGATACTCTCGTTATGATCCCTGGGAAACTGCTGTATCACTGTCTAATTTACATGTCGTCTCGGGAATCCGAATTCTTGCTTATAGTTAGGAAGTTAGTTATTAGAAACATCACGCTCACTCACTCTCAGTCAGTCAGTTTCTGTCAATTAAAGAGCCACAGCTTTTACTCTACTGGAACATCTTGTTTAAATATTCCATTTTGGCCATGTCAACTATCATCCAACATGAGTATAGAATATTTTGTACTACTGCATGATAGGAAAATCACAGTCAGTCAGTCAGTAGTATTAAGTATGCACTATTGTCCAAGCCTATATAGTAACAAGGTGAGATGGATGTCATAGATTGCAGAATTCTGAGAGGAACAACTAACTAACTAGACTTGTAACTAACTCCATATGTAACTAAATAACTCCATTTGTTTGTAGCCTTGTAGCCGCATCGGGTTCTCTGTCATTGCTTTATTTCATGATTTGATCTGGGAGGCCACAGATTGAGGGACCATTAGTAGTTTTAGTTAGTTAGTTAGTTAGTTAGTTTCCCTTTTGGTCTTCCGTAGTACTAACTACTATGTACTATGTGGATGAGATAGTTGTAGTTTTAGTAGCAGTAACAGTAAGTAAGTAACATTAGTAGACCAGGTTGGCTGGTTGGTTGGGACAAGTGCTCCCAGTCTCTTGTCTTAGGAGTAAGTGTGTAAATACGGAGCCTCTTCAATTACGTATTAATTAAGATTTAATAATTAAGCATGGGACAAGACAAGAAAGGAAGATTTGTGCTCCAAGTAACTCTCACAGATCTAAGCTCTTGGTCTCAACCCCTGTTGTACAGGATGCCAACATGCCTGAAATTTGCGTCACTAACTAACTAACTAACTATAGTTGTGGTTGGGAAATATAATTTTCTTCATTTACTAATCAAATGGGTTTGTTTGCATAGCACACAGAGATTTCTTGGTTGTCGCCCACTGACAAATATTCCTTTTTTCTCTCAAACTTTGGCTCTCAGTTGAATTCTTAATCCAGCTCGTTGACTGAAGGTTGCTGAAAAACGGAAGCCAAAAAAACACCCAACGGGGAGACTGTTTATTAGTTCTTATGGACTTTAATCTCCTTTGAATTAAATATGACATGCCCATAGAAATACTTGGGTTGCTGGTCTAAAATTCCTAACGGGTGATCCCAAGGGTCAGACTGTACTATATAGCTTATTTACGACGTGCCACCATTGCCAGCATACCTATATAGTATAGCTAGCTAGTTAGTATTTTTGTGTCCTGTGTTTGCTGGCTCCCGTTGAGGAATGGACGGAGCAAATAGTAATGAGGAGGGTAACGAGCAGGGAAAAAAAAGGAGACCAAGGAGCACGTTCAAATGAATTGTGGTCCATGCTACGTGCCTCCCAATTGTGATTAGCCCTTGGATTGTCCTGTCCGTAGCAAATAGTTTTGTGGCCATACGAAAGACACAAAAGTTTCAATTCTCAATTAGTCCCGCATAGATGGACGGAATCTTGGGCTGTGGCAAGTACTACGGAAGTCTGTTTGTGAAATATCCCCCGTTCGGGGCAGCCTGAGCCCCACTATACTTATATGAGCCACTGACTATATTACAGTGGTAAACATTTGACCTGTCCAATATATTATCGGACAGGAAAAGTCCAATGCATTATTTAGACGCTGCTGGACAAAGGAGAATAAAATGACGGTGCTTTTTTATCGTTTTTTCTCTCCTCGAACTTTTTTTTTGGCTTTTCTTGTTCCTAGTAGTTAGTTAGTTACTAGTTAGTTAGTTTTTTTGATACTATACAAACTTGTCAATTTTTTGGGCCTGAAAAATTCATCAAGTTCAAAAAAGAGAGATGACGGATGGAAAAATCATGTTGATGGCCAAAATGGATTAAAAATGTGATTCTTTTGTTTACTTTACAGTCAAGTAGCGAACTGGGCTCATGGAAAATAGAAGACATAGTTTGGTACACGGGTTGTGACCCAAGGAGGACAACACCTCATAAGTAAGTCAACAAATCTGTTCATTTTTCATCTCCCTCTGTATTATATAGAGACGTGTTCCTGTCATCATGTCATGTGTGAATTTTGTAACATGCTGTCTTATTGGGTGACCCCAAAGTTTTTGTATTCTTTTGATGACAAAAATCATTCATTGTGTTTGGCTTTTAATTATTAGCCCAAGTTTTTGTATATAAATATTTCTTGATTTTCCCTAGGGGTCCACCTGAACAGCTCGTACTTGTGTACTTGTGTACTTTGCGTACTTGAATGGACCAATCAGGAGCCTTGTAGCAAAAGTACTTACAAGTACACAAGTACACCGCACAGTTGCCGTGTAGAATCAAAGTACACA
>Ga0210040_10002917_pt1 | contig 23611 bp, 11 predicted proteins | sample CryGeyCG12114_NA_FD_185462 | JGI IMG/M metagenome (GOLD analysis project Ga0210040, IMG submission 185462) | Groundwater microbial communities from aquifer - Crystal Geyser CG19_WC_8/21/14_NA (SPAdes) (version 2) | ecosystem: Environmental > Aquatic > Deep subsurface > Groundwater | place: USA... | reverse complement strand
AAATCTTTCTTTTTTCGCTCGCACTCATTTCGGAGTCTCCTCAACTGTTTGGAATTGGGAAAATCAGTTGATTTTCTGATACCATGTTGGTTGCAGAATTTTTCAATGCAATAGTTGACCAATGTGTCGTCAAAATCTTCTCCGCCCAGATGTGTGTCACCTCCAACAGCCTTCACTTCGATACGTCCTTTGTCCAGGGTCAAAATGGAGACGTCAAAAGTGCCGCCACCCAGATCAAAAACGAAAATATTTTTGCTCCCCTTTAATTCATCAAAATGTTGCATATGGTATGCAATAGCGGCTGCTGTTGGTTCCACCAAAACTTGCAATACATCCAGTCCTGCAATTTCTCCCGCATCTTTGGTGGCCTGTCTTTGACCGTCGGTAAAATAGGCTGGTACAGTTATCACTGCTTTGGTCACAGGTTTATTCAAATATGCTTCTGCGGCTTTTTTTGCATACTTCAAAATCTTGGAAGAAACAACTTCTGGTACTACTGTTTTGTTTTGCAACTGAATGTGGGGGACATCCGTATCGTTCACCACTTGGAAAGGCCAATTTTTTATGTCTTTTTGTGTCTCTTCATTGCTGAAATTTCGGCCTATGAGCCGTTTTGCATCAAAAATGGTATAAAGGGGATTCTCATGGGCTTGCTCTTTGGCTTCGTCACCAACTATTTCTGAACCATCTTGATCAAAACTAACGTAGCTGGGAAAAGTCGGTTTTCCCAGCTTATCACGAATGATTTCTACTGTCCCATGCTGATAAATAGCCATGCAGCTATATGTGGTTCCCAAGTCGATTCCAATAGCAGGTTCGGAAGTCGGTTTGTTCATGTTATTTCTTTGTCTGAACTTTTCTTCCAAATCCTTGACACCTTGTTGAATTTCATTCACGCCTTCATAAGGCAATTTATGCGCAAGCTTCCTCATAACATCATCCAGAGTGGCTTGCATTTTTTTGTTGAACTGTAAAATCGGCTCATGTTTGTTGTGCAAGAAATATTGATTCATTGCATCTATAAAAGCTTTACGTACTTTGAGGAGAATAGTTTGTCTCTCAATTTTGGAGTTGCGCTCTTTTTTCTCAACCTCTGCTTTTCTTTGCTCCTCTCGTTGTCTACTTAAATGGGCTTCATTTGGATCTGGATCTACATCCATCTCCTCCACAGGATTGTCAGGATGGCTATTGATGTGTCTAAGGGCACTTTCTGCTGGTTTTTTGCTTGATCCTGGAGACGAGTTGGATTGAAAAATCCTTTGAATATCCTGAAACTTTTGTTGAGTTGGTTCGGAAGGCTTGTTTGATTGTTTTGTTTCGGCTTCTGAAGGCTTGTTTGATTGTTTTGTTACGGCTTCTGAGGGCTTGTTTGAGTTTCTCGGCTTTGGCTTGGGCTGCTCAATGGATTGTTTTGTGTTTGATTCAGCCGGTTTATGCTTTGTTTCCCAATTTTTATCCACGTGTAAATCGGGACTGTCCTGGTCCGCTAAACTCTGGGAGTAATCATGAACTCCATGGGATTGGTAAAATTCTCTGTAATGTGCATCCAGTTTTTTTATGATTGCTTCATCATGTTTTCCTACAAGAATTTTACATGTGATGTGAAATTTGTCTCTATCTTCAGAGCTTTTGAAATCTCTTGAACTTCGACTCATCTCTTCGTCATACTTTCTTCGGGCATTTCGAAATTTTAAATCGGCTTGTGCTTCTAAATATGTTTCTTGTAGGCGTTTTGTAACCTCAAACATTGATTTTTGCTCCATTTCTAATGTTTCCTCCGCCTCTAAGAATAATTGACTCAAAATGCCGAGTTCACTCTGAAAGTTCTCCAGTGTTTTCTCCTGAAGTTCTTTAGTCTTAGCCTTTAGCCTTGCTGTTGTTAAATTTTTTTCAAGAAGTTCGGATAATTCCAATTTGAAGTCTTCCAAAGCGTTTTCTTTGGCAGCAAACCATTCATCTTCAAGTTTCTTCCATTTTTTTCTGTTTAGTTCCTCGTATTTTTCGGAAAGCTCTTTAGATTTCCTCGTGAATTCATCGACAAATTTCTTTGTTTTTGTGTACGTTCCCTCCAGGTTTTCTTCAAAACTTTTTTTGCAGCCATTTGTCAATTCGTCGACAACAGAATGCCATTTCTTTACGTCAATGCATTTACATGACTGACTTTCCATACGAGACGTTAATTGAGCCTCAAATTGTTCTAGTGCGCCCCGAAGCTTTTGTTCATTTCCTTTTGGTGCGTTCATTTCTAAACCTACATCTTCAACATGCGCTAATTGTTCTTCCCTTCCAAAACTTTTTTTCTGATGGGCATTCGGAGTTTGTGGTCTATTTGTTGTCATCTGAGTCCACCGGTCAATAGCAGCATTCAATTCCTGATCTGATATACTTCTTAGGTTGCTGAAAGTTTGTTCGATCAACTCCTCTAAACTGCGGGAGAAGTCGCCTTCTAGCGAGTCTAAACTTCCATTGAAATGTTGATTCATAGCCTGTAGACCTGGACTGGGCATAAGGACGCAAGAAATGCTGGTAGATAAATTTCTGAGAGTTTGACGGGCTTCTTTAGCTTTAAGTTGATGTTTTGAATCAATTTGCAACTTTTTTTGAAGATATATGCTTCCTGATTCTTTGCCATAGCCAAAGTCTTCTCTTATAGCCCAATCCCGCACTAGGAATAAAAGCTGGCCCGTTGGTTTTTTTATAATTTTGTTTGGGGAAAGCAAATTAGCGGACTTGAGGAAAACTTCCTCCAGCAGCTGACTGGTCGTGTTGAAAATAGTGAGAGTTGATAAAAGCATGCAAGCACTAAGGATAGCATCATCTTGTTCTGGTGTGGTAAACTCCCCTCCGATGCCTTGACAGTCAATAAAAAAAATGAAGCCCTTTTCTTTAGCTAGGATTGGTTGGCTAGAAATCCATACACCGCGAGTCCGCTTATCTTCAGTAATGCCAAATGGGAAGATTGTTTGAACCCCTCTGCCAGCATTGTCCCAATCCATGAAATCTTCATCAGGATTTTTTGCCAAGATGCCAAAAGCGTGCATAAGCCAATTTAAAAGAAAAGATTTACCGTTCTCCGGTGGACCACATATTGAAATGATAGAACACGGTTGGTGCCTGCGAAGAAGTTCAAGGGCACTTTCCTCCATACATATTTTGTGGTCTCCATTTTCAGGAAATCTTATGAGCAGCTGAGCTCCAGTCATTGTGTGCTGAAATAATAGTTTAACAAGAGTTAATCATAGAGAAAGTTATTTTCTCTTTTTGGTTGTGCTCATGCTAAATTATTTGTAGCCATGTTGAAAATGAAATTATAAAGTCGTAATTTAATATTTAAGGTGGTAGCACTGTCTTACATGACAGAGTTTTAGTCGGATAAGATTAGTGGAAAACTCAAAGATGTAAAATTCCAAACTATTTACCAATCTGTATAAAAATATCGTTTTCTATAGTCACGTCACAAACAATAAATAGGATCCTATCTAACACAGTAAGTTTTAATTTAGATTATAAATTGGCTAAACCCCTATAAAAATATTCACTTGTCAACAAAACACAATCCCAAGTCCCACGGCAAGACCTCGGCATTGCCACTTAGGACGGCTGTGCAGACTATAGCTGAATTTTAAAAGCACCTAATTCATTCACAAAATTTGAAATACATCAAGTTTCTGTGATGGTTCATGTAGTTGACCTTAACCGTGTTCACAAGAAAGTGGCACTGGAGGAAAACAGATGGTGTAATGTGAAAGACATACGAAATAACATCTGTGGCACGAAAACCTGACATTCAGTTCTAGGGTCAGTAAATCCTGCGTCGTGAAATGTTTGAAAACGGTAAAAAAAAGTACAGGGAAAGGAGTCACTTGTCACTTACTATAATTTCAGTAAGTAGTAAGAGTAAGAATTGGTTGCTAAATGTGCGCAATGTTATTGCATATGTATCTGTTTTTGTCTTAGATTGTATCGCATAGTTCTCATGTCGAGATGATTCTTAATCATCATTTCACTCTATTTAACCCCTCTACTTCAACATAATTTATGAATGCTTAATATCCAGTGTTATCTAGAGTAATCTATCGGTGTTTATGTTTCGAAGGGCTCTAAAATCTATAAGTTAGATCCTTTTTACAGACAATGCTTTGCATGATTGATTTGTAAGGATACATACCTTATGTGTCTGCGATCAGAATTTTAAATCACACAATCAATCATAGATTTCTGGAACCATAACTTATGGAAGGCGATTAGATTTGTTGAAATCGGTTGAGAATTAGTTCAGCAAATTTCACTTATATATTCGCAGTTTCAGGTGCACAGAGAAAACAATATCAATCAGAAGTGAAGTGATATAATGCATCATTTGCTGTCCATGCATGGAACATGAACTACTGATAGTATGATGGGTTCACAGTGTGTCTGACATTGATCCAGATTCTGTACACTAGCTAAAAGTCATTTTAATCACACGGGCTTGCATTTAGCAAACTCCGTGTGTGTAGCTGCTGAGAACAGTATACGACTGTATTTAGCAACTTACACTGTATTACAGGATATAGCGGGCACTATTGAGCTTTGTACACTCAATTATATAGTTAAAATGGTATTCTTCGTCATCGAGTCAGTCAAAGTAATTAGCATTGGTTATTGAAAGTCAGTTATTCCGTTCACTCACTGACTGTATATCACTTAGATAACGCTTGCAAATGCCAATGAATTGATAAGCAATTTCCGTTCTTTGTTAAAACTTACCGTCAGTTTTTCTGAAAACAAAACAATCGTAAAGTAAATGATAATCCACGTAACTTTATTGTCATAATTGGTTTGATTATATAGTACGATTAATTTTTTGACGTTTGTTGTCCGTACACTTGAATCCCAATGTCAAATGGAAGTGAATGTTCGCATATAGACTGACCATGGCTACAATTGTGTATAATACGAACAAATGTTTTGCAAGATATTAATCTATAATTAGTTACTCACAAAGTTATAAGAAAATTTTTCAGTATGCATACTTTACACCCAAAATATCGTATGATATGAAAATCTTTTCTTGAAGCATTCATCTCATGACTGTGTTTTTTGCTTAAGGTATGTATAGTACTGCAATTAAATTGCTCTCCGTTTTTCCATATTCACAAGTATTAAGCCTGGGTGGGAGTAGGAACAGATTTCACTAGCATTAATTCTTATAGTTGCTCTTTCACTCTCCAACTGCTAGGAGGAAACGCCATCTTCTGGCAACCTAATATACGAATGGTAAGTACCACGCGAGAAAGCATGCAAGGTGTGGTTTCCATTTGACTTTGAGCATAACCCAAGGTTATGGATATAAATATAAAAGCATAGTAATGAATTAGAGAAGGCTTTGTTACCATTGTGTGGCGGAGACCCCACAATCTCCTCTCTGATCTTACAACAGAACTCAGAACTTCATAAAATTATCTGCGGTGAAATACTAACATGAAGATTGAATTTGCTCTTATGCATGTTTTGTTTCACAAAATAGCACATTTATTTGTCAAAATGGACAATAAATTAATAATCATGTATTTATTAAGTGCAGAATATGACGATCCCCATTCCCCATATTATTTCCTCCCCAGTGAAGGGGGGGGGGGGAGTTTCAATCGTTAATAACTAGTGAATTGGTGCGTCGATCGCATTCATATTCAATTTTTTCATTTAAATTTCGTAAGATGCTAAAGAGAATCAAACATGTAGCTCTTCCCCCGCCTAAAGGGGAAAGTGAAAAAATCATAAAATCCGGAATAACTCGTGCATTTTTAGATGTGCCAACTTCAAATTTAGAGTTCATCTACAAGATGCTGAAGCGAACAAAATAGATCCAATCGATTTAACTTGATGGTTTGAGGTTGTAAGATATGCAAAACATAATAAGAAAGAAAACAGGACTGATATTTTTGCAATATGCAACGTGCTCACTACTTTATGATGTTCACTGGCTGTGGGTGATTATTTATCAAGTAATCAAATGAAAGCATAAAACTCAGTGCAAATTCAAACAAATTCTCTTAATTAAAGCGAATCAATATACAGATGTATTCCATAAATGTTATTGCTGGAACAAAAGGTCGCTGAGATAGCTATAGACGGTAGCATTTCTTCGCCTGTAAAATATTTATTAAATAATTCAGTAGGCAAACCTAAAGCACTATAAATTATTATTTGACAGCACAAATTCGAATACCTTTCCTGGGTTTTGATCCTCTTTAACTGCTCCGAAGAGAGTTGACCCCGATTTTCTACTATTTTGATTTCTTTACCTCGAGTGACATCACTGAGAGAAGCGGCTTTTACAGACAAAATTCCCTCATTGTCAATCTCCATTGTTACCTTGATTTCCTCTGTCACACCAGGCTTAGTTGGTTCTAATTCAAACATTCCCAGCTCATGGTTTTCTGCAGCACAGTCCACATTTTCCCCTTCATATACTTGAATCTTGACTTTGGACCCTGTGGTGTGATAAATTCTCTCTTTCTTACATGGCGTTGGTGAATTTTTGGGTATCAATGGTGAAAGTTTTCCAGTTTTCAACTCCACACCAATCGACATAGGGATAACATTTTGAAGCGATATTCCTTTCAATTGTTGCTCAACAACTCCGTTTAGCATAGCTGCTTGAATGGCCGATCCATATGCTACCGCTTCATCAGCATTAATCTTACTCATCAATCGATGTTCTTGGAATTTCTCTGCAAGGAGTTCCCTTATTTTTGGAATCCTACTGGAGCCCCCAACTAGTACAACAGTGTTGATTTGATCTGCAGTCAGTTTCGCGTCCGCCAGAGTATCGTCAACTATTTTCATTGTTTTCTTGAACATTTTTTCATTCATCTTTTCAAACTGCTTCCGAGTTAATGTCACTTTAAGATCCAGTCCACTGTACCATACATCAAGAGCCAAAGTGACTTCATCTGTGGAGGACAGAGTCTTCTTTTTCTCCTCACATTCATACTTTAGACGAAGCCAGCTGCTTCGGTATTTTGCTTGAGTTTTTTCTTTGTCGGAGTTTTGGTCAATCTTTATTCCGTTTGTAGATTCAAATTGTTGAATGCAATAATTGACCAAAGTAAGATCGAAGTCTTCTCCCCCCAGGTAGTCATCACCCCCCACAGCTTGAACAGCAATTTTCCCTCCATTCACTTTTAATATGGAGACGTCAAAAGTTCCACCACCCAGATCGAATACGAGTAGAGTTTGTGGTTCGTCTGATGGATTTTGAAAGGTATAAGCTAAGGCGGCCGCAGTAGGTTCATTTTGAAGCTGCAAAACATCTAGGCCAGCAATTTCAGCTGCTTGCTTTGTGGCTTGTCTTTGACTGTCATTGAAATATGCTGGCACAGTGATGACTGCTTTTCGAACTTCTTTCTGGAGAAATCCTTCAGCAGCGGTTTTCAAGGCTCCAAGGATTTTGGCTGAAACTACTTCTGGGTTGTGACTGACGACCATACCGTTGTATTGAAGTTCAACTGCTGGGTGGCCTTCGGTGTTCTTTTTCACAGTGTATGGACAGTCTTTGATCAACTTTTTTACCTTGCGGTCATTAAAATTGCGTCCAATGAATCGTTTCACATTGAAAATCGTCTTTTTCGGATCGTTTCGGGCATTTTCTTTGGCCGCCTTACCAACTACTTCTCCATCAGATGAAAAAGCTACGTAGCTGGGTATTGTATTGGCACCGCTATTTTTTTCATCTCTGATTATCTCCACCTGAAAAATGATTAAGATTAAAAAACTCTGAATAGTGTACACAGAGAAATGTGCTTTCACCAAAACAGAATTTAGTTTAGTGACAGAACGAACCTTTCCATTTTGATAAACTCCCACACAACTGTATGTGGTTCCTAAGTCAATTCCGATGGCTGGCGTATCCCCAGGAGTTTTCGCATCATTTTGTCGTCTGAATCCATCCAGTAGATTGTCCAAAGTTGCCCAGGCTTCCCCTATTCTAATTTTGGAAACTTTCTTCTCATTTAGGTCTTTTTCAAAGGTGTCACCAAGCTTGAAATGTTCTTTTAATAGTGTATTTGGCTCCACAAATTTTGCACTTGCACTCAGCAAAGCTTTCATATCAGTCTTGTACTTTTCTATAGCATGCTCCATCATTTCGTCAAACATTAGTTTTTCCTTCATGAACATATGAAGGCATTCTTCCCTTTCTGTCCGAAATGAGGGTACCAGGTGATTACTCAAAAAGCTATCAATCAACGCTTGGTCTTCTTTTGCTCCGTGATCCGAGCTGAATGTGTTGACCAATCGGGTACACACTTGGTCATGATGTTTTTTCAATTCTAACTCGTTTGAATAGTTGCTCCCTTTTGTTTCTGACCTGTACTTTTTGAGAAGGGCTTCCTTGAGTTCAGGAAACCTAATTTCAAAGTCATTTCTCCATCCTTGAATCTTTGCGTCAAATTCGGCTTCGTAAGTTTGAATTCCACTCTCCAGCATTTCATTGACCATCAAAATTAACTTTTCCCTATGACGTTCGCTATCGAAAGGTGAATCTTTACATATCTTCAAAATATGCTGCTTTTGTTGCGTGTAAAGATCACGAAAGGCTTCCATGTCGTAATTTTTGGGCTTGGACACAAATTCTGACATTTGCGAACAAAAGTTAGCTTCCAATTCTTGAAATTTACAGTTCAACATGGCTTCTTGCTCCGCATTTTGATCTTCATGGTCCTTGGAACGAGTTTCAAACCTGTAGTCTATGTTTCCTCGCACTGTGTCGACTATGTCAGATCTACGGGCTTCATCCATTTCTTCACACTTTTCTTGCAAATTGTCCATGACAGAAGATTTCGAGTTTGAGTGCAGTTCCAACATCTCTTGAGCTGGCATGTATTTCTTGTACCCCTTGTCAAAACTAATTTTGTACATCATCAATGCATAGTCAATCAAAGCACCAGAGTGTTCCGCTTTTCTTTGGATTTCAGTTTCCTTCAGCTCCGCCTGAATTCTATCAGAAATTTCTTCAAACTGATTTCTGACTGACTGGATTGTCTTACTTGGTAAGATCCGTTTCTCTTCACTAGATAACTTGGAAATCATTTGATCGATAAAATCATCACTCAAAGTCACACTGAGGTTTTGGATGGAAATTGTGTCCCTTAGGATATCAATGTGTTGTGCGTCTTCTCGAAAATCCTGTTCAAATTCCACTTGTAATTGGGGTGTTAGTTCCATTTTGGCTTTGCATCCAGCAATTAAATTTTCAAAGTCAGTAAAAAATCTGTTGTATATATGGTTCATTTCCTGTTTCAATATGTCCTCGAGTGCAGTCAACTGTGCGTCATCGTAATGGCCCAAGGAATCGGTTTCATCGTCGTATAGGGATATGCAGTCTTTGTCCAACCCTTCCTTTAATAGCGCCACTTCAGTTTCATCTATTGCTTTAGAAAATGTCGAATCCATGGCTAACCAGTATGATTTCATGCATTTATGAACCGCCACAAGTTGATCCTCAGATCCTCAGGGAGTTCGTTATAAGCCTCACGTAAACGTGTCCATGAAGTGGTAATGAATTCCTCCAATCTCCCATTCGCCATTATTGATTTTCTGTGTTAGTGATCCGTTGAGTGAGGTTGACATAATGTAAACATTCTCAACAGCGAAGAGTATCTAGTACAGAAACTGACAAAGATTCATTAAAAAACAAAACATACCTTATTCTCGACTCCACCGACTTAATGTTCAGATTGTTTCTACAATCAGTCCAGAACCAGAGGCGGTCAAAATTTTAGTTTCTTTTGTGAAACGAACCCTATAAAATAGCAAAAAAATTATGACTAGCTGTTATTTGATGATCACGCTTTTTGTTAGCAAAAAAATGAGCCACAAATTTCAGCCACATAATTAGCAAGTTTGCGAAACATACTTTATTGTCAAAAAAGAAGCACACTGAAGGCTTGGAATAATTTTCCCAGAGAAACTGCGAAACACCCTTAAATAATTTTCAGTTGTGTCAGTGTCAATTATTTGCAAATGAATAATTACCGGTAAAAATATACTCAATTTGTTATCGGTGTTTACTTTCCTCGATCAACAACCAATCACCTTTCAACATTTAACACCCAATGGGATTTTCCCCTAGACGGCGGAAATGGTGTTCTATTGCATGTGTTACACTATAGTGCACCGCACACAGCGTGCACATTGCACATACGCCGATCACAATGCAATGCAATACAAATGCACACAAACGCAGCACAGATAGAGTATGGACAATTTGAAGCTATCAATGGCATGATAAATGCTAAACTTGCCAACTGAACCATAGGCTGAGTTGGGAGAATTGTCGTAATAAATGTAAAGACGATAATATATGCTTAAAGCGTTAAAGTGGATGTAGTTATTATGAAAGAGTTTTGTGGCAGAATATCTTGTATATCGCCACACAGGCATGTCCTTATGCATCCCCGTTATCGTCAGTAGTAAATCCATTAAATAAAATGTTTAGGATTAAAAGTGGAATGCTTGGAATAAACATGATCTCATTTTCATATCAGAAAGGGCACTCAGAAGGACATTTCCATTGTCATATTCACAGAATGCAGATTGTGAAGAGGATGGGTGAGTCGAATGAAACCACAGAAAGTTAATACCATCTTCAACAAGTCTATTAAATTCATATGACTCATTTACCTGGCAAATACAATAACTAGGAAGCAATGAAGAAGAATATAAAATGATTTCAAAGAAAAAAATTAATCGTGTAGCTTATATCAAACCAATACGTAAAGTAATTAACCGTAAGAGTAAGTTTACATAAATACTAGTTTTCATATTCTTCTATTTTGTATGTACAGATGTTAGTAGTTGCTAACAAAACATGTTCAGTTTCAAAAATAACAATAATTCATTTTAGAATATGATGGGTATGAATAAGTGACAACAGTTCGCCCTGGTCACATTCTGAAAATCTATAAGTAAAAGTAATAAAAAACAGGCTACTTAAGATGGGCCAAAGTTTAAATTTCCGATTCCAACTGATTCAAGCAGTGTATAAAATGATGGGCAGCTGTCCTTTCCTGGTATGAAGTCCACTAATGTTGCGAGGGTTTTGGAATTTAAAGGTAACTTTATCTCCATTCGGATAATCAGCTTCGTATGATTTTACCCCACCAGCACCAAACTGTCCAACTTTTCCCTACAAAATCAAAAGATCGTCAAAAGAAAATCGGTACAGTTGTCACGTTTATGCAGTAGCATGTTACAATGTATGGTAATAGCTCAAACCTCGACGTGAATAAAAAGCGTGTACGGAGTATCGGGCTGCAGTGCGATGAAATTTTCAAAATTCATACGGAATTTGCCATCTTCAATAGGAAGTTCAATATCTTGTTCGAAGGAATAGATGGGAAGAGTTTCCTCAAAATTTTTCAATTCGACCGCAGTTTTGAATGTGCCTTCTGTTTTATCAGCGTCACCAAACAATACAACTCCAGCTAACTGAATAGGTTTAGATACTTGGAAACTAAAAAAAAAATATTGGTTATTATAATTCGATCTCTTCTCTTCAAATAGAATATTGGAAAACTTTTGTATCTAGTGCCTTATTTTGTCTACTGCATTTTCCTTCCATAGTTGATTCACAGTAGCATTGAACCGGCTGAGCTCATAAATTTTAGAATATGAAATATTAGCCATTGGTGTAGACATGTGGAGCTCTGATTCTGGGGCAATAAAGTGATTTCTTTCCTGCTCCCTACGAGAAAAAAATTGACTCATTGATAATGACAAACCATGAGCAATGAGGCCATGAATTTTAAGTAAACATAAGCTGATTTTAATGTTTTACATTTTCACAGACGTTATAACCTCTACAGAATCTTTAGGTTTGAGCACAGAAAGTTGTTCCGTCGTTAGAATTTTTGTAGGAATAACATCAGCAAAAAGTTGGGAGCATGTAAAGTCCTCAAACCGTATAAAGGGAAGGATATCCACCAGAGCATCACGGTAATCTTCGGGTCTTATGCTTGAAATTTCTTTTCTGCGGCATTCCTCCTTAGCCCATCTAAACCGATTGTCCCCAGAAAATTAATATTTGAAATTGATTTCAATAACTAATTCATTTGATACTGTAGCAAAGATTCATGTATAGACCGACCTCATAATAAATTTAAACGCTGTGCGAGCGTCCATTTTGAGATCTTCAGATGCGAACAATTTAACAATCAAACCTGAATCTAGCATTAGAAATCCTGGACTAGCAAACACTCTCTGTGCATTCCTATTTATAGAGCAAAGAACAATTTTACTTGTGCCTATGCAATAAAAATCTGAAGTATACTTCTTAAGTATCTTTACCTTTGAATGTATTTCTGGGAGAAATCTTCCAAATCATATGCTTTATACTCTTGCGCTTTTTGAAAGAGTGTACAAGCATTTTCGCAAGATATTTTTTGCTGCAATACCTTCGTACACATTTCCGTTAATTTATCCACTTCAAAATCCTTGGCAATCTTTAACACATGAATAGCCTCGTCCACTGTTGGCTTCAGTTGTTCTGTGTATAAGTACTGCGGAATTTAAATAAAATTTGATTAATAAACTATAGATATTTCACAAAGTAAAGTGCTCATTCAAATCAGTATAATTAGTTCAAATTTGTCAGACCTGTAAAAAGAGAGAGAAATATTTGGGCTGGTAGTTGGGAACTTCCACTTCAAGGCCATGTTTTATACCCGTCTCATCGAATGGATTCTGATAATACTTGGCTTGGAAGTTGGGGGACTGCAGAGTCAAGATCACGCTGTGACATTTCATTACTTTCTTTTCTTCTCCGACTAAAAACTTCATATCGGTGAAAAGTGATTTTTGGAAAGCCGCTGTCCATCTCTCCTGAATATTGTTGCACTGATTTCGCCATTGTAAAAATTTTGGATCCTCCATTCCTTCGACTTTGGCAAACATGACGGATTATCGCTTATTTAGACTTGAAGAAGAACTAGATTTTTTAGCAAAGAAGATGGTGCTAGATGATTTATTGATGGTATTTAATTTTATTCTCTGTTTTTATCTTTAGCAATACAGTTTCTATAAAAGCAGTTGAATTTTTGAGATAACTGTTAAAAGTTGAAAAGAACAGTGATAAAGAAGTGTTGTATTGTGAAAGAAAAAATATTATCCTTTATTTGATTTAATTGAATAAATATAATATGAGAACGGAACCTAACTCTATCGTGTTGCTTTTGTAATGTTTCATACGCACTTACATACGTATTGGTATTATATATGGCAGGCATGAAACTCGAATGTAATGTAATGCTATCAACGCTGTATGATCAGTATGATGAATCTGTATTCTGTTAGTTAAGTGCGCATGGTTTTCACGCATTGACTCTTTTTTATTAGAGGTCGTTAAGACCTCTTATAAAATCATCGTCAGGTCAGCGAGAAAAAAAATTGTCATGAGGAGAGAGAGCGAGCAGAAGAAGAAGAAGAAGAAGAAGATGGGTAAAAATCGTAGAGGTGTGAGTCGATGCAAACTTTGGCGGCGGCGGCGAAACAGTTGATTGATAATATCATTACATTTAAGACATTTACACATAGATTTTTGACATAACTGTTGTTGAAAAATATTAAATTGATGCCTAAAAGGCTAAACAAGTAGTTGTTTTGATTTAGCTTTCCTGAAAGCATTATAATTTCAAATTTTGAGTAACAAAGAAATGCCAGCGGTGCATTGGATCGACTGCGCACAGCTTTGTATTACAATTCCACACTTTCGTCAATTGCGGGATGATTTAGCAAAAACGGTTTATCTGTCTGTTCCCAAATTTGAAACACATGTGTAGAAACTCAGTCTGCAGGTCCGAGTTTGATTTTGAAGGTAATCCGTTTTATACTTTTTAAGATATTCACAAATGAAATCAAAAATTTGCGAAAAATTTATGCTGAAATACTCTTTTTTGGTAGGTACCTAAGGTAGAATGCACGCAAGTACACACAGTAGGTAACAGGTACTGGCTTATAGTTTGGCATACGGCGTTGAAAGTAAGAAAAAATATCCTGAGGGCTTATGAATTAAGATGAACGTTGAGTTTGCTTGAGACAAAAATCGTTTTTCTTGCGTTTGTTTGCAATGACTGACATTTCACTTCTGATCATAAAGGATAAAACCTTTAAAGTTTGTGCCTTTACTATTTGTCTTACAATCGATTTCTTACTAATACAATAGCGATTACTAATTGCGAATGTCGAATACAATAAAATCGAAAATTATATGAAACATTCAACCTTTTGTGCTAAAAAAATGAAAGAGAAAAAAAAGTCGGTCTCGCCTAAAAAAAGAAAACAAGAAGACAAGCTTCGTAGATCCCTTCAGGTTAGTTTAATAACAATTGTACTGGTAAAATTAAAAACGCCAGATAAGGCTTCACGTGTTTGCATATGAAACGTTGCAATAATTCACGTGAATAATTTCAGTCAACATTGCGGGACTCATTCAATGATATGGATGATCATGATGAGAAAAATGTGAGTGACCAACAAATTGAAACCAACACGCAAAGTGCTGCTCTTCTTGAAGATTAAGAAAGTGACAAGTACGTTGAAAACAAAAGGCAAAAAAAAACGAGCCAGTCGTCAAAAAATCCTCAAAAAGCTGAAAATCTTAAAGTTCGTACAATAACAAATTAGGTGAAATATCAAATTAAAGACCAAAATTAAAGTTTCAATTGATTTATGTGTTCCATTTCAGACAACCGAACGGAATCCAACCGCTATTGAAAAGAAGCAAAATAAGAAAAACAAGTCGCCAAAAAACCGTCGACTGCCCGTAAACCGTAAAGTAAGCACAACAACGAATTTATAGTTAGGTTTAAGTGTTTCCAAATTCAAAGTGGTAATAGTTCACGTGAATAATTTTAGTCAGCCGCACGAGACTCATGCGGAAGTAATGCTAGTAATGATGGGGAAAATCAGACTGGCAAAGAATATGAAATTGCATTAGTCAGTGGATCACGTACAGACAATGAAGTTGGTGAAATTTTAAAATTACGTTGATAATTTATAAAATTAAGTTAATAAAGTTTCGGCAATTTGAAATGATTTGTTTGTGAAAATTCAGGCAACAGACCAAAAAACATCCAGTGTTGAAAGCAAGGGACAAAAAAGAAAAATTGGGTCGCCAAAAAAGCCTCGTCTACCCGTAAAACGTAAAGTAAGCAATATAACAAATTTAAAGATTGGATTCAACTGTTTTGCACACTCAAAGTTTTAATAATTCACGTAAATAATTACAGTCAACCCTGCGAGAGTTTTCCAAAGTTAATCCTAGTGATGATGAGGAAAGTCAGACTGACGAACAATATGGAATTGCATCCGTCAGTGGATCACGTAACAATGAAGTCAGTGAAATAATAAATTTATGTTCAAAATTAAAGTTTCAGCAATATAGACGGTTAAATTGATTTATGTGTACCGTTTCAGACAACCGATCAAGATCCATGCACCGTAAAATACAGGGGGCAAAAAAGAAAAATTGGGTTGCCAAAACATTCTCGACTACCCTTAAGGCGAAGAAAGAATAACCAGTCACCAATAGACTCTCGGGTAACAAAAAAGCGTAAAGTTAGTTAAAAAAATACAGTCTGTCCGTTAAAAATGGTTGTGAAACAAAATTTGAATATTTTTAGATAACTGAGAAGCAGATTAATATTGAAGATCTTAAACGAGAGTTTGCAAAAAAAATTAACATGTCAGCAGACATAATCTGTTATTGTTGTGGAGGACTATTTTATGGAAAGTCAGTAACCGAGTTGAAAAAAGAAACCATCATTGCGAGAGGAGCTGCTGATGATTTTTTAACCTCTATTACCTACGTTTATGAACATAATACTTCATTCTGTCATACGTGCAAAAGAAATATTTTGCGGTTGAATGTTCCGAAATTGGCTTTATCAAACGGATTACATTTCCCTGAAATATATACGTGTTTAAAGGTAATTTGCCAAAACATATATCCATTCTGATTTCCGAATCATTTGAAGTCAAAAAATGTAAACTATGTTTCTAGGATTTGTCACCTTTAGAAGAACAGTTAGTTGCCCCGAGATTACCTTTCATGCAAATCAGATTAGTCGGTTGTGGCCTTCAATCAACCCTCCGAGGAAACGTAGTTAATGAAGGGAATGACTTGGACAAATGCGCTTCAGTACTTCCTCGAACTTTTAACGAAATGTCAACTATTCAAGTGAAGCTTATGAGAATAATGATTTACAAGAAACTTTACATGTTTGAAACTGTCAGACCTTTTAAAGTACTTAAAGCCGCCCAGTATTTAGTTTAACAGGAAGGGTACATAGAGGAAGGAATACCTCTTTCTTCTGACTGGAAAGGATATGATGAAGGTTACCGATAATTTTTTAAATTTTTTTAAACCCAATTCAGATTTAATGTTCAATTTACGTAAATTTTTCTAGGAGAAAAGATAAACTTTGATTGCGATGCTGGCAACCAGAAAAAAATTGAGGATGAAAATGTTCCAAATGAAAATGCCAATCTACATTGTTTGCTCTATAAAATCCGTATTATGATGAAAACACTTTTGTCGTCCCACTTTTCTGGAAAGTGTAACCAAAGCCTGAAAAGCATAGTTTTTTTGGATTTAATTGCTAAGTTAACGAACGAATTATGTCCAAAAACTAATCAGTTTACCAGTATATTAGATTACTTAAGTGTGGAAAATTTCAAGTCATTCTGTCGAGCCGTTTGGTCGGAAAATCAACACGACCGAATTTTCAAGGTCATCCATCCGTTATGAGTAATCTCCATAGTGTTCTTTACAGAACACTAATAAATAAGAACAGCAATGCAGCAATATAAATTCAAAGTGCTGCTTGCAAATTACTCTTCCAAACTCGTTATGTCAAATGCATTCTCCAGTTTGTTTTATTAATTCGCAAAAAAATCGCCACTGCTACCGCCTCAATACCATCAAAAATTAAAACGAAATCGGTCCAAAAAACATCAACATGTGACACCTGTGATTGAATTTCAATCGAGAACAACAAACAAAATTTTAGAAACAAAGGGAACGCGAAAAAACTCGCTATGAAGTCCTTAATGACATTCTAGGAACTTGCCATTGATTAGAAAATTTCTGGCTTCTTGACAATTTTTCAGGTTTTAAATTTTGCTCCTAAGAGTAATTCTAGCCAACAACCCGTTACCAATGATTCACCCATGTTGCAGCATGAATTTTTCAATTCGCAATTCAAACACAACAATATATTATTGTCACAGCTTCAGAAAATTTATACAATTAAAATTTATAAAAAGCTAAATTCATTAACTTGGAAAAGAAAATTATTATTGAAGCATAGCTTACAACACAAAAGCTGAACTATTTCCAATAATAGGGCGTAGTCATCACTTTTCCCCCTAAAAACTAATAACGACCTCTTGCTACATTCGCTTACTGCGGTTTATTTTCAATTCAATTTTGGTAGAGTCTTAGGCAATTTGATTGATCCTGCAATCGCAAATTATCTGTTTAACGTACGTCCGTACATAAAATCACGTACATTCTTTTGAATACCACTCCATTCATAATTTAAATAAAAACTGGTGTGGACAAAAGTCCTGTCTATAGATAGATACAAATGTTTAATCTAATGTTCATCATTTTCATTGAATAACATGATTATGATTTAATAGAAAATTTATGTTTTTCTCATCAGCTTCATCAGGAATGATTTTTTCGTTAATCAACTCTATAATATGATAAAATTGTGATGAAAACTATGAAAAATCAATAAATCAAGTTTGTAAATGATAAGTGTGCATTGTGTTTCTATAAAAACGAACCAGTCTTGGTTTGCTTTTGCTACCTTATCCCTGATTTCTAGCTGACAAGTGCAACAAATTGATTCATTTGGAACCAACTGGCATTCAAACTTTTGAGAGAAATCAATTCTAATAGTCTTGTTTAGAGTTTATAAAACGATGGTCTGGGAGATTTAGAGTGCAACAACCCCATAAAATATTTGTGTCTCCAGACTCCAGACTCCGTATATAAGATACTTTCATAAAAACTCACTATAATACCAAGGTCTCTATAGTGACCAAACAATCCATCCTTTTACAAGGTCGCGCAATGCTCTACTACTGTAATCTAACAAAATTTTAAAAAAATTGAATTGAGCCCACAGAATTCTGTGCTGTGTAGTGTGCGGTGAAAATTATAAAAGATAACCAACACATTTTATTACAGGTTAGGAAAACTTTATTATAACATCAATCGAAACTGTAAAAACGTGAATAATTCATTAGGCTGTCATCTCAAATTCCAGTATGATCTAAATTCGTTCGTGGTTCCCAATATTCGTTAGCCATTGTAGTTTTCTGTCATCCTTTTTTGGAAATTGGTGAAACACTATTTCCAAATTTGCTTTGTTACTGCTACGCAAGCTCATCTTGCACTTAGGATGGCAATAAAACTCAGCAAGAGGGTATACCGACGAAGCCGAGTTATAAGGAATTATTTATATTAACATTACAAAAAACCAGTAATAATAATTAGGGGTTTTTATCGTTTTTCGGTAGTCTCATCAGCTAGTCTTTCTCTGTTCACCAACTTGCAATCGCAAATTGAATCATCAATCAACATCATTTTGATTTTCGCGCCAACAATAATACTACTACAAGTTATTCCAGTAAACTGATCAGATGACCAAAAAATTACCCTAACATTTCAAATTGAAACATTTAATTACAAAATTAAACCATTTTGGTCACGGTTTGGGTTATTCTAAAACCTGTCTGAAAACTGCGCACACAACTTTTACCCCGTTTCAAACAGAGTTTACTAACACAAATTTCAATCTTGCGTTTTCAGGTGATTTTAGCTTTAACATGTGGAGCATAGGGCGCTCCCGTTTCTAGTAATTCTATTACTCCGCCTTCGGCTTCGCAATAAAATAAAGCATACTTCGTATGCATAATTTTTGCATCAAGTAAAACAGTATCATAAACATTTTTATAATGGTAGCAAATAAATTACTAATGAGTGTGTTACTGATAATTACCAATTCAAAACTCTGCATTATAGAGTAATTTTGACATCTGAAGGGCACTCATCTTATTTATCATATCATTATGATATTCCATGCCTGAAATTATGTTATGTAACCGCATAGGAAATTTCCATGATCTCGGGAAAAGACGGAAATGCCGGCTACAAAATTCCTTTAGATCAGATCTACACGTAGCTCTTAATGCATGCAGAGTAGACGTGTGCGCACAGCAGTAGCCGCGTTCTCTTCAAAAGTCCTCAACATAGCGACGGCGCGACGGCTAAGACTGTCTGTCTTTCGTGGACGTGGGATGCTCAGTAAAGTATCAGCAGCGGGCGCATTTCGTTGGGGTTAGCAGTTTTTTAAGTTAGTTGATTCATAATTTTTTCATCGTAAAATTTTTTTTTTGAAATTTAGAATGATTAATCATTTTTTTAAATTTTTTTAAATTCGCTTAAAATATCTCAGTAGTGTTGGTATTGCGTCCAGTTATTTTCGATGACGTCTACCGTATAAAAGTCGTCAGCGACGGCACGGCGCATATGTCTAATGCAGAAATTGGGGTGTACATGACTGAGAGCAGGCACTCTCTCTCCGTGAAACATCAATAACAAAGTTTCCTGCCGCTAACACGCGCACTCACTCCATAACATAAAAGCTATCAACTTCAACACATCGCACGTCTGCAATTTGAAAAACTCTCTAATCTAAGCGGTTCAACTATTTACTTAAGATTCTCTAATTTTTACATCTTCGCTTTAGTGTACAGATCAAAAAAATTTAGTAATCTAAAGAGAAGAACCTTATCTAAAAATGGCCATGAATGCAGGACAAGGAATTCCATTTCATTTAAACGTAAGTTTCGAAGGGCATGCAAGTAAACCTAAAACCCAACTAAACTTTAGTTTGTATTCAGCTAATATATTTTATCTGACTGTTTCAGGAACCGACAGTAGCTCCATTCCCGAATTTTTGTTCTAAAAAAGATGCTCAGTCGTTGAGAGATGCTATGACGGGATACGGACAGGATATCATTGATGTTTTGACTGCTAGAACAAACGTTCAGCGTCAAGAAATTATTATGACCTACAAACGAGAATTTGGACGGGTACACAAGTTTTTCAATGTTTTACACATTTGAAAATAAAACATTTTAATTGAGAAACGTTGTTGTTAGGATCTGGTAAGTGAAGTCCAATCTGAACTTGGGGGAAAATTTGAAAAATTGGTTTTGGCATTAATGGATCCTCCATACGTATACCTCGCACGTGAACTTCATAATGCCATGGCCGGATTGGGAACAGATGAGGATGTTTTAACAGAGGTAAAGTAATAGACCTTGTTAAATAATATAGAACAAATCTGTTATTTCATAAACCACATGCATAAGGCTTATGGCCTATATATAAGCCTATATATATATATATAATGGGATTCAAGCATTCATTCATTGTGTTGAATGCAGATACTATGCACTCGGTCCAATGACGAAATAAAGATGATTAACCTTGCATACGCGGAACTTTATGGACACTCTTTGGAAACTGCAGTGGAAAATAAAGTCTCTGGAGAATATGAAAGATTGCTTGTAATTCTTCTGAACGTGAGTAGATTGTTTAAGTTGTAATTATATACTATGTTTGCTATAATCATTACGAGCTGAACTTATTTTTAATACATCTTTTCATAGGGTGGTCGTAATGAAGTCGGCGGGGTGGATTTAGCGAAGGCCAAAGTGCAAGCCCAAAACCTGTACGAGGCCGGTAAGCAAGAAAAATATACATAATTTGAATGGTTCAAACTGAATCTAAGACCAAAGATGTTTTTACTACAAATTGGTAGGGGAAGGAATGTGGGGTACAAACGAAGAATTCTTTGTGCAACTATTCGGCCATGTTGGATTTCCGCAACTTCAAGCAATATTTGAACAATACCGCCACATTTCAGGAAAAACAATGGAGCAAGCTGTTCAATCTGAGATTACTGGGGATTTGAAAGTTGCAATCATCACTATTGGTAATATTTACCATTTCATAACTTTTCGTCAGGATAGCTCTTTTGTTTCAAGGGCATTCAATGAAACCTATTCTGTCCAATAATAGTACGGTGCGCTGAAAACCGCAATCAGTACTACGCAGAAAAGTTGAACAGTGCAATCCACGGACTTTTGAGAGATGACAGCACTCTCATTCGAATCATTGTTTCGAGGTCGGAAATTGATTTGAAAGCTATTGCCAGACAGTACGAGATCTTGTATCATAGAACATTGTACAGTGCACTGGATACAGAAACCAGTGGAGACTACAAAAATGCATTGCTCTCATTGATTGGGAAGCCCTAAACTGTGCATCGTTACATATTTTAAATTTTTGTCTGATTCCTTTTTCAGCTAGTTTGGTATTACTAGGCACAAGAGCAAGAAGATGCTAGTTAATTAACCTTAGATCTCGTTGCGCATATAACGAGATCGAAAATGTTTCATAGTTTCCTTGTTCCCCTTTCATTAATACAAATTACTCATTAAATAGATTTAATAGATCCCTTGCTCCCTGTGAATTACATTATACATATTGTATTATGATGTGAAGTAACGTTCGTTCGCAAATAAGTCTCATAATTATAATATTTTTAGGCAATTTTAGTCATTACTTTAACAGGCAGGTAGCTTAGTTGGTAAAAAAGTATTTCACAAATACATAAACAAATCCCCCCTCTCTCTCCCTGTATATAAGTTCAATTCCTAACAATCTTTTACCTGATTCATATATTCCCATTCCAATTATGATTGTAAAAATCTACTGCCAAGGATTTATTTTTCTAGTTTATTATTACTTTGACGTTCGCATGTACAAAATGTAGATATATTTTTCATTGGATGTGAAAATTACACATTTAGATTTTGCTTTATTTATAAAAATTATTTATTAAAAAGAAGATTCCCTTATTTCCTTTGAATAGTATTTCATTAACTATTCTGACTAAAACTAATGTCAGTCCGCAAACATAAATCGATAAAGTCTCTCAAATATGCTAGTTTGTAGATAGCTGATAATTAGAAATAGAAATAGCTTAAACTCAATGTTACCTGCTGCATGCCTTGAAATAATAATAAAATCTCTGTCTCCCTTCAATTGATTACAGTTACGACTTTGCTATTCATAAGGGTTCGGGCTGGATATAAAATAATTTAAAAAATTATTTTAGGGATGAATCTAGTATCTTCTAAACTGTTTCTTAAATTTTTCGAAATGAAAGTCATCTGTCGCCTTTTCGGTACTTTCTTTTTCTTTAGTCACGGTACCAATTTCTTCAGGATCTGCTCCAACAACGACTACCTTTTTGGGTTTTTCAATAATCTTAGGAGGAGGAGCTTTTTTAACAGTGTTTGGCGTTTCGATATTAACTGGAACAAAAGTACAATATTGAGCGTCAGCAAAAGAAATCAGACAAGTTACACTCACTGCATCGGTGGTATAGATAACGCAAAAAAAAAAAATTGCTAACTTACATCTATTATGTTGAACAAAATTAACAGCCATATTTGAAGGAACGAACTGTGAAGGACCCTCTTTCTTACTCATTCGGTCTCGCAGAATCTTTTGTTTAGCTTCTTCGGTTGCTTCTATATTTTTAATTTTAACCCTGCAAGTGAAGTGAACATTTAACACATTTATCAACAGGTTAAATTAAATCAGCAACTTCTAGGTAAGGACGTAATTGGCTGGAATGCTTTATTGATCTGGATTACGTCACGTAATCCAGATCAATAAAGTATTCCAGCCAGCCTGAGCCTGACTAATGGACTTACTCAATTCCTAAGTCGACTTCAGGGATACCGCTGAGCATTTGATTACTCAACATTTCTTCTGATTTTTTGGACGACGACTGCCTTAAATGTTCTGGAACAGCTATTAACGCTGCTTCTTCAGGTGATAAAAACTTTTTACTTGCTACTACTACTTCATCATCTAGTCCAGCTGCGCATCGTTTTCTTTCTTGTAACTTTTCGTCAATGTATTTTAGCATTTCAGCATCTTCATCTCGAGTATTAGTTTCTGCTGAGAATTGAGTAATTCCTATTCCTGTATCATAGGCGTCATCATTTTGCTGGAAGTTGGCACTATTGATAGTACTCATATCCAGCATTCCTCCTGTAGCCACTTTAAACGGGTCTTGAGCCTACAAACACAAGCGATAGCGAATGATTACACGCGAGACTGAAAATCCCGATCTAGCAGAATTACTTAACAAAAAAACCTTACACCACTATCCATGTTCTCCGAAGATGTTTTATTTCCACCACATAGATTGATCACGTTAACACCGTTGGGTTTCTGTCTCAGTTTTCTCAGTTCAGTACAAAGCTCCAATTTATCTCTGTCGTGTAAAAATTATCATTTCGTAATGTACTTGAGTGAAACTCGTGCGTCACATTAGTTATTACATTTAACAAACCTCAAATCCTTTTCATCATCTTCATCGGCTTCATCGTATAGCTCACTCATTCGTTGCCTTTGATTTCCTTTCCTGTTTTTAGGTTTTTTAAATGAAATTATAGTAGACGA
>Ga0210040_10002916_pt1 | contig 23613 bp, 22 predicted proteins | sample CryGeyCG12114_NA_FD_185462 | JGI IMG/M metagenome (GOLD analysis project Ga0210040, IMG submission 185462) | Groundwater microbial communities from aquifer - Crystal Geyser CG19_WC_8/21/14_NA (SPAdes) (version 2) | ecosystem: Environmental > Aquatic > Deep subsurface > Groundwater | place: USA... | reverse complement strand
GGTCAACACGGTGGACGCCCTCGACGTCACCACCCCCTTCGGCGGGTTCGGCCAGTCCGGGTACGGGCGGGACCTCTCCCTGCACGCGCTGGCCAACTACACGGCCCTGAAGACCACCTGGGTGAAGTTCGGATGATGGAGTTCGACCACCTCGTCGTCGGTGGCGGCACCGCCGGCTGCCTGCTGGCCGCCCGGCTGGCCGAGGACCCGACCGTCACCGTCGCCCTGCTGGAGTGGGGGCCCGACGACCGGGGCGAGGAGCGGGCGGCCTCGCTGCGCCGCTGGGCGGAGATGCTCGAGGGCGAGTACGACCTGGACTACCGGAGCGAGCCGCAGGTGCGGGGCAACAGCGGCATCCGGCAGAGCCGGATGCGCGTGCTCGGCGGCTGCTCGAACGCCAACACGATGATCGCCTGGCGGCCGCTGCCGGCGGACCTGCGCGAGTGGGTCTCCCTGGGCGCCGACGGCTGGGACCCGGGCACGGTGCTGCCGTACTACGACCGGCTGCGCACGCCCATCCAGCCGGTCGCGCCGGCGGACCGCAACGCCTACGTGGCCGACGTCGTCACCGCCGCTGCCGCCGCGCTGGACGTACCGGTGCGGGACCGGTGGAACGACGGCAGCCTGGACACCCGGGCCGAGGGTGCCGGTTTCTTCGAGGTCGGGTACTCCCCGGCGACGAACCAGCGGGCGTCCACCTCGCACCACTACCTGCACCCGGTGATGGACGCGCGGGGGAACCTGACCGTCGTCACCGGTGTGCAGGCGCAGCGGGTGCTGCTCGAGGACGGCCGGGCGGTCGGGGTCGAGGTCCGCGGGCCGTCCGGGCCGGTGACCTACCGCGCCCGGCGCGAGGTCGTGCTGTGCTGCGGGGCGATCGACTCGGTGAAGCTGCTGCAGCTGTCCGGGATCGGGCCGCGGTCGGTGTTGGCGGCGGCCGGCGTCCCGGTGCTGGTCGACCTGCCCGGCGTCGGGGAGAACCTGCAGGACCACGCCGAGGGGCTCATCGTCTGGGAGGCGCGCGAGCGCCCGCCGGCCACCTGCGCCAGCGGCTGGGACGCCGGCGCGATGCTGTCGGTCGACGGCGACCCGGAGCGCCCGGATGTGCTCATGCACTTCCCGGTGGAACCGTGGGCGGACCACGCGGTGGCCTACGGCGCGCAGCTGCCCGAGCAGATCCTGGCGATCGCCCCGAACGTGGCCAGGCCGGCCAGCCGCGGCCGGGTGTGGATCACCTCGGCCGACCCGGCCGATCCGCCGGCGATCGACTACGGCTACTTCACCGACGCCGAGGGCCATGACGAGCGGATGCTGGTGGCCGGCGTTCGGGCGGCCCGCCGGATCGCCGAGCAGGAGCCGTTCCGGTCCTGGTTGGTGCGCGAGGTGTTCCCCGGGCCCGAGGTCACCGGCGACGAGGAGCTGTCCCGGGTCCTGCGCGCCACCCACCAGACCGTCTACCACGTGTCGGGCACCTGCCGGATGGGTGCCGACGACGACCCGCTGGCGGTGCTGGACCCCGCACTGCGGGTCCGCGGTGTCCGGGGGCTGCGGGTGGTGGACGCCTCGGTGTTCCCGACGCTCCCCTCGGTGAACCCGGTGGTCACGGTCATGCTGGTCGCGGAGCGGGCCGCGGACCTGATCGCCGCCGACCGGTTCCCGGCGCGGGAGACCGCGGCGTGAGCGTGCGCGTCGGCATCGCGCAGTGGCACGCGGAGCCGGGGGCTGCGGCTGCGAACCTGGACGCCGCGCTGGCCGGCACCGCCGCCCTCGCGGACCGCGGCTGCGAGGTCGTGGTGCTGCCGGAGCTGTGGCCCTGCGGCTACGACCCCGGGCGGTTGGCGGCGGACGCGGTCGGCTGCGCGGAGCCCCTGGACGGTCCGAGGGGGAGGGCGCTCGCCGCAGCGGCGCGGTCCGCCGGCGTGTGGCTGTTCGCGGGTTCGGTGCCCGAGCAGGCCGGCGGTCGGCTGCACAACACCGCGCCGGTCTATGGTCCGGACGGGGAGCTGCGGGCCACGCACCGGAAGATGCACCTCTACACGGCGCTGGGCGAGGACCGCGTGTTCGACCCCGGCCACGAGGTCACGGTGGTCGAGGCCGGTCCGCTGGGGCTGGTCGGCCTCAGCATCTGCTTCGACGGCGACCACTCCGGCTACTCGCGGGCGCTGCGCGACCGCGGAGCCCGGGTGGTGGTCTCCGTGTCGGCCTACGAGGTCGCCGCCGCCCGCTGGTGGGACCTGCTGCACCCGGCCCAGGCGCTGGCGCACGGCCAGTGGTGGCTGATGGCGAACCAGTGCGGTGGAACCGGCCGCAACGCCCTGCTGGGCGGCAGTCGCGTCCTCCACCCGGACGGCTCCGTGGTGGCCGAGGCGCCGCGGCTGCCCCTGGACGGCACGCCGGGGGAGCCCGCTCTGCTCAGCGCCGACATCGACGTGGCGGCCGCCCTGGCGGAGTGGGACGAGACCTCGTCGCTGCTGTGGACCGGTGCGCGCCACGACGACTACGCCCGGCCCGGTGCCCGTCCCGGGGCCCGGGCGCAACCCGGGCACACCTGAGCCGGTCGCCGACAGCGTCCGGACCGACCACCGCTGCGCCCGGTGGTCCGCGGCCGACGTCCCGCCCGAGCCGTCCCACGTCCGGAGGACCGGTGGCCGCACCCGACCTGATCATCGAGAACGCCGCGGTCTTCGCGCGACGGAGGGTGGCACGGCGGTCGCCGTCACCGCCGGCCGGATCGCCGCCGTGAGCCCGACGTCGCTGCGGCCCACCGCAGGGCCGCGCACGGAGGTGGTCGATGCCGGCGGTGCCACGCTGCTCCCGGGCTTCACCGACGCCCACGTGCACCCGTTCGCCGCCGGCGTGCAGCGGCTGACCTGCGACCTGTCCGGCCTCGGCGACTCCGTGCAGGCCTACCAGCAGTCGATCGTCGGCTACGGCCGCACCCACCCGGACCAGGCCTGGATCAGCGGCAACGGCTGGTACGGCGACGCGTTCCCGGGTGGGCTGCCGACCAGCCGGCACATCGACGACGTCCTGCCCGACCGGCCGGTGGTGCTCGTCAGCCACGACGGTCACGGCGCCTGGGCCAACTCCCGCGCGCTGCAGCTGGCCGGCATCGACCGCGTCGGGATGGCGCGGTGGGCGGGCGGATCAACCGGGACGCCGCCGGGCTGACCATCGGCATCTCCGGCGGCGAGCGATCTCGATGCAGTCGGTCGGGGCCGTGTCGAACTCGCCCCCGGCGACCAGCCACCGGCAGAACCGCCGCATGCCGCGCAGCCGGGTGGCGACCGTCGAGGCCCCGAAGGTCTACGCCAGTTCCGCCAGCCAGGCGCTGATCGCGTGGCGCGTCAGCTCGTCGAACATCGCCGGCCGGTCGTGCTCGGCGAGCCGACGGCTGTGGTGCCGGACGCGCTGGCTGTACAGCTCGATCGTCCGCAGTGCCTTGCTCGTCGCCCCCATGCCGACGGGCCGTCGATCCAGGTCCCGCTGGCCGGCTCCTCGGTCAGCGCCGGGTCGTAGTGCCGGCTCTGTGCTGCCCGCCGCGGCTGCGGTCGTCGGGTCAGCCGGGGGTCCTCGGCCGGAGCGGCCAGTGGTTCGCGTGGTCGTAGGGCACGGTGACCACCTGGACGTCGTCCTCGTAGACCACGCGCCCCGGTGAGCTCGTCCGCAGCTCCACCCAGCGCACGCCGTACCGGTCCAGCAGGTCGAGGTAGGCCTGGGTGATCTCCAGCAGCTCCGTGGCACCGGCCTTGAACCAGGCGCGGGCACCGGGGTTGACGTCCCGGTCGTAGCAGGTCGGGTCGACCGTCGACGGGTCGGTGTAGAGGGCGTCGCCGCGGGCGTTCTCGGCCACCCACCAGGCGTGGTCGGCCGGGCTCAGCAGCCCACCGCGGCCCAGGCCGTTCGCGAGTGCGAAGACGCCGGGATGGCGGCCGTGACGGTTGGGGACGGCGCTCTCGAACCGGCGGAACACGTCCGTGAGGATGCCCGGTGCCAGCCCGGGTGCGGACGGCCGGGCCCGGACATGCCGGTGGACCACAGCCTGGGCGGATCATCGGGCAGCGAAGTGGCCGTGCCGCGACGACGCCGCGGGTACCCGGACCGGGGGCAGTTCCGATCGGTCTCGCGCACCCCTCGGCGAGGTCTGCAGGCGTTACCGTCCCAGCGTGGTGGATCACGCGTCGCTCACCTGGCTGCTGGACTCCGATCCGAGCCTGCGCTGGCAGGTCGAGCGAGACCTCGGGCGAGAGCCCGAGGTCGTCTGGCAGGCCACGCGTGCCCGGGTGGCCGGGCAGGGCTTCGGGGCGCAGCTGCTCTCCCAGCAGGACGCGGACGGCCAGTGGGCGGGCGGTGCCTACTTCCCCGCTGATGCGACGCCGGAGGAGCCGGGGCAGCCGTGGACGGCGACCACCTGGTCGCTCAACGCGCTACGCGAGTGGGGCGTCGAGGCCACCGCGCTGCGTCCGGACACCGCGGAACTGCTCGAGCGCAATGCGCGCTGGGAGTTCGACGACCTGCCCTACTGGGGCGGCGAGGTCGACGCCTGCATCAACGGCTTCACCCTCGCCAACGGGGCGTGGCTGGGGGCCGACGTGTCGGCGATCGCTGGCTGGTTCCTCGAGCACCGGCTCGACGACGGTGGGTGGAACTGCATGTGGGTCGAGGGCGCGCGGCGGTCCTCCTTCCACTCCACCCTCAACAGCCTGGTCGGCATCCTCGACCACGAGATCCGAACCGGCGGCTCGCCGGCGCTCCGGGAGGCACGGCACCGGGGGGAGACCTATCTCCTCGAGCGCGGCCTGATGCGGCGACTGAGCACCGGGGCGGTCCACACGCCGTGGGCCACGCACTTCGCCTACCCCTACCGCTGGTTCTACAGCGTGCTCCGCGCAGCCGACTACTTCCGCGAGGCGTCGCTGCACGACGGTCGGCGCCCGGACGGCCGGATGGCCGACGCCGTCGAGCTCATCCGCGCCGCACGGGACGCCGACGGGACCTGGCATCAACAACTGCGCCACGAGGGCCGCACCTGGTTCGACCTGGACGGCGGTCCTGGCGAGGCCTCGAGGTGGCTCACCTTCCACGCCCTGCGCGTGCTCGCCTGGTGGGACGCAGGACCGTTGCCTCGCGTCTAGCTCTAGCGGGCCAGGAACGTATCGACCACTCGTGCTGAGCCATCTGCTGGCCGGCGAGCGGGCCGAATCGGCGTGACCCGTCGCCGCCGCTGCGCAGGCGGTGCTGGTCGTGCGCGGTGGCCGCCGCGCACCCGGAGACCCGGGCGACCGTGGGCCGCATCCAGCCGGTCCCCGGGGGCACGAACGTGATCGCCTCGCGGGTCGACCTGCGGTGGGACGTCCGGCACCCGGACGACGCGGTGACGGCCGCCGTGGTCGGCGAGATCGGCCGGCGGGCCGCCCACGCCGCAGCCGAGGAAGGGGGCACCGTCACGCTGCACGAGGAGTCGGTGAGCGCGACCGTGCTCGCCGAGCGGCTGCCCACGGCGGCGCTGTCCCCCGGAACCCGGTGCGGGTGTCCTACTCGCCCGAGGAGCACGACGAGGACGACGACGCCCGGACCGGTTCCCTGGCGCTGGCCGGCGTGCTCGAGTCGCTGTTCGGCTGATCGGCCGGCCCCGGCGGCCCGCCACACGAGCAGCGGCCCCTCCCCGGGTGGGGAAGGGCCGCTGCCTCACGCCGTGGGCTGTGGGCTGCTCACGCGCTGCCCAGGACTCCGGTGACCACGAGGGTGGCCGGCTCGGTCAGTACGTGCGGACCTGGTCCCGCTCCGGGGCGGGCCGGGTCTCGCCACGGTCCTCGGCTGCCTCGCGCATCTCCTGCTCCAGTGCGATGGCGTCCTCACCGGTCGGCATGGTCGGCGCGGTGAGCCGCATGGCCAGCGGGCGCTTGTCCTGGACGACCTGCCGGTAGACGTAGAGCAGGACCGACAGCAGCAGGATCCCGATGGCGACGATGGACTGGCGGATGCCCCCGTAGCCCAGCTGGCCGGGGTTCAGCAGCCCGATGGTGGTGACGAAGACGTTGAACACCACCAGCACGACCGCGATCGGGACCCACACCTTGTGGCGGCGAATCGGCCGCGGCCAGTGCGGGCGGTCCTTCCGGAGGAGGACGAACGCGGCCAGGCCCAGGGTGATGGCGATCAGGTACCCGAGGTTGCTGGCCAGCAGGATGCTGATGGGGTTGGCCACCAGGATCATGATCCCCGTGTTGATGCACAGGTCGAGGGTCAGGGAGCGGCCCGGGACGCCGAACTTGTTGACCGAGTCCAGCTGCTTGAGCGTCATCCCCTCCTGCGCCAGGCCGTACAGCGCCCGTCCGCCGTCCGCGGTGCAGGACACCATGCTGATCAGGATGGACGCGGCGACGACCAGGGTGCCGATCCAACCGAACCCGCCGAGGGTCTGGTTGAAGGCGATGACGATGTAGGTGACCGGGTTCTCCGCGATCTGGCCCTCTCCGATGCTCCCGGAGACGGCGAGCGGGACGATGAGGAAGACCGCGATCATGAACAGCGAGGCGCGGCGCAGCGCCTTGCCGGTGTCGCGCGTCGTGTTCTTGTACTCGGGTGCGAACGAGGCAACGATCTCCGAGCCGTAGGTCACCCACGCGGTGGCGTAGAAGGCCACGAAGATGGTCTTCCAGCCACCCTCGACCGACCAGCTGAGGTTGGACGCCGACCAGTCGGCGCCCGGGCTGAACACGCAGGCCACCGAGATCAGGGTGAGGCCGGCCAGGACGAGGACGCCGAGCACCTTGTTGATGCTGGCGCCGAGCTTCATCCCGAAGTAGTTGAAGGCCCAGGCGCCGGCCATGCCCAGGACGGCAATGACGTGCTGGAGACCGAGGTCGTTGCCCAGGACCGGGATGCTGGCGTCGACGTCGGGGAACCAGGTGGCGGTGATGAGCTCGCCGAACGCGACGGCGACCGCCGAGGCCGACAGCGACCAGCCGATCCAGTAGCCGAACGCCGCGATCGCGCCGAGCGGGGCGAAGTACCGCTTCCAGCCCTCCATGGCGTACCGCGCCACGCCGCCGCTGTCCCGCGGGAACATCGCCGCGTTCTCCGCGAAGATCTGGCACTGCAGGTAGGCGATGACCGCGCCGACGACCCAGATCGCGATGGCGGTGTAGGCGCCGATGACGCCGATGAGGTAGCCGAAGGTGACGAAGAGCCCGTTGGGCGTCGTCAGCGCGACGGCGAACCCGTCCTTCCAGGTCAGGGTCTTGGCCAGGCGGTGGGCTGGTTCGGTCGTGGTCATGGCTCTCTTCTTCTGGGATGCCAGCAGGACGCTGGTCGTTCCCGCTCGTCGTCGGCCGGACCGCAGCGACGTTGCGTGGTCCGGCTGGGGCCCGGTGCACGTCCGTGTCGGCACCGGGCGGCACCCTCGTCGTCCAGCCGTGGTGGCCTGGAGCCCGGGTGACGGCGAGTGTGGGCTGCGACACAAGGGGCTGGCCATTGTGCAGACGCAGCAACCTGCGGCCGGCCCTCGTACCCGGGTATGAAGGCGGCCCGGGACCGCGCAGCTCCTCCGCCCCGTCTGTACCTGCGTACGACCCGGCTGCTCAGCTACGTGCGTCCGCACAGTGTCCGGTGTGACGGCGGACTCCTACCTTCGAGCCCTGATCCGGGAAGCGGCACGTCGGCGTCGGCGAGCCCTCCCACCAGGCTGGAGGACTGATGACGACGACCGAGCCGCTCACCCGCGACTTCACCGACGGAGAGGTGTCGTTCTGGCACCGGCAGATCGGCATGCCGACCGCCCGCCCCGCGCTGCCCGGCGACCGCAGCTTCGACGTCGTCATCGTGGGGGCCGGCTACACCGGCCTGTGGACCGCCTACTACCTGAAGAAGGCGCAGCCCGACCTGCGGATCGCCGTCCTGGAGGCGCGGTTCGCCGGGTTCGGCGCCTCCGGCCGCAACGGTGGCTGGCTCAGTGCGGAGCCGCCCGGCCAGCTCCGCCGGTACGCCGCGGTCCACGGGTGGCCGGCGGCCATCGGCTTCCAGAAGACCATGTTCGGTGCGGTCGACGAGGTCATCGACGTCGCGGCGGCCGAGGGCATCGACGCCGAGGTGCAGAAGAGCGGGCTGCTGCACGTCGCGACCAACGAGCCCCAGGAGAAGCGGCTGCGCGAGCACCTCGCCCACCTGCGGCACGCCGGGTGGGGGGCCGAGGACCTGGTGGAGCTGGACGCCACCGAGCTGTCCGACCGGGTCCGCATCGCCGGAGCGCGGTCGGCGCAGTTCAGCCCGCACGCGGCGCGCATCCAGCCCGCGAAGCTGGCCGCCGGCCTCGCCGACGTCGTCACCCGCCTCGGGGTGCAGATCTTCGAGAACACCCTGGTCACCGAGATCCGCCCGGGCGCGGCGGTGACCGAGCACGGCACCGCCCGGGCCGAGCACGTCATCCGGGCCACCGAGGGCTTCACCGCCGACCTCAAGGGCGACCACCGGAAGCTGCTGCCGATGAACAGCAGCATGATCGTCACCGAGCCGCTGCCGGACGACGTCTGGGCGCAGATCGGCTGGCAGTCCGGTGAGCTGGTCGGCGACGGCGCGCACTCCTTCTGCTACATGCAGCGGACGCCGGACGGCCGCGTCGTCATCGGCGGACGGGGCATTCCCTACCGGTTCGGCTCCGGCATCGACTCCCGTGGCGAGACCCACCCGACCACCCGCAAGCAGCTGCGCGAGGTGCTGCGGCAGTACTTCCCGGCCGCCGGCGACGCCGCGCTGGACCACGCGTGGTCCGGCGTCCTGGGCGTGCCCCGCGACTGGTGCGCCAGCGTGCACGTCGACCCCTCGACCGGCGTCGGCTGGGCCGGCGGGTACGTCGGGCACGGGGTGACCGGCACGAACCTCGCCGCCCGGACCCTGCGCGACCTGATCCTGAAGCGGGACACCGAGCTCACCGCGCTGCCCTGGGTGGACCGGCGGGTCCGCGGCTGGGAGCCGGAGCCGTTCCGCTGGGTCGGCGTCCGCAGCCTCTACGTCGCCTACCGGGCCGCCGACCGCCGCGAGTTCGGCGGTGCCCGCGGCACGTCGGCCATCGCGCGGGTCGCCAACCGCATCTCGGGGCGGTGACCGCGCCGTGGACCCGCTGACGCTGATCCCGGACGCCGCCACGATGGTGCTGCCGACGGCCGTGCCGAAGCCGACCAGCCGGTCGGGCCAGCGGGAGGCGACCCACGTCGCCTGGTCCGACGGGCCGGTGCGCGCCGGCGTGTGGGAGTGCGACCGCGGCGAGTTCACCACCAGCCGGGACGGCCTGCACGAGGTCTGCCACGTCCTCCGCGGCGTCGGCCGGCTGACCGCCGACGACGGCACCGTCTCCGAGCTCACGCCGGGGACGACGGTGGTGATCCCGGACGGCTGGAGCGGGGTCTGGCAGATCGACGAGGACATGCGCAAGACGTTCGTCATCGTGACCACCCGCAGCTGAGACCGGTGGCGGTCCGCGCGGCGGCGCGTGCCGCTACGCCTGGTCGAGCAGCTGCAGGGAGCGCAGCGCGAGGTGCAGCTCGGTGATGTCGTCGAGGTCGTCGAGCTCCCGGTCGGTGATCTCCTCGATCCGGCGCATCCGGTAGACCAGCGTCTGCTTGTGCACCATCAGCTCGCGGCTGGCCGTCTGCCACGACCGGTTCGCGGCGAAGTACACCTGCAGCGACCGCACCAGCTCGGTGCCGTGGGCCTCGTCGTAGGCGATCAGCCTGCCCAGCACCTTGGTGACGACGTCCCGGGCCTCCGAGACCGTCCGCGGCAGGAACAGCGGCCGCTCGGTGCCGTAGTAGGACACCGGGTGCCGTTCGCTGCGGGCCGCCTCGAGTGCCCAGCGGGCCTCGCGCACCGCGTCGCCGAGCTGGTTGACCGAGCGGACGACGTCGCTGACCCCCACGCACCCCTCGGCGACCAGCTGCAGGGCGGCCGCCACCGTCTCCGTGCAGTCCGCCGCCCGGATGAGCACCGACACGTGCCCGTCCCCGGGCAGCACCAGCGCGGGCCGGTCCGTGCCGAGGAAGCGGAGGGTGGCCGCCGGCTCGAGCGGGTCGGCACCCCGCAGGGCCAGCACCTGCCAGGGCCCGGGGGACAGCGACAGCTCCACGAGCCGCTGGTGCGCGTGCTCACCGTCCAGCCGCCCCTCCAGCAGGAGCGAGAGCACGCTCATCCCCGCGTTCAGCCGGGTGACGAGGGTGGCGCGGTTCCGCTCGGCGAGCACGGACACGACCGCGCTCACGTGCTGCAGGACGACCAGGTCCAGCCCGTCCTCGATCAGCGTCGCCGCCAGGACCTCGGCGGCTCCCGCCAGCGGGAGGATGAGGTGCGAGGCCCCGTCGTCGGCGACCCGGGTGATCCCGGGCAGGTGCGCCGCACCCGCCAGCGACCGGACGTGCTCGGCGAGGCCGGGCGGCAGGTCGGCGTGCGCCGGGATCACCGGACGGCCGCTCGACCCGTCGACGACGACCAGCCGGGCTGCGGAGATCTCACCCTCCAGCCGCCGGAGCACCTCCTCGTCGGAGGCGTTCTCCAGGGTGGCGACCCGGTAGCAGTCGTAGACCCGGCTGATCCTGGTCAGCTGCCCGGTCCGGCTCGTGGCCTCGGCTACGGCCCGGGCGATGAGCACCCACGGCACCTCGTACGCGGTGCGGAGCAGGGGGAACCCGAGGGCGTCGGCCTCCGCGACGGCCGCCGCGGACAGCGGTGGCGCCCCCATGTCCTCGGCGAGCGCCAGCCCGGCCAGCCCGGCGGCGGCGAGCTGGCGCACGAACCGGGCCTGCGCGTCGGGCTCGACCGGGAAGGTCCGGCCGGTCGTCATCACCAGCTCGTCCGGGCCGAGCCACTCCCACGGGTTCTCCTGCTCGCAGGCGTGCGCCCAGTGGATGGCCCGGCCGACCCCCGCCGCGCCCGCGAGGAGCGTGGTGCGGAGTGCGGGGTTGTCCACGAGGTCCCGGACGTGCAGCGACATGGCGCCATTCTGGCCGGGCCGGGACGGCGGCCGGCGGGTCACCCGAACCCGAGGACCTCGCCGCCGTCGGCGACGATCGTCTGCCCGGTGATGTAGGAGGCGCGCTCGTCGCCCAGCATCCAGGCGGCGAGCTTGCCGATCTCGGTGGCGCTGGCCATCCGCCCGAGCGGGATGGTCTGCCCGATCTGGGCCAGGAAGGCGTCCCGGCCGCCGACCCGGGACCAGATCGGGGTGTTGAACGAGGTGTCCACGTAGCCCGGCGCCAGGGCGTTGACCCGGATCTGGTCGCCGGCGTGCTCGGTGGCCAGGCACTTGACCAGCGCGATGGCCGCGGCCTTGGTGACGGTGTAGACCAGCACCTCCGCCTCCGCCAGCAGCGCACTGTTGGAGGAGGTGATCAGGATGGAGCCGCCCCCGGCGGCGCGCATCGCCGGCACCGTCGCCTGCGCCAGGACCGCGTGCGAGCGCACGTTGACCGCCCAGCTGGTGTCCCACTCCGCGACGGTCGCGTCCGAGACCCCGCCCTTGTACTGCACGCCGGCGTTCGACCAGAGCGCATCCAGGCCACCCAGCGCCTGCACCGCGGCCTCGGCGGCGCTGACCAGCTGGTCGCCGTCCCCGGCGTCGACGACGGCGGAGAACTCCGCGCCGACCTCGTCGGCGAGCTCCCGGACCGCCTCGTCCCGGTCCAGCAGCGCCAGCCGCCAGCCCTCCCGGGCCAGCTCCCGGACGCCCTCGGCGCCGATGCCGTGCGCACATCCACACACGAGTGCCCTGCGTTGCGTCATGGTCGCTCACTTCCGTTCGGGTCGTGCGGGGACAAAGGGGCCTCGGGGGCCTGGCGTTCGGGGGTCTGGCGTTCGACGGCGGAGAGCACGAGCCCCCAGGCCACGGCGTACCGGGGGCCGAACCGCCCGGCGACGTCGGCGGTGGCGATCTGGCCGAGGCTGGCGAACCGGGCTGCGGCGCTCACCAGCTCCTGGTCCTCGGCGCCACCACCGGCCAGCAAGGTCAGCCGGTCCTCGCGCGGCGGCTCCCGCAGCAGCCAGGTCGCCCGGGTCAGCCCGCGCTCGAGCACGGTGGCCTTGATGCCGAGCCGGGTCCGCTGCCACTCCTCGGGCGCCGTGCGCGCGCCCAGCGGCATCAGCTCACCGTCGGGCTTGAGCAGGCTGAGCTGGCCGATGTCCGCGCCGGTGGCCGGGGTGTCCAGGAAGATGCGGACGCCGTCCTCGCGGGCAGCCAGATGGGGCGTCTCGACCCGCACGGAGGAGAACATCTTGGCGCCCTCGGCCGCTGCGGCGGCGATCCGCAGCGCTACCGCGACGCCGGCGGTGATGAGGTCGCCGGCTCCCGCCACGACCACCGACTCGGCCGCGGTGATCACGTCGAGGGTGCCGCCGCCGATGTCGACGACGAGCACGTGCGCGGGGAGCCCGGGGGTGTCCAGGGCACCGCGGTAGGCGGCCTGCGCCTCGCTGCCCCCGGCCAGCACCGGCCGGCCGAGCAGGGCGGCCAGCTCGACGTGCACGGACCGGACCGCGGCGGAGCCGGCCAGCAGGGCGAGCGGGACCGCGTCCGCGCCGTCGACGTCCAGGGTGGCCAGGTCGGCGACCCCGCCCGGGCACTGGTCGACGGCCTCGGCGAGCGACGTGCCGGGGCGGGCGGTCAGGGCGGTGATCGCGCCCGGCGGCACGGACCGGGCGATGACGGCGGCCGGCGCGGGCAGCTCCAGCCGACCGCTGCCCTCGCGGTGGTCCCAGGTCACCTCGCCGACGACGTCGTGGGGCTCGGCGACCTCCTCGGCCCAGATCACCACTGCGGCGCTCCGGGCGGCCAGCTCGGCGAGCACGGCGGACAGCCGGGGAATCATGGTGGGGGAGAGGCCGAGCCCGTGGCACAGGTAGACCGGGTCGGCGAGCCGGCGCACCGTGCTGCCCTGCGGGGCCGCCTCGCCGACGACCCGCACGCCCGCCGTGCAGTGCTCGAGGGAGACGGTGTCGATGAGCGGGCACGCGAGGTGGGCCCGGTTGCCGATCAGCACCGCCTCGTCCCGCTCGACCAGCACGCCGACGACCGTCCGGCCGTCCTCCAGCGCCCGGCGCAGCGCCGTCGCGGCGTCCTGGAAGTCCCAGTGCCCGCCGACGCCGACCACGACCGGGTCGGCGACGTCGACGGTCTCCAGGTGGTCCAGGGCCACGTACGGCCCGGAGAAGGCGCCCACGCCGGCGCCGGTGGCGCCGTCGGCGATGTCGAGCACCCGCAGCGGCAGCCCGGCGTCCGACCGGCGGCGCGGCCAGGACGCCGTGACCACGGGGGCGGGCGCCAGCTCGGCCACCACCGCCGCGACCGCCACCAGGTCGTGCGCCTGCTCCATCTCGACCAAGAGCGCCCCGGCCCCGGCCAGGCTCTCCGGCCCGCCCTTGGGCCCGGCGGTCGGCCGGCGCTCGGCGACGACGGCCTCGACACGACCGTGCCCGGTCACCCGGCCCAGGACGATCTCCGTGGTGCTGTTGCCGATGTCGATGCCGGCGACGACATCCCCCAGCGCGAGCCCGGGCAGGCCGGGCTCATCGGCCGGGATCATGACTCGCGTGACGTCGCCCCGCGCCGGGCGTAGGCGGTGCTGGCCTCGGTGAAGAGGGCAGCGGCCAGCGGAGCTCCCCGGCGGGTGAGCTGGTCGGCGGTGCCGCGCAGCTCCTCCGGGGTCGCCCGCCCGGGACGGAGGAGCTCGTAGAACTCGAGCAGCTCGTCCTCGGAGAACGCGGTGAGCTCGGCGGCCCGCAGCAGGTTCTGCGCCAGCTGCACGTCACCGTTGGCCCGGGCGACCTCCGCCTGGTGGGCGAGCCCGTCCACGGAGATGCGGATGTCGTCGGCCGTCAGGCTCCCGGACCGCACCGCCGCCACGTCGATCGTCTCGACCGTCCGGCCGGAGAAGGCCTTCCGGCCGTTGCTGTCGGGCATCTGGTTCACAGCAGTCCTTCGTAGGAGAACTCGACCGGCTGCGCGCTCGGGTCGCAGGCGCGGCGCTCGATGGCGACCAGGGCGACCGTGCGGGCGTGGTAGCGCGCGGTGATCGCCTCGTCGGTGTATGGGTTCCGGATCGGGCGGGGAGGCATGTTCTTCACGTAGCCGCCGGCGTTGAGGCCGATGGTGCGGTACATGTCCGGCGTGATGAGCGGCGCGGTGCTCAGCAGCTCGAGGTTGGCCAGCGGGGCGAGGTCCCGGCGGTGGATCAGCACCGTGCCCTTCGCCTGCAGACCCACGCCGATGCCCGACCCGGCCAGCCTCGCGGCGGTCAGCCCGATCATGCCGAGGTCGATGCTGCTGCGGACCCGCACCAGTCGGCCGCGGCACCCCTGCTCCTCGAGGCCGGCCAGGATCTCCCGCAGCATGGCGCGGATCGGCAGGCCGTTCGTGCCCACCCAGAGGTCCCGGGCGAAGGCCGGGCTCACCCCGATGACCACCTCCCGCGGGTCGGCGGACTGGGTGGCCACCGACCCCTCCCGGACCTCCGCCGGCCGGGCGTGCTCCGCCTGGTCGGCGACCAGGTCGTCGACGCTGATCGCCCGCGGGGAGTACTCGACCTCGCGGCGCCGGCGCTCGCTCATCCGATAGCCGGTCCCGGGCCCGACGTAGGTGTTCGGGTCGGTGTGGTTGCTCAGCAGGTTCATCTCCTCGTCGAAGATGGCGGCCGGCTGGAGGTAGTCACCGACCACCCGCTGCTTGGTCATCTCCAGCACCCGGGCTGCCTCCACCTCGAACCCGGTCTCGGCCAGGGCCCGGACGACGTCGAGGGCGGTGATGCCGCGCTGCTCGATCGCGCGGGCGGCCACCAGGGCGGCTCCGTCGTGCTCGCCCTCGGGCAGGTCCTTGCTGCCGGAGGCGACCGCGACCTGCTCGACCCGCTCGTCGCCGTAGTCGTAGAGGTCCAGGTAGCGGTAGACCGCCTGCACGGCCTGCGCCGCCCGCCGGCGGACCTGGACCAGCCGGTCGGTGTCGACCGAGCGGAGAGCGCCGTCGACGCCCCAGTCCCGCTGCACGAGGAGGTAGTCCTCGATGTCCTCGCCGTTGAAGTTCGAGGGTCCGAACATGTTGTCGTAGCGCAGCGTCCCGCCGAAGCCGGAGAAGATGAAGTCGCTGCCGGTGAGGATCGTGGGCACGCTGCGCGCGGTGCGCCGGATGTCGGACTCGCTGACCAGGGTGTCGTTGCCCGAGCAGGACTCCATCGCCCGCAGCATCACCATCACGTTCTCCGCGAACAGGCCCTTGAAGCCGCCCGGGACGCTGCCGGCCACGCTCGCGCCGTCGATCCCGCCGTTCTGCACGCCCTGCACGCCCATCGCCCGGGCGACCGACACGCAGCGCGACTCCAGGTAGAGCATCGACTTGCCCTCGGCCTCGCCCATCAGCACCTCGCTGCCCGAGCCCGACGTCACCCGCACCTTGATGCCGCGGCTGGCGTAGGCCGAGACCAGGAACGCCTTGGACCAGGGGGTGTCGTCGCCGTCCCGGAACACCTGCTCGGTGCCGTAGAGGCTGATCGTCTCGGCGTACATGGTGAGGCCCCGCACGCCCAGCTTGAGCTCGTAGGCCTCCTCCACCGAGCATTGGGTGATAGCACCGGCGGCCGCCACCTGGCTGCCCACGAGCAGGGCGACCGCGTTGCTCGCCGAGTCGGCGAGCACCGGCACCGTGGTCTCCAGCTCCCGGAACCCGCGGGCGACCGCCGTGGCGGCGTCCGCGGCGATCAGCAGCGGGTCGTCGAGCCGGTTGCAGATGTGCGCCTGGATCGAGGGGGTCTGCCGGACCCGCATCTTCGCCGCGGCCATCATCAGCTCGACGGGGGTCATCAGCCGCAGCACCGCGGCCAGCTTGGCCGGGGTCATGCCGGCCGCGAGCCGGGTCAGCTCCCGGCGGGGGACGTCCAGGCTGACCAGCATCCGCGCGAAGGCGAGGTCCTCGATCGCCATCGCCTCCTCGGCGACGTCGAGGTCCAGGCCGTGCCGGGCGATGAACTCGTCGAGCAGATCGAAGTGGTCCTCGGCCACGCCGTCCATCTCGACCACGCGACCGTCCCGGACGGTGATCGACGGCTCGGGGTCCGCGGGGCTGTAGATCGAGGCGAGCCCCCACGCGGGGTCCTCCACCGACAGGCCGTCGAGCAGCGCGCCGCTGAGCACGGGGGGTGCCTTGCGCACCGGGCCGGGCTCGGGTGCGGTCATCGTGCGCTCTCCCGGACGGGTGCTGCGGGGGTGGCGTCGCGTCGGTCGGGCATGCGCGCGCTCCGTTCTGTTCTCGGTCGGGCGGGGCCGGTCGGCGGTGTCGCCGCGGCTCGTCCCGCCCGGGCGACTGCAGGCGGTCCGGTCACCCTAGGTAGGTGACGAGCGCCACCGACATTGGTCGTGGGTACGAAGGAGGAGCCGCGAGCTGTCCGTCTGCACAGGTCCGGCCCGCGCGGGGATGCGCCAGGCTGGGAACCGGTGCCGACCGGTGTCGGCGACCACCGGCTCCGTCAGAGAAAGGCCGTTCCGTGACCGATCTGCGCACTGTGGCTGACCGTCACCTCGTCGCCGCGCTCGAGCCCGAGCTCGGCGTCCTGGTGGACGGGCACTGGGGCCCGGGCCACGCCGGCACGTTCGAGGTGGAGGACCCCGCCACCGGCGTCGTCATCGCCTCGGTCGCCGACGGGGACGCCACCGACGCCGTGGCCGCGGTCGATGCGGCGGCCCGGTCGCTGCCGGCGTGGTCGGCGGTCCCGCCCCGGCGGCGCAGCGACCTCCTGGCCCGGGTGCGCGAGCTCATGCTGCGCGACGCCGACCAGCTCGCGGCGCTCGTGTCGCTGGAGAACGGCAAGTCGCTGCCCGACGCGCGCGCCGAGGTGGTCTACGCGGCGGAGTTCTTCCGCTGGTACGCCGAGGAGGCGGTCCGCCCGCACGGCGACTACGGCTCCTCCCCGGGCGGCGGGACCCGCACGATCGTGACCCACCGGCCCGTGGGGGTCGCGGCGCTCGTCACGCCGTGGAACTTCCCGGCCGCGATGGCCACGAGGAAGATCGCCCCCGCGTTGGCGGCCGGGTGCACCGTCGTCCTCAAGCCGGCCGCGGAGACCCCGCTGACGGCGCTCGCCCTGGCGCGGCTGGTCGCCGAGGCCGGGGTGCCGGCCGGTGTCCTCAACGTGGTGCCCGGGGTGGACGCCGCCGGCATCGTCAGCAGCTGGCTGGCCGACGCGCGCGTCCGGAAGCTGTCCTTCACCGGGTCGACCGGCGTGGGCCGGATCCTGCTGCGGCAGGCCGCGGACCGGGTGGTGAACACCTCGATGGAGCTCGGTGGCAACGCACCGTTCGTCGTCACCGCGAGCGCCGACGTGGCGGCCGCGGTCGAGGGCGCCGTGACGGCGAAGTTTCGCAACGGCGGGCAGGCGTGCACCGCCGCCAACCGCTTCTACGTGCACGCCGACGTCGCCGAGGAGTTCACCGCGCGACTCGGCGCGGCCGTCGAGGCGCTGCGCGTCGGCCCGGCCGACGAGGGCAGCGACATCGGCCCGCTGGTCTCGGCCAAGGCTCTGGCCGGCGTGACGAGCCTCGTCGACGGCGCCGTGCAGCGGGGCGCGACCGTCGCCCACCGCGCCCCGGCCGTCCCGCAGCGCGGGCACTTCTACCCGCCGCTCGTGCTCACCGGGGTACCGGCGGACGACCCGCTGCTGGAGCAGGAGATCTTCGGACCGGTCGCCCCGATCGTGGTGTGGCACGACACCGCAGAGCTGATCGCCACGGTGAACGGCGGCGAGTACGGGCTGGCCGCTTACGTCTACGGCGAGCTCGCCGAGGCGCTGCGGATCGGCGAGGCGCTGGAGGCCGGCATGATCGGCATCAACAGGGGGGTGGTCTCCGACCCGTCGGCGCCCTTCGGTGGTGTGAAGCAGAGCGGGATCGGACGAGAGGGTGCGCGCGACGGTCTGGAGGAGTACCTCGAGACGCAGTACCTGTCCATTGCGTGGTGACGGACGGAGCCGATGCGGCCGCACGTCGGGGACGGGCACAGTCGCAACGTCCGGCTGACCGTCGCAGGCGTGACGGGCAAGCACGATCGCTCGACCCGAGCGGCTGCCCGGTCCGGGTTGCGGTGGGCGGCGCCGGATCGGCGCCGGGCTGGGGTCCTGGGGTCCGCGTGCTCGTCCGCTGTCGGATGCGTTGGGTTCCCGAGCCAGCACGACTGGTGAGCCTGCGTTCAACGCAGTGGGACCGGATGGCGCGGGCTTCGACTGGCGGCCGGTCGACGATGCAAGCTGCCGGGCCTGGGAGCCGACCGAATTGCGGTGACAGAGGCCGCGCTGTCCGAAGCCAGGAACCGAGAACCCCGAAGAGCTGCGCGCTCTGAGTGCGCGGTCACCGTTCCCGGCGTACCCCGAGGAGGAGGGCGTCGTCCCGCAGGGCTGCCCCGGCGCGGACCGTGTCGAGCATGCCCTCCAGGACGTCGTCGAGTGTGCCGGCACGCAGCCGCTGACCGGCCTCGCGCAGGGTCGCGAAGCCCTCGTCGATGTCTGGGCCGGCTTCGACCATGCCGTCGGTGTAGAGGATCAGTGCGTCCCCGGGCTCCAGGTGAAAGGGCGTGGTTCCGCGGCTGCCCGCCCCGGGGAAGCCGATCGGCCGCCCCGGTGCCTCGAGGTACCTCGCCGTTCCGGACACCGGCAGGAGCAAGGCCGGTGGATGACCGGCGCCGGCGACCTCTCCGGCGCCGGTCACGAGGTTCAGCCGGGCAAGTAGAACCGTGGCCAGCGCTCCGGTGCCGGCGAGCAGGCTGTCGGCGAGGGCCGCCATCCCGTCGAGGGACCGGCCTTCCCGGCTGAGGGTCCGCAAGGCGTGGGTGACGTCGAGGGCGGTGCGGGTGCTGGCGACTCCGTGGCCGACGACGTCGACGACGGAGACGTGCAGCCGGCCGTCGGCCAGGACCAGCCAGTCGTAGAGGTCGCCGCCGGTGGGGGAGTTCGACTGGGCCGGCAGGTAGCGGACGGCCAGGTCGACGCCGGGCAGGGTGGGTGGGGGCGGCCGCAGCGCGTCCTCGAGCTCGGTGAACACCTGGCGTTGGGCGAGGCGCACCTGCTCGGCGGAGCGTTCGAGCTCGGCGTAGAGGGCCAGCACGCCGCGGTTGGTCTCGGCGAGCTCGTCGTTGAGCTGGACCAGCTCGGCCTCGCGGCTGCGCAGCTCGGCCAGGGTGGCTGCCAGTTCGCTGTTCTGCTCGTGCAGGACGACCACCGGATCGTGGTCGGTGTCCTGGGCCAGGATCCGGCGCGTGGCGGCGAGCCGGGCCGTCGACGGCGGTGTGTCGGTGGGCAGTCGCTTGCCGACCACCCAGCGGTGCGCGTCCAGGTCGAGGCGGTCGAGCAGGCGGCCCAGCACGTCGAGCTGGGGGAGGTCGGCCACGGGCAGATCGCCGGTCCGTGGAGTGAGTTCGACGCACAGCAGCCCTGCCGTCCCCGGCTCGGGCCGCACGATCAACCGCATGGTGCCCCCGTGGCCGGCGCAAGCCGCGCGGGCGACCTCGGCCGCTGCGGTGGCCAGGCGCGTCTGGTCCTGGCCGCTCAGGCCCAACCCATCCGCGGCTCGGCGCACGCTGGCACGGACGCGGACGAGGTCCCCGTCGGGCCCGAGGGTCAGCTGCAAGAGCACGGTCACCGGAGTCCCTCACCAGCCAGCGCAGCCGGCTGGATGACCACGATGCCCGTGTCGTCGCTGCCGCGTTCGTGGTCGCGGAGCAGGACGGCGGCGAGCAGAGCTGGCGAAGCATCGAGGACGCGTGCGCGGCCAGCCAGGTCCCAAGAACTGAGCAGACCGTCGGTGTGCAGGACCACGACGCCGCCAGGGGGCACCGGGGTCCGGGTCTGCACCGGGGTGCGCAGTGCGACGCCGGCGGTCCCGTGCCCGATGAGGCTACGCCGAACCGTGCCGTCCGGGGACACCACGGCGGCTGCGACGTTGCCGACGCCGGCTGCCAGGAGCTCGTGCCCGCCGCTCACTGCGGAGGGCTGCACCCGCACTGCAGTGACGGCAGCACCGCGGGTGCCGCGCAGGCGGGCGTGCACCCGGAGCAGCGCCTCGGGCAGCTCGCAGGCAGCCAGGTCGCCCGGCTCGGCCACCGCCGCGGCCCCGGCCGCCGCCGCGGCAGGGCCGTGGCCGAGTCCGTCGGCCAGCACGGCGAAGACGCCGGCCGGCTCGACCGACCAGGACCAGGCGTCGCCGTTGACCCGCTCGCCGCGGCAGGGGACGCCGAGAGCACTGATCGTGGCGGCGTGCCCCGGGGGGCCGATCCGGGCGCCCACCACCGTTCCGCGACCCGGCTCGGCAAAGCCGGTGACCGACGTCGCCACCCGGGAGACCGAGCCCAGCCCGGCGCCCAGGGAGCCGGCCGTGGTCGAGTACCCGTCGAGGATCGCCTGGCTCCAGTTCGCCAGCCCCGGCCCGCGATCGAGGGCCAGCACGTCGAGGGCAGCCCCGTCCACGGACGGTTGGACGACGAGCTGCCCCCTGGATGCGTGGCGCTGGGCGTTCCCGGCGAGCTCGGCCGTGACGAGGGCAGCGGCTTCGACCCCGTCCCGGTCCAGGCCGGCGAGCTCGGCCACGCGGCGCGCGTGCTGCTGGGCGACGAGGACCATGCCCGCATCGGCGACGTCCAGGCGGATGGCGGCCTGGGCGGAGGTCAGCGGCGCTTCAGCCACTGGGTGACCTCCACCCTGGTGCCGCGGCCGGGCTCGGACTCGATGGCGAAGGAGTCGACCAGGCGTCGCGTCCCGCTCAGGCCCAGTCCCAGACCACCCCCGGAACTCCACCCGTCGGTGAGGGCTGTCTGCACGTTCTCGATCCCCGGCCCCTCGTCGGTGAACTCGAGCCGCAGACCACGTCGGGACCCGTCCACGACCTCCGTCATGGTCAACGTCCCACCTCCACCGTGCAGGTGGGTGTTGCGCGCCAGCTCGCTGGTCGCGGTGACGATCTTCGTCTGCGCCACCAGGTCGAAGCCCAGCTCGATGGCGAGCTCGCGGACCCGGTGTCGCGCGCGCACGACGTCATCGCTCCCGGTGAGCGGTAGCCGCTCAGGCGAGCCGACCGTCGGCACCTGCACCTTCCTCGAGGGCTGCCAGGGCGTCGTCGATGGTCAGCGCCGTCCGAACACCTTCCAGCGACAGACCGAGCTCCACCAGCGTGATGGCGACGGCCGGCCGGATCCCGACCACCGTCACCTCTGCCCCCAGCAGGCGGCAGACGCGGGCGATGTCGACGATGACGCGGCTGATGAACGAGTCCACCACCTGGGCGGCGGAGACGTCGAGCAGGACGATGCGGGCGCCGTGGGTCGAGACCTCGGCGGCCAGGCGATCGGCCAGCTCCAGCGCGGACTGGTCGTCGATGTCCTCCTGCATTGCCGCGATCAGCGCGTCCTGCATGCGCACGACCGGTACCGCGGTCACGGTCGGGCTGCCCGCTCGGTGTGCGCCTGGACGCGCGCGATGGCCAGCACCAGTGCGTCGGCCAGCGACGACCGGGTGGTCACCTCGCTGAGATCGATGCCGAGCTGGACCATCGTCTGCGCCGTCTGCGGGGCGATGCCGCTGACGATGCAGTCCGCGCCCATGAGCCTGGTCGCGGCGACGGTCTTGAGCAGGTGCTGGGCAACCAGGGTGTCGACCGTCGGCACCCCGGTGATGTCCAGGATGGCCACCAGGGCTCCGTCGTCGGCGATCGCTTGCAGCAGCGATTCCATGACGACCTGCGCCCGGGCGCTGTCGAGCGTGCCGACGAGCGGAGCTGCCACCACCCGGTCCCAGACCCGGACCACGGGGGTGGACAGCTCGAGCAGCTGCTCACCTTGCTGGGAGATGACCTCTTCCCGCCCGGCCAGGAAACCGTCGAACGAGCCCAGCGCGAGCCCGTCGACGAGGCGCCCTGCCTCCCGGGCCACGGCCATCCGGTCGGCGCCCTCGTCGAGAGTGCTGTCGAGCTCGGTGAGGAGTGCCTCGCGGAGGGCCAGGATCAGCCCGGCTGTCTGCGACGGTCGATCTCCCGAGCGCGTGCGTCGAGCACTGAAGTCGCTGAGCAGCCCGCTGACCGGGCCGAGATCGAGCGACTGGTCGGCGCCGTTCAGCGCGCGTCCCAACGCATCGACGACCGCGCCGCCGTCCCGACGCAGGTCGTCGGCGCTGCTGGCACCGGCCACTACCGCTCCTCGCGCTACCCAGCCGTCCAGGAGCTGCTCGCCTCGGTGGGACAGCACATCGGCGATCGATGCCCTGACTCCCAGATCACTGTTCGACCGATCCTGCTCTGGCACCTGGCTCCTCACGTCGTGCTCTGTGTCGGGAACGATACGGCGAGCGATCATCGCGTGCGCCGGTGTCGTCATGTCGTCCGTTGCGACAGGTGGTGGGTCAGACCGACTTCCCGATGGAGGCCCAGACCATCTTGCGGTCGGGCTCGTAGTGGACGCCGTGGGCAGCGGTGAGGTCGGCGATGACGTAGAGGCCGTACCCGCCCTGCCCGGCCGGTCTCTCTCGGGCCGGGGTCGGTGGCCGGTCGGGGGCGCCGTCGGTGACGACGACTACCCACTGGACGTCTTCGTCGGCGATGTGCAACGTCGAGGGTGGTGCACCGTGGCGGAGGGCGTTGGAGGCGAGTTCGTCGATGACCAGGATCGCCCGTTCGACGACGTCCTCGGTGAAGTCCTCGTCGCGACCGGGTTCTGCCGAGGTGCGCAGGAAGTCCTGGACCTGCCGGCGGACTCCGCTCAGTGCGCGCAGGGACTGCAGCTGCAGAGCCAACCTGGTCCCGGCGGCCTGGGGGAGGGGGCGGTTCATGCGCCACGAGGCGAGCGCCTCGGCGTAGTGCACCGGCGTCTGGGTGGGGTCGCTCATCGACCTGCGACCTCCAGAGCTCGAGCCTGCGATCTGATGGCTGCCTTGTCGGAGGGCTGAGCGGTCGTCGTCCAACGTAGGCGAAGAAGTCCGTCAGGGCGTCAATGCTGGAACGACGCACCGGTTGCCGCGTCAGCTCGTCCAACGTCGCCGGCCGGTCGTGCTCGGCGAGCCAACGGCTGTAGTACCTGACGCGCTGGCTGTACAGCTCGATCCTCCGCGGTGCCGTGCTCGCTGCCCGTAGGTGCCGACGAGACGAAGCGAGCAGGTATCCCCGTGCGGAGAGGTCATCTGGCGAGTGAGCGCTGTGGCACGCCCCTGTTGGACGACCTAGTCGATGTCCCCGCTGGTGAACCGCCTGGCGCGGCTGGGTTGCACCCGCGTCGGCTCGCCGGGCATCTTCGGGTAGTCCGGGGGATAGGGCAGCTCGCCCAGCCCCAGGTCGCGTTCCTGCCGGTCGGCCAGCTCGACCAGCGGGGTGAGGTCGAAGGCGTGGTCGGCCAGCCCCGCGTGCTTGTCGCCCACGGCGGCGAACCGGGCCGGCATCGTGCGGACGTCGAAGTCGAACGGCGTGACGTCGGGCAGCTCGTCCCAGTCGACCGGAGCGCTCACCGGCGCGTGCGGCTTGGGCCGGATCGAGTAGGCGGAGGCGATCGTGCGGTCCCGGGCCATCTGGTTGTAGTCGATGAAGACCTTCTCGCCGCGCTCCTCCTTCCACCAGTTCATCGTC
>Ga0210040_10002915_pt1 | contig 23622 bp, 16 predicted proteins | sample CryGeyCG12114_NA_FD_185462 | JGI IMG/M metagenome (GOLD analysis project Ga0210040, IMG submission 185462) | Groundwater microbial communities from aquifer - Crystal Geyser CG19_WC_8/21/14_NA (SPAdes) (version 2) | ecosystem: Environmental > Aquatic > Deep subsurface > Groundwater | place: USA... | reverse complement strand
CGCGAACACGTCGACGATCTCGACGACGCGACGGCGCTGGTGGATCAGGACACCGCCGACGTCACTCATCTGGCTCCCCGCCTCGGGCGCCTGGACGGCACGCGTACGGCTCCGACCCTAACAACGCTCCCCACGTCCGGGCGGCGCTTCCGGCTCGTGCTCACGCCTTCCGGCAGGTTCGCTCTGCTGCGGTTTCGCACGTAAACGTGCGAAACCCCCACCGACCGCAGCAGATGTCGTGGGTTCAGTGCGGGTTTCGCACGTCTACGTGCCATTCCGACGGCGCGGACCGGCCCATGGGTGCGAGACCGTCGAGGCGGCGGGGGCGCAGGCGTCACGGCTGGGGGTCGAGGGCGTCGTAGTCCCAGAACCTGCGCTGCAGGGCCACCACGGCGACGAGCACGACGACGCAGAGGAGTCCGCCGCCGAGCGCCGCCCAGGCCTCGCCGACCCGGTCGGCCGCGGTGCCCAGCACCAGGTCGCCCAGCCGGGGGCCGCCGGCGACGACCACGATGAACACGCCCTGCAGCCGGCCACGCATGGCGTCCGGCGTCGCGGCCTGCAGGATCGTCTGCCGGAACACGGCGCTCACGGCGTCCGCGCCGCCCGCGAGCGCGAGGAAGACGAAGGCCACCAGCAGCCCCGGGACCAGCACGTGCGCCGGGGTCGTCCGCCCGACGCCGAGCAGCACGCCGCCGAACCCGGCGACCGCCAGCCCGAAGACGACGATCGAGCCGACGATGACCCGGCCCTGGTGGCGCACCCGGACCAGGCCGCCGGACAGCAGCCCGGCGAGCACCGCGCCGACCGCGAACGCCGCGCTCAGCTCCCCGGTGGTCGCCGCCCCGCCGCCCAGCCAGAGCACGCCGACGGCGGGCAGCAGCACCCGCGGCATGGCCAGGACCATCGCGGTGAGGTCGACGATGAACGTCATGCGCACGTTCTTGCGGGTGGTCAGGTAACGCAGGCCCTCGACGACCGACGCGACCCCCCGCTTGGTCGGCTCGCCGGCCGCCGTCTGGACGGGCGGCAGGTCCGGCAGCTTCTTGAGCGCCCAGAGTGCGGCGGTGAACAGGACGACGTCGACCGTGTACGCGAGCCCGTAGTTCCCGCCCGCGACCATGAAGGCGCCGAGCAGGGGGCCGACGACGAACGCGATGTTCCACGACACGGTCTGGAGCACGTTCGCGGCCGGCAGCAGCGCGGGCTCCACGAGGCGCGGGATGATCGCGGAGCGGGCCGGGTTGTTGACGGCGAACCCGGCCGACTGGAGCGCGACCAGCGCGTACAGCACCGGGACCGAGTCCAGGTGCAGCCAGGCCTGCAGCGCCAGCAGCCCGGAGACGACCCAGAGCCCGACCGAGGCGATCAGGGCGACCTTGCGCCGGTCGTACACGTCCACGAGGGCGCCGCCGTAGAGGCCGAGGACCACGAGCGGGACGAGCGCGCAGATGCCCAGCACCCCGACCGAGAAGGTGGACCGGGTGATCCCGTAGACCTGCAGGCCGACCGCGGTGACGGTGAACTGGGTGCCGAGGTTGGAGACGCTGAGGCCGAGCCAGAGGCGGCGGTAGGCCGGCGCGCTGCGCAGGGGGGTCAGGTCGAGCAGCACAGCCATAGCCGGGCTAACCTACCCGACTCACTCCTCCTCGGCGGCCATGTCCCGGTCCGTCGCGGACGCGGGCCGCGCCGCGACGGCCAGCCGCGCGGCGGCGACGAACGTCGCGGCGTGGTCGGCGTCGTCCACGGACGGACCCAGGTAGTCCACCCGGACGCGCGCGCGCACCGGGGCGAGCCGGTCGGTGACGAGGAGCTCGTCGAGGACGGCGTCGACGTCGGTGCCGTCGACCCGCAGCGGGTACGCCGCCGCCAGCACGGGGGCGTGCGCGTCCAGCCCGAAGTTCGGGCTCAGCACGGCGAACGGCTTGTCCGATCGCAGGTACTCGTACAGGGGGACGACGGTGTCGCTGATCAGCGCGTCGGAGGCGTTCATCTGCTGGAGCAGGGACTTGCGGCTCGTCGTCTTCGTCTCGACGCGGTGCTGACGACCCGACGCGGCGGCGTCGGCCTCGAGCAGCGCGGTCACCTCGGCCACGGCCTCGCGGCACTCGCGGTAGCGCGACCAGACGGGGTCCGGGCGGAAGATCACCGTCGCGCCCCGGGCCAGCAGCGCCTCGACGACCACCGTCGCCCGGGGGAGCGTGGACGGTCGCGTGCCCGTCGTGCGGAACCACGTCGGCACGTACAGCACCACCGGCGCCGCGTCCGCCGCCGCCGTCGGACCCCCGCGCCGGGGCTCGACCGCGCTGACCTGCGGCCGGCCGACGATCCGGAACTTCGAGTCGGGGATGTGGACGTCGTGGTGGGCGAAGCGCTCCCGCGCCACCCGCCCGGGGACGAAGACCTGGTCGTACATCGCCGCCATCGGGCTCCGGTTCTCCGGCGCCTCGCTCTCGCGGTGGTTGAGCAGCACGTGGTTGAGCTCGCGCCGACTCACCATCTGGTTGTTCAGCAGCGAGTTGTGGACGTAGAAGGCCGCCGTCATGCCCGGCGTGAGCGCCCTTTCCAGACCGCGGAACTTGGGCCGGAACACGATCGGGACGGTGAGCCCGGCCGCCCGGCAGGCGCGGTCGACCTCGTCCACGGTGGTGTCGTGGTGCGTGATGAGCACGAAGCGCTCGTCCAGACGCTTCAGGTACGGCAGCCACGCGGTCAGCGAGTCTCCGGGGGTGACGCTCGTGCCGACGAAGATGGCGTAGCGCGGGTCGTACGCGTCCAGCGCCGCGCGCCAGGCGGCGTCGCCCGCCTTGGCACCCCCGGCCCGGGACAGCGCCATGAGGGCGACCGCGACCGCCGCCAGCACGAGGACGACGCCGGCCGCCGCCAGGACCGCCGGACGGGGCAGGGCGAGGACGAGCAGCTCGACCAGCGCGGTGAGCACGACGAGGACGCCGGGGTACGGCTCCCCGCGCCCCTCGCGCAGCCCGGGCAGGTTCCGGGTGAGCGGCCACGCCTCGCCCCAGCTGCCGACCAGGCGTTCGCTCGCCAGGGCCGCTCCCAGCCCGCAGGCCAGCAGCGCGGGTCCGGCCCCGAGACCGTCGGGTCGGACGACCGCGGCGAGCACCGCGACGACCAGCAGGGCCCGGGCGACGCTGTCCACGCCGACCAGGCGGAACAGCGTCCGTGGACGCCGCGCCTCGACGGGCGCGCGGACGAGCAGGACCGTGGTCAGCACGACCAGGACCGCGGTCACCGTCCGCGAGCCGGCGAGCCCGTACGCGAGCGCGCCGCTGCCCAGCAGCAGGGCCGCGCACCACGCCCAGCCCGGCAGCTCGGAGAAGCGCGCCTGCACCGCACGCCGGACGAGCCCGAGCCGGGCGCGCGTCGAGGCCGGCCCCGCCTTCGACGCCTTGCCTGCCGCCGCCGCTGCTCCGGCCGTCGGCGCCGGCCGCTCGGCCCCCCGCTTGTCCGTCGTGCCGGCCCGGCGCGCGGCGTCGACGAACCCCGACGCGTACCCCTCGTTCGGGAAGTCGCCGAGGTAGTCCGCGCGGATCTCCGAGCGCCGCTGCTGCATCGGGTCCGCGCCCAGCATCTGCTCGAGGAGGCCGTCGATGTTGCCCAGGTCCCGCTCGACGACGTAGCTGCCGCGGCTGATCGGGAAGCGCCGGACGAAGTCGTCCACCTCGGCCCCGACCGCCACCATCGCCAGCGGCTTGCCCGAGAAGAGGAAGTCCGACGCGACGCCGGAGACGTCGCTGATCATCGCGTCGGCCCGGTTCATGCAGCCGATGCTGTCGAGCTCGGTGTCGGCCGCGGGACCGAAGAGGTGCGCGCGGCCGGTGCGCGCGGCGTCGGCCGTGAGCAGCTCGTGGATGGCGGCGATGTGGGCGCGGTCGCGGACGAAGTTGTACGAGGAGGGGTGCGGTCGGAAGATCACCGTCGCCCGCGTCCTCAGCAGCGCGGTCACGATCTTCAGACCCATCGAGACCGACGAGAGCGAGGTCTCGGAGGTGAAGCCCTTCCACGTCGGCGCGTAGAGCACCGCCGGCGCCGCCATCTGGCCCACCGGCCCGCGGGCGGGGGCGACGTCCTCGACCTGGGGCCGGCCGACGACCTCGAACTTCTCCGGCGCGATCAGCACCCCGTGGTCGGCGTAACGACGGATCGCCGCGGGGCCGGCAGAGAAGATCGTGTCGTACACGGCGTGGGAGGGGGCGTACGAGGTGGACTTGTCGGAGTCGCCGTGGCCCAGGAACACGTGCCGGACCCACGGGTGCCGCCGGATCACGTTGCTGTTGCCCAGCTTGGCGTTGGGGTAGAACACCGCCTTGACCGACGGCACCATCATCGCGTCGAGGTCGGTGAGCTCCGGCGCCTGGACGAGTGGGACGTCGCCCACCCGGTCCCGCAGGGCGATCGAGGGCCCCGGGTAGCGGGTCAGCACCATCGTGCGCAGGCCGGTCCGCTGCAGGTAGGGCAGCCACATCATGGCCTGGTGGTAGTTCGGCCCCATGTGGGCCGTGTGCAGGACGATCTGCGGGGCGTACGCGGCGACCGCCGCCGGCGCGGCCGCCATGACCTCTCGGCCGAGGCGTACCCGCCGGGCACCCTCCGCCGCGATCCGCAGCGCGTAGCCGAGCGGGACGAGACTCACCACGGCCCAGACCCAGGCGGGCAGACCCACGGCGGCCAGCACCAGCCCGGCCACCACGGCCAGCGAGTGCAGCACCAGCATCGTCAGCTGCGAGACGCGACGCTCCTGCACCCGGGGCACGCCGGGGAGGTTGACGACCACGGGGATCGTCGCCTCCGCACGTTCCCGGATCTTCGGCTCGAGGACGAGGAGGGTCCCGAGCACCGCGGCGGCGACGACGGCGCCCACGATGTCCAAGGCCGCGCGGCCCGGGCCCACGGCGACCGCGGCGACGCTGGCCGCGGCCAGCCCGCGCAGGTCCAGGTAGCCGCCCAGCACCGGCCAGCGGAACTCGAGCCGACGGCGTTCCTGCCACCAGCGGGTCGCCAGCACGAGCAGGCAGAGGCCGAGCACGCTCGTCCCCAGGACGCGCTGACCGGCGAGGACCGCCGTCGCGGCCAGCGGCATCAGGGCGCCGAGCGTCAGGTCGGCGGCCAGGTTCCGGGCGCGGCGGACCTTCAGCGTCACCATCGCCGCGTGCCCGCGCCCGTGGCCCGGGCGGACCCCGGGGTCGGTCCCTGCGTCTCGATCCTGTCCGCCCCTGGCGTGCCGCACCCGCTCACGGCCGCGATGCTAGCGGTGCGAGCGGGCCGGCCGGGGACTTCATCAGCGTGCCTCGACGCGAGGGTGACCGGCTCGCTCAGCCCTTCGAGCCGGTTCCCGACAGCCGCCGGACCCGGCGGCGCACGCCTCGCGCGACCCGCTCCCAGCCCGACACGGGTGCCGGGGGCGGCGGTGGCGGTGGTGGCGGCGGCGGGGCCGGCGCCTTGGTCGCGGTGAGGAGCACCTGGTCGTGGTGCCCGCGCGCGAGGGTGAAGATCCGCCGGCCCACCTGCCGGGCAGGGCCCGCCTGCGCCAGCACCTCGTCGGAGACGCGCAGCATCACGGTGAACGGCCAGCCCGACGCGACGACCGAGGCCCCCAGCTCTGAGCGCCGTCGGACGGGGCCACCGAGGCGTGCGGTGCGTGGGTCGAGCACCACGCGGACCGTCAACCCGTCGTCGGAGAGCCGCTCGTGGTCGGCGTCGGGCAGCCAGGAGTCGGTGCTGTCGCGCTTGTCGCGGAGCATCACGACGAGCTCCTGGGCGACCAGGTCCCGGGTCGCGTCCAGGACCTGCGGCGTGAGCACGTCCGGCGCCGGGGAGCCCGGCACCTGCCAGACCTGTTCGCCCGAGGGGCCGTCCGCCAGCTGCAGGGGGCTGCCGTCGCGGTACGAGAGGCGGGCCTCCGCGGTCACCTCGAGGCGGCCGTCGGAGCGCCAGGACAGCGCGCGGGCGTTCACGGCGCAGGTGATCTCGCTCTCGGCCAGCGCGAGGCGGAGGAGGTCGTCGCGTCGTCCGGCGCGGAGCAGCGCCGACCGGGCACGCTTCGGCAGCGGCAGCATCTCGTCGAGGCGTCCGGGGAACCGGTCTGCGGCCAGCTGCTCGAGCACGTCGAGCAGGTGGTCCCGGTAGTCGTCGGGGTAGCCGACCATGGTCCGGCTGCCGACCCGGTTGAGCACCTTGTTGCCGTACCAGTGCACCAGCAGCCGGTCGCGCAGCGCGCCGGGCTCGGTGTGGGCCTCCAGGATGTCCAGGACCTGCCCGACCGAGCCGACGAAGTACGACTCCGGGTCGGGCAGCTCGACGCTGGCGCTGGGCCGGTCCTGGCGGACCGTCCAGTAGTAGCAGGGGTAGTCGGCCAGGATGGAGATCCGCCGTGCCGCGAAGTAGGACCGCATGACGAACATGTGGTCCTCGAGCCGGACGCGGCCGTCGGGGAAGCGGATGCCGTGCTCGCGCACCATCGAGGTCCGGAACAGCTTGTGCGGGGTCAGGAACTCCAGCAGCGGGTCGACGCCGAGGCGCGCGTCGGGCACCGACCGGCGGAACATCCGGACGGAGAGCCGTCGGCCCACCCGGGTCAGCCGGGGGACGAGGACGTCGGAGCCCCACTCGTCGGCGCGGTCGGCCATGATGCGCAGCGCGTCGTCGCCGAAGTGGTCGTCGTGGTCGGCGAAGAAGAGGTACGTGCCCGCCGCCGCGTCGATGCCCGCGTTCCGCGGCGTCCCGGGCCAGCCGCTGTGCGGCAGCCGCATCATGTGGAGGTGCGGGTGGGCCTGCGTCAGCTCCTCGAGCCGGTCGATCGTCTCCTGCTCAGAGCCGTCGTCGCAGAACCAGACCTCGAAGTCCTCGGCCGGCAGCGTCTGCCGGAGCAGCGACCCCACGAGCTCCTCGAAGCTGGGGCCGGGGTTGAAGACCGCCACGATGACACTGATCCGGACCGGCACCCGCGAAGTTTAAGGGCCTGGCCTGCCGGTGTCCCAGCCGCGCACGCGCGCGTCGGGCGGGACCTTCCCGCTAGCTCTTGGCGAGCGTCACCTTGAGGCCGAGGTCGGAGTCCACGTCCAGGTGCTGGCTGAGCGTCTTGTAGCCGTTGCCGCTGCCGACGTAGTGGTAGCGGAACCAGTAGGGGCCGTCAGCGAGACCGGGGATCGTGAACTCGCCGTCCGCGTTCGTGCGGGCCATGCCGATCACCTCCCGCTCCTGGTTGGCCTTCCCCGGACCCACACCGCTGATGGCCGTCACGTCCACGTCGCGGATGGGGGTCTTGCCGTACTTCACGGTGCCCTTGACGACGTTGCCGTGCTTCACCTCGACGGACCCGACCTTCTGGTTCTCGCCCTCTTCGACCTTGAACGTCGTGCCCTGAGAGATCGTCCAGCCGGTGCCGCTGCTGTGAGCGAAGGTGGAGATGAAGTCGTCCGTGGTCCCGACGTAGAGGATCTGGACCTTGTACGTGCCCGGCCGGACGTCGAGCTCGTAGTGCCCGTCGGAGACGGGGACCGTCAGGGCGGCCTGGCCGGAGGTGTCGTACGCCACCGCCTCGAGGTCGCCGGAGGGGGCGCCGGAGACGTCGCCCTCGAGCGTGCCGCGCGGGACACGGGTCTTCAGCACGATGTAGTCGCTGCGGTTGCTGATGCGCTTGCCCTTGGCGTCCACGACCCAGATGCGGGCGTAGTACGTGAGGTCGTTGGCCAGACCCTTGATCCGGGTGCTGGTCCCGTCGACCGTGTCCGTCACCTTCGACTTGGAGAAGGTCGTGCTCTCGGAGTACTCGACGACGTAGCCGTCGTCGTCCGCGAGCCCGGCCACCTTGTCCCAGGTCAGGTCGATGGAGGTCGAGGCCTGCTTGGCCTGGGTCAGCGCGTCGGGAGCGGCGATGGGGAACGACGACGTCGTGAAGGACTGGCTCGGGCTGTTGTCGCTGAGGGCGTCGGCACCCTTGCCCGCGCGCACCTTGAACGTGTACTTCGTGCTGGCCTTGAGCCCCGTGAGGTCGACCGACGTCGAGGTCGTCGCGATCGTCGGCTTGTCCTTGATCGAGGTCTCGACGACGTAGCCCGGGGTCTTGCCGACCGACTTCCACGACAGCGTCATCGACTCGTCGGTCACCTTCGAGGCGAAGATGTCGCCCGGAGCCGGGTAGGGGTAGGCCGTGGCGGCGGAGACCACGGCGCTGTCACCGACCGTCGCACCCTTCTCGTCGACGGCCGTCACCTGCACGTAGTACGTCTCGTCGGCCTCGAGGCCGGTGATCGTGGCGTCGGTGCCCTTCTGCACGTCGGCGAGCGTCTTGACCTTGCTCTTGAGGTCGTCGTCGGTGGAGTAGGCGACCTTGTAGCCGACCGCGCCCTTCACCTCGGTCCACGAGACGTCGAGGGAGGTCGTCGAGTCGGTCCGACCCTGCACCACCAGCTTGGGCTCGACCGCAGAGGCGGACGTGACCCCCAGGCCCAGCGCGACCAGGCTCACGGCGCTGACGAGGACCAGCGCTCCTCGCGAAGCCCGGCGCGACCCTACGACCTCTGACGGCACCAGCGAACCCCACTTCTCCCACGGCATGACGGGCCGAACTCTAGCAAGGTCCTGGGCGCGGGAGCCGCTTCTCGGGCTCTTCCGTCGCGTCGGACCGGTCCTGCGCGGGCTGACGTGCAGCACGTCCGGTCGTGGGGCGCAACGTTATGTCGTGTAACAGAAGATGACGAAGTGTCAGTTTCCCACTCCTGACTCTTGTGGTGCTGTTAGCCAACTGTTACTTTTCCGATCGCCGGGGGGCAACGCACGAGTTCTGGAGGACTCATGACCACTGCCCCGCGACGCGATGCGTCCCGCCCCGTCCACGCCCCCCGGGCGGCGCCGGTCCGCTCGCGCGGCCTGCGTCGTACGTCCTGGCTCGTCGGGCTGCTCGCCCTCGCGCTCGCGGCGTCGACCGCTACCGGCGCGCAGGCGGCCACCGGCAAGCCGACGGGCCTGCGCGTGACGGCCACCGCGAGCACGTCCGTGGGGCTCAGCTGGACGGGTCCGGCGAGCGGGTACTACCGCCTCAAGTGGTCGGCGGACGCGGACATGAGCGACCCGTCGTACCTCGTCGTGCACGCGACCGCTGCCACCGTTCCCGGCCTGGCGCCGGGCAGCCGCTACTGGCTCAAGGTCAAGCGGGTGACCGCGGACGACAAGAAGCTCAGCGCCTACTCCGCCACCGTGACCGCGACCACCAAGGTCGCGAGCGCCTCCTCCGGCACCGCGGGCCTGCGCGTCGGCAGCTACAACGTGCGCTGCGCCAACTGCTCCAGCGACCGCCCGTACGAGCGCCCCTGGTCCGAGCGTCGCGACGACGTGGCCAACGCGATCAAGGCGGAGCACCTCGACGTGCTGGGCCTGCAGGAGGCGGGCCAGGGGTGGCTCAAGAACGCCAAGGGCGACAAGGTCGACCTGAGCCAGTTCGAGGACCTGCGCAACGCGCTCGGCGGGTCCTGGCGGCTGACCAACACGAACCGGAACAACTGCGTCCGGTCGAAGAGCCCCAACAAGTGCGAGGCGAAGGACCAGGGCGCCTCGCAGGGGACCAAGATCGTCTACGACTCCAGCCGGGTCGTGCTGCTGCGCCAGGGCTCGAAGAAGCTGCCCTCGCTCGAGAGCTCCAACGCGCGCTACGTCGCCTGGGCCGAGCTCCGGCAGCGCAGCACCGGCAAGCGGTTCTTCCTGGCCGACGCCCACCTGGAGAACGAGGCCAAGAACAACGCCATCCGGGTCAAGGAGGCGCGTGCGCTGGCCGACGAGGTGGCGAAGCGCAACGTCGACCACCTCCCGACGCTGATCGTCGGCGACATGAACTCGCACAAGAACACGAAGCCGTCGAACGGGGTCTACGACGTGCTCGTGGGCCAGCGGCACTACGTCGACCCGCTCGGCAACACCTGGCACTCGACCGACAAGGCCGGTGACCGCGCCAAGACCGCGACCGTCGAGAAGCGCGTCAACACCTGGCTGAGCAGCTGGAACGACTTCGAGCGCAAGGCCAAGGGAGACCGCAAGCGTCTCAACGGGACCTACCTCGACTACATCTTCACCACGAAGATGCGGGTGACGGAGTGGGAGACGGTGGCCGACATCAAGGCGGACGGGACGTTCAAGAAGGCGCCGCCGTCGGACCACAACCTGATCCGTGCGACGGTGCTGCTGCCGTAGGCCGGACGCCCGCCGGGCCCCGTCCGGGGCGACGTCCCGCGAGGCTGTCGCAGGCCTCGGGGAGACGTCGGCGCCGGGTCTACTTCTCGAGGTCGAGCAGCTGCCTGGTCACCCGTTCGGCCGACCGGCCGTCGTCGCGGTGGTTGAAGCGTTCCACCCAGGGGTCGTACAGCGCGGCGTAGCGCTCCCCGGCCTGGTCGAGGGCGAGGACGGCCTCGGCGACGTCGTCCTGGTCGTCGAGGACCGGCCCGGGCGCGACCTCGGACAGGTCGAAGTAGACCCCGCGCAGCGAGTCGCGGTACGCGTCCATGTCGGGGACGTAGAAGATCATCGGCCGCCGCGTGACCGAGTAGTCGAACATCACCGACGAGTAGTCCGTGATCAGCCCGTCGGCCGCGAGGAACAGGTCGGTGACCTCGGGGTAGGTCGTCACGTCGATGACCCCGGGCATGCTCACGCTGGCGCCGAAGGCCACGGTGCGCGAGTGGCCGCGCAGGAGGATGACGTGGTCAGGCCCGAGCCGGGCGGCCAGCCGCTCCAGGTCGAGGAACGCGACCATCGCGGTCATGTTCTCCCGCCAGGTCGGGGCGTAGAGGACGGCCCGCTGGGACGGTCGGATGCCGAGCGCGGCCCGGATGGCCGCGCCGTCGCCGGCCTGGGTCGAGCCGGGGGTCAGGGGGTCGTTGCGGGGGTAGCCCTCCTCGAGGATCGGCCCCTCCCACGCGTACGCCGACCGCAGGATGTCGGTGCTGTGCCGGTTCTGCGAGAGCAGCAGGTCCCACTTGGCCCGCTCGGCGTCGATGACCCGGCGCTTCTCGACGGGGACGTTCGGGCGGTCGAGCCCGATCCGCTTGAGCATCGACCCGTGCCAGGTCTGCAGCACGACCTGGGAGGGCTGCGGGTCGAACTGGCGGCGCAGCCAGTCGTTGGCCACCACCCAGCGCGCGCTGGCCCGGGCCTCCCACCACTCGCGGGTCCCGCGGACCACGGCCACCGCACCTTCCGGGACCGGGGTGGCGGCGTCGACGACGCCCCAGTAGCGCGTGAGCTCCGGGCGCGTCCGGGCGACCTCGGCGTCGATGGCGCGGGGGTTGCAGGTGGCGCCGCGGCCGTAGAAGCTCTCGAAGTACACCGCGTCCGTGACGGCGTGCGGCTGACCCAGGTAGACGCGCTCGAGCCGGCGCTGGTGGAACGTGCCGAGCTCGTCCCCGCGCCGGGGCGGGGAGACCTTCAGCCGCACCGAACGACCACCGCCGCTCTGCAGGACGAGCCGGAAGCCCTCGAGCGCCTCGACGCGAGGCGTGGCGGCACTCACCTCCGGGACGGCGGAGACCGGGACGACGGTGCCGTCGGTCAGCGACGCGCGCAGCACGTAGACGCCCTGGCGCGGCGGCAGCGGCTGCCGGCCCCACTCGGGCACGTGCAGGGGCACCGAGCCGGACCACGCGCCCTGGCCGGCCTCGCCGGGGACGATCTCGAGGTCCAGCGGCAGCACCTGCCGGTTGCCCACGAACTCGAGCCGCGGCACGGAACCGGCATCGGCCGCGTCCACGACGTAGCGGCCGTGCACCCGGATCCGGGGCACGGCTCCCTGCTCCAGCACCCACCCGTCGACGAGCACCCGACCGGGGGCGTCGAGGACGGCCACGGAGCCGGTGGGGCTCGACGCGAGGGTGAGCGTGGTGCCCGCGAACACCGCGGGAGCTGCGTCGTCGAGGTCCGTGGCGACGTCGTGGCGGGTGCCGTCGGCGGCCACCACGACCAGGGTCCTGGTGATCGAGAGGGGGGCCTCCGCCTCCGGCTCGAGGAGGGGCCGGTCGGTCGGCACGTCACCGCTGAGGCCGTACCGCAGGCCCTCGGTCTCGTCGACGACCCGGCTCAGCTGCAGCGGACGCTCGACGTCGCCGGCCACGACCCACGCCTCGCCGAGCTCGACGGCGGACGCGAGCGTGCCACTCAGCCGGCGGCCGACCAGCGTGAGGTCGTGGGCCACCACGACCGGCACCCGGGTGGTGAGGGTGAGGCCTCCCGAGCGGGCGTCGAAGCCCGGGACGACCTGGGCGCCGTCGTCGAGCGTGCGGGCCGACAGGTGCCGCGGGGAGCCGAGCCGTTCACGCTGGCTGAAGCGGCCCTGCCGCCGGTTCCCGTCGGGACCCACGACCTCGACGTGCGCCGTCCACGTCCGGCTCTCCCCGGGTCGCGGGGCGAGGTGGGCGTGCAGCCGGCTGACGTCGACGGTGGCCCGGAAGGCGGTGTTCGCGTAGTCGAAGGCGGGGTTGGTGATCCCCGCGTTGGCCTCCGGGTCGACCAGCTGCTCCAGGTCGGCGTCCACGCGCAGCGACCCCGACTGGAACCACACCCGGGTCCTCGGCGGCGCGTCCGGGTAGCCGAAGCCGCGCTCGTACGCCCAGCCCGAGAACGAGAACGTGGTCGGACCGGACCAGCGGGCCGTGCGGACCATGGTCACCCAGCCCAGCTGGCGACCGGTGAGCCGGCGTGCGGCCCGGCGCGCGCTCTGGCGACCCAGCAGGTACGCCTGCCGCACGGCCGGGTTCTCGCTCCTGGAGACGTCGGTCAGCGTCCTGCGGATCCAGCGCCGGACCTCCGGGCGGCCCAGCTGCCGCCGGACGGCGCCGACGAGCTCGTCGCGGGCGCTCACCTCAGGACGGCGGCGTCAGCGCGGGCGGACTCGATGATGGCGGCGATGGCGACCGACTCCGAGGTCCGCAGCTTGAACGACTCGGGCGTCCGGCCGCGGATCAGCGAGGCGAACTCGGCCACCTCGTAGCGCAGGCCCTCGCCGTCGAACTTGAAGTAGTACTTCTTGTTGTCGCGCTGGTCCTCGAAGCGGGCCTCGAAGTACTCGGTCTTCCACCACGGGGCCGGGACGTAGATGTAGCCCTTGGTCCCGGCGACCACCAGGTCGCCCTCGGCCTTGACGCCCAGGCCGACCCGGGCCGAGGCGACCGCGTGCGGGTAGGTGAGGTCGATGCGCGAGAAGGTGTCGACCGCGGTGTCGTCGGGCCGCAGCGAGGTGGTGGTCACCCGGGTGTAGTTCGTGCCCAGCAGCTTGACCACCGCGGCCAGCGGATAGCTGGCGAGCTCGGAGATCGCCCCGCCGTCCGGGGCCTCCAGCTCACGTCCCGCGGTGACGAGCTTGGTGAACGTGGCGTCCACCGAGCGGACCTGCCCGATCGAGCCGCTGCGCGCCACGGCCACCATCCGCTGGAAGCCGGGGGAGAAGGCCGTCTTGATCGCCTCCAGCAGGACGACGTCGTGCTGCCCGGCGAGCGCGTACAGCTCCTCGGCCTCGGCCCGCGTCAGCGTCAGCGGCTTCTCGCAGAGCACGTGCTTGCCGGCGGTCATGGCCTGGCGCGCGAGCTCGGCGTGGGTGCCGTGCGGGGTGGCGATGTAGACGGCGTCGACCTCGGCCAGGAGCTCGGGCAGCGACTCGGGGGCCAGCCGGAGCTCGTGGGCCTCCGCGAACCTCTGGGCGCTGGCCGGCTTCTTGCTCCAGACCCCCTCGACGGACACGCCCGAGACGAAGTGCACCTCGTCGACCATCCGCGTCGCGATGCGGCCCGACCCGAGCACGCCGATCCGCAGGATCCCGGTCTCGTCGCGCAGCTGGGTGGACGACACGCCCTGGGTGCGGTCGAGGTAGACGACCTTGCAGTAGTCGTTGAGGTAGTCGAACTTGCCCAGCCAGTCGGAGCCGATGGCGAAGATGTCGACGGCGTACCGCTGGATGTCGAAGATCTTCTGACCCTCGTACTCCTCGATGATCACCTCGTCGGCGAGGCCGCTGTCCTGCACGTTCCGGATGCGCTCCATCAGGGACTGCCGCACGTTCAGCTTGCCGCGGGTGCTGTCGTAGTTCTCGGTGGTGACGGCGACGATGAGGTAGTCCCCGAGGGCTCTCGCGCGCTCGAGCAGGCGGACGTGTCCCTCGTGGAAGAGGTCGTAGGTCCCGTAGGTGATGACCCTGACCATGGTCGTCCTCCTTGTGCGTTGTCCCGGGCGGACGCCGGAGCCCGCACGGGCGGTCACTCTAGTGGGGCGAACCGGTGATCACGCGGCACCTGAGCGCCTGCCGAGGGCCCCGCGCGGCGCCCGCACCCCGCTGGGCGGATGCCCGCCGGGCGCCGGGGCGGTGCTCGCCGGCTAGGAGTGGGTGCCGGAGCTGCGGCGGCGGTAGACCCCGTACGCCACGCCCGCGACCGCGAGGAGCAGCACGATCCCACCGATCAGGAAGCCGCGTGCGACCCCCGAGTCCGCGGGCACGGCGGAGGCCGTCTGCGCCTGCGAGGGGTCCTGGGAACCGGTGGCGGAGTCGCTGGTCGCCGGGTCGTCGGGGTCGTCCGGGTCCTGCGTCGTCGGCGGCGGGGCCTGGGTCGAGCGGTCGGGCTTCTCCGACGAGGTCACCTCGACCCCGGGCGACTCGCTCGGGGCGGGACCGGACGCCTCGGGCCCGTTCGGGTCGTTCCCGCGCAGGACCGCGGGCTCCTCGGAGCTCCCCGACCAGGACCTGTCGGCCGGGTCGGAGAACGAGCCCGAGCCGTACGAGAACTGGAAGGCCCCGCCCCGCGGCTCGCCGCCCTTGCCGTCCACGCGGTAGTGGACGGTGTAGGTGCCCTTGGGCAGCCCGTCCTCGAGCTGGGTGGTGACGTTGGTGGCCTCGACGATCAGCGGACCCGCGGTGACGTTGCGGCCCTTGGCGTCGAGGACGAGCACCTTGGCGACGCTGTCGTCGACGTCGCCGTCGAAGGCCAGGGTCACCCAGCCGGGGGCGCGGTCGAGCTGCTGGCGTCCCTCCGGCTCGCTGACGAGCAGGCCGCCGGCCGCCGCCTGGGCGGGCAGAGCGCCGGCCAGGACCCCGAGGCAGGCGAGCAGCCAGACCACGAGGAGGCTGGCGAGGCGGGTCGCCGGCCTGGTCGGACGAACTCGAATGGCGGGCAAACTCACGTCCTCATCGGCGTCGCTCCAGCGGAAATCCTGCTCCGCCATCGTATAGTGCTCGCAACCCGGAACCGTGGATCTCGGCCTCGTGCCGACCGTCCGGGAGCGTGCACGTCACTGGTGCGCGGTGGGGACAGACCGAAGACGAAGGACGTTCGCGGATGGGCAAGAGCCGGATCGGCAGCCGAGCCAGGAGAGCCCTCCTGATTCTGGTGGCCGTCGCCATGGTCGGCGCGCTGTCGACCACAGCAGACGCGATCACCTGGAAGAAGGACGACTCGGGGGCCATCGCGCTGCCGACCGAGGACGCCTGCCCCACCTTCAGCACGCCGCCGCCGTACAGCACGTGGTTCAACATCGACGACATGGAGCAGCGCGGCTACTGGGACGGCAAGAACCCGGCGCCCTGGGACTACTCGAAGAAGCTGTCGCAGGTGATCTGCGGGGCTGCGGACGGCGCGCGGATCGACATCGGCATGTACTTCATGCGCGCCCTGGGCACGATGAACGACAACGCCCTCGGGTCGCGGCCCGAGACCGACCCCGAGCTCATCTACAACGCGCTCGAGTGGGTCCACGACCACCGCAAGGTGAGCATCGGCATCGTGCTCGAGGGCAACAAGCTCCGCATGACCGACACCGACAAGGACAACCTGGCCGAGCGGCTCAAGGGCATCGCGTCGATCAAGTACTGCAAGAGCGGCTGCCTGAACACCTCCTCGTCGTTCCCCTCGGCCGTCAGCCACGAGAAGTTCCTGACGATCAGCGACACGGTCTGGGCCGGCGACAAGGGCAAGCCGAAGCACCCGGCGGTGCTGTCGCTCTCCGGGAACTTCGCTCGGTCCCAGCTGCGCTGGTACCACCAGGAGGTCACCCTGGTCTACGACGACAGCGAGCTCGTCCGCCAGTTCGTGGGCCGCTACGACGACATGTACTACTGCGCGACGACCAAGTGCTCGAGCAGCAAGGGCTTCGCCGACGTCCAGAAGCTGAAGAAGCAGCGCGGCATCTGGATCGACCCGATCTACCGGCACTACACCGACGCGGGCCGAGGCACCGCGGTGTCGTTCTCCCCGCAGCCCAAGACCGCTCCGGACTTCTACACCAAGCAGTTCGACGACGTCGACTGTGCCGTGGACGAGAGCATCCGCGTGGCGATGTTCAAGCTCACCGAGTCCAAGGCCCAGCGGATGGCCGACTCGCTGAAGCGGCTGAAGGGGCGCGGCTGCGACGTGAAGCTGCTCCTCACGGCTGAGGGCGGCACGACGACGATCTCTCCGAAGGTGGTCAAGATCCTCGCGAAGGCGAAGGTCCCGACCAGCTGCGTCGGGGTGGCCACGCACACGAAGATGATCCTCATCGGCCCGGCCCGCGGCAACCAGGGTCGCGCCCTGGTCGGCACGACCAACATGTCGACCTCGGGTCTGCGCTACAACGAGGACCACGTCCTCACCTTCGACACCCGCCGGGCCTCGGCGAGCTACGTCGAGTCGATGCGTCGGCTGTACAGCGACTACATGACCGGGTGGTACGAGATGTCGAAGGACACCGGGCCCTGCAGCTGAGTCGGTGGCCGGTGCGTCCGCCCGTCGTACGGGACGGGCGCACCGGCCCTCGGCGTCAGGGGGTCGGGCCTTCGGCGTCCGGGTCCTCGCTGTGCTGACCGGCGCGCTCCTCGTCGTGGGAGGTGATGTCGTCGTTCGCGGCGACGCCGCCCTCGGCGCCCCGCGCCTCGTCGATGGCCTGCGCGCTGCGCGCGAGCGCGGCACCCTGGTCGTCCTCGGCCGGCAGGCCCTCGGTGCTGGTCTCGGGCTGGGCGTCGTGGGGGAGTTCGGTCATGACGGCAGTCTGCCGGTGCTCCGGGCGCTCCGGTCGGGCGGCCCGGCCCCCGTCGCGAGAGGTCCGGTGTGAGCTCGAGCGGCCAGCAGGCGCCCGACGGCGACGCCGACCCGGACGACGGTCGTGACGAGACGCTGAGCCAGCGGATGGACCGCAACTGGATCGAGCTGCTGCAGGAGCTCCGGGTCACCCAGACCGGGACGCAGATCCTCACCGGCTTCCTGCTCGCGGTCGCGTTCCAGCAGAAGTTCGACGAGCTCACCGTCGGTCAGCACCGCCTCTACCTCGGGCTGATCGTCACCGCGGTCCTGACGACGGCGCTGGCGCTCGCGCCCGTGAGCCTGCACCGGGCCCTGTTCCGCCGGCACGCCAAGGCACGGCTGGTGGCGGCGTCGAACGTCCTCCTCCGCGCCGTCCTGCTCGGCGTCGCCCTCGTCCTCGCGGGGACCGTCGTCCTCATCTTCGACGTCGTCGCGGGGCTCCGGGCCGCCGTCGTCGCCGGTGTGCTCTCGGTGCTCGTCCTCGCGGGCCTCACCTGCCTGCCGCTGCTGGTGCGCGCGCACGACGATCGCCACTGAGCGTCGAGTCACCGGCGCGTGCGGGGCAACCCGCGCGAGCGCCGGGCAGGCGGAGCCCGGTCCAGGCCGGCCGGCCGGGCGCGTCAGCTGCTCGGCGACGGCAGCGTGAGGCGGAAGATCGCGCCGTGACCGGGTGCGGGCACCGGCAGGCAGACCAGGTCGCCGTGCTGCGCCCGGGCGGCGCCGCGAGCGATCGCGAGGCCCAGCCCCGATCCGCCCGCGTCGACGCTGCGGGCGGCGTCGAGGCGGACGAGACGTTGGAAGATCCGCTCCCGGTCCTCGGCCGGCACACCCGGCCCGTCGTCCACCACGTCGACCACGGCCGTCGAGCCGTCGGCGCCCAGCACGACCTGCACCGTCCCCCCGGGCCCGGCCGCCCGGCTGGCGTTGTCGAGCAGGTTGCGGAGCACCCCACCGAGCGCCTGGGCGTCGCCGGTCACCGGCGGGACGCTCCCGGTCACGCTGATCGTGGTCTCCGGCCAGACCACCCGCGCGCGCGACACCTCGGCGTCCGTCACCTCGTGGAGGTCGACCGGGTCCTGCGCGGGCGCAGCGCCGGCGTCGAGCCGGGCCACGGACATCAGGTCGGCCACGAGCCGACCCGCGCGCCGGGCCTCGCCCACGAGCAGCGCCTCGATGTGCTGCTGCTCGTCGGTGCTCATCTGGTCCCGGTGCTGCAGCAGCGTCTCGGCCGCGGCCTGCACCCCCGTCAGGGGTGTCCGCAGCTCGTGCGCCGCGTCGGCCAGGAACGCACGGGTCTGCTCCTCGGCCCGGCGGGCGCGGGTCTCCGCGCCCTCCAGCTCGTCGAGCATGGCGTCGAAGGCGTGGGCGGTCCGGCCGATCTCGGTGTCGGTCCGGGTCGGGGACAGCCGCGAGCCGCGCTCGCCGCCCGCGATCCCCTGCGCCAGCGAGGCCATCGAGTCCAGCGGACGCAGCGCGAGCCGTACGGCGACCGCCACCAGCAGACCGCTGAGGACCAGGGCGGCCAGCCCGCTGACGACCAGGGTCTGACGCAGGGTGTCCCGCGCGCCGGAGACCAGCGAGGTGTTGACGCTGAGGGTCAGCCGGGCGCCGTTCGTCCGGCCCGTCCCGGGCAGCGTGGTCGTGACGGTCGTGACCCCGGTCCCGGCGGGGACGGTGCCGAGGACCGTGCCGTCCTGCAGCTCGAGCGAGGCCACCACGCCGTCGACCCCGACGCGGTTGACGATCTGCTGCGGCCGAGCGCCGGAGCGCGCGAGCTGACGGGCCAGCTGGGCGCGACCGCTCAGCAGGGCGTCGAGGCTGCGGTTGGACTGGGCCACGAACACGGACTGCACCGAGACCGACAGGCCGAGCAGCACCACGGCGAGGACCGCCATCACCGCCGCGATGACGCGGACGCGGATGGAGACCGTGGACAGGGGTGTTCGCCCGACGCCCGGGTGCGGCTGGTCGGTCACCGACCCGGTCACGGGGTCGCTCCCAGCCGGTAGCCGCGGTGCCGGACCGTGTGGACCAGCCGCGGCTCGCCGCCGGCCTCGAGCTTGCGCCGCAGGGACGAGACGTGCACCTCGACCACGTTCTCGTCGAAGCCCTCGTAGCCCCACACGGCGGCCAGGATCTGGGTCTTGCTCACGACCCGGTCCCGGTGGGCGGCGAGGTAGCCGAGCAGGCGGCGCTCGGTGTCGGTCAGCTCGATGGTCCGGCCCGCGCGCTGGACGGCGGTGACGTCCTCGTTCAGGGTGAGGTCCCCGACCGCCGTCACGCTGCCGGTGGGTCCGGAGCGACGCAGCACGGCGTGGATGCGCGCCACCAGCTCCGTCATCGCGAACGGCTTGACCAGGTAGTCGTCCGCACCCGCACCCAGGCCGGCGACCCGGTCGGCCACGGTGTCCCGGGCGGTCAGCATGACCACCGCGGCCCGGCTGCCGCGGCGCACGAGCGGCAGCAGCTCGAAGCCGTCGCGGCCCGGCAGCATCACGTCCAGCACGACCAGGTCGGGGACGAACCGCGCGAGCTCGGCCTCGAGGTCGGTCCCGTCCGGCCGCGACTCCACGTCGAAGCCCTGGGCGCGCAGGACGGTCTGCACCGGGACGCGGATCGCCTCGCTGTCCTCGACGACCAAGATCCGTGCGGCGTCCATGCCCTTCATCCTGCTCCGTACGCTCTCACCCGTGCTCGACGCCGACCTCCTGTCCGGCCCCGCGGAGCAGGTGGCACCGCTGCTGCTGGGTGCCGTGCTGCGCCACGGGGAGGTGGCCGTGGAGCTGACAGAGGTCGAGGCGTACGCAGGTCCGCGCGACCCGGCGTCGCACGCGTTCCGAGGGCCGACGCCCCGGAACGAGGTGATGTTCGGCCCGCCCGGGCACCTCTACCTGTACTTCTCCTACGGCATGCACTGGGCGGCCAACGTCGTCTGCGGGCCCGACGGCACCGCGGGCGGGTGCCTGCTGCGGGCCGGCGAGGTCGTCGACGGGGTGGAGGTGGCGCGCGAACGTCGGCACGGGGCTCCCGACCGCGACCTCGCCCGGGGGCCGGGTCGCCTCACCCAGGCGCTCGGTCTGTCGCAGGAGCACCGCGGGCTGGACCTCTTCGCCGCAGGACCGGTCCGCCTCGAACCGGTTGTCGACGCTCACGCGCTCGAGGTGGCCACCGGGCCGCGCGTGGGGGTCTCGCAGGCGGCGGACGTCCCGTGGCGCTTCTGGGTCGCGGGCAGCCGGTACGTCTCGGCGTACAAGCGCAGCCCCCGCGCGGCTCCCTAGCCGGAGGGCGAGGAGCCGCTCGATGCTCACGCCCGCCGGATCGGACGCCGGTGCAATGAGGAGGAGAGCGTGACGACACGTTCTTCCGTCGTCACGATCGACGACGAACGCATCGGGTCTGAGTCCGATCCGCGTCCGAGCGGAGCTTGGACAGAGGACTCAGCCGGCCGGGCTGGGCGTGGTCGAGGGCGCCTGCTCGGGCCCGGGGTCGGCTGCCTCGAGCGGCTGCAGCGCGGCGAGGATGGTCGGGAAGAACTCCGACACCGTCGGGTGGATGGGCAGGGCGTCGCGGACGCTCGGGTAGCGCACCCCGGCCTGCATGGCGACGCCGATGACCTGGACCACGTCGTCGGCCTGCAGGCCGAGGATCGTCGCCCCCAGGAACTCCTCGGTGTCGGCGTCGACGAGGACCCGCAGCACGCCCGTCTCCTCGCTCTCCAGGCGGGCGCGGCTGACCGAGGCCATCGGGATCTCCGCCTTCAGGACCGTGCGCCCGGACTCGCGCGCCTGCTGCGACGTCCAGCCGACCCGGCCCAGCGGCGGGTCGGTGAACATCGCGTACGTCATGACGCGGCCCGCCACCGTCCGCGGCGGGTGGAGGTAGATGTCCCCGTCCTGGTACGAGGTGTGGGTGAACGCCCCGCGCCCGTTCATGTCGCCGAGCGCCCACACGCCCGGGACCGAGCCGGCGTAGCGCTCGTCGGTGAGGACGAAGCCGCGCTCGTCCATCGACAGCCCGGTGTCGGGGCCCAGCAGGTCGGTGTTCGAGCGTCGCCCGGTCGCGACGAGCAGGTGGCTCCCGGTGACGGTGCCGACCTCGGGCACCTCGAGGGCGACGCCGGTCCCGGCCCGGCGGACGCTGCTCGGCCGGCCGGCGACGATGGTGATGCCCTCGCTGGTGAACAGGTCGGTGAGGATCTGCGAGACGTCGGGGTCCTCGCGTGACGCGATCCCCCCGCCCGCGACGATCGTGACCTCGGACCCGAACCGGCGGAACATCTGACCGAACTCGAGCCCGATGTAGCCGCCGCCCACGATCACCAGGTGCTCGGGCAGCTCGGTGAGGTTCAGCAGCTCGATCTCGGTCAGGTACGGGACGCCGTCGAGCCCGTCGATGCTCGGGACGGCGGCCCGGGTGCCGACGTTGAGGAACACCTCGGCGGTGGTCAGCTCGTGCGGGTCCCCGCCCTCCTCGGCGCCGGCGGTGACCAGGACGCGGTGGTTCTTCCCCGCCGGGTCGCCGACCAGGGTCGCCCGGCCGTGGAGGTAGTCGATGTTCTCGGTGGTGTCCAGGGAGTGCTGCAGCGAGGCACGCATGCCGTCGATGAGGGTGTGCACCCGGCCGATCGCCTCGCCGAAGTCCACCCGCACCTCGCCGACGTGCACGCCGAACTCCGCCGCGCGGCGGGCGGTGTGCGCCACGGTCGCGCTGGCCCGCAGCGCCTTGGTCGGGCGGCAGCCGTGGTTGAGGCAGGTGCCACCGGGCTCCGCCATCTCGACGACCGCGACCCGCTTGCCCTGCCCTGCGTAGGTGAAGGCCACGCTCGGGCCCGCCTGCCCGGCTCCGATCACCACGGCGTCGTACTGGACCACTGCTCGTCTCCGTCCGTAAGGGGCGGGCCGCCCCGCCCCCTCACGCTAGTGGCCCTGTCGAGATGGGGGGCGAGACGCACGGATTGGGTGGGAGGTACGCCCCGTGCCTAGACTCCGCCGCCAGCAGGTCACGATCTGATCACGACGTCGAAGGAGACCCGTGCCCCGTCCCCGCCCTCGCCGGGCGCTGCGTCCGACGGTCACCGTGCGCGTGGCCCGCGTCGCCGTCCCGCTCGCGCTGGTCGGGCTCGCGACGAGCGGCGTCCTCGCCTCCGCCCAGCCGGGCGACGGGCAGACGGCGGTGCCGGCCCCGGCGTCCAGCGCCCCGTTCGTCGACGGCGTGGTCCGTGAGCAGCCCGTGAGCCGGGACCTGGCGCGGTCGGCGAGCCCGGCCCCCGCGCCAGCCGCGACCCCCACCGCGGCGCCGACCACGTCGACGGCACCACCGACCGCGGTCGCGTCCACCGCGAGGTCGACCAGCAGGAAGCCGACCCCGCCCGCCGAGCCGAGCGCTGACGACCTGGCCGCCCGCGCCAAGGCGTCCCGGACGATGTGGGCGACCGACGACCTGAACATCCGCACCGACCCCGCCCGGGACTCCCGTGTGGTCGCCGAGGTCCCGGCGGGGACCAGGCTCGCCGCCACCTCCGTCGTGCGCGACGGCTTCCGGCTCGTGGTGGTCAAGGGCGAGGGTCGCTGGGTGAGTGCCCGTTACGTCACCAAGGACAAGCCTGAGCTCGGGGTCACGGACACGCCCTGCTCGACGGGCTCGGCGATGGAACGCGGGCTGACCCCCGACGCCGTCCTGGTCCACCGCACCGTGTGCGCCCGCTACCCGCAGGTGACCTCGTTCGGTGGACTGCGCGGTGGCGGCGGGTTCCACGGGAGCGGGCAGGCCGTGGACTGCATGATCTCCGACGCCAAGGTCGGCCGGCAGCTGGCGGACTGGGTCCGCGCCCACGCCCGGGAGCTGGGCGTGAGCGAGGTCATCTACTCCCGGCACATCTGGACCGTGCAGCGGGGCAGCGAGGGCTGGCGCTCCATGTCCGACCGCGGCTCCCGCACGGCCAACCACGAGGACCACGTCCACGTGTCGGTCTACGGGCACGCAGCTGGTTGAGGGCGGCCTGATCTCGTTCGCGCCCGGTCGTCGCCCCGGGATCTGGTGTCTTCCTCTCGCTCGTCACGACGAGGAGCGACAACGTTCTTCGGTCGTGACGAGCGAGAAGGAAGACGCCAGCTCTCGGCCGGGAGCGGGCGCGAGTCGGAGAGCACAGCATCCGCCGTACGGGTCGGCTCCGAACTGTTCGTGATCCGTGCAGAGGTGCGGCTCCACTTCCAGCGTCGCTTGTAGCGGCTCCGCACCAGACTTAGGGTTGACGCATGGTGGACACGTACCAGGTGGTGCTCGGCGCCCTGGCCGTACTCATCATGGTGATGGTCCCGATCGGTTGTGTCCTGCTGTGGGACCTGCTGGCCGGCCGCTGGGACGAGAGCATCTCCCGGTTCCGGGAGCGGCAGCTCATGGCGGCCGAGCACCGTCGGACCGTCCGCGCCCTCCGCCAGATCCAGGGTGCCCCGTTGGAGCGGCTCGCCGCCGACCTGCGCCGGCTCCGTGAGGTCGTCCGGGCCGACGCCCACCGCTCCGCCGCCCAGCAGATGGGCAACCGGATGGCGTACGACCAGGTGCTCATGCAGGCCTGCTCGAT